>Ga0116210_1000023_pt1:0-37500 | contig 142010 bp, 113 predicted proteins | sample TshhotsprinmetaG_FD_94483 | JGI IMG/M metagenome (GOLD analysis project Ga0116210, IMG submission 94483) | Hot spring microbial communities from South Africa to study Microbial Dark Matter (Phase II) - Tshipise hot spring metaG | ecosystem: Environmental > Aquatic > Thermal springs >... | reverse complement strand
GCAGCTTGCCTTCTTCGACCAGCTTCGTCACCCATTCCGGCTCGCAATACTTGTCAAAGGCGCGGAACTCGACGATCTCGCTGACCGGGAAGATCTTCGGCTCGCGCATGCCTTCCATGAGCACGGCTTCCGGGTACTCGACCGGCGGGGCCAACTCGCCTGCGGCGGGCGCTGCAGGCTGGGCTGCAGGTTGCTGGGCCGCAGGCTGCGCCGGCTGCTGCGCCGGAGCGGCCGGCTGTTCGGCGGCGGGCGCCGTAGGCTGTTGCACCGGCTCCGGCTCCGAAGCGCACGCCGCCAGCAATCCTACGGCTGCAATCAGAATCAGGATCAAGAGATTGCGTAGTTTCATAGCGGGAATTCCTTTCACACACATTCAATGGGTTCGAAAATCATTCGACGATAAGCGTTTACGACCCTCATTTTCTCTGCCGGCAGGCGCTCCCACCCCCTTTCCGTGTGTTGCGTGTTTCGTATTGTGCAATGGCGCACGAACTGCACACTCGGGGCCCCGTCAATACAGCCAGCACGACGCTGAATGACCTGGCGCAATCTCGCGGAGGACGGGCGCTTCTTCGCGACAAATTTTCTTGACGTGAGGACAGCGGTCGGCGAAGGCGCACCCTCTCACCTCTTTCGCGGCGTTCGGCACCATGCCTTTGATGGGAACCAGCTTGCTGGCCTTGCGCCCCAGCACCGGCACCGACTTGAGCAATCCTTCCGTGTAAGGGTGTAAAGGCCGATGGAAAATATCGCGCACCGCGCCATATTCCACCACCTGCCCCAGATACATCACGGCGACGTGATCCGCCATCTGTGAAACGACGCCAAGGTTGTGGGTAATCAACATAATTGAGGATTTGAAGTCGTTTTGCAGCTGGCGCATCAATTCCAGAATCTGCGCCTGCACGGTGACGTCCAGCGCGGTGGTGGGTTCATCGGCGATCAAAATGGCCGGATTGCAGGAAAGCGCCATGGCGATCATCACGCGCTGGCGCATGCCGCCGGAGAGCTGATGCGGATATTGCTTGAGACGACGCTTCGGCTCGCTGATCTGCACCTTTTCCAGCATCTCCAGCGCGCGCTCGGTCGCCTCTCGGTCGCTAACCTTCTGATGCAGCTTGATCGCTTCTTTGATCTGGCTGCCCACGCTGAAAAGCGGGTTGAGCGAAGTCATCGGCTCCTGGAAAATGATGGCGATCTCTCCCCCGCGAATCTGGCGCATCTGGCTGCCCGCCGGGTCGAGATCGACGATGTTGATCGGCGGTTTCCCCGGCTCTCGATAGAAAAGAATCTCACCTTCCACGATGCGGCCAGGCGGCGACTTGATCAGCTGCATCACCGACATGGCGGTGATGCTCTTGCCGCAGCCGCTTTCGCCGACGACGCCCAGCACCGACTGTCGATGCAGCGTCAGGTCCACCCCGCGCACGGCGCGCACGGTGCCGGTCTCCTGGAAGAAATAGGTGTGCAGATTCTTGATTTCGAGGATCGGCGTTTTGCCGTTGACGCCGACCGCCTGCTCGACTGTCGATGAAGCTGTCTGTCGCATAGATGTTTCCAGGAAAAATGATTCAGGCGACGCTTTCGACGTGGTCGATTAACGCCCGGCCAGCGGTGCGCTGGCCTGCAGCGCACTTTGCAGCGTGCGACTCAACATCTCCGGCGTCACCGGTTTGATCAGGTAGGCTGCTGCCCCCACTTCGGCCCCGCGCCGCCTGGCATCCAACGTGCTGCACAGCACGATCGGCAGATTGCGATAACGCTCCAACGCCCGCAGCCTGGCGATAAAACTCCACGCCTCGTCCTCTAAAGCCTCCGGCTCTAAAACCAGGCCGTCGATAGACTCCGACTCCATCGCGCGCCATGCGTCCTGTTCCGTAGCGGCGGTGATCACTGTAAAGCGTTGTCCAAGCCCGCGGCGATAGAGGTCACGCGTCGCCTCGTCGGCGTCTAGGATGAGCACCGTCTTGTTGGGGGACGCCATAGCCTGCCCTGCCATCACCTGCGATGAATGCTTTCACCAAAACCTATGCGCCGAATCGCTGCCTCAGACCAACCGCAGCGATGTGCGCACAGGGTCGGTCAACTCACCTGTGTGGGTGCGTTTGGAAAAATTCCCGGCTAAAAATTTGGAAGCTATCGATCAGTATAGCGGTGAGAAAACGAGATGTCTTGGATAAAACTGACGCAGACTTGAAATATTCCGCACTATTTTGCACTTTTGCGATATTGTTGCGGCGATTTGCCGGTCTCCCGATGGAAGACGCGCGTGAAGTAAGCGGGGTCGTTGAAGCCAACCATGGCGCCGATCTCGGTCACCGAAGCATCGGTGGAGAGCAGCAATTTCTGCGCCTGGATAATGCGATAGCGGTTCAGGAATTGCCAGGGCGTCATGCCGGTCTCTTTGCGGAAGACGCGTGAGATGTAGTCCTCGCTCACCTGCATCGCCTGTGCGATTTCCTCCCGGCTGATGGGGTGGGCGTAGTGCTCGACCAGGTAGCGAGCGATGCGCCTTGACAGGCTTGAACCGTTCCGTTCGATGCGTTGCAGCAGGCGCTCCTGCGTCTCCGGCCCCGACATTTCCGACACGGGCGTTTCAGGCGCAGGCGAGGGGGCCGTCGGCGGCGTCAACGGCACTTCGATATGACAGAGGGTGCCGTGGCCCGGCCTGCTTTGCAGGGTCAATGCGCCGCCGTGCAGCTGCAAAATATGGTGCGCCACGCGCAGCCCCAGGCCGGCGCTGAAGCGTCGATGCTCGATCTCTCCTTCCTCAAACGAAAGCAACGCATTGAGGCGTTCTTGCTGCGCCGGAGGGATGCCGACGCCGGTGTCTTCCACCCAAATGTGCAGGTGCGCCTCTTCCGCCGCAGCCCGCAACGTAATGTGGCCGGCCTCGGTGTACTTCTGCGCATTGTCGAGCAAATTGAGCAGCGCCTGCCGCAGGCGCACCGGATCGGCGTAGAGCGCAGGCAGGGCCTGCGGCAGCTCCAGGCGCCACTCCACGTCGCAGTGTTCACAACTGCCCGCCATGCTCTCGAAGACTTCGCGTAAAAAGACGCCTGCGTCGAACCATTCCGGCACAATTTCGAGCGCGCCGATCTCCGCCTGCGAAAGGATCAGCAGATCGTCGACCAATCTGCCCAGGTGCAAGCCGCTTTGGTAGATGTGGCGCAGGTCGGTGCGCAGCTCCTCTGGCAAGACAAGGTGATAGGGGTTGGGCTCGGCCAGGGCGGCCTGGCTGTAGCCTAAGATGATGTTGAGCGGCGCGCGCAGGTCATGGCTGATATTGGCCAGCAGCCGCGTTTTGAGCTGATTGGCGCGCTCCGCCTCGGCGCGCGCGTGCAGCGCCTCGGTGTAGAGCTGCGTGTTGCGCAACGCAATGCCCAACGCGTCGGCCAAGGCTTGCAGTGCATCGAGGTCAGCCTGCATGTGGCGACGCAATTGGGCCGAGTGCACATCCAGCACGCCCAGAATGCGCCCGCCAAAGCGAATCGGCGCAATCACGCGCGTGCGCGTGCCTGAACACGAGGCTTTCTCCTGGGTCGATGCCAGTCGCTGCACATCCGGGATGTACACAGGCCGACGGCTCAGCAATGCACGCCCCAGCGCCCCGGCCTCGGCAAGAGGGTAAACGCTTTTCAGAAGAGCGTCTTCCTCCAGGCCCTGGTGAATCAGCGACTGAGTGGACTCGTCCCAGAGATAAACATCCACGCGATCATAGCCGTAGTTGTCGCGAATCAACGCAGAAATTTCCCGCAAGAGCGCGCCGCTGTCCAGGATCGACCCGATGCGATGGTTGATCTCCAGCCCGGTCTGCAACTGTGTGAGACGACGCTCCTCCATCTGGCGGTTGACGCCCACCAGTCGGCTCGGCACATCGGCGATCGCCACCAGCTTGCGCAGCGCGATCTCCGTCACGTTGTCGCTCGTCACCAGCTGCGGGCAATAGTCGAACTCGGTGGGAAACGCTGCGCCCGTCGCCGCCAGACAGGCCAGGCGCAGCGCCTCCGTCGCCAGGTGCGCCGCCGAAGTGGCCACCGTCGCCGCCATCTCCCCCCGCGCCACGGCGGCGATGGCCAGAGGATCGCCGTTGATGCCCACTACGACTGCATCCGCCGCCAGCAGGGCTCGCTGCTGACACACCTCTCGTCCCACCAACGCCAGGGTGTCGGAGAGTCCAAAAATTCCTCGAAAGGGAGCGAGCGCTGCAGCGTCGGAACCGGATAGAAATTCATGAACGGCCTCAAGCGCCCCCCGCCGATCCCATGGCGCAGGCAGATGGATCAGCTGCACATGGGGGAAGCGCGCAAAGACATCATAGGCGGCCTGGAGACGGCTGCTGCGTCCTTCGCGCGTCTCCTTTCCACCGACGACCAGCACCCGGCCTTGGCCGCCGATGCGCTCCGCCAGGAACTCGCACGCCAGCTTGCCGGACGCATACAACGTGCGCGGCTTGACGAAGCGCGGATGCTCGAACGGCCGCTCGTGCAGCGCAATCACGGTCAGGCCGTTGTCGAGGAGCGGATAGAGCAGCGGCATGGCGAAAGGCACTGCGATCAGCGCGCCGAGGTCTAACGCCAAAATCTCGTCGACTTTGGCGGCGTAATCATGCACGTCGGGGAGAAACTCGATGTCGATCAGCTCGACCGCCTCGGCGCCCGTCAGACACAGGGCAAGGCCGGAAGCGCGCTGCTGATGGACGAACTGCCAGATCGTCTCGCGCACCTCCACCCAGAACGGGTCGGCGGAGTCGGCGAGCAGGCCAATGCGAATGACGCCGGACATGATGAGCGTTTACTCTTCTGAGAGATTGGCATCGGGAAAGACTACAGGCTACAATCAGAACCGTCTACTTCAGATATTTTACCAGGCGATGCAGGTCTTCACCCAAGCACATGCAAAAGCGAGCGCAGAGGCCAGGCACCACCAAGTAAACACAAAGATACAAAGGGCACTCAAAAGGGAGAAAAAACGCCAAATCCTCCTTAGTCATCTCATCCGTCGGCGCTTTACAAAGAATTTTCAGGAGAAAATGAATATGCAAGAGAAACTTCATGGCGTCTTTGCGCCGGTGCTCACGCCGATGAACGACGATCTGAGCCCGGCGGTGGAGAAGTGGGTCGCATTCTGCAAAGAATTGCTGAATCAGGGGTGCACCGGCCTGACGCCTTTTGGCACCACCAGCGAGGCGAATTCGCTTGGAGTGGAGGAGCGGATGTCAATGCTGGAGGCGCTGGTTGAGGGCGGCGTTCCACCGGCGCAGCTGATGCCCGGCGTCGGCACGTGTGCGATTCCCGACACCGTAAAACTCACCAAACAAGCCGTCCAGTTCGGGTGCGGCGGCGTGTTGCTGTTGCCGCCTTTTTACTACAAAGATGTGGACGATGAAGGCGTCTTTCGCGCCGTGGCCGAGGTGATCGAACGCGTCGGCGACGACCGGCTGCGGGTGTACATTTATCACATTCCACCGATCGCCGTGGTGGGCTATTCGTTGAAGGTGATTGAGCGGCTGTTGGCCGCCTACCCCGGCGTCGTCGTCGGGATGAAGGATAGCTCCGGCGATTGGAGCTATCAGAAGAGCGTGCTGGAGAATTTCCCCGGCTTCGATGTCTTCACCGGCTCCGAGCGCTTTTTGCTGGCCAACCTGCGGCTGGGCGGCGTCGGCGCGATCAGCGCCATGGCCAACGTCATCCCGGCGAAGATTCGCTTCCTGTACGACAATTATCTGGCGGAGAACGCCGGGCAGCTCCAGGAGCGCCTCGACCGCTACCGTGCAGCGACGCGCGACTACGCAGCCATCCCCGCGCTCAAGCAGATCATGGCGACGCGCACGGGCGACCGCACATGGCTCAACTTGCGACCGCCGCTGGTCAACCTGAGCGAGCAGGCCGCGCAGGAGATGTTGGCGAAATTCGCTGCGGCGGGCTAAAATGTCCGACATCCATCGTGGTGAACCATCCGCCGGCTCCGGCGGGCCGCCTCCGTTGGAGCGCCGGCCGCTTTACGAACGCATCTACGCCGTCGTGCGTCTGATTCCGCGCGGCCAGGTCGCCACGTATGGACAGATCGCCGAGATCGTCGGCGGCTGCACCGCTCGCATGGTGGGCTACGCCATGGCCGCTGCGCCGGAGGACGTGCCGTGGCAGCGCGTCGTCAACGCGCAGGGCAAGGTCAGCCCCCGCGCCGATCACTGGGGAGCCGAATTGCAGCGACAGCGGCTGATCGAGGAAGGAATCGAGTTCGACGCCGAATATCGAATGGATCTGGCGCGCGTGCGTTGGCCGGGGCCTTCGCGGGAGTGGCTGCTCGAACATGGGTATCCGCCGCCGGAAGCGCGCGGCCTGCCGCCGGAAAACTTCCAACCTGGATTGTTCGAATCGACATAGAAAACCCACTGAAACCGGCAAGGAGGCCATGATGCCTACGATCCACGTTCGCCCTCCCCTTCCTGGCCCCAAAAGCCAGGCGATCCTGGCGCGCCGCGACGCCGCCGTCTCCAAAGCGTCTTTCCGCTCGACGCCGGTGGTGGCGGCCAGCGCCCACGGCGCAGCCGTGACCGACGTCGACGGCAACACCTTCCTCGACTTCACCGCCGGCATCGGCACGCTCAACGTCGGCCACACGCCGGCGGAAGTGGTGGAGGCGATCCGCAGCCAGGCGGGCGATCTCATCCATCTCTGCGCCATCGTCGGCAGCTACGAGCCGTATATCGCCCTGGCGGAAAAGCTCAACGCGCTGGTTCCCATCTCCGGCCCCAAGAAGACTTTCCTGAGCAACTCAGGGGCCGAAGCGGTGGAGACGGCGATCAAGATGGCGCGTGCGTACACCGGTCGCCCCGCCATCATCACCTATGAGGGCGCCTACCATGGCCGCACGCTGCTGACGCTTTCGCTGACCAGCAAGTACGCGCTCTTCAAAAAAGGCTTCGGCCCCTTCGCGCCGGAGATTTATCGCGTGCCCTACCCGTACAGCTATCGTTGCCCCCACTGCCGCAACGAGGGCGTCTGCAACCTCACCTGCTTCGAAGACCTGGAACGGGCGCTGATCACCCAGATCGATCCGTCGGCGGTGGCGGCGTTGATCATCGAGCCGGTTCAGGGGGAAGGGGGCTTCATTCCGGCCTCCTACGAATATCTGCGCAAAGTGCGCGCCCTCTGTGACAAACACGGCATCGTGCTGATCGTCGATGAGGTGCAGGCCGGCTTCTGCCGCACCGGACGATGGTTTTCCTTCGAGCACAGCGGCATCGAACCGGACCTGGTCGTGATGGCGAAGTCGCTGGCGGCCGGCATGCCGCTGGCGGCGGTGACGGGCCGCGCCGAGATCGTCGATGCGCCGCACCTGGGCGGCCTTGGCTCGACCTTCGGCGGCAACCCGGTGGCGTGCGCCGCTGCGCTCAAGGCCATCGAGATCATGGAACGGGACAACCTCAACCAGCGCGCAGAACAGATCGGCGAGATCACCATGGCGCACTTCCGACGTTGGAAGGAGAAATATCCCATCATCGGCGACGTGCGCGGCCTGGGCGCCATGACGGCCATCGAATTCGTGCAGGGGCGCAACGACCGCACGCCCAACACCGAAGCGCCGCTCAAGGTGGTGGCGGAAGCGTACCAACGCGGGCTGCTGCTCATCCGCGCCGGCCTCTACTCCAACGGCGTGCGCACGCTTGTCCCGCTGGTCATCACCGACGAGCAGCTGGAGGAAGGGCTTGGCGTGCTGGAAGAGGCGATTGGCGTCGTCGCCGGCTGATCGGCGTCGCCGCTTTAGGCGAACGCCAGCGTCAGCCACAGAATCCCGATCGTCAGGCTGATCGCCGTGATGAGGGGACCCGCCTTCAGATATTCTGTGAAAGAGAGGTTCACATCGCGGCGATAGGCGATCTCCGCCACGATCAGATTCGCCACCGAACCGAGCAACGTCAGATTGCCCGCCAGCGTCGTGGACATCGCCAGCGTCAACCATGCCTGCGTAGGATTGGGAAATTCAGGAATGTAGGGGCGGAAGAGCAGCACCGCCGGCACATTGGAGACAAGGTTGCTCAGCAGCACCGCCACCAGCGAGAGTGCGGCCACGCCTTGTTCAGCCAGCGGCTGGGCGAGCGCAAAAAGTTTTTCGCTCAGTCCCACGCTTTCGATGGCGCCGGTCACGATGAAGAGACCGCCAAAAAAGACGAGCAGAGAAAGATCGATCTCTCGGAAGACCGCCTCCGGCTCGCGGCGTCGACTGATCAGCAGGATCGCTGCGCCGACTAACGCCGCCAACGGGATCGGAAACCCTAGCACGAAGCCCGCCATCATCACAGCCGTTGCGAAGAGGCTTTTCCGCAGCAACGGCTGTTCGGTGCGCACGCGCACGAGCGGCTCCTTCACGAGTCGCCCTCGCAGGTCGTCTCGATAAAGCAACGTCACCACGCCCCAGATCACCGCCATGCCGGCCAGCGCCACCGGCGCCAGATACAGCGTAAACGTGTTGAACGGGATGTCAGAGGCGACGCCGATCACCATGTTCTGTGGGTTGCCAATAATTGTCGCCACCGAGCCGATATTGGCCGCGGTCACCAACGCGATCAAATAAGGGATTGGCCGTTGTTTGAGCGCTGTGCAGAGGTCAAGCACCAGGGGCGTAAAGACGATCACGATCGTGTCGTTGAGGAAGATGGCCGACAGCACGCCGGAAGCCACAATGATATAGGCTAACAACTGCCGCGCGCTGTGCGCGTGATGAATGACGCGATTGGCGACGACTTGAAAAAAGCCGGCGCGGCGCAGGTTGTAGTTGATGATCATCATGGCGAAGAGCAGCGTCAGCGTGTCCAGGTCGAGCGCTGCGTAGGCGTCTTCCAGGGAAATGGCGCCCATCGCAATCAGGGCCGTGGCGCCCGTTAGGGCGATGGTGGCGCGGTTCACGCGCAGCCAGGGCCAGCGGCCGATCGCCACGCCGATCAGCGTAATGACGATAATGAGAAGCGCTGTAATTTGAAAGAATGTCATACGGACGTCGAGACCTCAAAGGCTTGTTTCCAAAAGGTGCATTCAGCTTTTGGTTTGCAAAGGGATATCCTAACATGTAGACAATCGAAGAGAGAAAGCCGCTGTAGAAGTTGTGCGAAAATCTACTCATCATGATTTGCATCGAAAGGGAACGGCATGGGAATCGCAGCCGATATTGCCATCATCATCGTCGCTGCACAGATTGGCGGGCTGGTTGCGCAGTGGCTGCGCCAGCCTCTCATTGTCGGATACATTCTGGCCGGCGTCGCCGTCGGCCCGTTTACGGGCGGCGTTACGGTCAGCAATCCCAGCGACATTGCGCTCCTGGCCGAGATTGGGGTGGCGCTGCTGCTTTTTACGCTGGGCATTGAGTTCTCGCTTAAGCAGTTGCAGCCGGTGCGTCGCATTGCACTCCTGGGAGCGCCGCTGCAGATCCTGTTGACGATCGCGTTCGGCTATGGCATCGGGCAGATGCTGGGGCTGGACTGGGTGGCTTCAATCTGGTTCGGCGCCGTCATCAGCACCTCCAACACCATGATTGTGCTCAAGCTGCTTGCCGGCCGCGGGCTGATGGGGACGCTGTCCAGCCGCGTCATGCTGGGCATCTTCGTCGTGCAGGACCTGTGCATGATGGCCGCCATGCTGATCCTGCCCTACATCGGCGGCGACCAACTCGATCTCGGCGCGCTGGCCTGGGCCGTGTTGCGGGCGGCGCTCTTTCTGGGTGTCATGTTGCTGCTCGGAACGCGCTTGATCCCATGGCTGATGCGTTACGTCGTGCGCTGGGAGTCGCGCGAACTCTTTCTGATCACGGTGACGGCGCTGGGGCTAGGCATCGGCTATTCGGCGTTTCTGGCCGGGCTTTCGTTCGCCTTCGGCGCATTTCTCGCCGGCCTGGTGCTCAGTGAATCGGACTACAACTACCAGGCGCTCAGCGAAGTGATTCCGCTGCGCGATCTTTTCGCCATGCTCTTTTTTGTCTCCGTGGGCATGCTGCTGGATCCGGCCTTCCTGATCGCCAATTTCGGCGTGGTGCTGGCGGTGGTGGCCGCCGTCGCCCTCGGCAAGGCGCTCATTTTTGGCGGCCTGAGCTTCGCCTTCGGCTATCGCAATGTGATCCCTTTGGCGACCGCGCTGGCGCTCTTTCAGTTTGGAGAATTTTCGTTCGTGCTGGCGCGCGTCGGCTTGCAAGATGGAATTTTCTCCCCAGACGACTATTCGCTGATGCTGAGCGCAGCGCTCGTTTCGATCTTGATCACGCCTCCTGCCTTTCACCTGATTGAGCCGCTCTATGCGCTGCAGCGGCGACTCTTCGGTTCAGAGCCGGCTCGGACATTCGAACCCCCATCGTTCGACGCCATGAAGGACCATGTCGTCATCGCAGGCGCCGGTCGAGTTGGCCAGTTCGTCGCCGGCATGCTCCATGCCATGAACGTGCCCGTCGTGGCGATTGAGTTGAACCAACAGCGCGTGGAGGAATGTCGACGGCAAGGAATTCCGGTGATTTACGGCGATGCAAGCAATCATATTGTGCTTGCCGCTGCAGCGATTGAGGAAGCGCGCCTGGCGCTCATTACGACGCCCACGCTTCAGACCACCCTTGCAATTGTGAGCCAGGTGCGCAGGCTGCGGCCCGACCTGCACATCGTCGCCCGCGCTGAGGGGGTGGAGCCACTGAACGACCTGCACGACCTGGGCGTCCACGAGGTGGTGCAGCCGGAGTTCGAGGCAGGGTTGGAGATCGCCCGCCAGGCGCTGCTTCATCTTGACATACCGGACGCCGAAGTGCTTCGCTATGTGGACGAAGTGCGCCGCAGCCTATACGCACCGATCTATCAAGGCGCCGCAGAACACCATCCCGACGTGCAGACGCTGATACGCGCCCAACGCATGCTTGCGTTCAACTGGATACCGCTGCCGGAGCACAGCCCATTCATCGGGCGCTCCTTGAACGACGCACAGGTGCGCAACCGAACAGGCGTCACCGTCGTTGCGATTTTACGCCATGAACGCCTGATTGCGCCCCCAGAACCGGTTGAAGTGCTGCAGCCTGGAGACATCCTGGCCGTTATAGGCAGCCAGGATGCGTTAAAACGATTTGTAGCGCTGACGCGCCCTGAAAACCAGGAGACGGAGCCTACGAAAACGGTGGAGCGCCATTCAGAGTAATCATGCCGGGGAAGAGGGTTCTCGACGCGAGGACTCCGGCGGCGGCGTTTCTCTTAAATCGACGCCCATCGTATGCGCAATGCGAGCAAACATACGGCGGTATGCGGTCAACAGAATAAAAAAGATAGCCACCGTGCCGACGAGCGCCCACACCTGCAGCCCTTGCTCCAGCTGAGCGACGTATTTGCCCAGGTGCAGACCGGCGAACACCAGCAGCCCGTTCCACAGCGGTTCGATGATCAAACCGACTGCAGCCAGGTGAAGCCAGGGCACGCGCGACATCCCGGCTGCAATCAAAATCGGGATCGTCAACAGGCCCATGGAGAGTTTGGTGAGCAAATATAGTTTGGCGGCGCGATTGCGCAGATCTCTCTGGATGCGGCGAATCGTGAACCAACGGCGGCGCACCCACCCGATGCGCAGCAAGAGGCGGCGGCTGCCGCCAAAATAGCCGAGGAGATACCAAAAGACATCCGCCATGAAATTAGCGATCATCGAGAAGAGAAAGACCAGCTCGGCGCGCAAAATGCCGCTGGCCGCCATTGTAGCGGCCGCCAGGGTGGCGACCGGCCCTTCGATAAAGACCAACACAATTAAAATGACGTAGCTCCAGTTGCCCAGATCAGGCAGTTGGCCGGTCTGCACGGCGTGCCATAGCTGTTCGATGAATGCACCCAAATTCATAAGCGCTTAATTCTACAGCAGGTGCGTCAAACATCCTACTTCCCGAAGAAGCTGCAGCGCACTCAGAGCTTTTCTGATGGCAGGGCATGAACATTTGCGTTTGACGAGGACCTCAGCAATGCGCACCTTGTGGAACCAGTGTAACGGCCAGGGGGAGAGAAGTCAATCGCTGTGGAAGCCATCGATTCTCAAGCAAAAGATGGGATTCTCAAGCAAAAGATGGGCTGTGGAACAGCGAATTGCGCTGCAAGGCAAGAGTCGAAGATGCAGTGCGCCTTCAGAAGGAAAAACAACCGATAACTGGGAATTTCGGTGGCTACGTCGCCAGATGGCGTCGCATGAGATGCTCCATCCGTTCGATGTTGCAGTGAACCTGTTGCAACGTGTGCAAAAGTGTGCTCTGCAAGCGGGTGAGCTCTTCCAACACAGCCTGCATTTCAATCAGTTCAGACGTTGAGTCCGGAGAGCGAGCAGGTGCTTCGAGTCGTTCGCTGCGAATCTCCTCGTAGAGCGCCAGCGTGCTTTTCGAAGGCGCAACGTTGAGCTCGCGCTGCAAAATCTCTTTGCAAAGTTCGAACTGTCTCAAGGCCGCGCTGCGATTGCCCGCCTGATAGTGGAGGCGCATCAACCGCCGATGCGTGCGTTCGCGCGCGGCGTCCTTGCGCAACACGAGTTCACAGAAATGAACGCCGTCGGCGTAACTCTGCGTCTGTTCGGCGTAGTCGATCAAAGCGTCCAAGATCGCCAGATACATCTGAAGAAAGCGCTCGCGCTCGAATACGCACCAGTCCTGATACCATCCCTCGAGCAGGTCTCCCTGATAGAGCGCCGCCGCCTGACAAAGCGTCTCGGCCACCTGAGGAGACAACACCCGGTTTCCTTGAGCGCGCAGCGTTGCGTAGGCGCTTTCAAACGCCTCCACATCGAGCCAGAGCGGCGCCTCGGGATGAATCCCGATCCACTCGTTGTCCACCAACAACAGCGGCCGATGCGGGTGACAGGCGCTCTCGAGCGCGCTCTGCAGTTGCCAGAGCGCTTGCCGCAAATACTTCTTGGCGTGCACCTCGTCCCGTTCGCCCCACAGCACCGTCGCAAGGGACTCACGCGTGCAGGGGCGACTGCGGTGCAACAGAAGATAAATGAAAAGTTCCTGGACCTTGCGCGCCTCCAGGCCGCCGACCGGTCGAGCGTTGACCGTGCAACAAAGCCGCCCGAAGAGCGAAACGGTTAGGGTGTCCATCGCTGTCCTCCACAATCCATCCCGAACGGGGGAACACAGCGAGCGTTGATTCATTCGACGCATTCGATCGTACATGAAAACAGACAGAATTTCGTCGACGAACACCACAGGGGAGATGTATTCCACTTCACAGAGAATGAGAGGGTGGGGAAAGCAATGCCGCCCTCCTTGCCCACAACCTTATCAATCTATCACGGCTTGATGAGAGCCTCATGAGAGAAGACCGATGTTTGCTATACGATTCAAGAGGAAAGCAGAGGCGAAAACAACGTCAACTGCGTTCAGAGGGAAGCCGGGATAGATGCAGCCACATTCGATAATTATAAACCTCGAAGCCCTGCGCCTGGAAAAAGTCCAAGGCGGCCTCGTTGAACGCCCACACGCTCAGGGCCAGGGTGTCGATCTTGCGACTGCGCGCGTACGATTTAGCGGCGTCGATCAAAGCAGTTCCGATCCCTTGGCGACGAAAGCCCGGCTCTACGCCGATGTGATGGATCCACAGCCGCTCCAACCGATAGGTCATCGACGTCTCTTGCGCCGGGCTGGCGTCGGCGTACAAATAGCCCACCGCTTTCTCATCCACGACCGCCACAAAGAAGACATTCGATGGCTCCGCCAGCAAATCTCTCACCATGGACGCCGAAAAGGCGTCGGTGGGCGGCTGTTTGAAAAAAGCAGGAAGCGCTTCGGCGTGATAGGACTGCAACATGGCGTGGAGACGAGAAATGGCGTCTGCATCCGCCGGCGTCGCAAGGCGGACGTGGACCTCCTGCGTCGCTTTGGGAGGGGGCGGTTGGCTTTTGCGCGTGCGCATCTGCTCCTCCGCCGCAGCGCGCATCACCTCGACCGGCGCCGGCCTCCCCGTCCAACGCTCGAAAGCCAAAGCGCCCTGCCAGATGAGCATTCCCAATCCGCCGATAGCGCGCGCGCCCTGTTGACGCGCGTGCTGCAGCAGCAAGGTGTCGGGGGGATTGTAGACCAGATCGTAGACGGTCTGCTCGGGGCGCAGCGCAAGCTCGCGAGGCCAGGGCGTCGTATCTGAGTGCGGCGTCATGCCCAGGGACGTGCAATTGACGATCAGAGGCGCGTCTGCGACCTCCGCCAGCCCCTCCGGCAACGAAACAGCCGCACATGAGATTGCACCCAGGTAAGGTCGCAAATCTGCAAGAAGCTGACGTGCCCGTTCGACGCTGCGATTGGCGACCGTGATGCGCTGCACGCCCGCCTGCGCCAGCCCATAGACGACGGCGCGCGCGGAGCCGCCGGCGCCAAGCACCAGCGCATGCAGCCCCGCAGGCTCGACGCCGTGGTCGCGCAGGTCGGCGATGAAGCCCGGCGCATCGGTGTTGTCGCCGGTGAGGCTGCCATCCTCCTCGACGACGATGGTGTTGACGGCGCGCATCGCCGTCGCCGCCGGCGCAATGCGCTCGAGAAACGGCAGCACCGCCTGCTTATGGGGCACGGTGACGTTGATCCCGCGCATGCCCATCGCCCGCATCCCGCGCACGGCGTCGCCCACTGCGCCGGGCAGCGCCGGATTCACCGGCAACGGCACGTAGCGCCAGTCCATGCCCAAGGCGGCGAACGCAGCATTGTGCATGGCGGGGCTGACGCTGTGGCTCACCGGCCAGCCGATCAGCCCAACGAGCGTGGTTTTGGCGGAAATCGGCGCTTGAGAAAAGCGAAACATCATTCTCGGCTTGTTTTATGGTTCGACAGTTAAGTCGGCGCCCAGCGCCTGCAGGGTGACCTCGAAGCCCGGAAAGCTGTCGGCCGTCACCTGGGCGCCATGCACGACGGTCTGTCCGCGCGCAACCAGGCCCGCCACCGTCATCGCCATCGCCAGCCGGTGGTCGTCGTGCGACTCCACCGGAGCGCCGACCAGCGGCGTGGGGCCGTCGATGATAAAGCCGTCGGCGGTCGGCTCAATGCGGGCGCCGAGTTTGCGCAGCTCGCTCACGGTGGTTGCAATGCGGTCGGTCTCTTTGACGCGCAGCTCATGCGCGTCGCGCACGACGGTGCGTCCTTCCGCCTGCGTGGCGGCGACGGCCAGGATCGGCAGCTCGTCGATCATGGTGACGATCTGCTGGCCGCCGAAGGTCGCCCCGCGCAAAGCCGATGTCTTCACCACGAGATCGGCCACCGGCTCTCCGCCCTCCTCCCGCTGATTTTCAAAGACAATTGAGGCGCCCATCTCCATCAAGGCGTCCACGATGCCGGTGCGCGTGGGATTGACGCCGACGCCCCGGATCGTGATGTGGCTGCCTGGGGTGATGGCGGCCGCCGCCAGCAGAAACGCCGCCGAGGACATGTCGCCCGGCACCGTGAGGTCGAGCGGCTTGAGCGGCGACCGGGGTCGCTCGCTGGAGACCTTGTCGCCGTAGCGCTGGATCGGCGCGCCCATCGCCATCAACATGCGTTCGGTGTGGTCGCGCGCGGGCCCCGGCTCAGTCACAAGCGTCAATCCATGTGCATAGAGGCCGGCGAGCAGCAGGCAGCTCTTCACCTGCGCGCTGGCGACGGGCATTGTATAGTCGATGCCGCGCAGCCGCGCCGGTCGCACGCCCAGCGGCGCGTACTCGCCGTTCTGGCGTCCCATGATGTCGGCGCCCATCCCGCGCAGCGGTCGCACGATGCGCCCCATCGGGCGGCGTCGAATCTGCGCAGTGCCATTGAGAAAAGACGTAAATGACTGCCCGACGAGCAGACCGGTGAGCAGACGGATCGTCGTGCCGGAGTTGCCGCAATCCAGCACGTCCGTCGGCTCCTGCAGGCCGTCCAGGCCGCGTCCGTGGACGATCAGCTCGGTCGGGGTGATCACGTCGATTTGAACGCCCAGCGCTCGCATCACCGCCACGGTGGAGCGACAATCGCCGCCGTCCAGGAAGTTGCGGATGTGCGTGTCCCCCTCGGCGATGGCGCCGAACATGACGGCGCGGTGACTGATGGATTTATCGCCGGGAACGGAGCAAGCGCCCGTAAGAGGGCGGCCCGATGAAACGATGATTTGCGTCATGTGGATTCCTTTACGCTTTGCTTCTACACTTTGCTTCAATGTGTTTATTGTTTTTTCGATATTGTATAGCTGCGCTGTGAAAACGCACGAGTGAGCATACGGAGTGCAGAGATTTATGGCAATCGCTCCCCGCGCTCTATATTCTCTACGATGAAAGAGATTCTTTACAGCGGAAATTCTCAGCGGCGCAGCCTTGGGTCGAGCACATCGCGCAGCCCGTCGCCGACGAGGTTGAAGCCCGCCACAGCGAAGAGCATCGCCATCGCCGGGAAGAAGGTGAGCCACCAGTGTGTGGTGATGTAATTGCGCCCCTCGCTGATCATCACCCCCCACTCCGGCGTCGGCGGCTGCGCGCCAAAGCCGATAAAAGACAGGCCGGCGATCGAGAGAATCGTCGTGCCCATGTCGAAGCTGGCCTGCACGAGCAGGGGCGAAAGCGTGTTAGGAAAGAGGTGCCGGCGCAAGATCAACCCATGTCCGGCGCCCACCGCGCGCGCCGCCTGCACGAATTCTCGCTCGCGCAGCACGAGCACCTGCCCTCGCACCAGGCGGGCGTACACCGGCCACGTCACCACGGTGACGGCGATCAATGCGTTGCGCAGGCTGGGGCCCAAGGCGCCTGCGATCGCCATCGCTAAGATCAGGCTGGGGAAGGCGAAGAAGATGTCGGTGATGCGCATGAGCGCCTCATCGACCCAGCCGCCCACATAACCGGCGACCAGGCCGACGATTGTCCCTACGACGGCGGCCATCACTACTACGGTCAATCCCGACGTCAGTGAAATGCGAGCGCCGTACAGCATGCGGCTGAAAATATCGCGCCCCAGCTTGTCGGTGCCCATCCAGTGCTCGGCGGAAGGCGCGGCCAGGCCGTTGGGGATATTTTGCGCCAGCGGATCGAACGGGGACAACGTCGGCGCCAGCAAGGCCAGAGCGGCAAAAAAGAGAATGACGATCAGGCCGAAGACCGCCGTTTTCTCTTGCAGAAAACGGCGCAAGAGCAGCGCATTGGGAGATTGAATGCGCTGGCTTCGGATCGATGGTGCGGACGCTGTTGCTTGCATAAGGAGCGCACCTTTAGTTCGTGCGGACGCGTGGATCGATCACCGAATAGCCGATATCCACCAGCGTGTTGACCAGAGGGTAAATAACGGCCGCCACCAGGGCGACGCCCATCACCGCCGGATAATCGAGCGTCGTCACCGAAGTGGTGGCGTAGCGACCGATGCCAGGCCAGTTGAAGATCGTCTCGGTCAGGACGGCGCCGCTCAACAGGCTGCCGAAAATCACGCCGAGGATGGTCAAAATGGGCGGCAAGGCGTTCTTGAAAACATGCCTGCCGATCACCAGGCGCTGAGACAAGCCCTTGGCTCTGGCGGTGCGCACAAAATCCTGCCCCAGCATTTCCAGCATCGAGGAGCGCGTCATGCGCAACAGCACAGCTGTGGAATACAGGCCCAGAGTGATGGCCGGCAACACCAGATGCGCAAGCGCGTCGGTGAACACCGGCCAGTTGCCGGTGAGCAACGCGTCCACAGTGTATAGACCTGTGAGCGTTGTCGGCGGCTGCAAGGTGGAGTCGAGCCGCCCCGGCCCCGGCAGCCAACGCAACTGACGATAAAAGACGCCCAGCAGCAATAGGCCGACGTAAAAGATGGGCATCGCCCCGCCGATCAACGCCAGGATGCGGGCCGCCGCGTCGATCCAGGTGTTGCGCCTGAGCGCAGCGATGACGCCCAACGGAATACCGACCAAGATCGTCACCAACATGGCGGCGAGGGTCAGCTCCACCGTCGCCGGTAGAAAGTCGCGCAGATCATCGGCGACAGGGCGACGAGTGCGGATCGAAGCGCCCAGGTCTCCTTGCAGCAGGCGACCCATATAGCGAACATATTGCACGACGACCGGTTGGTCCAGCCCCAACTGACGACGATACGCCTCGATCTGCGCTTCGCGGGCATTGGTTCCCAGCGCCGCCGTCACCGGATCCGCCGGCACGATCTGCGCCAGGAAAAAGGTCATGATCGAAACGCCGAACAGGACGAAAACCAGGCCGCCCAAGCGGCGAAGAATGAAGCGCGCCATAACTGGATTGATGGAGAGAGGAGACGAGGCGAGAGCGAGCGCCTGACGGCGTCTTCTTCACAGAGATGCGATACGCCGCTTCACCCTTTCTCCTCTCTCCCTTCCTCTCTATTGCTTGCTGATCAACCACAGGCTGATCGAGGGTGTGTCACTCGGGTCATAGACAAAGCCCTCGACATTGTTGCGCACGGCGTAAATCTGCGTCGGCTGGTAAAGCATTACGTACGGCCCGTTGTTCTGCACATACTCCACCAACTGCGCATAGAGTTCGACGCGTTTGGCCGGGTCGGTTTCGCGCGCCGCCTGCTTGCTCAGCTCGATCGCCTGCGGATCGTTCCAGTTATTGCGCCAGGCTAGAGAACGCGCCTCATAGTTGGCGAAGGGCGTGGCGTTGCCATCCGGGTCGGGGAAGTCCGGCCCCCAGTTCATCAGCAGCATCGGCAGCTCTTGCGCACGGTACTTGGTGAGCAGCTCAGACTGTTGCAGCTGCTGAATCTCCAGGTTAATGCCAATCTGCGCCAGGTCCGCCTGAATCGACGCAGCGATGGTGGCCCACTCCACGCCGCCCGGCGCCGTGCCGGTGGCGACGGTGAAGGGGATGACCGTCCCTTCTGCAACGCCGGCCTTAGCGAACAGCTCCTTCGCCTTCTCCAGGTCCTGTTGGAAGGGATTCTTGCCCGTATGGCCGAGGAAGCCGATGGGAATAATCTCCTGCACAAGTTCGCCGTTGCCGCCGAGCAGCGTGATGATGTTGTCATAGTTGACGGCGTAGCGTAGGGCCTGACGGGCGTCCGGGTTGTCGAACGGCGGCATCGAGGCGTTGACCGCTGCATACACCAGCAGCGTGCTCAAGGCCTTCACCAGTTGGATGTCGGGATTGCCCTCCAAGACGGCCACCTGTTCCGGGCCGACGTCCTGGATAATATCGGCGTCGCCCGTCTCGATCGCCGCCTGGCGGTTGACGGCCTCCGGCATATTCTGCAAGATGACCCGTTTCATCGCCGGGGTGACTCCACCCCAGTAGTTGGGATTGGCGTTGAGCGTCACGCTGACGTTGCGATCCCAACGGTCGAGGACATAGGGGCCGCTGCCGGCCGAGTGGTCGTTGAGCCAGGATTCGCCCATGTCGTCGCCCATGTTGGGCTCCACCGCCGCCTTTTCGACCACGGCCGCCACCGTGAACGTCAACACCGAAAGACAGACGCTGGGGCTGGCCTCGCCCGGGATTTTCAGCTCAACCGTGCCGGCGTCGACGGCGCGGATGTTCTCCTTCGTCATCTGGCAGACGTCGGTCAAGAGGAAGGCCGGGGACTTGTTGATGTCGATGGCGCGACTCCAGGAGAAGACCACATCCTCCGCCGTCACAGGGGCGCCGCTGGCGAATTTGGCGTTCGGGTTGAGCTGAAAAGTCAGCTTCCACATGTCGCCCTCCTGGCTCACATCCCATGACTCCGCCAGCACAGGCTGCAGCTCCGTCTCGCCGGGAGGGAAGGACAGCAACGTCTCGTACATGTTGCCGACCGGCAAGATGCCGCCGAACTCGTAGGCGACCGCAGGATCGAGCGTGATGATGTCGGTCATGTCGGCGGCGAAGATGAGCGTGTTCGCCCGGGTCACCGCTTCGCCGGCAGGGGCGCCAGCCTGCTCCGGAGCGGCGGGGGCGCCAGGCGCAGCCGGTGCACACGCCGAAACCAACAGCGCAATCAACACCCATCCTAGCATCCAACGCCGGAAGATTTGAGGTTGTGGGACTTTCATGATTGCTCTCCTTATTTGATGTGAACAAAATAATGAAGACGCCGTTTCTCCAGAATCACGATTGCTCGTTCAGCCACCCAGCGCGAGCCGACGCAAGGGTGAAGGGCGACATAATCTGTTGATGACTGGAGCGCTCACCGTGCAACGATGCACGATCATGCATGAGGCAATTGAAATTATACTCATGGTCTCAACGCCCACAAATGCATATGAATCTCTTGCAATTGTCGACGTTGTCTCCGCAAGTTTTTAGCGGATGTGCGCCTTGTGGGTATACTTTGGACGAATATGGCGACACCGGCATGGCTCATCGAGGTTAACCCCGTCTGGTTTGCGCTTGCAGCGACCTGCTTCACCTGGGGCGTCACAGCGCTCGGCTCGGCGATGGTCTTCTTCTTCAAAAGCGTCAACCGCAAGGTGCTCGACAGCATGCTCGGCTTTGCCGCCGGGGTGATGCTCGCCGCCTCCTTCTGGTCGTTGTTGGCGCCTGCGATCGAGATGTCGAAGTCGAACGGCGGTCTGGGATGGTTCGAGGCGGCGGTCGGCTTCCTGGCGGGCGGTTTCTTCGTCGCCGCCATTGATAGAATTCTGCCGCACGTCCATCTTGGCCTTCCCAGGGCGCAGGCTGAAGGCATCAAGACCGAATGGCAGCGCAGCATTTTGTTGGTGCTGGCGATCACGTTGCACAATTTACCGGAAGGGCTTGCTGTGGGCGTGGCCTTCGGCGCGCTGGCGACCGAACAGTCCGTCGCCACGTTCGGGGCGGCGGTGGCGCTTGCCATCGGCATCGGGCTGCAGAATTTCCCGGAGGGAATGGCGATTTCCATCCCCTTGCGTCGCGACGGCTTCAGCCGCAGTGACGCATTTTGGACCGGGCAGGCCTCGGCGATCGTCGAACCGATCGGCGGCGTCGTCGGTGCGCTGGCGGTGCAGCTCGTGGCGCCCATTTTGCCCTATGCGCTGGCGTTTGCCGCCGGCGCCATGATCTTCGTCGTGGTGGAAGAGCTCGTCCCTGAATCTCAACAGGGGATGAACGCAGATTTAGCGACGGCTTTCACGTTGTTCGGATTTGTCGTCATGATGATTTTGGATGTGGCGCTCAGCTAGCGCCTGTCAGGGTTGCGCTTATGAACAACGCGTACGCACCTCGCACGCCTTTTCGCCCCAATCCCCTGGTCCGTTCCGCCGGCGCCCAGACCGTGTTGGCGATGATGCGGCCCAAATGGATCGACATCACGCGCGATGAGCAGCTCGTCCTGCTGGACGCCGGCCCTGATTACACCGGCGTTGAGCCGGGACGCACGGTGCGATTGCACGGCTATTACAATCCCAGCCGCATGCCGGGCGTTCGGCGGGGGCTGGTGATGATCATCCACGGCTGGGAGGGATGCAGCCATTCCACCTACAATGTGATTCTGGCGCAGCGGCTGGTGGAGAAAGGCTTCGCCACCTTTCGCCTGAACCTGCGCGACCACGGGCCCGGGTTGCATCTCAATCAGTATACGTTGAACAAGGGCATCTTTCGCGGAACGTTGATCGAAGAGACGGCCGCAGCGACTGCCCAGGTCGCCAGCATGGCGGGCGACAGCCCTTTTTACATCGTCGGCGCATCGATGGGAGGAAATTTCGCCCTGCGGCTGGCCAAATGGCACAGCGAGCAGACGCCCTTTCACAACCTGGCCAAGGTGGTGGCGGTCTGTCCGGCGATCAACCCGGCGCGCGCCATGGATGCGCTCGACCGTCGGCTGGCCACGAGGCGCTATTACCGCACGCGCTGGCTGCGTTCGCTGCGCGCCAAGCATGCGTTCTACCCTGACCTCCTGGACATCGACGAAATCGAGCGCCTTCCTCTGGTGCGCGACATGACCGAATGCTTCATCCGGCAACTGGCCGCCAGAGGCGAAGTCTCTTTCCGCAACGCCGACGAGTATTTCGCAGCCTACGCCGTGCTCGGCGACGCGCTGACCACTTTGACGGTGCGCACCACCATCCTCACTGCGCAGAACGATCCTGTCATTCCGGTCGTCGATTTCTACGAACTGGCTCCCCATCCGTTGCTCGATGTGCAGATTCATCCCACAGGGGGCCACTGCGGTTTTGTCGACGCGCCGCCGGTGCGCCATCGCATGGCCGACTTAATCTTGCCGGAGCTGTTGAGCGCTTGACGCTCTCTTCCCTTTGCAATCGTCGGGCGTCGATCGTGCACCCCCCAAAGCGAGCGATGTCCGCGGACACGCTTTCCCACTCGCAGGCGTCGATGGTACAATCGCCTGGATGTGGCAAAAAATGCTCAGGTGGGTGAATATGGCCGACCGCACACCAAAGCCGTTTCCCTGGGCCGATCAGTGGCCGGAAATCGTTGATCCGCGCGTGCGCGCGGCCTTTGCAGCGGTGCCGCGCGCAGCCTTTGTGCCTGAGCATTTGGTGCGGCTCGCAGACCAGGACGCCCCACTCCCGATCGGCGAAGGACAGACCATCAGCCAGCCTTTTGTGATTGCGCTGATGGTGCAGGCATTGGAGCTGAAACCGGGCGACAAAGTGCTCGAAATCGGCGCCGGCTCCGGCTATCAGACGGCCATCCTCTGCGAGTTGACTGCCACGGAGGATGAAAAGCCCGGCGCGCGCGTGTACGCCATCGAGCGTTTCCCGTCGCTGGCGGAGCGGGCGGCGGCAAGGCTTGCTCGCCTTGGTTACGCGCCCCACCTGCGGGTCGGCGACGGCGCCTATGGATGGCCCGAGGCTGCGCCGTTCGACGCCATCATTGTCTCGGCGGCGGCTCCGCATATCCCCCGCCCGCTGTGGGAGCAGCTTGCGGAGGGTGGACGCATGGTTCTGCCATTTGGGGAGTTCGATGATAATCAACAGCTGTTGCTCATACGCAAGATCAACGGCCACATGCACGTCGAACGCTTAGGCGGCGTGCGCTTCGTGCCGATGGTTTCTCCTTTATTTGATGATCCAGAGCAATGGGCCGAGCTCTAACCATGCACGTTTTGCTGATCGGAGAAGGACAATTAGGCAGCGCACTGCGCGCTGTGTTCGAGGGGAACGGCCTTTCCTCCCAACGCACCGACGCGCGCGTGGCGCCGCGTTTTCGCCTGACCATCTGGCGACGTCCGGAGTTCGACATCGCACACCCTGAAATCGCCGAACGCGTCGCTGCGCTGGCGCCCGACGTGGTGATCAACGCCGCCGCCTGGACCAACGTCGATGCAGCCGAGAGCAATCCCGACGCCGCCTACGCCGTGAATGCGTTGGGGCCAAAATATCTGGCCGAGGGTTGCGAGCAATGCGGCGCTGCGCTGGTGCACGTGAGCACGAACGAGGTCTTCCCCGGTCAGCCGGGGCGCTTCTATCGAGAATACGATCCGTGCGACGCGCGCAGCGTCTATGCGCGCAGCAAACTGGCGGGCGAGCGGGCGGTGATGGCGCTCTGCCGGCGTTTCTACATCGTGCGCGTGGCGTGGTTGTTTGGGCCAGGCGGCGTCAACTTCCCCTCCAAAATTATCGCCGCCGCCGACCAGCGAGGCGCCTTGCGCGTCGTGGCCGATGAGTTCGGCAACCCGACCTATGCGCCGGACGCCGCCGACGCCATCGCCCGGCTGATTCTGACCAACCGGTTCGGCGTCTATCATCTCGTCAACGAAGGGTGGTGCAGCCGCTATGAGTTCGCCTGCCAGGTGCTGGCGAACAGCGGTCGCAGCCACATACCGGTGACGCCGATTTCACATGAGGAGTGGCCGCGACCGGCGCAGCCGCCGCTGCACGCCGTCCTGATCAACCAGGCGGCGGCTGCGCTTGGCATCCGACTGCGCCCGTGGCAGGAAGCAGTCGAGAGCTATTGTCGCCGCGCCTTCATGCCGACGAAATGAGGAGAATCTATGTCTGAGTCATCTGACCTGTCTACAAATTCTGCGCAGCCGGCGCCGCGTCAGCCCGAAAAAAAGCGAGCGCCCCGGATTCAACAAATGCGCAAGAAACCTGCCGAGACGAATGCTGCGGAGGCGCATCGAAATCCGATCGTGCTGGATGAGACCTACAGCGGACTGCGTGAACGCAATCGCGTGGTGATGCGCCATTCCATCGCTTTGAATCTGGATGCGTTTCGCGCAGCGTCCGAAGAGTTCACGCCAAAACCACTGCGCACCTATCCTCCGCTGCGCGAGACGACGGCGCCCTTCGCCTCGGTGATTGTGCCCAATTACAACGGCGCGCGCCATCTGCCCATCGTGCTCGATGCGCTGCGCAGACAGACCTTCCAGGATTTTGAAGTGATCGTGGTCGATGACGCCAGCCAGGATGAATCGGTGGCGCTGGTGGAGGCGCGCTATCCCGACGTTCGCCTGATCGTCAATCGTCGCAACGCCGGCTTTGTACGCGCGTGCAACACCGGCGCTGCGGCCGCGCGCGGCCGCATGATCGTCCTGCTCAACAACGACACCGAACCGGAGCCAACCTGGCTGGAGGAGCTGGTGAAGACGTTCGTCGCCCATCCTCGCGCGGCCATGGTGGCGAGCAAGTTGTTGCTCTTCGACCGTCGCGACACGCTTCACACCACCGGCGACATGCTCGGCGTCGATGGTCTCCCGCGCAACCGCGGCGTCTGGGAGCGCGACGAAGGGCAGTACGACGCTGCGCCGGCGATCTTCAGCGGCTGCGGAGGGGCCACCGCCTACCGTCGCGAAGTGTGGGAGGCGTTGGGCGGCTTCGACGAAGATTTCTGGATGTATCTGGAGGACGTCGATTTCGGCTTTCGCGCGCGGCTGGCCGGCTGGGAGGCCGTCTTCGCCCCCCGGGCGCGCGTCTATCATCGTCTCAGCGCCAGCGGCGGCGACGCGCTCGCCAGTTACTATGTGGGACGCAACACGATCTGGCTGCTCGCCAAGAATATGCCGCGGTCGCTGCTGCGGCGCAACGCCCTGGCGATTCTGCGCGGGCAACTGGCGATGACATTGGACGCCTTGCGCCACTGGCGTGGAGAAGCGGCGCGCGCGCGGCTGCGCGGGCAACTTGCCGGCGTGCTCGGATTGCCGCGGCAGTTGCAGAAACGTCGCGTCATCCAGCCGCGACGCCAGATCGAAGACGAAGAGCTGGCGCGCATGCTTGTCACAAAATAACCTGACAGACCATGCAGCCGCCACGTCACGCCAAACCAAAAGCGTGATCCGCGGGCTCTACTTCCAGCCGGGCGCTCCCGGCGAAGCGTCATTTGCATCTCGTTGCGCGAAGGATGGACGTCACTGACCATTTCACTGAGTGCAAAAGCGTTAGTGCAAAAGCGAGGGATCACCATGCAAGCGCCACCCGAACAGCTTGGCTCCTTTTATCTGGGGGCGGTGTACGACCTGGAGACGGGCCAGCGCACCGAGACGCCGCTGAACTATGACGCCCGCGACCTGGTGACGCACGCAGTCTGCGTCGGCATGACCGGCAGCGGCAAGACCGGACTCTGCATCGACCTGCTCGAAGAAGCGGCGATCGACAGGGTGCCGGCCCTGTTGATCGACCCCAAAGGCGACATCACCAACTTGCTCCTGCAATTTCCAGAACTGCGACCGGAAGATTTCCAGCCCTGGATCAATCCTGACGACGCCCATCGCAAAGGCAAGACGGTTGAAGAGTTCGCCGTCGCCACCGCCGAACTCTGGCGCAACGGACTGGCGGACTGGGGCATCGGCGGCGAGCGGATGCGACTGCTGGCGGAGCACACTGAGTACACCATTTTCACGCCCGGCTCGGAGATGGGCGTCCCCCTCAACATCATGGGCAGCCTGGCTGCGCCTCAGCTCGATTGGACGACGGAATCCGAAGCTATCCGCGAGCGCATCAGCGGCACCGTGGCGGCGTTGTTAGGGCTGGCCGGCGTCCACGTCGATCCTGTCCGCAGCCGCGAGGCCATCCTCCTCGCCAATCTCTTCGAGCACTTCTGGCAACAGGGCAAGGACCTTGATCTGGAGACGCTCGTCACCGCCATCACCAATCCGCCGGTGAAAAAACTGGGCGCGTTTGAGGTCGATGTCTTCTATCCGGCCAAAGAGCGCTTCGACCTGGCCATGAAATTCAACGCGCTGCTGGCCTCGCCCAAGTTCCAGAGCTGGCTGCAGGGCGAACCGCTCGACGTCGACCGCCTTCTCTACACCGCGGAAGGCAAGCCCAGGCATAGCATCCTCTACATCGCCCATCTCAGCGACAGCGAGCGCATGTTCATCGTGACGCTGTTGCTGGAAAACATGCTCACCTGGATGCGCAAACAGAGCGGCACGACCAGCCTGCGCGCTTTGCTTTACTTTGACGAGGTCTTTGGGTATTTCCCGCCCACCGCCGAACCGCCCTCCAAGCGCCCGTTGCTCACCCTGCTCAAACAGGCGCGTGCATTCGGGCTGGGCGTCATCCTGGTGACGCAAAACCCGGTGGACATCGACTACAAAGGATTGACCAACGCCGGCACCTGGTTCATCGGCAAGTTGCAGGCCGAACGCGACAAAGAGCGCGTGCTGGCCGGCCTCAAGGGCGCGCTTTCCGAAGCAGGCAAAAGTGAGCCGACCGACTACAGCACGCTGATCACCAAACTCGGCAACCGCGTCTTTCTGATGCACAACGTCCATGAGGACGGCCCGGTCGTTTTCCATACGCGCTGGGCGATGAGCTACCTGCGCGGGCCGTTAACGCTGCCGCAGGTGCGCACATTGATGGCCGACCGCCTCCGGACAACCGCTTCAACGGGCGCTCAGGGCGCAGCGGCCGGCGCCACGAGCAGCGGCGCCCTCGAAGCGCTGCAGACGGCGACGCTTCAGCCGCAGGGCGCCCCCGCCGGCTTCCAGACGACGCCGCCCGCCGTTCCGCCCGATGTGACGCAGGTCTATCTGCCCTGCAAGCTTGAGGAGCGCGACGCCATCCGCGTGGCGGAGCAGCGCGCCGGGGCGCGCATCGAGGTCAAAGGCGTGCAGCTTCTCTACGAAGCGGGCGTCCTCGGCGCTGCAACGGTGCGCTTCGTCGATCCCAAACGCAACATCGACAAACAGACGGAAATGGCGTTGCTGGCGCGAGGCGGCCGTCAGCTGACCGGCCTGGACTGGGGACGCGCAGAGGCGCTCCCGCTCACAGCCTCAGAACTTTCCACAAGCCCTGCATCGGTGGACGAAAGACAAGGGCCATTCTACGCCTCGCTGCCCGAAGGCGCCGCCACCGCCCGGGCGCTCTCCAGCGCCTCCCGCGACCTGGCGGACTGGCTGTATTACAATGCTCGCTATGACGTGACCGTGCACCCTGAGCTGGGCGTCACGCGGCGCCCTGACGAAGACGACCGCTCGTTCAACATCCGACTGCAACAGGCGGCGCGCGAGCGCCGCGACGCCGAGGTCGACAAATTGCGCGCCCGCATGGAAAAGGAGATCGAACGCGTCGCCGAGCGCCTGCAACGCGAACAACAGACGTTGGCCACCGAGCAGGCGAGGGCGCAGGCGAAGCAGACGGAGCAATGGGTCAACATCGGCGAAAGCGTGCTCAGCTTCTTCATGGGGCGCAGGTCGATGCGCTCTTTTTCCAGCGCCACCAACAAATGGAGCCAGACGCAGCAGGCGTCCATGCGCGTTGATCAACGCAAGCAGACCATCGCCCGCCTCGAAGAGGAGAAACAGAAGCTGGAAGAGATGTTGCAGGCGGAGATCGACGCCATCGTCAGCCGCTGGGAGGATGTTCTGGATGACCTCGCGACCGAAACGCTCAAACCGCGGCGCACCGACGTCAACGTGCGCGCGGTGACGCTGGCCTGGGCGCCGCTCTGGCGCGTGATCTATGAGGTCGGCGTCCGCGAGGAGGCTATTACGGTTCCAGCCTATGTCGAGCCAGAAAACTGACATGTCTCGCTACACCATCACCACACTGAAGCCGGAATACTTCGAGCAACTGGAGGAGCTGCAGCGCACCTGCTACCCTACGCTGGGGCCGCAGGAATTGATGCGCGTCGAACACTTCGCCAGCCAGTACGCAATCTTCCCGGAAGGACAGATCGTTGTGTTGGACGGCGATCGCGTCATCGGTCAGGGGTCGGGATTCTTCACCGATTTTGATTTCGAGCACCCCAATCACACCTTCGCCGGTTTCTGCGACCATTTTTACTTTCGCAATCACAATCCCGCCGGCGCCTACTACTATGGGGCTGACATCAGCGTGCATCCCGACTACCGCGGGCAGGGTCTCGGCAAGGCCATCTATCAGGCGCGCATGGATTTGGTGCGTCGCTACAACAAACGCGGCATCGTGGCGGGAGGGCTGATCCCCGGTTTTGCGCGTTACAAGCATCGCATGACCGTTCAGCAGTACGTCGATGAGGTGGTCGCAGGCAGGCTGACCGATCCGACGCTCTCCTTCCAACTGAAGCAGGGATTCGTCGTGCGCGGTCTGATTGAAGGGTACCTGGAGGACAGCGCCTCCGACAATTGGGCGACGCTGATCGTCTGGGAAAACCCCGACTACATAGAAGCAGAAAAGTGATCGCCCGACGGTCTGCCGTTTCCTCCGCACTGTGCGATTGCGCTACAATGGCGTAGCGTATGCAACGGCCATTGTACAATACGTCTCCGCCTGGCGCGACGAGCTGGCTTCGTTTCTTTCTGATTGTGCTTCTGTTCGGCGCATTCGCCCTCCGGCTCCAGGAGCTGACGCGCCAGGACATCTGGTGGGACGAGGCGCGCAACATCGACGTGGCGCTGCGCCCGTTGCCGCAGATCGCCGACGCCCCCGAGCTGGACATTCAGCCGCCGCTCTATTACTGGCTGTTGCACGGTTGGAGCAGCTTTTTCGGCGTCGTCAGGGGCCAACCGCCGACGCAGATTGCATTCTTCTCCAGACTGTTGAGCGCATTCGTCGGCGTCGCCGGCGTCGCCCTGCTGATGGCGTATGGGCGGCGCGTGGGCGGCGCGCAGACAGGCGCGCTGGCTGCGTTGATCGGCGCCTTGTCCCCCTTCTGGCTGGCCGAAAGCCAGGAGACGCGCATGTACACGCTCGGCTTCGCCCTGCTTACGGCGGCGGCTGCGCTCTTTTTGGAGCAGCTCGCTTTTCGCCAGCGCAACGCCGCTCCGCTCTTCACCAGAACGTCGCTGCTCTTCGTCGTCTTTGCAGCCGCCGCCCTGATCACTCACTACAATGTGGTTTTTGTCCTGGTCGCCTGGTGGATCGCATGGGGCGTCTGGGCGATGATGCAGGCCGAACGCTGGCGTCAGTTGCAGGCGGTCGTCGTTCACGGCCTGGCGCTGACGCTCCTTTTTTTGCCGATTGCGCCGATCGCGCTGCGGCAGATTCCCGGCTACCAGAATCCCAACATCACCGTTGTGACATTAGGCGAATATCTGCGCCAGAACTGGCAGGCCTATTTGGGCGGCTACGCCTATGATCCCGGGCTGCTCATGGGATTCGCCGATCTCTGGCTGTGGGGCGTCCTCTTCATCGCTGCGCTGGGGCTGGTCTGGCGTGGAATCACGCCGGCGCGCGCGAGGGGGCGCGCGTCTGCGCCGGGCACTCACGCCTTCGCTTTGCCGTTCACGCTCATCTGGCTGATGGGCGGCCTGGCGCTCTACTACCTCGCCGTGCTCGACCGCAGCGCCTTTCACGTGCGCTACGCCAGCTTTGTGACGCCGGCGCTCTATACGCTGATCGCAGTCGGACTGATGACGTTTGTGCGCTGGCGACGATCTGCGCCTGCGCTGCTTGCGCTGGCGCTCGCCGTCGGCCTGGCGCACGGCGCGCACGCCGATCTGTACGACGCCCGTTTCGACCGGGAGCACGTCGCCGCGCTGACGCAATGGCTGCGCGAGACAACCACGCCGGAGGACGTCATCTTTGTCGATCAGAAATATCCGTTCGGCTTTTACTATCAGCCCTACGCCATCGACGCCGAGGAGACTTTGCCTGCCTCAGCAGCTGCGCCCGCCCGCTATCTGTTCGTCGACATCAACACCATCGACCGGCGCTTGACGGAGTGGGCGGGCCAGGCGCGGCGCGTCTTCTGGGTGCAATGGTTCGAAAGCGACACCGACCCCCGACGGTCGGTGCCCTTTTTGCTCGATAAATACGGGCGCCGCGCCGGCGAACAGTGGTTTCATGGCTACGCCGTCGATTGGTGGGAGCTGACGCCCCCCACGCATTTTGAGCTGGCGCCGCAAATGCAGCCTCTGACCTTGCAGTTCGAGCGCGCCGTGCAAACTGTCGAAGCGTCGCTGCCCTCGACGCCATTGTGCCCGGGCGAGCCGCTGCCGGTGGTGTTGCGTTGGCGGCGCGCACCGGGCGGCGCAGTCGATCGACCGCTCAAGGCGCGCGTCGCTCTGTACGACGCAGCGGACAATCGGCTAGCGCAGGCCGACGAACGGCTGCTCAACGACCGTCACCTGGCGCCCGCCCACTGGTCGATGGAGGATCGGCCGTTGGGCGTTTACTTGCTCGCTGCACCCGACGACCTTGCGCCTGGACGGTACGCGCTGCGCCTGCTCGTCTACGATGCAGAAACGCTCAACCCCTTGACGTGGATCGATGAAGCCGGCAACCCTGCGGGCATTGAGCCGGAGTTAAGCCCAGTGGAAATCGCTGCGGCGGAAATTTGTGAAAGGAGCGCGCCATGAAGCGAATGTCCAGAGGCTTCGGCGGGCTGCTCGCGTTTGTTATCGCGGCGGCGCTGGTCATCGTCTGGTGGCGATGGTCCGAACGCCCGGCCTCAACGCCGCCAAGCGAACCGCCGCCTCTGGCGATCGTCGCGACAGACGCAGATGCAGCGACGGCGCATTCCTCGCCGCCTGCTTCGTCGCCCCAGGAGCAGGTCGCCGTTCCTGCATCGGCGGACGCCCTGAAGACGCCGACAAACGCCACAACATCCGCAGAAGCTTCGGCGGAAAGCCCACCGACGGGTGCGTCCACCGCAACGCCGACGCGCGGCCCCCCCGAACGCATCGACGGTCTCCCCGTCATCACACTCGATGAGCTTCCGCCTGAGGCGCTCGACACGCTGGCGTTGATCGAACGCGGCGGGCCTTTCCCGTTTCGTCAGGATGGAACCATCTTCCAAAATCGGGAGCGCCGGCTGCCCCTGAAACCCGCCGGCTATTATCGCGAGTACACGGTGATCACGCCGGGCGCCAGCACGCGCGGGGCGCGCCGCATCGTCGCCGGCGCAGGCGGCGAGCTATATTACACCGACGACCATTACGCCAGCTTTCGTCGAATCTGGAAACCATGAGCGACTCCATCGCATCCCTGCTTCTCTCCACAGCCCCAGGGCTTTATCGCTGGCCGACGTCGCTTTCTGTGCGCACTCTGGCGCAGGCGGTGGATGCGCTTGGCTGGCGTTTTTTTCATCTGGACGGGCGCCGTGCGCGCGACAAGATGGGCTTTCTGTGCGCGGCGGCGGAGGCGATGGCGTTTCCCGACTATTTCGGCGAGAACTGGGACGCGTTTGAGGAATGCATCAACGACCTGGCCTGGTCGCCTGCGCCCGGCTACGTGCTGCTGTATGAGCACGTCTGGTGGTTTGCGTGCGCTCACCCGGCGGAGTGGCGCACAGCAAGAAGCATCCTACAGGATGCCTGCACAAACTGGGCGCTGCAAGATGTGAAATTTTTTGTGCTCCTGCGCCATACGCATGGGTGCAGCGGCGTAGACGCTGCGCTGCACGTCATCAAGGCTCAGTCCTCGAAAAACGACCTCTGTTGAGACCATCTGCGCACCATCTCGCATTGCGTCCAGGTCTCCGGCGAGGCGCGATGGGCGTTGGGCAGTTCCTTGCGCAGTCGAGCGATCGTCGCCAGCGCCTCGTCGCCGCTCATGCCCTGTTGCACGAGATAACAACCGATCACCACCCCTGTGCGCCCGACGCCGCCGAAGCAATGCACGTAGACGGTTCGCCCCGCCTGCAATGCAGCGTCAATATGAGCAAGGATGGCTTGCATCTGCGCGACTGAAGGCGTGCCCATGTCGGGAATCGGCGAGTTCCAGTGCTCCACCTTGCAGCCTCGCAGGGCAGCTTGTTCGAGCAGCAACGGCCGGTAAGGGCGAAGGTCGTATTCGCCGGGCTCGGTCAGGTCTACGATGACGTCTACACCGATATCCAGCAATGCGGCCACGCGGCGTCGCGCCGTCGGCAGATCGACGGCGCATGGATAGGGGCCGGCCAACAGACCGGGCGCCACCCGATAAGCGCCGGGCAAATCGATGTGCAGCGGTTGGGCGTCATTCATGTTGTTCCACATCCAGAGGCAACGCCACAAAGAACGTGGCGCCTTTGCCCGGCTCGCTCGTCGCCCAAATGCGGCCGCCGTGCGCTTCGACGATCGCTTTGGCGAGATAGAGTCCAAGACCGGCGCCCGCCGTCGAGCGGCGCAGAGAGCTGTCCACGCGATAGAAACGGTCGAAAATTTTCGGCAACTCTGAAGGGGGGATGCCGATGCCCTGGTCGGCGACATAGACGATCACGTAAGTCCCCTTCGGCAGCGACTCCGGCGGCTCGATGGGGGGGCGTCCATCCATGCCTTCGGCGCGCCCATCCGTCCCGACGCGCTGCACCCATCCACCGATGCGAATGACGCCGCCCTGAGGTGAATACTTGATTGCGTTATTGAGCAGGTTCGTGAACACCTGGCGCAGTCGTTCTTCATCTCCCCACACATACGGCAACGGTTCGTCGAACATCACTTCGATGCGATGATGACTGGTCTGCGTGCGATAGGCGTCGGCGACCTTTCGCAACAGCGCGTCGAGCGCAACGTCGCCCAGTTCAAGTTTCAAGCCCTTGGCCTGAATACGGCTGACGTCGAGCAAATTGTTGATCAGCGCCTCCAGGCGATCCGCCTCTTCCTCGATAATCTGCAAGCCGGCTCGGGCAGTCTCTGCGTCCCAATGTGCGTCTTCGCGCGCCAACGTCTGCGCGTAGCCTTTGATCAAGGCAACCGGGGTCTTGAGCTCGTGGCTGATGATTGAAGTGAAGATGGACTTCATCTCTTCTTCCTCACGGAAGCGGGTGATGTCGTGGACGTTGACGATGATATTGATCAGCCGGCCATTTTCTGTATAGAGCGGGGTGAAGGTCACCGACAGCACCAGCCGTTTGTCGCCGGGGCGAATCAACTCGCCTTCGCAGCGCAGGTGCGGGTCGGGGAAATGGCCGGTGTAGTTTTCATCGCCGCAGAAATCGACCCCACTCGTGACCACCAGCGGCAACACCGCGCTGCAAGGGCGTCCGATGGCGTCTTCAGGCGACACGCCCACCATGGTCGCTAGGGTCTGGTTGATCGCTACGACGATGCGATCGCGGGTCAGGATCATAATGCCGTCGGCGCTGTTGTTCAGAATGGTGATCAAGCGGCTGCGTTCGGCATTGAGCAGTGTATAGAGGCGGGCATTGCGCACCGCAATCGCCGCCTGATCGGCGAACCCTTGCAGAAATTGCCAGTCTAGCTGAGAAAATGCGTAATTCCCGCGGAACAGATAGATGACGCCGAGCAGGTCCTCTTCAAAGAGCAGCGGCAGCACAATGACCTGGCCGAGCGTGATGCCAAGGTCGGCTTCCACCTGATGCACCCGACTCGACAGATCGATCGCAAGCGGCTCCCCCATCGCTGTGTTGGCGACGGCCTCCTGCACCAGCCGCATCGCCGTGGTATCCAACAACGGCTCGAAATAGGGCAGCGCTTCGGTGGGGATGGCGTACAGAGCGCGCACCTGAAAGCGCGGCGTCGCCGAAAGCGCCGGGTCGAACAACGTGTGTTCGGATTGCAGCAGGATCATCCCGGCCGGCGCGCCGACCATCTGAGCGGCGCTGCGCAAGATCAACTCCAGCAGGCTGGGCAGGTCCAACCGCGACGTCATCGCGCGAGAGATCCGCAGCAGGAACTCCAGTTGGCGGAGCTGATAAGCGGTCAGCAGGGTGGGAACGTTGGCGGACATCTGTCAGTTACGCCAGCAAGCTGGCGTTGTCGAAACCATCGGGCAACAGGGCGCGCACCGTCGTCGTGCGATAGGCGCCGGTTTCATCGGCGATGTAAACGACCATGTCTGGGCCCAACTCGATCATCACCTGCCGGCAAGCCCCGCAGGGTGAGCCGCCGTTGCGCGTGACGACGGCCATGGCGGCAAAGCGACGTTTGCCCTGGGCGATCGCCGCAGTCAGGGCGACGCGTTCGGCGCAGATCGTGGAAGGATAGGCCGCATTCTCGACGTTGCAGCCCAGAAACACCTCGCCGTCCTCGGTCAAGACGGCGGCGCCGACGGCATAGTTGCTGTACGGAGCGTAGGCGCGCGTACGAGCCTCCTTTGCCGCCTGGATCAATTCGATTGGACTCATGATTGGTTTGCCATTCCCGAAGGTTTGAGCCACGAATTTTGACTATGCACGGATTTGGTCTCTTCCACTTCGTCGCTTTCCTGCAACGCTGGGGGAATTCGCTCTATGCGCACCTGATTGATCCGTCGGCCATCCACCGAAAGCACAATGAATCGCCAGCCTTCCAGCTCGAGCGCTTCCCCCTGCTCCGGCACATGACCCAGACGACTGTAGATCAGGCCGCCCACCGTGTCGGCTTCTTCTTCCTCCAGATCGATGCCTAACACATCCGACAGCGTGTCCAGATCGAGACGCGAATTGACGATGTATGTGTTTTCGCCGGCGGGCTGAAGATAGGCCTCTTCCGCCACATCATATTCGTCCTGAATGTCGCCGACAATTTCTTCCAGAATATCCTCGATGGTCACCAGTCCCGCCACGCCGCCGTACTCGTCGATGACGATCGCCAGGTGGACGCGCTGCTGTTGCATTTCGCGCAGGAGAGCAGTCACTTTTTTACTGGCGGGAATAAAGTATGGCGGTCGCAATAGCTCGCGAATCTGCACATCCATGCGCTGATCGCGGAAGCACTTGAGCAAATCTTTCGCATACAGCACTCCGACGATGGCGTCGATGGTGTCCTCATGAACCGGGATGCGGCTGTGCCCGGCCTCGATAATTGTATCGAGCGCCTCGCGCAACGGTGTGTTCACATCGAGCGTCACCATGTCGATGCGCGGCACCATCACTTCACGCGCCACCGTCTCGTCCATTTCCAGGATGCTGGCGATCATTTGCTTTTCGCTCTCCTGGATTTCGGACTCTTCTTCGTTGACCTGCATCAGCAGGCGCAGGCCGTCCTCAGAGAGGAAGATCGACTCGTCTGGCTCCTCTTCGTCCTCGCCGCTCAAACGCAACCCGGCGCGATAGAGCAAGAAAGTGACAGGGGAAAGCACCTGCATCACCGGACGCAAAAACGGCGCCAGCGCGAAGGCGACGGCATCGGGGTTGCGCAGAACCAGGGAACGCACCACGATCTGGGTGACCGCCAGCGTCAACCAGGTGCCTAGAATCCCGATCAACATGCCGGACAGCGGGAAGCGCGTCAGCAGCATATATCCAGCCGCCAACCCTGCGGCCACGAGGCCGAGGCTCTTGAGCAGCATAATGGTGAGCCAAAAGCGGGCGGTGTCGGCCAACTGCTCGCTGAGCATCGCTGCGCGGGCGTCGCCGGCCTCGCTGCGTTTGCGCACCTCACTGCGGTTGACGGCGGACAGCGCAATCTCGGCGGCGGCGGCCAGGCCGATGAAGAAGAGAGCCGCCGCCAGAACTATCCATGCAACTAGGTCTGATTCCACAATTTACTCCTCCGCCCCCCCCTGTGGAGGCGTCCTGTCTTCCACCTTGTGCACTCGCGCCGGCACGCCATAGGCCGTAGCGTGCGCCGGGATGTCCCGCGTGACGACGGAGCCGGCGCCGGTGCGGGCAAACTCTCCCACTACCACCGGAGCCACGAGCATGGTGTCGCTGCCGATAAAGGCATGATCACCGATAATTGTTTTCGATTTGTGAACGCCATCATAATTGCATGTGATCGTGCCTGCGCCGATGTTGACGTTGGCGCCGACCTCTGCATTGCCGATATAGCTGAAATGCCCCATCTTGACGCCGGGCCCAAGGTAGCTATCCTTCACTTCGCCGAAATTGCCCATGTGCACGTTCTCTCCCAGATGGGCGCCCTTGCGCAGATGGCTAAAAGGTCCGATCTCCGACCCTTGGTCCATGCGGGCCTGCTCCAGTACGGAATAGACGACGCGACAGTGGTCGGCGATCTGAGTGTCGATAATCTGGCTATACGGCCCGATCGTGCAATGGCGACCGATCACCGTGGCGCCCTGCAGAAGACAACCGGGCCAGATGGTCGTATCGGCGCCGATCTGCACGGTGTCTTCAATATAGGTCGAGAGCGGATCGACAACGGTTACACCTTCTAGCATATGGCGCTCCAAAATACGGCGCCGTAAAATCGCCTCCGCTTCAGCAAGATGGACGCGGTTATTTACGCCATAGACATCCTCGAGCGGCGCTTCCAACGTCACAATCTGTCGTCCCTGACTCGCCGCCATGGACACCAGATCGGTCAAATAATACTCCCCCTTTGCGCTTCTGGGAATGTATGGAAGGTTCTGGCGCAGCCAGGCGGCGTGAAAACAATAGACGCCGGGGTTCAGTTCCTGAATTGCCAGCTGTTCGGGCGTGCAATCTGTTTCTTCCACAATAGCTGCAACGCTTCCGTCGCTGCGCCGTACAATGCGACCAAATCCCTGGGGATTTTCACGCTTGACCGTCAGCATGGCGATCGCCAGCGTCGGACTGGATGCATGCGTCCGGTACAAATCTAGAAGACGACGCAAGGTTGCTTGCGTAAGCAACGGCATGTCGGCGTAGGTGACGATTACGGCGTCGGCGTCCTGCGCCACAGACGGCAAGGCTTGCAAAACGGCGTGACCCGTTCCTAGCAGTTCTTGCTGTTCAGCGTAGACGGCGCGATCTCGCAGATAGGAGCGAACCAACTCCTGTCCATGTCCGACGACAACGATCGGCGGAGCGTCCACAAGCGACTCAACGGCGCGCATCGCCCAATCGACCATTGGCCGCCCCATCAAGGGGTGCATCACCTTGGGATATTCTGATTTCATGCGCGTGCCGTATCCGGCGGCGAGAAGAACTGCGGTGATTTTCATAGCTCTATTTGCACGATGTGGGCTGTAGAACAACGGTATAGAAAGTTTTAAAAACCCAACTATGGACTAAACACGTAAAGGCCTCATCGAATTTTTCGATAGAGACCTTGAAGAGCCTGTATGAAGTATATAATCCAGACGGAAACGCAAACTTCGTCTGTATTTTCAGCAGATGGAGATGCGAGTATGGCGAAATAGGCGGCGGTTCGTCATCCATCAGATTGCTAATTCAATGAACATTTCATTTACATTCGCCATTATATCATGAAATAAGCATGTTGAACAACGTGGAAAAAGCTGGGGATGCATCCCTGTTCTTTAACAGGGGACGTTTAGAAGTTCGCCTTGAAAGAGGCGTGCCGAGAGGCGCAGTGGCGGTGCGTATCAAAACATCAACAGAGTATGTTGGCGATGGCCTACTCTCACACAGGCCGAGGCCTGCACTACCATGGGCGCTGGCGGGCTTAACTGCCGGGTTCGGGATGGGACCGGGTGTACCCCCGCCGCTC
>Ga0116210_1000020_pt1 | contig 146453 bp, 114 predicted proteins | sample TshhotsprinmetaG_FD_94483 | JGI IMG/M metagenome (GOLD analysis project Ga0116210, IMG submission 94483) | Hot spring microbial communities from South Africa to study Microbial Dark Matter (Phase II) - Tshipise hot spring metaG | ecosystem: Environmental > Aquatic > Thermal springs > Hot... | reverse complement strand
TGCTGATTCTGGTGCTATTGTTCATATGGCTGTGTATGGTCACCCTTCCCTCAGCGCTTATCCATGAGCTGTCTGCCAACCTGAACGGGGGTAATGGCAACCTGAGCTATGCCTACGCCCAGAATGGGGGCAGCGGAAATGGTAGCGCTCCTCGATCCTCGCCGGAGAACACCCGCCCAGAGGGAATCGCAGTGCTATTGCCTTTCATCGAGACGGTCACACCGACGCCGACCCAGACGCCAACGCCGACTGATACTCCGACGGTCACGCCCACACCCACGGGGACGCTTCTGCCGACTTGGACGCCGACACCGACCATTACACCTACGCCTACACGTACACCTTCCCCGACCCCACCGCCGACATCGACACCGCGTCTCAGGCCGCGCGTCACCCGTGCTCCGACAGATACTCCGACCCCGCCGCCGACGCCGACACCGGACGTCGATTACATCATTGCCAGTGTGCGTCAGCTGACCCCATGTGAAAACGAAGGCAAGCATCACATCTTTGTGCACGTGATCGATCAGTTTGGCAATGGCATCGATGGGGTGCCGATTAAGATCTGTTGGGGGCCGGGTGAGAACGACTGTGCCCGCCCGCTCACGGAAACCAAGTCTCGCGGCAAGGGATGGGTGGAGTTCGCCATGTTCAAGGGCACTTACAACGTGCGTGTGGACGGTGCCAAGAGCATGGTCGCCAGCGGTATCACCCCTGACTACCAGCTGGATGAGATGTGCCCTGAGACCGGCAACCCGGTTGCTAACTCACGCTATCACGCTTCATTCGAGGTGATCATCCAGAAGGTGCGCTGAGGGTTCGCTTGTCACCTACAAGATGAGCATAGCGTCTCCGAAGGAATAGAAGCGATATCCCTCGGCGATGGCGATCTGGTAGGCTTTTCGCATCAGCTCATAGCCGGCAAAAGCGCTCACCAACATAAGCAGGCTCGACCGGGGGAGATGGAAGTTGGTTATGAGGGCATCTACCACACGAAAGCGAAAGCCGGGGTAAATAAACAGGTCGGTAGGGCTCTCAAATGCCACAATTGGCCGCCATGCTACCCCTGGTTGTGTCTGAGGGAGCTCCTGTTCTAGCGCACTGACACGGCGCAGCGAGCCAGTGATACCCGCAGCACGCAGCGCGGCGGTCTCCAGGGTGCGCACCGCTGTCGTGCCGACTGCGATGACCCGTCCTCCACTCAGGCGTGCCTGGTTGATCAGCTGCGCCGTCTCCGCCGACACGCTTGCCCACTCTGAGTGGAGCACATGCTCTGCCACGTTTTCAGCGGTCACCGGTTTGAAGGTATCCAACCCGATGTGCAGCGTGACGCGAGCAAATAAGATCCCCTGCGCGCGCAGTCTTGTGAGCAGTTCAGGGGTGAAATGAAGACCGGCGGTAGGTGCGGCTACGGACCCCTCAATGCGGCTGTAAACTGTCTGGTAGCGCTCGGGGTCCGCAAGCGGCACCTGGATGTAAGGTGGCAACGGGGTATGGCCGATATGCTGCAGGAAAGGATCAATCGGCTTGTCGAACTCCACTACCCGGCGCGGACCGTGCAACTCCTCCACTACCTGTGCTTCCAGGCAGACACCCTCTCGTCGGATGAGCAAGCGGCTGCCTTTGCGCACCCGTTTGCCACCAACCAGAGCTTCCCAGCGTGAGCCACTCAGCTTTTGCAACAACAGGATCTCCACCTGCCCACCACTCAGCTTATGCGCGAAAAGGCGCGCCGGGATCACACGGCTGTCGTTGACCACCAACACGTCCCCTGGCTTGATGTAGTGCGGCAGGTCGCGGAAGATGCAATGCTCTATGCGGCCGCTCTGACGGTGTACCACCATCAGCCGTGCGGCGTCGCGCGGCTCAATGGGAGTCTGTGCAATGCGATCAGGCGGCAGGTCGTAATCGAAATCGCTGGTCTTCCAGCCCTTGCTGCTCATACACTTGTGTGGCTTGCCCTCCCTGTGTCCGGGACAACTTTACTATGGAGTGAGCGGCGGTGTCAATTCGAGAGTACCACTACTACTAAATATGCCCCCTAACGGGCCGCTAAATACTACTGAGAGGTATTTACAACGTGTGCACAGGGTGATATGATAGAGTCATGAAGGGTGCGCGCGCCAGAACGGGTTGGGCAGCCATGCAGACACCTCGCATAGGGCTGAGCAGCCTGGGGCTGCAGTTCGGTCTGGGTAGCCGTGTGCTGAGCCCGGCCGGCTACTTGGTGGCCAGGTATTTCCGCTCCTTTATGGCGCTTTTTATTGCGCTCATCCTGTTGTTCTCACTCGTTCCCTACTGGCCTTATCCGCTGATCGTTATCCCGCTGGGATTGTATTTAATCTACTTTGTCGTCCGTCAGGTGTTTCTGACGCGTCACGAACGGCACTTCTACCGGCCTCTGCTTCAGTTTGGGCGCGCCCAGCTGGCCATGCTCGGAGTGTTTTTGCTCTCGCTGATTCTGGCGCGCCAGGGAATCCACAACGAATTGTGGCTGCTGTACCTCCCCTGCCTGCTGATCATCAGCCGCCATAACCCCACGTGGGTGTATGTGGCCAGCGTGATGGAGGGCTGTGCGCTGATACTGGCGGTAGATGGCCAGTTCAGCATAACGGAAATAGGAGAAGGCTCCCTTTTGCCCGTCAGCGCGCCCTCGTGGTTGGTAGTGCGTTGTCTGGGCCTCGTATTTATCGCCTTTGTGATGCACTACCTGATGCGCTCGATCGATGCCCTGGAGTCGATCCTGCGCATTAACGCGGCAGCCGAGCGCTTGATGGGCAGCTGCGACATCGGTGTGCCACACTTGGACGCGGAATGCAAGGCAGCATTTCAGGAGTTTATGAGCCAGTTATGGGCGCTGCGTTGCGGGATCGTCTATTATGATAGCAGTGCGCAGCGTCTGGTCACCCTCAGTGAGTTTCGCAATGCCCGATATGAGCCCGTTGTGGAAGAGCCTGAGTCATCACAACGGTGTGAGTGTTCTATAGAACATCCCATGGGTGAGGTGGTGCGTTCTCGCCGTCCTCAGGTGTTGCAATCTGAGCATTATCCATTTGGCAGGCTTTGGGGATTCAGCGAACGTTTCAGGGAAGTGGCCACGATTAAATGTCCATTGCCACGGGACACTTTCCAGCGTCTGGCAGTGCCGATTCTGGCGGCGGGCACGCAGAGCGCAGAGGTGCTCGGCGTCCTCTACTTCGATTTTGATCACCAATTTGCGCCACCTGCCTACCAGGTCAACGACTACTTCGAGGGTATCAGTGCGATTGCCAATCGTCTCGTGCCTTTTCTCCATCAGCAGCGAATGCGACGTGAACTGCAGGGCTTATTGAGCATTAGCGATCATGTCCCTGCCAATTCCGCCTTGGATGTCATTTTGGACTTTACCAAGGATGTGGTGGTTAACAAGCTGGGGTTCGATTTCTGCCTGATCTCTCTGGTAGACTTGGATCGACGCGTCATCCGGGGGGTTAAGGGGCACAATGTCCCTCAGGGCTGGATCGATATGGTGGTGCACTCGCTGGACAGCCATGATATTCAGGCGGACATCGTGCGTTCGGGGAAGCAGGAGGTGCTGAGCGGCTGGGATCCGCGCTTCCACCCTGAGATCTGGGAGAAGCATGGTCACGGCAGCATGATTCGCGTGTTCACGCCGATTGTCGGCCTAGGCCCTACTGGAGAGCGGCTGGTGATTGGCACGATCGAGGCTGGCTATCGTGATGCCAGCCGTCGTACCATCGAGCCTGAGCAGTGCCACATGCTGGACACACTGGCGCGGCGCATATTTGCACCGATTCGCCACGCCCAGCTGCTCGAGCGCGCCGAGCGTCGGGTAGAGAGCCTGCGTATGCTGCAAGAGTGGGGCACCGCCTTGGCGCTGGTGCGCCGCCATCAGAAGGAAGCGATTGATACCGTGGGCAATGCCCTGCGCGAAAGGCTCGGTGCAGACCTAGTCATTCTGTATCGTTACGAGCGTCGTACGCACAAACTGTATTTTCAGGGGATTTATGGGGAGCTCAAGGGCAACCGCGATGCCCTCAGTCCGCCCTCACCTGATCACGGCATCATTGCCCACATCCTCTCCACGGGTCAGGCTTACTACCAGCCAGATGCCGCTTCTGATCCGCTGCTGGTCAGCAGTGCCAACCCCAATGCAGGTCCATATTTCAGGAGTCATCATACCTTTACCCAGCGTCAGAAGATCGCCTCATTTGCCGGGCTGCCGATGTACGCGGAAGGATGGATCGTTGGAATCCTCTGTGCCAACTATTCTCAACCCCGAACGTTCAGTGAAGAAGACAAGCTGGCTCTGGAACTTGCCGCGCGTTTCGGCGCGGTGGCGCTGCACAATGTTGACCTGATCGAACTGGCCGAGGAAGAGATCCGCGATGGGGAACGTCGCGACCTGGCGCTGCGCCTGCATGACTCGCTGAGCTCTACGCTGCCGGCCATTCGCCATTTCTCTGAAGCGGCACGAGACTACCTGGCACAAGGTAACTCCCAGAAGGCCACCGAGCTGTTGCTGCGGCTGGAGAAGGCGGTTGTGCAAGCAGGGCACGAGATCGATCTGGTCATCTTCGCCTATCGCGCCGGCCCGCGCTTCGGAGGTGATCTGCGAGAAGGGTTGAACTGGGTGGCCGAGGAAGCGCGCGAACGCCTTGGCTTGCGCGTTTCTCTCGAAGTGCAGCTGTTAGCCGGTCAGTCGCTTTCTGTGCCTATCACCGAGACTCTGCTGCGCGTTTGTCGCGAAGGGATTGTGAACGTCGCCAAGCATGCCAACACCCATGACCTCGTCGTGCAGCTGAAGGGAGAAACCGACAAGGTCTCTGTGAGGCTGACGGATAACGGTCGTGGCTTTGATCCTTGCGAAGTCCGATCTCGATACAGCGGACTAAACATGATGCGCGAACAGGTAGAACGGCTGGGTGGTAGGTTGTACGTGTACAGCCAACCCGACAAGGGGACAACCCTGATGGCCGAAATACCTCTGTCGCCCTAGGTCGGCGATGTTCGCGGCATAGCAGGTATCCCATAGGAGGAACGAGGATGTGGGAATCTAATGGGAAACCTTTTTTATTTGGGGAGAAGCAAATATGGTAGATGAAATCGAACCGCAAATCTTAACGGAAGAGGATGGGCGCATTTCGGTGCTCTTGCTGGATGACCACCAGCTCTCCCTGGATGGGATGTTAGCAATCCTGGAAGCGCGCGCTGCCGAGTTCTGTGTGGTTGGGGCGGTAAGATCTGTCAAGGAAGCACTACAGATAGTAGCAAATTCCCTTCCCGATGTTGTGGTGCTCGACTTGAAAGTGTTGTACGAACCGGCGTCTCCAGAAGAGAGGATTGAGGCGGGTCTGGATGCAATTCGGGAGATCCGCCGGCTGAGTCCTTCCACCAAGGTTGTGGTGGTCAGCGCCTACCGTCAGCCGGAACATATCGCGCAGGCGCTGCAAGCTGGCGCGGTGGGCTATGTGTATAAGGGGCGTTCCAGCGAAGAGGTGCTGGAAAGTTTACGACGTGCCCACGTCGGCCAGGTTTTCTTCCACCCAGAGATCGCCCAAAAGCTCCTCGAGACGCTGCAGAGACCAGAGTCCTCCGAAGGGGAAGAACGCGAGAGTGATCCCCTTACTCCACGTGAGCGTGAGGTGCTGCAGCTGATCGCTGAGGGCAAATCCAACCAAGAGATTGCTAATCAGCTGCAAATCTCTATTGGAACGGTGAAGAAACACGTCACCAACATACTGGACAAAATCCACCTGCGCAGCCGTGTTGAGGCCGCATTGTATTGGCGCACGCAGTCCCAGATCACTCTGCCTCGCGAGTAGCTACACCCTGGTAGTATTCCCCGAAGGTACAGATACCTCTTTGGATTGAGCGGAGAGCTCAATCCTTTTGCACCTCTCAGGTTACATCCTAGGTGCGTTCCTGGAGTCATAAACTCTTTCTATATAATAAAGGTAAGAACTAATCGTAGGAGGAAGAAATATGGCAAAAGAGATCCTCATAGATCACCTTAGTTGTGTGACTTATTGTCTCAAGAGGAACAAGGTGGGCAAGCGGAAACGGAGGGAGGTCTATTATGGAATGTCCATGGGACCCCAACTTCCATTGCATACTGATCACCTTCTTGGTCGGGATCATCTTGGGCATCTTGATCGGTGCAAGCATTGTGCGCCATCCAATGTTCTTTCGCTAGGGCGCGGGCGCACATAGGCAGCAGCGAGGGCGCGACAATGAGCTTTTCCCTGAGCGTCGATCTCCTCGGTACGAGGACAGGTGCCACGACGATCGGTGGTGCCGCGACCATTCCAGGCGCATGCTCACGGATGGCACAACGCTCACAGGCGTGCTATGCTGGAGCTCTGTGTAGCGTTGTCGGCCACCGCGTCGGTCAGCCGCGCTGCTGCCACCCCGAGTCCCATCGTCACCCAGAACAGGGTGACCAGATGGATGAAGTTGATGTTGAAGAAGAAATGGTCAAAGACTCCGCTGACCAGCGCTCCGGCGAGCGCCGCGATGCAGGCCAGCAGATACCCCTCACTTTCCTCATTGCGCGGCACACGCCATAGCGCACGGAACGTCACAACAAAATAGACAGACACAACCACCAGGAAGAGGAACAAACCTACCAAACCCACCTGTTCCGCAATGAGCAGGTATAGGCTGGATACTCCGATATAGAGGTCTATATCGGGGGTGCCCGTAAAGCCTACGCCCAGCAGAGGATAGCGGCTGATCAGTATGAGTGCATCCTTGTACTCGCCAAAGCGCATCTGAGTGGCCAGGTCCTCTCCCCGCAACCCCTCCCACAGGCGCGTGACATACACCTGGGTCACTGGCAGAACGAGGAACAATATGGCCAGCGCGACCAACACTAGCAGCAGCTTGCGGTAGCGCATTATCCCTGCCAACGTGAGCGCCAGCACCAACCCAACCATTGAGCCGCGTGAGAAAGTCAGCAAAAGACAGAGCGCACTGAGGCCTGCACAAGGCGCCAGCCACACGCGCGGCAACACAGGCCGTGCAGCGAAGAGCTGCACCACTGCCACAGCAGTCACGATAACAAGCAATCCCCCCAGCGCGTTGGGGTCAATGGAGGTGCCAATAGCACGCATGGGTTGTGTGGGATCGTCCTCTACGTAGCGTAGAATGCCTGCGCCAGCGGGGTAGTTAAACACAGCTAGCTTGGAGAGCAGGCCCACTGTCCACCCTTCTGGCAGCACATAGAACAGCACACCCAATGTACCGCTGAGGCCGCCGGCCATGACGAACACTCTCATAACGCGGCGTAGCGCACCTATGTCGGGCACCTGATACAATACGACGAAGAAGAGTATGACGGCCAGCAGAACCTCAACAAAACGACGCAATACAGTTACGCTGAGAGGCGAATGGGCCAGACCAGCCACGAAGGTGATCAGCGTCCACAAGAGGAAGGCTAGGATGGGGATGCCCAGCGCGGAAACTTCGAGGCCGTGGCGTGTACGCGTCACCACGCGCACCAAGGATGTAGCAAACACAGCCAGCAGTGCCAGGTCGATGAACGTCGGACGGAAGCCGATGTCCAGCGGCACAGCGGCATAAGGCAGCAGGCAGATAAGGGCCACCAGCAATGGCAATCCCCATTGGTACGAGCGCAGCAGCAGTGCTGCAACACTTAGCACGCCCAACAAACCCAGTGCTGGCAGTGCGCCCAGTCCTCCGATCAACGCGCCCACCGCCACGCCTGTCAGCAACGCCACACCCAGCGCGCTGGCAATGGCCAGGCGGGTGTCACTGGACGCCAGCCATGTGCGCAGGTGATCGATGGCTGAGTAATGGGTCATTCCTTCCTCTTACTCGGGCAAAAGCAGCCTGTTGTGTTCAATTACCAACCCATGCCAGATGTAGTCCATGCCCGCCTCACGGGCTCACCGACTTTCCCTGCTCGGGTGAAAACGCCCCCCGACGCGCTGCAATGCAACTTCAACGAAGTCCCTGTCTTGTCCCAGCGGCTGCAGCCGCCGGCCGGTAGGCAGATCATATAACCCGACGCGCAGCGCATAACACCCATCCGGCATACCGGGCGGGAGATGGAGCCAGTAGGTGTCAATCACCATCTCCTCTGGGCTCCACAGGGAGGTCGGATAGTGTCCTCGAAGCGGCATATTATCCTGTTGTGCCACCAGATGACCCTGTGCATCGAGCAGGTGGATGAAGACAGTATAGTCATGTGCAATGACGCCAGTGGCTTGCCAGTGCAGCACCACCTGCACCAGACCTTCGTCTGTGGTATGTGCGTCCACGCCGCGCAAGAAGATATTGTCCTCAAAGGGCACATTTAGCGCAAGCGCGGGCGCAGGAGGTGGCTGAGTGCGTACCCACAGTTTACCCAAAGTGATACTGTCTGTCGGAATGGCACCCCCAGCCATCTGAACATCCAGGCGCTGCCCGGAAGCGCGATGATATAGGCCCACCTCGAAACGGTAGACGCCATCGGGAGCATCCGACGGTAGATCAAAGGGGTGCAAGTCCTGCACAACCAAGCCGGGCGGCCAGAAATGGCTATGCAGCAAGATGGAACTCCCCAGCGATTTATTGATCTGGGCGATGCGCTGCTCGCTCGACAGGTTGGACAGATGAATGAAGAGATCGTAATCCCCATCGATCGGACGGACACTTTGCCACCTCAACCAGAGAGAAACACGTTCTCCCGGCTTTGCCTGCTCCGGGTCGACACGAAACCCTAATAGGAGCAGGTCGTCGCCGAAGCTGGCCCTGAGCGGTTGCACCACCTCTGTGCTTTCGGGCAGGATCCGTGCACCAGGGTCAAGCGAGTACACATCCGCCACGGCCTCTCCGCTACTGGTGAGAGTCAGCAATGGCTTGCCGACACGCACAGCCTCGGTCAGTGCGGTTGCTTGTGTCGGAGCCAGCTGAGGCAGCAGGTGAGCCGTCCCCGTGCCATCCGCATGCGGTTCAAGCAGTACCCAGGCAGAGGGAACGCTTCCGTCGCGCGGCATGATGCAGACGACTGCCGGTTCGTCAGCTTCGGAGAAGCGATGGGCAGCGATTCGGGCAGCTACATCTTCAAACGAGAGGCTGTCCAGGATTGGATAACGCGCCTGAAGCAAGAAACGCGTTGCCGGGTTGGTGTAGAAGCGGTTTGGGGTTAGCGTCAGCTGTCCGGTGCGACCGTTCAGGTAGTTGGCCACGACGCGTGCCTGATTACGCGGCGGGTCAATATTGTTTGCCCAGACGGAGAAGTAATTATATGCACTGCTGATGCCGCCTGCGGCGAGGAGAACAGATGCCGGCAACAGCGCCAGCCACGTGTGCTCAGACGCCATGCGCTCCCAGGTGCGGCCGCTGAAACGCTGGATACACCAGCGGGTCAGCGCAGCCAGTCCAACCGCTGAAATCAGCTGTAGTGCTGGCCAGGCCAGGATGCCCCGCAGGATGGTGGTGACAGCATCCCAGTCCTGGCGTGAAAGCAACACGGGCAGGAGCCCCACCATCCACCAGGCGATGAGCCACCAGGCAGCCGGACGAGGAGACCGGCGTACACAAACCAGGAGGCCGATCAAGAGCCCCAGGCCACTTATGGCATTAAGGCTGGGCCAGTTTCCTACCCAGCTGCCTGCCCCGAAGTGGATAATCAACAGTCGGGAGAGATTCTCCCCCAGCGTCGCCGGCAAAGCGCTGTCCATAGGCAGGCTGACGGCTGCCAGGCGGCTGCTAAAAGCATGCGGGTTGCGCACAAAGTAAAGCAGCAATGGGATGCAGACAGCGAATATGACACTCAGGAGAACTGCCAGCCCCCACCCCATTTGTCCGCGATGGCTACGCTGCCGTACTAGCCACATGCCAACGAGCAGAAACACCAAAAGCAACACCAGGCGTGCCGCGGTGTAGGTATAGAGAGTCAGGCCAAGCAGAAAACCAGCCATGCTCCACCAGAACAAGGCTGCTTTGCCAGACGAGGCAAGTGTTGTGCGGTATGCACGCCACAGGCACCATATGCCGGCAAGGAGTATGGGGGGCAAGGCAATGGCGCGCAACGCTTGACGGCTGAAGTATATGTGCCAGTAGCATACCGCCATCCCGGTCGCAGCCAGCAATCCAATGTATTTTGGTGGGAACGTCTCTGCTCGTTCTACTCCTCTGGACGCCAGCTGGCGAGCGACAGCGGCCAAGAGGGGAATGGTCAACGTGCCCATGACCACTGAGCCGAAGCGCAATGCAAAGGCGGAAATGCCCCAGATGTGCAGAACAACGCCCTGAAAGTACAGGAAAAGTGTTTCGCGGCCGAAGTTGTTCTGCAGAAACGGGGTCAGCCAGCCCCAGCGCACCAGCTGAAGCGCGTCCAGTCCATCAATGCTTTCGTCCAGGCTGAGCGCTTGCGGCAGGTCGTCTAGCCGCATGACACGCAATGCAAAGGTCACCCACACCACGAACACCATGAGCCAGAAGGGCAGCCTATCCGAGGCTGTTTTACCAGACTGGTTGGGGACACTACCTAATTTCACTTTTGCGTCTCGTTCGTTGTTGTGTTGGGCAGGTGCAGTGTGGTCAATTGGATCGCATCTCTTGGCGACCCCGGCGCGGTTGCACTTGTCAGAGCCAGACGCTGGCCGCTGGCCGCATCGTAGAGCCCTACCAGGATAGCATATGTTCCCGGAGCAAGGCCAGTCGGCAACGGCACAATCACCTCGTCGCGAATGATCTCCCCGACATCCCACAGCAAGGTGGGATAGGCACCATCCGCCGGCGGACGATCCATCTGTGTCACGATTTCGGTGCTGCCTGCCCTCGTCAGGTGAACGAAAGTTGTATAGTCAATGGGGAGCGGGGCATCGCAACGCCAGTAGAGCACCACCTTCGCCGCCTTTGGCTCTACGGATAAATCGTAACCGAGAAGGGTGACCAGCCCACCCAGCGCGTCCGCACGCAGGTGCGCCGGAGATGGCTGGCTGACGGTCACACCCGGCGGCGCGCTGCCTACCTTGACCGTGCTCAAGACGACACTGGTGGCATCCAGCACGTTGCCTTCCGCGTCAACCAATTGCAGTGGAAAGATCTGCCCTGCCAACACCTGATACAGTCCGACGTCCAGGCGGTAGATGCCAGGTGGTGCCTCCGCGTCCACGGGCAGCAGATAGGGATCGGATACAACTTCACCAGCTGCCCAGAGGGCAGTGCTGTAATAATCCCGCGGAACACGGTCGCGGCCGCCCCATTGTCGCAGGTCGGCGCCTAGCAGATGGTTAAACACAATGTAGTGACTCTGTATGTCTCGCTCAGCCTGCCAGTAGAGCGTCACAGGCAATGCGCCGCCTGGCTGCACTCTGCGCTCAGGGAGGTCATAACCCAGCAAAGTGATTTCACCGCCGAAGCGAGCATTCACTACGTGCTGAATAGGTGGCACAACAAAGTTGCGCTGACGCAAACGCACTTCTAATACTGGATCGCTGATGAAGATCTGATCCCCCTTGCACACCTGCACACGGTAGAGGCCGGCTGGCCAGCGTGCACCGACTATGAAGGTGAAGATTCTGCCGGTTTGGAGCACAGCTTTCTGTTCAGATCCACCCGGTCCCACCAAGGTCACGGCATAATCCCCCTCGCTGGTTCGCTGGTCATCCAAGCTGATCTGGATGGTGGCCCGGTAGCGAAAGAGAGGCAATGGGTTGTCCACCCGCCCAGATTGCCAGACGTCAAATGTGCCGCTGTGTCCATCAGACAGCTGCCAAGCGTGCCTGCCCGTGGCAACCGGCACGTCTGGCAGCGACACAATAGTCAGGCAAGAGCTCGCACTCGGGGACGGTTCCGGGTGATCGGTCATAGGCGGAGGCAACAGGCGTAGACACAGGCGGTATGAGCCTGCGCGCAAACCCGTCGACACCAGCCATATATTGTCGCGCACCACGTCACCCGGTTGCCAGGCACGCGTGGGATAACGCCCATCCACTGGATGTCCCAGCCACCGACTGGCGACGGCTCCATTCTCATCCACCAGGAACAGGTCGGTCAGGAGATCCTCAGACGAATCACCTCTGCTGCGCCACGTAAGGGTCACTGGCAACGCGCCGAATTTGTTCAGTGGATGCACTTCATAACCGAGCAGCTCAATTGCCTCGCCGAAGGAGAGATGCACCGGGTTGACCACCTGCTCTGCAGCCTTGGCGGTCGTGCGTACTGGAAGAGGTTCAGGAAAGGCGGGCAACATCAGCCCGTAAAAATTGATCACATTCATGCCGAGCAGCAAGCTGGCCGCGCCAAGCGGGGCAAGCTGGCGCTTCTGTGTCCTGAACCACGTGGCCAGACCCTCTGCCAACAACAAACCGATCGACACGGCGGCGGGAAACAGGATGTGCCTTCCCTGCGCTGTCTCTATCACGTTGCCAGTCAGAAAAAAACGCAGCAGAGGAAACGGCAACAGTAGAAGTATTTGTAGTATTAACAGTACAGGTGGATACATGGGCGCTGCCTGCACAGCCTTGCCCACTGAAACGCACTCACAAACCGGCTCAGGTGTAGCGTAACTGCCCCAGCGGACGGCCCGGCGCAACAGCCCAGCGAGCGCCAGGATAGTCAGACAGGCGGCAGCAAAGCACAGGGCGATGCCAACCGGATGATCGAGTGGACTGCTCGGCAGCCAGAATGAGACAAACATCTGGATCAGCCAGTCAAGCCAGTTGAGAGGCGCCTGGACCACCCCGCTCGATCCCGTCAGAACGCCGCCGCTGAGGAAAGCGGCCACTTGCTGCAGACTGGCATCCGCACGTGTGCCAGCCATAAAGGGCTTGAGCAATCCGGCCCACCACCCCAGCTGATGCACTTCGTTGAAGTGCCACACCACGAAAATGAACCACCACGCAGCCGCGATGACATATGCTGCCGTAAACACAGCGAACCGACCCAATGCCACCCCACCGCTTAATCTGCGACGTCGCACTGCCTGGATGAGCAGCGCTACCATCACTAGTGGGAACAATACCACGCTATATTTGGTGGTAACCGCCATGCCCAGGCACACGCCTGCCAGAACGTAGAGCCTTACCCGCGCCGGCTGTTGCCAGGCCAGCACCAGACACCACGTGAAGAGAGCAGATAGCAAGCCGAGTAGGTTATCATCGTTCACAGCAGCCGCGATGAAGGTGAACTGCCCCCCCATCGCTACCAGAGCGGCCGCGCCGACAGCGATTGCTTCGTCATAGGGTCGTGCTGTGCGCACTACGAGATATATCACCACGATGGTGGCTGCACTGAACACCAGCGAGGCCAGTCTGGCCAGATGCCACGCCAGGACGATGCCCTGAAACGGGAATGCCTCATCCTCGGTGTGCACCAGGGCGAAGGGTGGCAGTCCATCGGCGATGAGCAGGCGCCGCGGGTCGAGGCTGTTTTGTTTCAGATTCGGCAGTGCGGCGTAGTCCACCCAACGCAGCGCTATCCCAAGCAGCATGTGGTACAGCATAGGCGAGTCCGACTTGTAGCCGGCCGCTTCGCGTTCTGCATAACTGCGCGGCAGGTGGCCACGCTCGCTGATGAAACGGATCAGCTGCATATGCGCCGCCTCGTCGGGCGCCTCGCCTAGCAGATTCAGCCAGCTAAGGCCCCCCGTCATCGCAACGAAGACAGCCAGCACAACGACCAAAGTCGGAACACGCCGCGTCAGCGATTTCATTTCACCCGCAACCTGACGACAGGGATGGCATCATCCGCCAGAGGCGTACCATCCGTCGCCACGGCGGACAGCCGCTGGCCACTTGCTAGATGATACATGCCGACCAGCAGGCGATACGTACCGGGGGGAGCATCCGACCGGAGGGAGATGACGTAGCGATCGACTATCTGCTGCCCCACTTCCCATTGTGAGGTCGGGTAGCGCCCTCCTTGGGGCTGATTATCCTGCTGCCCCCATACCAGTCCGTCCGGCCCGAGTAACTGGGTGAAAACGGTGTAATCGTCCCTAGGAGGTCGGATGGCTTGCCAGTAGAGGGTCAAATGGAGTATCCCGCCGGGCGCCAGTGTCCTATCAGCTGCGGGCCACAGGTCGTAGCCGAGCAGCTGGATCTGGTCGCCCAGCGTCACTCGAAGCGGATGAGAGGGCATGCCATCCTCAGCCACATCCCTCACGCGCACCTGCCCCAGATACAGGCGATCGGTGGGCGTCTGCAGTGAAGTGTTGGTGAGAGGCAGCCAGGTAAGGGTGCTGTCCCTCTCGTCGGTTTGGTATGCGTAGAGGCCAAGCTGGATGGTATGCAGACCGGGCAGCGCGTCCAAATACACAGGGAGCTGATAGGTCTCTGAGACGTATTCACCAGGCGCCCACAACACGTTGGGATAGTGGCCGCCTAGCGACCATTCCAGACGCCCCCCTACGCGCGCCAAGTTGTCCAGCAGGTAGAGGGCGATCGTATAGGGTTGGCTCATTGTGCGGCGTGACCGCCAGTGCGCCGTGATGGTGATGCTTTCTCCAGGCCAGCGAGCGGAACGTTCCAACTCATAGCCCACCAGCTCCATACATGGTTCCACTGTCTCTTCACCGCAACCAACGATGGTTGCTTCCGGAGATGTTGTCAGAGATGCCAGCGGCTCAAAATTGCGCCAGCGGGTTGCGACTCGCACGAGCAGCCCTGTGTCCACCTCGCTCGCCGTTTGCAGCATGTATTCACCCGGCTGCACCGCTGCATCCGCGATGAAGCTGTAAGCTATGAGCGCCTGGCCCTCCGGACCGCGACACACTGAGTGCAGAGCCACAGGTTGCCATCTCCGCGCCGGCTCCTGGCGGCTTGCCAGCCACACCGAGGGCTGCTCTCCTGGTGCACTGGCGCCTGCCGGTTGCTGGACAAAGACAGTAAATCCCTGTCGCAATTGGTGCACATCCAGGGTCTCCTGCTGCAGCGCACCCTGCGCCGTCCAAACCGCGATGCGCGGCCTGGTTGCAATTGCCTGCGCCGGCGGCTTCAGAGAGAGGCGGCTGAGCACCACCGGCTCAGGGTGGGGCAGTCTGGCATCGATCAGGGTGGCTGCCGACTCCGGCTGGACAGGGAGCATCTCCAGACTCAATGTGTAAATGCTCTCCGGCAGGCAGGGGGACGTAGGCAGAATCATCGCATCGCGAATCAGATAACCAGTCTCCCAGGCGCGTACGGGGTAGCGTCCATCCAGCGGGTGGGCATACGTGCAGAGCACCTTTTCCTCTTGGGCATTCTGCAGGCACAGATGCACCAGGTAATCGCGAGTCTGAGGGGCACTGGCATACCAGTAGAGGGTGACCGGGATGCCTGCTCCCGCCTCAAAAGAAGGGATCTGCGACCCTGATGGCGACTCCGACGATGAGGGCAAATCATACCCTACGAGCTTCAGGCCGGGTGCAAAGGAAGCTTTGAGCCGATGCCCGATAGCAGCTTCCTTGGGGTTGATTGTCCGGACGGGTAGATAGGGCAGATAAACCGGTAGAATGATCGCTGGGAGGGCAACCAGGCTCAGTGCCAGCAGAGCGGTTGGCAACGAAAAGGCACACAGAGCGCTCCATGCTCGATCCCTTGTTTCTCCTGTGCTAGCTAATGTGCCGGAGCGGTCCAGACACCACCGACGAACCGAGTTCGCCATATCACGAGCAACATGGGGCAAGCCACTCAGCCCGTACACCAGCAAACAGGCGAGCGCAGTCAGCGCCGGATAGAGGTGGCGTCCCTGTGCTGTCTCGCGCGCCGGTCGCGATGTCTGGCGCATAACCATAATGCCCAAGTAAATCAGCACATGCAGCACCAATATGATAATGTCCCAGCGCCAAGTGGAAGGGTGTGACAGTCGAGTGTGCCCATTGGCCTCTCTCCCGCTAGCGCGCCCGTGTTTGATTAGCTGCCCGAGCAGGCCGACTGTCGCCAGCAGCGCCCAGACGCCCAGCGTCGTATAGACCCATGCCGGCGCAAAGACGTGCAGCCAGCCGTAAGTGAGCCAGAATGAGCGAAAAAGCAGGTTTGCCCAATCTCCCCAGCCAAACGCTTGAGCGGATGCAGCACCCGCTGGCGTCTCAAACAGATGGCTTAAACCGGTGGTCAGCACCGGATCCCCGAGCGGAGCAATTAGTCCGCGTACCCAACCCAGTTCGGCCACCTGATTGAAGCGCACCAGTAGAAAAGCGAACCACCAGCCAGCCGTCAGCAGGAAGGCGAGCATCATCCACGCCCAGCGGCGCAGCCAGGCCAGCCAGACATGGCGCCAAGACGGGGAACGCACTGCATCACGCCAGGCAAGCACGATGCATAGCAATGTTGCTTCCGGCAGCAACACCAGGCTGTGGTACTTGGTGATCGCCGCCAGACCCATGAGGAGACCCAGTAACAGGAAGGCTCGAGGGTGGTGGGCACCTTGCGCGATGCGCACCATCATATAGACGGCGAAAGCGGCCAGTGGCACGACCAGCGCATCGTCGTTCACCACAGCGCTATGGATAAGGAAACGTGGCAGGAAGGCTACGCATGCAGCTGCCGCGACAGCGAGGCTGCGACGATGCGGAAACAAGCTCAGCCCGGTAAGATAGGCCGCCACCACCACGGTGGCACCCAGCGGCACCGAGACCAGCCGCGCCAGATGCCACGCCAGCACGGCTCCACGCCATGGGAATAGCTCATCCTCCGTGTGGAAGACGCGATTCGCCCTGAACCCGTCCGTGGGGATAAGACGCTTTGGAGATGCTTGCGTGTCGGGCAGCCTCGGCAACGCGGTGGTGTCCACATGCTGGGTGAGCAATGCTACCAGTCCGTGGTAGATGGGAGATGCATCGCCCTTAGGGCCGATGGCGTGGCGTTCTGCAACGGTGAGCGGGGGGCGCCCGTGCTCGGCAATAAAGCGCACCAGTGCAAAGTGGTCGGTCTCGTCAGCTGCCTCGCCCAATGGCAGCAGAGCACTGTAAACCGTCGCCAGACCGATGAACAGCCCCAGGATGACCATCAACGGCCAGTGACAACGATATCTCCGCAGTCCCTTTGCACCGTTCATCGTGGTGTCATAGCGTGCCTCGCTCAGGGCACGACAACTATCTGACTGAGCGGCACAGCGTCCCCGATGACCTGACCGTCTTCATCCAGCACCATCAGCCTCCTGCCCGAGGTCGCTTCGTACAACCCAATTAGTACACGGTAGTTTCCCGAGGGTGCCTGCGTATCCACCGGGATGGCGTACTGGTCGAACACGCGCTCACCTGCTGACCATTGGCTGGTGGGATATGTGCCACGCACCGGCGGATTGTCCCACTGCCCCCACATTCGACCGTCAGGACCGATCAGATGGGTGAAGACAGTGTAATCGCCGGCGAGTGGTACCAGGGCATGCCAGACCAGCGTGAGTACCAGCTTCTTGCCGGGCGCCGCCGTTGGCTGAGCCTTGTCGCCCTTGCCGAAGCGGAAGCCCTCCAGCTGGATGAGCGCCTCAGTGGGGGCGGCCGCCTCAGCGAAACGCGCCGGCTGGGCGATCATTGTTTGGAGAAAACGCTCGGGCGACTCGTACAGGCCGATGTGGACTGCGCGGAAGAAGACCGCGTCGAGCCGCGCGCTGTGACGCTCCATCCATGGTTCTATCAGCCGCGATACAGGTGCATCCGCAGCCGGGATAGGAATCAACCAGGCGCGTGGATGGCGCTCGAACGTGGCCTGCAGAGCATCAAGAGCACCCTGCTCCGTCGTGTTGATGTCATAGGGGATCAAATAGGTGGGCAGGCGCGCCGCACGCTCGTTGTAGTAGTTGATCTCGGGCAGGGCAGCGGTGTAAATGATCGCGTCCTCCGGGTGTGCTTTGCGCTGAATGTAGTTCATCACGTCGCGCCACGGTGGGCTCTTGGCAAACGATGGATTGTGATAGTAATTGTTCAGTGCATAGGCCGTATGGCCCAGAAAGAGGACGGCGAGCACTGCCACAGGCAAACTCACGCGGGCGCGCCAAGAACTGAGCGCTTGCTCTATACCCACCCCTATTAGCAGCAGAAAGCTAGGGCTGGCCAGCACCAGATAACGTTCGTTGAAAATCGCTTTAAACCGCGAGACGAGAAAGACTGTCAGCAACGGAATGAACAGATAAAGGAGTGTCAGGTGCAGTGCGCGACGGTTGCTACGCCGTGCAACGATCACGCCCCAAGCCAAGAGGAGCAACGTCGCGCCCGCGTTCAGCCAGGTCAGCGGTGCGATCAGATACTGTCCGCCGCCGAAAGCGAGCAGTGGGCGCAGGATCGCGGCAATGAGGTCGGGCGAATCAAAGTTGCCGCGGTACCAGGTCAGGAATCTCCAGACGTAGATCAACCATGGGAGATAAGCAAGGCCTGCCACGAGGCCGGTGACAATGTAGCGCCACGGAATGCGCCGCCTTTGCCAGGCATTCCACAGCACAAACAAAGCCTGAAAGGCGACGATTAGGAAAAAATAGTAGTGCGTGTAGGCCAGCACAAGGGTGAGCGCACCGTAGAGTGCCCACTCGCGCCAGCGTCCACGCGCCAACGCCTGCCAGAGGGCCAGAGTAGAGGCTGCTCCCAACCATGTTGCCAGAGAGTACGAGCGTGCATCCTGGGCGAAGTAAATCTGATATGGGCTGATAGCCGTCAGAAGTCCTGCCGCCACCGCGGCGCGCCAGCCAAACCAGCGCGCGCACAGCGCCATCAAAATCGCGACCAACACTGTCCCATTGACCAGTGGCAGAAAGCGCAAGGCATACTCACTCGTGCCCGCAAGGGAAAACCAGTTGTGCATCAGTGGATAGTAGAGTGGCGGATGTGCATGGGTTGTGTAAAACTGAAGCATTTCGGCATACGAGCGGATGCTGTAGGCCCACGTCGCAGCCTCGTCGCCGCGCAATTCCTGATAGTTCAAGCGATAGGCACGCAGCACAAAGGATAGGAACACAACCGCGACCATAGCCGTGAGCGCCAGGTATCGGGTGTGATGGGCGCCCAGTCGGTTCGGGGTCTGTTTATGCTCTGAGACTGTTGCGATGTGCTGAGTGCTTGTGAGGTCCATTTTTGTCTTAAGCTGCCAACCCGATGTGGTCCGACATGGCGACGTCAGGGCAAGACATGCACCAGAGGGGGCAGCACCCACGCATCCGCTTCCACGTCCTCCCCATCAGGTTGATACACTGGTAAGCGCCGACCGCTGCTCAATTCGTACAAACCGATGGCCAGGCGGTAATCACCTGCTGGCAGCCCCTGTCCTGTGCGGTCCACCAGTCGGACAGCGCGCACGTCGGTGATCACCTCATCCGGTGACCAAATGGTGGTAGGGTATGTGTTAGCAACCGGTTGTGAGTCGCTCCCTGTCGCAAGATTGCCCTGCGCATCCAGCAGGTGTACAAACACAGTATAGTCAATCGCAGGAGTGCTGAGTGCCTGCCAGAGCAGGGTCAATGTCAGTTCGCCACCGCTGCGCGCCGTCAGCGTGTCCGCCACCAGGCCGACCAGCTTAGCGACATCCCCAAAGCGCACATCCAGCCGGGTAGCGCGCTGCCATAAGGCAGCGTCAGGTGCGGGCAAGGGCACTTTGAGCGGACCGGCCAGCCATGTATCTTGGATACCATCCGCACTGCCGGTCACCGGCAGGCGCTGGTCGCTGGCCGGATCGTAAACGGCGATGGCCAGCCAGTAGCGTCCCGGTGGCGGCAGAGTCTGCGCTTGCAAGGTCACGTGATGTTGCGCCGCAACCGTGTCCAGGCCGGGCCGCCAGAAGGTGGTCGGATAAACCCAGCCGGTGGGGCGGGCATCGCCGTTGCCCCAGGCGCGTCGGTTATCATCCACCAAATGCACCAGCACCTCATACTCGTCGCGCATCGGCGCATCCGCTTGCCAGAAACATGTGACCGGCAGCGTTTGTTCGGTGCCGGACAGGTCAATCGTAGTCGGGTAGGTTATCCCTGTCAAACGCATCGGCCCGAAGGAAACGTGGGCCGGTTGCGCGGGCTGCTGTATGAACAGCGCTGGGTCGACCTCTATGTGGGCAGCCCATGCCACCACGTCGTCATCTATTGTGCGCAAGGGTGTGGCTTCTGATCTGCTCAACGCAGTGCGGATGAGTTCCAGCCCTTTTTCGCTCAATGGAGGCAGAATGGTCAGGCGCCGGTCGACCAGCCGTGCCCACATGGTGTCGGTCGGGGTTCTGTCCGGCGCGACGACCACCACTTCGCCTTCGGCAGGCGTCACTTGCAGGACAGCCTCGCGGCTGTAAATGCCACCCAGGTAATAAAGCAGTGGTGCGTCTTTGAGCCGGGACATAGGTAAATAGACAGTCGCCCCGGCAGAGGTGCGCGCCAGCACAGCGTCGCGGATGCTCAACGCGCCAATGTCATTGGCGCGCCGCACCGCCGGAGAGTCCGCCCACCGCACGAAGTGCGCCTGCCAAGTGAGTGGCAGGGAGACCAATGCCAGAAGCGCAATGAAGCGGGATAGCCGGGAGGTCAGTTCCGAGACAGGGCACAGGCGATCCAGCCATCCCGTCAGGTATACCGGTGCCAGCGCGATCAGCATAGCCGTCGGGACAATCGCTACTAGCATACGCAAAGGATGGGGTGCCTCAATGGTTACCATTGACGGTACTAGGCCAATCAGCCACCACAGCCACACCAGGCGGTGCAACAGGTGCGCGCTATGCCACAGGGCACCTAGAAACCCCACCGCCAGGAACGGCGCCAGCAAGGGTGTGATACCTGGGTAGTCCGGCAAGCCGCTGGACACTGTCGTGCTACCCAGGCAGCAGAAATATCCCAGCACACGCGGCACGTTCTGCAGGATTTCCATCACCACCTGCGAGGGTTCGTGCACATACTGCCAGATCGTGACACTCGCAGCGCGCGTACTAAATTGCCCAGGATGTGTGACGAAGTACCATATCATCGGCAGAGCGGTCAGCAAAGCACTGAACGCCAGCCCGATCAGGCCCAGGCAGCGCGCGCGTACGATTTCCCCCCGATCACCGGTGCGAACTCGTAGGATAGCTCGTAGCAGATCTGGCAGGACGGCCACGGCGAGGATGGGCGGTAGCAAACGCGCCGCGCCATAGGTGTAAGCGCCCAGCCCCAGCATCACACCCGCCAGGACAAACCATTTGCTCTTTCCGCTATGCCATCCCTTCAGGAAGAACCAGAATAGTGGCACAGAGAGGAACGGTACCAGGATAGGGCGTTGGCCACGCTGACTGACGGCAAGATGCCAGTATGAAACAGCCAGTACCAGGCTGCCATTCACTGCCAGCCAAAGGCGCAGCCGACGCATGTGCCGGACAAGCGGTGCCGACTCTGGCAGCAAGGAGGGCAAGTCGTACAGAAAGCCAAAGAGCAGCGCCACGTGGAGCACCCCTATCAACGCTGTCACCACTCGCATGGCGAAGGATGTGGCGCCGAAAATCCAGATGGAGGGGATAAGCAGATAGATGAAAAGAGACTCGCGGCCGCCGTTGGTGGGAAAGAAAAGCGTATGCCCTCCGCGCTGCATGAGGCGCAAGGCATCCAGGCCGTTATACGCCGGGTCAAACCAGATACCAGGAGGATGGTCTGTCAAGCCGTAGAAGCGCACCAGCCAGGCAATGCACAGCACTCCCCATACGGCCACCCAACGCCATGGATGTGCGTTGCCGTAGCGTTGCGCACGTGTTCCTGTACTGTACCTCGCCGGTGACACCCTAATGCCTCCGCAGCCGAGACAACAGCCCTGTTCCTGTGAGCGCCAGCAAGCTCAGCACGCTGATGATAGCTCCTGCCGTAAAGCTGAACGGGCGAAACTCCATTGCGACCCGATGCCGACCGGCCGGCACCACCACGCCGCGCAGGACATAATCGACAGGCATGATATCCACGGGTTGACCGTCCAGATAAGCCTGCCAGCCCGGATAATAGATTTCGCTCACCACCAGCAGCCCGTCAGCAGGAGTAACCACGTCCAGTGTGATGCTTCCCGGGGTACGCTTTTGCAGGGTGACCTCGCCGGCCTGTCCGCCTTCGGGTGGATGCAGTGCGAGTGCGCTGCCGGGCGGCACCAACGCCACCTGCATCGGATCGAAGGTCACTTCGTCCAAACGCGCCAGTGCCTCCTCATCAGCAATCTCTTCCACGTGGTAAACCAGCCAGGCGCGCGGTGCAGGTGACTTCAACCGATGCACATAGGTGGTGTCTTTGCCGGCCGGTTCCTGATAGATGATTTGCGAGGGGGCATACAACTCCTGACGCCAGGTGATCACATAATGCACGTTCAGCAGCTGCCATACACGTTCCATACGGAGCGTTCGGTACAAGGCGTCATAACGTGCCAGGCGTAACGGGCTGGCACCCCATGTATCTTCTATTTCGTATGGCACCCCATAATTCTCGTAGAGGCGGTACTCGTTGTACACGCGAAACACCTCGCCAGGCCGCGCGTCGGTGCGGATTGCCTGCACGGGGGGTGGAGTGCTCGTCTGCGCCTCAGGTAATGCCGGGTGCAGGTTGGTCTGCCAATTTGCCGTGAAGAGGTCCAGCACCACCAGCGCTCCCAAGCCGATCCGGCCCCATGCTGCGTGAACAGGTTGCGGCGCGGCGCACGTGCGCAACAATCCCCATACCAGGCTGAGCAGAATGGTCAGCCAGACGCTCTGCGCTAGGAGCTTTCGGAAGGGATGCTCATCCTGCCAGCCGGTGGCATTGTGTCCGATGAAGAACAAGAACACCAGAGCAATGCTTCCCATTAGCAGCCAGCGCACGGTGAGATCAAACCGTGTGCGGTGTGGCTCTCCCTGCTCCTCGCGCTGCAGGTAGCGGCTGAAGCCATAACCGGCCAGCGCGGCCAATGCCAGGCTGAACAGAAAGGCAAGGCGTTCCTGGCCGCGGAACAGGCCGAATCCGGGGATGAACAAATAGAATGGCGCGTACAGGAAGGTTTCACCGCCGAAGGAAAGGAACAACGCCCCCACCGCCAGGACACCCCAGAAGATCACCTCGCGTCGTTGGCGATCTGCGCTCAGGGCGACCCACCCGGCGAACAAGAGCGGTAGGATACCCACATAGAGCGGCGAATAGTAGCTCACCGAACCGGGCAACAGCAGCTGCAGCAGGTCGTAAAGCGGGAAGCCGCCAGCCATCTTATCGTAACTGCCAGCCGAACGCACCGACAGGCGCATATATTCCCACGCTGGCATCCATGCCACTGCGGCCAGCCCTAATCCTGCTGCTACTATAAACGCCCATGCCACGCCGACGCGCAGCATGCCCCTACGACGAGATCTCTCGTCACGGGTGCCGCCTGAGTAGGCGATTGCGATGAAGGCTAGGTAGCAGGTGAAGGTGTAGCCAACCAGCATAGCACTCTGTGGGTGACCGGCCAGCAAGGCAAGCCCCCACGCAGCGCCGGCCCACGCCAGAAACTGCCAGCGCAGTGTGCTGCGCAACGTAGGCTGGTCGGCCGTGCGATCAACTAGGGCTATGTCACTAAGGTACAACATGAGCGGCAGCCAGATGTCAGTCTCCAGCACTGCCAGCTGCTGACTCGGGTAGCCTGTAAGGTATCCGCCAAAGGTGAAGATTAGCGCACTCAGCAGCGCTGCATCGCGGCGGCCAGTCAATCGGCGCATCAGCAGGTAGGTGAACATCCCCGCCAGCCAGAAATGGGCGATCGCTTCCATCTCGAGTGCGAAGAGAGGAAAATTGGGCATACCCGCCAACACCAGAGTGAGCAGACTCGGCGGGTAGAGCACAGCACTTTGCACATCCGCCCAGAAGGGGGCGCCAGCGTAGGTGTAGGGATTCCAAAGGGGCAGACGTCCGGCAGCCAGTTCGCGTGCCTCCAAGGTGGCAAAGGCCCAAAATTGCTTGGCAAAGTCGCCGGGTGGAAAGCTGGCACGGTCGGCCAGATTGGGGGTCAGGATACGCCAGAAGAAAAGCAGCACCAGGGCAGCTAGAACCAGTGCGCTGACACCGTCGCGCCACGACCAGCGTTCCTCAAAATTGCCACCGTGGCGCGTCTGCGCCTTTTCCACGGTACGAGATGCATCAGTTGAGAGATTCACCATAGGCGCACCGTGCCCAGATCAATGAAATCACCACCCGCCGAAACCGGCAGCCGTTGGCCGCTCGACGCGTCGTACATACCGGCGATCACGCGGTACGATCCAGGAGGCAGATCGGTCGGCAGACGCAGGCGGTAGGGATCGCTCAGAAACTCACCGCGCAGCCATGTGCTGGTCGGGGCACGCCCCGCGAGCGGTTGTAGGTCTTGCTGTGCCACCACACGCCAATCCATATTCAGCAGCTGGACGAAAACAGTGTAGTTGCTGTCTACCTCGGCCAAAGATTGCCAGTGTAACGTCACGCCCAGCTCGTCGCCAAGCCGAGGTTCCCGGCTTGTCAGCTCATACCCCACCAGTCGGAAGGCAGGTGGATTGCTCAGCACGACATCGGCCGTTTCGGCGACACGTGGCGGCTCGAAGCGGCGTGCGCGCTGCTGGACAGTAATTGGCGACAGGGAGACGCGCTCCCCGAGACTCTCGCCATAGCTCAGCAACGCGATGTGCAATGTGAGTCGTGTGGCAGCGAGGCGTGGACTGGTGCTCAGACGATAAATCATCCGGCGCACCTGTCCTGGTTGCCATCCCGTGGGGTCGCCCACCAGTTCGGCAAGTGAACGTGTGGTTTCGTATCGATCGGGATCTGCGCCGCCGTCCAATGTTAGCTGCATCGTTATGTCCGTCAGACGAGATGTGTCGGCACCGGCAGCCAGCTGCCAGTACAGCTGCATCCATACATCTTCGCCCGGCTGTAGTTCGGTCGGCAGCGCATACCCCACCAGGGTCAAGGCGCTCATCTCCCTGCGGATGGGATTGGGCAGCTGCAGAGAACGCAACGGCACGATAGCGCGCGCTGGAGCCACATCCAGTGCTGCAATGGGCTGCGGCGTCCCCAATTGCTGGCCACTCCTCGGCTCATATACAACCAGCTGCACTTGATAACGCCCCGGCGGAGCGTCTACAGGGAGCCACAGCGCGCGCCGGTCGACGACGAGCTGATCAGGTTGCCAGGTGGATGTTGCACCCGCGACGGCCAGAGGCGGCCAGTCTGCTTGAGCATAGCGCTCTCCTCGGAGGTCGGTCAGACGCAATGAAACCTGATAATCGTGGGCGAGGTGGGCGGTAGCGCGCCATGTCAGCGCGAATGGGGCCACATCACCGGCTGCTATCTGCTGTGCCGGCACCGCCGCGCGCAATAACTCCAGCCCTCTCCCCGGCGATTCCTCGAATACGGTGTGGGCAGGTCGCTCGGCCATTGTGGAGGCCGTTGTAGTGGCATAGAGCGCCAGGCGTTGGCGTCCCAACCAGCTCTGCCAGACGGGATAGGCGTTGGATGCCAACCATCCTTCCAGGACACTGTCGATGGGGACGCCATAGGGGGTATACCATATGCGACGATGTTGTGTTGCAATCTCGGCCAGCCGCTGCACCGCTTTGTCCGCCGGAGGCGGCGGGGTGTTAAAGTCCACATAAACGGGAAGATCCCCCTTATAATAATAGTTGAAGACCATTTCACTGCCGTCGCCGGTGATGATGATGGCGTCGTCGGGTGAGGCATAGTCCTCGATCATATGCGCAATGGTGCGCCAGTCCGGCTTGGCATAGGCCGGATCGAAATAATGGTGGTAGAGTACCCAGCCACTGATGCTGAGCAGCCCCAGAAGCAGCAATGCCCCCACTGAGACGGCGAGGAAACGAGCCCATCTGAATGACGCCCGCCCAAAGATACTGTGCACACCATGGCTCACGCCCAGCACACCCATTGCCACGACCAACAGATGAGCGACCTGCACCGGGATCAGGTAGCGTTCCAGATAGACCGGCGTGCGCAGCTCGCCGTAGAGCCAGGCGACCAGGTTGGGCATCAGCGTATAGACTGCCAGGAATGCCAACGTATAGCGGCCACGCCAATTGTGCCAGCTGCGCCAACCGGCATACACCAAGCCGCACCAGAACAGCACTGCAAATGCCAGACTGAGCCAAAATGACGTCGGCGGCGGCACCAGCTCTCCCACGCTATACGCCACGATGCCGCGCAGGTATGTTTCCCACAGAGCTGGTTGGGGGATCCAGTTGTAGTACTCCTTGAGCGCGCCCAGACCAAAGTAGAGCCACAAACCGAACAACCCCAGTGTGATGAGCATCAGGCCGCCCCAGCGCAGATAAAACCGCCACTGGCGGAACATCCCCGTCGGTCGAAGCAGTCGACTCACCACCAAAAAGAGCCCCTGCACGCCGATCAGGATCAGGGCATGGTAATGGGTCAGGAGCGCCCACGCGGTGCCCAGCACGTAGAGCAATTGCCAGCGCCACTGCCATCGGCCCTGCCACAGCACCACAAAGCTCCACATGCTCACAAGTCCGGCCGCTGTGAGCATAGTATAGTTGCGAGCATCCTGAGAGTGCCAGATCTGATAGGGTGCTACTGCAATTAACAGCGCTGCGATGAGGCCCAAGCGCACACTGCCGAGCGCTCTTCCCAGCCGCATCATCAGTGGCACGCTCAGCACGCCACACAGCAGGGAGAGGAAACGCATTGCATATTCACTGTTGTCAAGCAGTGCACTCCAGTACAGAGTCAGGAAGTGATATAGCGGTGGCACCACGCGCGTCGTCTGGAGTGTGTGCCACAATTGTGGCGGGGTAAGCGCAGCGTAGTGGAGTGTCCAGCCTTCGTCGATCCAGTAGCTTTGGGCGTCCAGGCGGTAAGCACGGAGCACGAAGGCCAGCAATGTGATGAGCAGCGTGGCCATCGCGGCAAAGTGGTATCGAAAGGTATGTTCACGGTTCATCGAGCGATTGCCTCAACCAGGACGTTTCCTAATGCGATCACATCTTTGTCTGTGTCGGCGAGTCTCAACCGCTCTCCGCTGACCGGGTTGACCACACCGACTATGAGGCGGTAGCTGTCCGCCGCCGTAGCAGGCGGCAAAACGAGTGCCCGACGATCGTGTATCACTTCATCCACTTTCCACGTGGTGGTGGGAACGTATCCTCCCACTGGCGGCCCATCATACTGTGCCACGGGAAGGCCATCTCTGCCCAGCAGCTGCACGAAGATGTTATAATCGGCATCCGGGGGCTTCAGAGCACGCCAGTGCATTTCTATGGGCATCGCTTCACCGGCCACAACGGAGACCGGTACGCGCACCGCATCCAGCTGGAACATACCTCCCAAGGCAAGCTGTACCGTGATGGTCAACGGGGGAGTCGCGGTCGCATAACGCACCAGGCGTGCGTCCTCGATCCATTCGTCGCTCGCCTTGAATGTATGGCGCGCCAGCCACCATTCCACCGGGTTATCTGCGGCGGCCGGCGGGCAGCCGACGGTGACCAGCCAGACGTTGCGTCCCGCCACTGCTTGCTGCAACAGTGGCATAGCGGTCTCCGCCAGGGGTGTGCTCTGGCGCGCCATGCCGATCAACGGGATGCGCGCTTTGAAGCGGTTCATCGCCATGTGGTAATGATAGGGTGCCACGGTAATGATGGACTCATCAGGGTGTGCCTGCGCTGCGGCCTGTTCCAGTGCTGCCACGTACGATGGAACTTGCCTTCCGCCAAACTGCCGATCGGTCACGTAATAGCGACTCAACAATCCCAGTGGGATGAGCAATGTGGCAATGCTGGCGATCACCAAGCTGCTCCGCGACCAACGTCCCAGCCAGGCACTTACCATATACCCTGCTGCGATGACCAGCAACAGCAGGCTCAATCCCAGCGCACGTCTGTCCAATCCCCATGGTTGCCACCAGGCTATATCCGAGTTTTCCAGTGACCATGCGCGCAGCTGCCCCAGTGGTTGTGCGTAACGGAAGTCCACCAGGGCTGCTGTACGTTCTAGGAAAAACTCCCCGCCGAACCTGGCTTGTAGCTCGCTCAGATAGACCCATGGGTTGATCGCCACGCCCAGCAGCTGAATAGCTAGCGAGAGGGCTGCCAACACACCCAGGAGTATAGTCACGATCAGATTGCGCTGACATGCGCGCTCGACGAGTGGCGCCAGGCAAATGCTCAACAGAGGCACCAGCGGGACCAGGAAACGTGATCCCCAGCTTAGACCTTCACCCGAGCTCCACGTGGCGAAGAGGAGCAAGGTGATTCCACTGATGCCTGCCACCAGCAGCACAGCCCCCCGATGCCGTGGCCACAGCCAGATCATCCCAGGCAAGCTGAGAAGCAGCACAGGCGAATAGACGAACAACCCGCGTAATGGGCTGAACAGCAGCTTGTATAGCCCTGTCAGAATGTCGGGCGAAAAGATGGTGAGATCGTAGCCTGTCTGCAGCGGATCACCACTGCGCAATACGTTGTAGATGAGCAACAACACCACAGGAGGCATCATGCCACCCAAGAAGTGCAACAGCGGCAGCAGACGGTGGAACGACCTTTGCACCTGTCCCGTGAGACGATCGTGAGCGAGCGCACCATCTCGCACAGCTATACCGATCAAGTACAGTGCCCAGACAGGCGCCACAAAAAGGTTATTGACGCGTGTGGTCACGGCCAGCCCTGCCAAGAAGCCGGCTGATCTCGCTGACCAGATCTCCCTCCCGCTGCGTACCCGCAGCACCAGGAGGGTTGTGCCGAGCAGCAGGAGGCCGCTCAGGGGTTCGCTGAACAGGTACTTGCTGTACACCCAAGCAATGGTCGCGGTGCCAAAGACGCCGGCAGTGATGAGCGCTACCTTGCGATCAAATGCAAGCCACCGAACGGTCGTGAACACCAGGCCCCCTGTGCCGGCAGTGACCAGTGCATTGATCAGCGAGGCAGTCTGGAGCATTCCAATGCCAGGGGTGAGCAGGCCCAAGCCGTACAGCGGTGCCATCACCAGAGAGAACAGCGGCCCCTTTTTTGAGTAAACGTGTCCGTCGATGCCGAAAAAGCCCTGTGCCTCGCGCTGAGAAGTTGTCCACTGCGTCCAGGCGATCTGATCGGTATGCAGCTGGCCGAATTTGACCAGGTTCTCGGTCACAGCGAACATTGAGACCTCATCCACCGAGTGAAATCCACCCCGGTAGGAGAGCATGTATAAGGCGAAGAGGCAGAGGCTGAGGCCGAAGGCCAAAACGAGGTCACGACCGGCAGAGCCTTCTGATCGCGTAGCTGCCGGATGTGCATCAAAATGGGATACGCTCATCTTGGGGCATCATACTGAGGAGACTGTGTTTTGTCAAAGCATTTGGACGAGAACTTTTCAAAGTCCTAACGGGAGGTGAATTAAGAAAAAGGGAAGCAGGGGTACATTGGCAGTTTCCACCGCTACACACCAGAAACATAGCGGTGGGGAGGATCGCAGGCCGGTCAGCATCTTGTTAGGCGAATGCGATGCGCTGTGCCTGATTCTAGAGCGCAGCGCGCTGTTGTTCCGATGGAGACTAGCGCCAAGAATCAGGTCGCCGTAGCACGTATCCGTCGGGCTTAATCACCTCATCAGGAAAGATACTCTTTGACAGGACATTACGGCCTATGTAAATGTAGGCGTCAGCTTCTCGCTTGAGAGCACTGGAAGTCCTGCGTGGCGGGAAGGCCACCACGACACGTTTCCGGGGGAACAGGTTCCGTATAGAATGCAACAGACCAACCAGGTCGCTGTCTCCGGATACGAGAAATGCTACGTCGAAGGAGTCCTTGAAGGCATCTGTCATCAATTCGACTGCGATGTTGACATCGGTCATCTTCTCGTGGTGGGTCTCATATTGGTGTCCGCACGAGTGGCAGGTGACAGTATCGGAGATGAAATGACCATAGAAGATCTTGAGGTCAGTGAGAGTACCCAACGCTTCCAGATACACTTGTTGGCGTCTACGCTTATCGTCAGGTCGTTTCACAATCGAAGTGAAGTATTTGACACACACGAGCACCTGCGAAGGTTTGAGCAGATGCTGAATCATCCTTTGGAGATTAAGCCAATAGAACCGTTTCCACCCTTTTTCGCGCAGGCCATAATAGAGATTATATCCGTCGATGTAGGCGACGACTCGTTCCATGGGGTTGTCCATCTTTCTTAAAAAAGGGACAACCCGCCTTGCGGCGGGTGTCAGGCCGGAGATGCTATCTCCGGCGGGGCCACCACTATTATATCACATCCCCTATCTCTGTCAAGGGGCGAAACCTTGGGTGGTTATTACCCACCTGTCTAGCCCGTCTGGAAAAGGAGTGATGGGCTACGAGCATCGGGGTGGTTGCAGTGACGAAAAGGACGTGGATACCTGCTGACAAGACGCAGAGATCCTCGCGACTGAAAGCAGCAGACGGGACATGCAAATTGGATTGTGCGTAGTGGTGGCAGTTGACACGAACTAAACGGGTTGTGGAAGCAACATCTTGTGGTAGAGGGTGATGCGGTGGCTTGCTCCCCTGACAAAGATGGCATTGCCTCTCGCAGCAGTTTATCCTATAATGTGAATCAATCCATATATTGTGGCAGCTGGAAACATCCGGCAATGTGGAATAATCTAGATGCCTGGCGGGAGATCCTGGCGCGTGTGCTGGAGGGCTTCGTCGTACAGTACGATGTGATGCCCAGCTGGCTGATCAATCCAGACACTAACCGTCGCCTCAAGTTGGACATGGTCTATCCTGAAATCGGCCTCGCCATTCGCTTCCGAGGTTTACAGGCAGGACGCCCCCGACGTTTGAGCTTGGAGGAAGAATACCAACAGCAGCAACGCGAACAAGCGCGCACCCAGCTGTGTCAGCAACATGGCATCCGATTAGTGCAGATCGATGTGTGGGTCGGCGAGCCGGCGTCCATAATCCAGGAGTTGCGCGCCGCCCTCAGCGATGCCACCCGGCGCATCGCTCAGAGCTACAGTGCACATCAACGCAAGGCTGCTCTGATCGAGCGCATCAGCGCAGCGCGCAGCCGGCTCGAAGAGATCAGCCGTCGTGTGCGCCGTCCGCAGGAATTGCAGGTGTATGCAGAGTTGTGGCACGACCGCCAATTCATTGCTGGCGCAGCAACGCAGGAAGATCAGCCTGTCGAGCACATTGAGTATCAGTACACGACGGGCATGGCAGTGCACCATGCTGACTTTGGCAACGGCTACGTCGTGAGCGTTCGAGAGGACGTCGCTGGCCGCTTGGTGACAGTGATGTTCGAGGATGGCATACAGCGCACGTTTGCGGTCCACTTAGTGGCCAAGAAGATGTGCCCGCGCCCTTAAGTTGCCCTATATATAATCCCGAACGAGGCTGGCGCTGCCCTGATGGCAGATCTATCGCTGGGCAGCGCGTGAACGGTATACCTCGTCCATTGCGAGGCTCAATTCCTGCAGTTGGTGCACCTGCTCGCTGATCTCTGCCCGCAGCTCCTCATCACGGCCACGTTCTGTCGCTTGCAAATCGATCGCCTGCAGCTGGGCATAAATAGTACCCAGCATGGCCAGCGTGCTCTCCAGCTGCAATCTGGCCTTCTCCATGGTATCTCGCAACTGGACCAGCTGGCTCCATTGCCGTTCTGTGTCGGCGATGGTCTTTTCCAATGTGGCACGTACGGCAGGATTGTTCTCTTGGGCCAGCCGCCGCTTGAAGTCCCCTATGGCCTGTGGTACTGCCTCCATATCTTGTTGGATGACGCGATCCAATTCATAGGCATCAAGCTTGGACGCCAGGCGATAGATTGCCTCAATCCACTCATCCACCGGTTCAACGGCGCGTGCCAGGCGCTCGCGCAGGATGCCGACGCGAGCGTTTAATACGGCCTGAGTCAGCAGATCGCGGTAGCCGAGCGCTTTGTCCATCTGAGTGCGCAATTTGGGCGAGCGCAACCGTCCCGGATTGCAGCTCTCTCGCAGCACGGCGGCCACTGCACGCGCGTTATCCTGCTCGTCCGTCAGACTGCTGACGAAAAGAGCCAGCCAAGCTATGATGCCTGCTCCCAATACGATCCACATCGGCAACCACGAAAATATCTCCAGCCACGCCGCCAGCCCTAGGCCGGCTGTGCTGATCAATATCAAAGCAATCACCACAGCGCTCTCCCAACGCATCACCGCGTTGAGCAAGATGGCACGCCGGGCCCGTCGCTTTAAATCTGTTTTGAAATCCTGGCTGGTGTTATCCATATCTGCTGCCGTTACGCGCACAGGCTGCCACAACGTGAGCTGGCAATAGCTAGGGGACGGCGACGGGCTAGAAGTAGGTGGCCATAAGCTTGTACAGCTTGCGGATTGTCTCGAGATCGCCTACGCGCACTATGCCACCGCTCGCCTCGGCGATGCGTTGGAGCGTTTCCATGTCAGCATCTTCACCATAGGCAATGCAGAAGATCACGATCGGCACGCCTCGAGAATTGCCGCGTCGAATCCCATCCTCCAGCTCGCTGAGCGACAGCCAGGAGTTGTTCTCCTTGCCGTCGGTCATAACTACTAAGGCGTTGATGCGTTCGCGATCGCCCAACCGCTGCAGCTGCTGGTAAGCTTCCCACACGGCATCCAGCAGAGCCGTGTTGCCATTCGCCTCCAGCTCACCGATCGCGGTGAGCAGGCGGGAGCGATTGTCACGAATCTTGTTCAGCTCCTCCACCTGATAGACCCACGAGGAGAAGGCCACCAGACCCACCCGTTCCTCTTCGCCCTTGATCTGGTCGAGGAATGTCACCAAGGCTTCCTTCACGCGCGCCAGCTTTTCACCCTCCATGCTGCCCGACGTGTCGACAACGAGATAAACATTGGCATGGCGCTTGGTGAGCCACCACACGTCGCGCACAATTTCCACCACGGAAGGCGATGGTATCTGCAGCGTGGTCTGTGGCTGGCTGGGCTCCACACCGTTCGCCGGGTTGATCGGCGACGTGGCCGTGTTGATCGCAATGGCCAGGTTAGCAGGGCGATAGCCCGCCTTCAACACAACCTGCTGGGTCGCTTCGGATGTCAGGTGACTGCGCAAGGCTTGGTAGATCTCCCGATGTATGGGCAACAGGTTGGGCGTCTCAATGAGAGCCAGCGGGTGGTCCTCCCATAAAGTGCCTTCTGCCGGGTAGACCGCCACCAAGCGGGCGGGGCGCTGTGGCTGTCGGTTGAAGTAGACAACGAGTTGCTCCTGCACCACAAAAGCGTCCAGATAGTGTTTGCCCTCTTGCAGAGCACGTTGGATAACTGTCCACTCTCCCTCGCCGTAGAAGCGCACTGTCTTCTGGATGGCGCTCACGTAACGCACCACCGACTCGCTGCGTGCCAGGTCTGGCGTGAGGTCGCGCGTGATCCCGGCAGCGGCGTAGAATTGCGCCAGCGTTGCCAATAGCCCGCTGGCCGAGCTGGTAGAAGGATGACTCCAACGGAAGGAAGAGTCGCGTTGCGCCCGTTCCAGAATGTCTTTCCAGCTAATCGGCCTGTCCGGCCAGCCCAGCGAGCGCGCTGTATCCTCCCACATAGCAATCACCACCGGGCTGATCGCCCAGCGCGTCACCCCCGAGGTCAGTGTGCGTGGGACACCCAGCGAATCCTGCACCGCCGCTTGTTCGGCATAACGTCGATCCAGAATATCCAGCCAGAGTGACGAATCGGGCAGGATGGCGTGGACCTCTCCTGCCAGTGCTGCGTCTACCATGCTTTCGGCATCCATCTCCAGCAGCTGGATGCGCGTCGGCCGTCCGTCGCTCGTGGTGTGACCGGCGGCGTGAAATTGATTCACAATCTCTTCAACCAGGGCCCATTTTTCAGGGGAAACGGCCAGACGCAACGCGTCACCGCTATAGGGTAGTGGGGTCGGCTCAACCTGAGCTGCATCGGGCAGCAACGTAGCAAGAACGGACCAGCAGGAGGCACAGGCAGCAAAGAAGATCCCGCTTGCCACCAGAGCGGAAACCAACGCGCGTCCAGGGCTGACATTTTTTCGACGTGCCGGACTCATTTGCCTGTCCTTTGATGAGATCAGCTATATGCCAGGTTTTCCAGTGTTCACCACACTTATCTGGGAGCACCGAAGCAACCACCCGGAGCCTTTACTACTCCTTGCGCTTATCGGAGAACATGGTGTGCTCTGCATCGTGCGCTCAGCGTGCTATGTTGAGGTCGAACCAACGCAACAGTGCCAGCAACACGTCGCGATCCGGGTTGCGCATCGCCGTGGAACGCTCGACCACGGGTGTCACTCCATTCTCACTCCAGGCCACGAAGGGACTGTCCGGCTGTTCCACCGAGATCTGCCCAAGCACAGGTCGCAGGCCGAATTTCACCGCTTCTGTCTGCATTGGGGGCGAAAGCAGATATTTCTCGAATTCCAGCGCAGCATTCTTTTCGGCCGCGCTTGTCTCCGGGCCAATCCACACGGAGAAGGGGAAGTCGAACCAGGTGACATACTTGGGATACAGGATGCGCAGCGGTTCCCATCGGTTCATGCTGCCTGCCATGTTGATAAGCAGATCGCTTTCCAACAGTTGTCCCCCGTCGCCGGCCGAGTAACCGAACAGTGCCAGATTCTCGCCCGGATAAGCGCCCAAACTCGCATAGTCACTTACCGAGCCCATCAGCTCCTTGAGCCATTTCTGGAACTCAGGCTGTGTGATGTCTTCCACGCTGATGTTGGGTCGGTCATAGTACTCTCCCGCTGCGCTGACCATAGCAGCCAGCCCGCCGATGTTCTTGCGAGGGTGGGGCACGATCAGTTTGAAATAGCCCCATTCTCCTTTGCCGCCGATATCTCTCCAGCCGCCAGGGGCGATCGCTGCATCATGGATGGTACGCCAGTTGATCTCACCGAAGGTTTTCTCCAGCACATCCGCCCGGCTCTTGTAAATGCCCCATGCGAACAGCGAGATGACGATCGGTCGGGCGCGATATTCCCCGTCAGTGAGGAAGACGTCACGTCCCAGCTTGGTCTTAAAGGTGGCGTTCACCAACTCCACCAGGTAGCGGCTGTCAGGGATCCACGCAGTGGGGAAGGGATCCATCTCCTCGCGTTCGTAACGTCCCATGGCGGCCAGGCCGTCCATGCCGATGACGGACACACGGATGGTGCGTCCTTCCAGCTGGTGTCCCTCTGTATTGAACTTCTTGGCAGCTTCGCTGACCCAAGGCTCCACCGACAGAGCAGCCGCGATGGTTACCTGAATGGGTTCGCTGCTCTGACGGGTGGGCACCAGGGGGCTGCCAGAAGGCGTAGCGCGCCACAGCAGCACATACGTCACCCCGACCAGGATGGCGATCAGAGCGATGCCAACAATGACAAGAAAGATGGTGCGTGTTCGGCTCATAGTCCTATGGGAGTCTCGTGGGCCGCTCCCGGGGCCCGTCTATGCGCCGCGACTATTCGGCTAGTCCCAGACGACGCTTGCGCTCGGCCAGCTGCTGCTCCAGGCGATCCTTGCCAAGCACCTCGTCCATCTGCACCTCCAGACGAGCTGCCTTGACTTCCATTTCGGCGTCGGCGCGATCCAATCGGGCGCGAATCTGTTCGGTGACACGAGCAATGTCGGCGTCTCCTAGGCCTTGCAGGTCATCCAGGGAGCGGATGCTCTTGGCAGCAATCTCTTTGCTGCGTGCCAGCTCCATAAGGGCCACTACCTGCTCACGTTCCTGCTTGACCATATTGAGCTTCGCTTCCAACTTGACGCGGGCAGCAGCCAGCTTGTCCGCCTCCGCTTGTTGCTTGTCCAATTGTTCCTTGTAATCCTGCGCCAGCTCTACCTTCGAGTTGTATTGTGCCTGTGCCGCTGTTGCCAGGTCTTCCTTGCCCAGCTTGAGCAGGCGGTCAATATCGGCGTCAAGCTGTTCTGCCTCGGCCTGGAGCATCTCGTACTTGCGTTGCAGTGTCTTGAGCTGGCCGCGCACCGTCACCAGGGCATCTTCTAGTTCGTCCAGATTGTTCTGGGCCTGTCGAATGTACTCATCAAAAACTGCCACCGAGTTCGCCTTGAGAGCGTTATCCACCAGAGCATGCAGGCTGGCGGAGATGAGAGTCTGTACCTTGCTGAGCAGTGAGGCCATGATTTTTCTCCTCCTTTATGGGCTGTTGAACTGCTTTGCCAAAGGTAATGCTCATCTTACCATGTACCGAGAAAAAAGCCAATTGTCTGGAAAAGGGTGGGATATCTCAGATTGACAGCTTGTCAGTAGGGTGTATAATCCTTGATTATCTAAAGGGGAGTGGAATGTATGAGCAGCGACAATATCCCGCCCGCCTCCAATGATACCCAACCCAATCCCCCCACAATGGAAGACCTTCTCTCTCAGCAGGCATTTGCTTTCCAGGAACCTAAGCGCGGTGAGATTCGCACCGGCACAGTCGTCTGGATCGGGCCAAATGAGATTGTGGTGGACATTGGGGTCAAGCGCGAGGGTATCGTAAACTCGCGCGATCTGGAACGTCTGAGAGCAGAAGGTATCGAGACCATCCAGATTGGCATGGAGGTTCCTGTCTATATTGTCAAGCCGGAGGATCAGGACGGCAACATAATTGTCTCGATCTATCTGGCACGTCGCGAGCTCGCGTGGCAAAAGGCGAAGGAATATCAGGAAACTGGCGCCATTTATAAAAGCAAAGTGACCGGGCATAACAAAGGGGGATTGGTGGTCCCCTTCGAAGGTGTGCCTGGTTTTGTCCCTGCTTCCCAGGTAGTTGGGTTCCCACGCGACGTTGCGGAGGAAGAAAGAGAGAGATGGCTGGCTGAGCAGATCGACCGTGACATCGTCGTGCGCGTCATCGAGGTTGATCGCAAGCGCAAAAGACTGGTGATGTCAGAGCAAGCTGCCCAGCGAGCATGGCAAGATCAACAGCGCAAAGAGTTTATCGAGAGCTTGGCGGTCGGCCAAGTGCTGCATGGGGTGGTGCGCAGCCTGACCAATTTCGGCGCTTTTGTGGATTTGGGCGGTGTAGATGGATTGCTCCACCTTTCCGAACTGAGCTGGCAACCTGTTAAGCATCCCAGCCAGGTTGTTCGTGTGGGTGATGAGGTGGATGTCCGAATCATTCATCTTGACAAAGAGCAGGGCAAAATTGGCTTGAGCTTGCGCCAGACACAACCGGATCCGTGGAGCATCATCGAGTCCAGCTATGTCGTGGGTCAGCGAGTGCGGGGAACTGTCACCAATCTAGCGGAATTCGGTGCCTTTGTGCGGCTGGAGATCGGGGTCGAGGCGTTGGCACACCTGTCCGAGCTCTCGGACACCGAGATCCATCATCCCAGCGAGGCCGTTGTGCCGGGCAAAACCTATCTTTTCGAGATCATCCGCATTGATCCGGAACGTCGGCGCATCGGCTTGAGTTTGCGCCGCGTTCCGGCAGGCGAGCGCGAGCTGGCAGCCAGCTGAGGGGCGCGGATAGGGCATAGAAGTGCGAGCCAGGCAAATTTCGTGCCTGGCTTTTTCATCTATGCTCAATGTGACACTCCAAAGAGGTTGGTCTGCAAGCCGAGCCAATAGCATGTCTTGTAACTTGTTCTCTAACAATAGTGTTACCGCCGGGAACAAATCCGGGAATAGGAACGTCGCCTCCCATGAACGAGGCCAACCAGCGGAGCAGACAGCCCATAAGGGGAGCAAGGGCAAAGCTTCGTTCCGGGTGATTTGCTCTCTGAAATAATTCGCGTCTTTCTAGGGAATTTCGTATAATCGAAATGTAGGAGAAGTTCAGCAGGGGCTAGGTTAGCCTGGCGCCATTGTATCGCCGATCGGCCACTGGTGCCCCACAAGAGGAGGGAAAAAATGAGTGCTCATGTCCCGCTCTCACCGATGGTGTATCTCACCATCCGGCGCGGCAAGCGTGCTGGCCAGACCTTCTCAGCACCTGGTCCTGCCGTCACGATAGGTCGTGTATCCGACAATAGCATCGTCATAGATGATCCCCAGGTATCGCGCCATCACGCCAGCATCACGTTTGAAGGTGGGCAATGGGTGCTGCGCGATTTGGGGAGCACCAACGGCACCACGTTGAATGGACAGCTGGTCACCGCGCCGACAGTCGTGCATGAGGGTGATATGATCGGTCTGGGTGAAGTGTTGGTGAGTGTCCAGCTGGTGGGGGCGGCAGCTGCCGAGGCGACCGCGGCAGGGGTGCGCCCGCCAACAGTCAGACCGGCACCGGTGGCTGCTCAGCCTGTCGCTGCAGGTGGCGAGCACTCCTGGTTGTGGCCGATAGTCATCTTCGTGCTTGCGGTTGGCGCGCTGGCCGTCACCGCCGTTCTGGCTTTCTTGCTGCTTCGCCGGCCGGCAGTTCCGCCGCAGGTGGCCATTGTTTCGCCCCCGAACGGCACCGTGGTCAATTTGGGCAGAGAGGTGGATGTGCAGGTAGTGGCGCAGGATGCGCAGGGGGTCACCCGCATTGACCTGTGGGTGGACAATGCGCTGTACACCTCCCAAAGCTCCCCAGACTCGCGCGGACAAGCTTCCTTCGCTGTCGTGCATCGCTGGACTCCCAACACGCCCGGTTCTCATGCCCTGTTGGCCAAGGCGTACAACGTCAACGGTCAGGAATCGCTCTCGCCGATTGTGCTGGTGACGGTGGCGCAGCCGACTGGCGCGATCTCCGAGCTACCTTCTCCTCAGGCGACAACAGGAGGGGTGGTTCCCCCGGCTGAGACACCGACTTTGCCTCCTGTGCCGACCAACACACCTGCGGCACCCACCCCGACGCCGCCGCCCACTCCCACCACTTGTGTGGACGATGCCGCCTTTGTGGCAGATGTGACGGTGCCTGACGGTACCGTGGTCGTGCCGGGACAGCGCATTGATAAGGTGTGGCGGTTGCGCAACATCGGTTCATGTACATGGGGGCCTGGCTATGCTGCCGTCTTTGTGTCTGGCAGCCAGATGTCCGCTCCGCCTATGGTTAGCTTGCCGAACACGCCCCCGGGAGGCGTTGTGGATGTAGGGGTGACAATGTTTGCCCCTGCTGCGCCGGGCTCATATGCAGGCTATTGGCAACTGCGCAATGCGGCTGGTGTGCTGTTCGGGCGGCGCTTCTTGGTGCAGGTGGTGGTACCATCGCCGGTGACGCCGACCCCGATACCCACGCCCACTGCCCAAGCGTCGATCTCCTTTGTGGCTGACCGCACCGAGCTGGCACCGGGCGAGTGCGCCACATTGCGCTGGGATGTGGAAAACGTCGCAGCCGTCTACCTGAACGACAGCGGTGTGGTGGGGCACGGCAGTCAGTCGGTCTGCCCTACCTCGACTACGACCTATGTGCTCCGTGTGCAATTGCGCGATGGCGGCACCACAGAGCGCAGCATCACCATCACGGTTAATCTGCCAGCTGTGCCCAAGCCCAGCCAGATTGGGCCACCGGATGGCTCCGTCTTCGACTATTACCCGCGCGTCGCCGACTTCTATTGGACGGGGGTGAGCTATCCGGGCGGAGTGACCTACACGATCGAAATTCAATATGGCACCCCGGACGGCAGCGACTGGCAGCCGTGGCAGAAAGTGGAAGGGCTGACCGAAACCCACTATCGTATGGACGGCTTTGTCGGTGCCTACAATATGGGGCGCTGGCGCGTGTGGGCGGTTTCCAACGTCACCGGGCAGCGCAGCGAGCGCACAGGTTGGTGGAAGTTCCACTTCACCATGTAAACGGGTAGTCGTAACGCCCGTAGTGGCGATGGGCAACGCTACGCGCTATGGGGGTCCCCATAGCTCACAGGAATTTGTTGCGCAGATACTCCAGCGCTACCTTGTCGATCATGCGCTCGTGCCAGCGATCTTCCAGGTTTTCCATGTTATAGAGGTCTAGCAGTGCCTGCCGTGTAGCGTCATCAAACTGGCCGGTGACCTGAATGTGCTGCTGGCCGGCATTGCGCAGGATTGTCTGCAGCTCGCGGCAGATGGACTCGCTTAGCTCCATCAGATCCTCGGGCGCGGACTGGCTGTAGAGGTGGTGGAGCGCTAACAATCGCTGCAGCTCGGCGATGGGTTGCGGGTGGTCGTCTACGCGCAGGTCGACGTAGCGATCCGTGCGCGCGGCATAGCCACCTGCGGTCCGTAGCACCACCACCGCCGCCGACTGCTGACCACGTCGGTCGCCGCCCGCGGCCTGTCCGGCTGCCAATGCAGCTACCAAGCGGTTGGCCAGCGGGCCGTTGGTCGTCTCGAAGGTGTGTGCCATCGCCTCCACGGTGTCCCGGCTGACGAGGATATTGCCTGCACAGGCATAGCCCTCACCGACGATGTGACCGGCCCAAGCGTAACACTTGGCGCCGGTGAAAGCGGCAGCACGGCCGGCAGCATCTACCATCAGCACCTGGCGCTGGTCGGCGTCGCTGTCTATGGACACCATATGGTTCAATGCCTCGGGAGCAGTCCAACCGTTGGCCAGCAGGCGCAGACCTTCAATGCCATAGGCAGCGTTCAGAGCTGCCTGGGTGGCAATGGCTCCGACGCCTGCCCTAGCCCATGGCACCAGGCTGCCGACGGCCAGAAACTTGGACTGCACCGCAACGCCCAAATCGCCGTTGCGCGCGTCGCGTGCCACGATCGAGAAAGTGGAAAGTCGCAGAGTTCGGCTGGCAGACATGGCCTTTCTCCTTGGAAGAAGAGTTTTATCAGGTTAAAGAAAGATTCACGACTGTCGTAGTCGCGGGTCCATCGCATCCCGCACGCCGTCGCCCAAAAAGTTGAGCGCCAGCACCACCAGGAAGATCATCAGGCCGGGCAGGATGGAGATGTGAGGGGCATTGCGAATCTGCTGGCGTCCTGCGCTGAGCATCACGCCCCATTCGGCCGTGGGTGGCTGAGCGCCCAGACCCAGGAAGCTCAATCCTGCTGCGGCCATGATCATCCAGCCAACGTCAAGGGTGGCGGCTACAATCAGGGGGGCCAGACTGTTGGAAAAGATGTGATACACGATGATGCGCAAGTCGCTGGCCCCGATCACGCGCGCCGCCTGGACGAACTCCTGATTGCGCAGTGCGAGGACGCTGCCCCGCACAATGCGGGCATAGTAGGGAATGCCTACGATACTCACGGCTAGCATTGCATTGCTCAGGCCGGGTCCCAGCGAGGCAACCACTGCAATGGCCAGCAGCAACGACGGAAATGCCATCAAGATATCGATCAGCCGCATAATCACGCTGTCCACCCGGCCGCCGAAGTATCCGGCCACCAGCCCCACAACGACTCCGGCTGACATGGCGACCAGCACGGCCATGAACCCCACCAGAAGGGACACGCGACCACCCCACATCAGACGGCTGAGCATGTCCCGCCCCAGTTCGTCGGTGCCGAGCAGATGGCCCGGGCTGCCAGGGGGTAACAGGCGATTGGGCAGGTTGGTCACGTTTGGGTCCATGGGAGCAATGAGCGGCGCCAACAACGACACAATGATCATAAACAAGAGGAAGCTCGCACCTGCCACGGCAGCTCGATCACGCCACAGACGGCGCAGAGCATCATACGTGAGGCTGTGCGGACGTTCTCTCCGGCCCAGCTCGACAGAACGAGCCGGTGCCGGTCTCTTGCCGGGACGAAGTTCGATCTCACGTTCCATAGTGGATGCGCGGGTCAATGTAAGCGTAAGCTAAATCGGTAATCAGGTTCACCAGTACATAGGAGGAAGCTACCATCAGGATGCCGCCCTGCACGATGGGAAAATCGCGTGCCAGAATGCCTGTCACCATGGCAAGCCCGATCCCGGGGTAGGAGAAGACCACCTCGACCAGGATGTCGCCACCTAGTAGATACCCTGCCTGTAGCCCGATGACAGTTACCACGGGGATGAGCGCGTTGCGCACCCCGTGGCGCGAGATCACCAGGCGTTCACGCAACCCTTTGGCGCGCGCCGTGCGTATATAATCCTGACGAATCACCTCCAGCATGCTGGAACGCGTCATGCGGGCAATGATCGCTGTAGGCGCCGTGGCAAGAGTTAGAGAAGGCAGGATCAGGTGCAATAGCAGGTCCAGAGTGCCTGTCTGCCCGGGGGACTGGATTCCCGAAACAGGCAGGATGCCCAGCATCAACCCAAACACAATTTGCAGGATGATACCTAACCAGAACACAGGCGTGGAGAATCCCACCAATACCAGCACCATTGCAATGCGATCACCCAGCGAATACTGGCGTATCGCCGAGATGATCCCCGCTGGTACGCCGACCAAGCAGGCGATGCTGAGTGCCAACACCATCAGGTAGGCAGAATTTTGAAAGCGACCTGCCATGTAGGGCAAGACTTCGCGCTTGAGCTGAATGGAGCGTCCCCAGTCGCCACGCACGACACCCCCCAGCCAGCGCAAGTACTGCACATATAGCGGCTGGTCCAATCCCATATCACGCCGCAGCTGCTTCACAGCTTCCTCGCTGGCCCGGGTGCCCAGCATAATCTTGGCCGGATCGCCTGGAGCCAGCTGCATGATCAGGAATACCAGCAGTGTCACACCGATCAGGACCGGTATCAGGCTCAATACACGCTGGACAACATAACGCGTCATACCCATCCACTCATACGATTACATCGTGGCTGCGGGTCACGCGCTACTAACACGTGACCCGCAGCAAACGTCTTCGGGAGCGGGAATGTCAGGCGACTATTGTTCTATCCACACATCGGCAAAGCGGAATGGCCCGGTGGGATGCAGCTTGAAATTCTGGATGCGCTTATCCATCACCACGATTTGCGTTTCGTGGTCAATCACGATCCAGGGAGCATCCGCGACGATCAGCTTCTGAGCCTGTTGATAGATCTCGGTGCGCTTGGCACGGTCGAGGGTGGCACGTCCCTGACGCAACAGCTCATCCACCTGATCGTTCTTGTAGTACCCACAGTTGAACCCGTTCAGTGGCCACTGGTCACCGCTGAGCAGGATGTAGAGGTGGTTGTCCGGGTCGCCGTTGTCGCCGATCCATGAGAGGGCCATCAAATCCCACTCGGGGTTCGCTTCCGGCGGCACCATGATCTGCTCCAGGTAGGCCCCCCACTCGAACGTCTTGATCTGGCAGTCCACACCCACAGCTTTGAGGTCGGCCTGGATGGCAGTGGACATCAGCACAGGCTGCTGCATGCCGGAGCCTGATTCAGGTGTCCAGAAGATACACGAGAAGCCATCGGGATAGCCCGCTTCGGCCAGCAATTGTTTGGCCTTCTCCGGGTTGTAGTCATAGCGCTGCACATCTTCGGTGTAACTCCAGACCACAGGCGGCAGAGGATTGATCGCCAACACGCCGGTGCCTTTGAGCACGTTCTCCACAATGGCCTGCTTGTTCACGGCGTAGTTGAGCGCCTGACGCACACGCACATCCTTAAACGGGGTCTTCATAGTGTTCAGATAGACCCACCAGGTGTGCATACCGGTCTGCTCGACCACCTTGAGGTTGGGATCGTTCCGGAGGCGCCCCAGGTCGTCTGGCGGGATGTTCACCATAAAGTTGATGCCCCCTGCCAGCAGCTCGGTCAGACGGGCCTGATCCTCGATGATGGGGCGGAAGATCAACCTGTCCACATAGGCCGGCTTGCCCCAATAATCGGGATTCTTCTCCAGCACGATTTCGACCCCAGGTGTCCAGCTGACGAAGCGATAGGGGCCGGTGCCCACCGGGTGGATGGAGATATCCCGCCCATACTTCTTGATGGCCTCTGGGCTCACCATGAAGGCGGGATGCATCGCCAGATGGCTGATAAAAGGCGCCAAAACGTACTTGAGTGTGATCTTGACCGTATAGTCATCCACCACGTCCACCTGCTTGACAGCACCCCAAGTGAACTCGGCGTAGGCAAACTCACCCGTATCGTGATAGGGGTGATTCGAGTCAATCTGGCGCTCCAGATTGAACTTGACCGCCTCGGCGTTGAAGTCGGTGCCGTCGTGGAATTTGACCCCCTTGCGCAGGTAGAGTGTGTACTCCAAGCCGTCTTCAGAGATTTCCCACGATTCCGCCAGTCCAGGTTCCACCTCGGTGCTCTCGTCCTTGAAGCGCAGCAGGCCATCGTACAGATTATATGCCGCGCGGATCGTGTTATAGTCGGTCACCTGAGGGGCATCCAGAGTCACAGGTTCTGCCTGGAGACCAACGATGATCGTGCCCCCCTCTTTTGGCTCCTGAGCATATGCCGGTGTGACCATTGGCATGCCGACAAGGGCTATGCAGAGCACCAACATCAGTATGGTGAAAGAAGTTCTCTTCGCAAACATAGCTTCCTCCTGAGCAATTGTTGTTGCACCGCAAAAACAACCCAGTTATACGCTATCGAAAAGGTGAGATTGCTGCTGTGCCGTTTATCACCTCCTTCTTGCTGAATCTCAGGCGGTCAATTCCACCTCGTTGTGTTGGGTGACCGGGTCACCCAACCGCAGCGCTTGCTTTTGGCTGAGTATACTATTGCAGTACTCCAATGTCAATAGATTTTTTAACAAGGGCTGTTAAAAGATCCTCCGCGTCATTTCTTTGGTCTGTTCTTGCCTCAAATTATTGGTGGTGCTCTGGGGGATGGGTTTCTATAGCGCCCTGCTCTGACTCAGACAGATAAGGAGAACCTGGAGCAACCTGTTACGTGTCCCTGTCTGCGTATGACTAGCGGCTTGCCGACCGCTTTGCTTGTGCACGACTGATGAGCTCACCCGACGTGGTCGGTAGCTCTCATGCAGTTGAGAAAGTGATACACAGAGGGGAGCTCATCGTGCCTGGAAGACCACCCAATAGGAGTAGTGCCCTTGACATAGCAGTCCGCTACAGTGATCAACGTCGGGGCAGTAGCCGGCCTCGACCAGCCATTCCTTGGGGATCTCCCAAGTGTTGGTGCTGAGCAGGGGTGTTTGCTCGCTGGTCACTGGCGTGCCGGTTGGGTTCTCGATCACCTTCAGACGGGTGCCACTGTTGTAGAGCACGATCTCAGCCGTCTTGATTCCATAACTGAAGAACGGCTCATTCTTGTCGCCGGAGGTGACGCGGAAGTTGTTTACTGGCGGATCACCGATTACTGGCCCGAAGAGCGGGTTACCCGCGCCGTCAACGACTGAGAGAAAGATATGGTGGTTGCCCGCACAGCCGCCATTCTCTTGAATACTCAGCATGCGCACAGTTGCCAGACGGAAATCACTCGCGACTGGCGGTGGGGATGGTGTCGGGTCGGGCGAAGGGGAAGCGGTTGGCTCAGGCATAGGTGTCGGCTCCGGTGTGGGCGGTGGTGATTGGGCGATTACGGGCAAGAAGAGGCTGTAGCTCCCTGTGCTATCTCCATCCGTGACGCGCACCTGTCCCTCCACCCACACGCTGGGCAATGCCGGGATGGTCGGATCGCCGTTTGGCCTGCGCTGCTGCCACGCGCGCACACGCAAGGTATATGTAGCGTTGGCTTGCAACTGCAGTGTGATGTCCTCCGCCGCCCCACCCGGCTGATTGACCCGCTGGAGTGTCTGCCAGTCCCCGTCGTTCGCGCGCAGCTGTACGTCGTAGCCCCACAGTGACCAGTAATCCGCGTCGGGCAGCGTGGCGTTCCAGCTCACCCACAGCGTGCCCGGGGGTGCTTCGGTGGGCATGTTGAGTGTGACCACGGGGGCCTTCTCGAAGCGGAAGCTGTCCAGGTAGCCTGTGTTGAGATACTGCACACCCACATTGGCTCCGCGGTTGTCTATTTCAATGAAGAGGGTTGCCCGATTCGCCTGGGCAGTCACGGCCAGCGCCGGGCTAAGCCACTCGTTATCGCGACCATCCCAATCGCCCCAGATCACACTGGCCGCTGACGGATCAGCTCCACCGGTAGGATCAACACCAATGCGTTTGTAAATCTTGGTGTGATCAACTTCCCCGCCGGGTCCTTTCCAAAAGGTGACCATCTTGCCACCGAAGGCGTAGTCCATGCCGCTCTCGACCGTCACCGTCTGCGAGAAAACAAAAGAAAAGGGATACTGCGAGGCGAAAGCCTGCGCCTTATCTCCTTCTAGGTGATAGTTTAGGTAGGATACTCCATAGACAGCCTGAAGAAACCGGCCAAAGGTATCACTATCCATGAAGTGCAGCCGGTCGGCACCGCTCTGCACGCGCACCGTCCAGTTGCGTCCTTGCATTTCTGGATAGCCTCGCCATTCCTGCGCCACGCCATTTTCATAGTAGCGGTCAAAGAGCTCAAAGCCCCCGTTGAGAGACAGGTTGACCGCCCATGCCGCCAGCGGCCACACCGACAGGGCGACGAGCGCGAACACTGCGGACAGTAGCACGCAAATGAGCCAATATGGATGGGTGCGCATGGTGCAAGCCTCCGGGATAGACCGCACACGGAGCGCGAGATGTCGGTTTCTCGCCTTCCATCTTAGCACCCGAATATTCCTCCACCAATGGGGGAAACACCGAAATCGGTCTCCCCAGCAGTACAGGGTAGCTTATGCGTGTTAGCCGTGAGCGTTATTCAGGTCTTGAGCGGTGGGCTGGCGACAGTTTAAAAGCAGTGGATGGATCGCCGCTGACAACGCTGATCTAGCCGCTGAGGCCTAAGCTGACAGGCCTGGCTCTTCGTAATCGCTGAAGGCACTTCTCACGCGATGTATGGCGATACTGGCGAAAAAAATAACGCCCGCGCTTGGGATCTTACGCGGGCGTGGCGGTGTGGTGCTCAACTCAGATAGTCGCGCAGCTGGCGACTGCGGCGCGGATGGCGCAACTTGCGCAACGCTTGCCCTTCAATCTGGCGGATGCGCTCGCGCGTGAGGCCAAACTTCTTGCCAACCTCTTCCAGTGTGTAGCTGCGACCGTTCTGAAGACCAAAGCGCAGGCGCAGGATGCGCGCCTCACGCGGCGTCAACGTGGCCAAGACCTCCTCGAGCTTCTCTTGAAGCATATGATGATGTGCCACTTCCGGCGGCGTGGGTGCGTCGACATCTTCGATGAAATTGCCCAGCTCGCTATCCTCTTCTTCACCCACCGGTCGCTCGAGGCTGACCGGGTGGCGGCTTACTCGCAGCATCCAGCGCACCTTGGCAGGCTCGAGTTCCATCTCGGCGGCCAGCTCTTCCGGAGTGGGCTTGCGCCCCCATACCTGCTCAAGCTGGCGTGAAACCTGATGCAATTTGCGCAGACGGTCGCTCATATGCACTGGCACGCGGATGGTACGCCCTTGATCGGCCAGCGCACGTGTGATGGCCTGGCGAATCCACCAAGTGGCATAGGTGCTGAATTTATAGCCGCGCCGGTAGTCAAACTTTTCCACTGCCTTCATAAGGCCCAAGTTGCCCTCCTGAATCAAATCAGAGAAGGGGACTCCTTGGCCCATGTACTTCTTGGCAATGCTCACTACCAGGCGTGTGTTAGCGCGAATCAGATGATCACGTGCCTGTTGACCCTGCGCAACCTCGCGGCGCAGACGCGCCGTCTCTTCCTCGGTGTATCCACCTTTAGCGAGCAGGCGCTGTGCACGACGACCGCGCTCAAGGCGTTTGGCCAGAGCGGTCTCTTCCTCAGGTGTTAACAATGGCACCCGCGCCATTTCCTTGAGATAGAGGCTGATCGTGTCGTCAGCCGCGATGCCGTCCAAATCGAAGGGCTCCATTTCCAAGGAGACCTCCATTGGCTCATCCGGCGCAGCGCTCATCTGGCGCAGCTCCCGCTCTTCTTCCGCCTCTTCCAAATCGCTGTAAACTTCAATTCCCATTTCGTGCAATTTTATAAACAGCTCCTCTAGCTGGTCGAGGTTCTCCTCGGGCTCTTGAAAAACGCTAAGCAGGTCATCGGTGGTGAGGTATTCCTGCCTCATCCCCTTGCGGATTAAAATTTCTAGTTGTTGTTCGACGCCAGTCTTTGTCGTTCCTTCCGTCATATCCCTACACACCCCGACACTTATGCGTTATGGTAAACAGAGCCAGGCATGGTCGTAGCGCCGTTGCCTGGCTTCTGGTTTTTTTTCTGTGATTTACCCACTGATATTGATACTTATAGAAACATATAACATAACATTAATACTCAACCATTATAACACAGAAAAGTCTTCATGTCAACCCCTTTTGCCGCAAAATGTTAAAAAATCGCAATTACCTAAATTATCGGACAAGTTGTGGGAGTTGGACAGGACTTTTGTCAACGGCCTCACCACCACGAGATTGACTTACGCCTATGCAGCTGCTATAATTTTGCTTACTTCGAGATCAAACGGTCTAGTTGCAGAGTCGCTAGGTGGCAGGGTAGCCCTATTTTAGGGAAGAAGCACGGGCGCGTGCCACCGGCACGCGCCCGTTTCGTTTACATCAACAATTATCGGGAGAGACATGGCATGGAACCAAACAAAGCACGTGCACTTGTGGAAAGGGCGTTGGCAGAGGGAAATGGGATTCTCCGCTTGAAACCGGCATGGGTAGCGCGCGACTTTCTGCCCCCCGGTCGTCGCCTCGGTCTCAAAGAGGAAGAATACGACGTAGGCGAACGCGGGTACATCTGCGAGCGATGGCTGGCTTCGGTGACTAAAGCAGATAACCGCATCGGCCCACCGGATGAAGGACTGAGCTATCTGGCGTTGGACAGCGGTGAGCAGATTACCTTGAAAGAAGCTGTGGACGTGGCGGGGGCAGAGATTATGGGTGCCGAGTATGCGCGCACTCATAAAGGATTGGGACGGCTCGCCAAGATTTACGACTTCGCCGCGCGCATCCCCTATCACATCCACCAAAGGAAGGAAGATGTGGCACCGCTGGGACGCAATCCCAAAGAAGAGGCCTACTACTTCCCGGAAGGGTTGGACATGGGCCCGCACCCGGAGACCTTCTTCGGTGTGCATCCCTACATTGTCGAACAAAAGAAGATGGACATACTGTTGCCTTACCTGGTGGAATGGAAGGATGACCTGATCCTGCGTCACTCGCGCGCCTATCTGTTGGTGCCAGGTGAAGGATTCCATCTGCCTTCGGGAGTGCTTCATGCTCCCGGCACAGCAGTGACCATCGAACTGCAAGAGGACTCGGATGTCTTTGCCATGCTCCAGGCGAAAGTAGCCGGGAAGATCATCTCCAAAGATTTACTGTTTAAGGATGTCCCCCCAGACAAGCGCGATCGTCTGGGCGAGCGAGCCGTCTTAGAGCAAATTGACTGGGAAATCAGCGGCGACCCCTACTTCTACGAGAATCGGCACACCGCTCCGGTCTTGATTAAGGAAACACAGCAGGAAGGGGGTGAGGAGTACTGGATCTATTACAACACTACCAAATTCAGCGGTAAGAAGCTGGTAGTGAAGCCGGGCAAGAGCTTCATCAGCGTGGACAAGGGCGTGTACAACATCTTGGTGTGGCAGGGCGAGGGACGCTACGACGGTCATCCCATCAAGGCGCGAGACTTCGATCGGGATGAGTTGCTCGTCTCCTACGCCAAAGCCACCACACCTATCAAGGTGGAGAATACCGGACGTGAAGACCTGGTCATCATCAAGTTCTTCGGGCCAGACATCAACCTGGATGTGCCAATGATCCCGCGTTATCCGGCATCCTGAGTGTGACGCTTACAAACATATCGCTTTCAATGACCTAGACATGAAGAAAAAGGAGGTTCCCAATGGGCAAGAAGAAGATCTCGATTGGTGCATGGGCTTACATCTGGGGAGGGTATCAGGAGGCGCCAATTCCCCTGCCCACCGTGCTCAAAACGCTCAAGGAGCTGAAGTTTGACGGTGTCGAACTGGCAGCGTTTCCTCCGCACCTCGATCCGGCGGAGTACAACACGCGCGCCAAGCGATTAGAAATCAAGAAGATGCTGGATGACCACGGACTGGCCGTCAGCGGCCTAGCAGCCAACTTCGGTGCCGTCCCGCCTGCTCTGGTTAGCCCCACCCAATACATCGAAGTGGTGATGACCAATCTGGACATCTGCCACGATCTGAATATCCCCAAGTTGCGCGTGGACACGATCAGTCCGCCCACCGAAATTCCTGGAGGCATGGACTACGAGACGTGTTTCTGGCGCGTGGCGCAGGTCTTCCATCGTGCCGCCGAAGTGTGTGCGCGCGAGGGGATCAAGCTGGTCTGGGAGTTCGAGCCCGGTTTCCTCTTCAACAAACCGAGCGAAGTGGTGCGCATGGTCTATGCAGTCGACCACCCCAACTTCAGCGTGCTGTTCGATTCGTGCCACGCCTACATGTGTGCCGTGGTCGGCGCGCGCCAGATGGGCGAGAAGGAGACACTACCCGGCGGCGTGGTGCAATTCGCCCACATGCTGACGGGCAAGATCGGCCACGTGCACTTCATCGACTCGGACGGCACCCTGCACGACAATGAGACCAGCACGCATGCACCTTTCGGACAGGGTGTGCTCAACTTCGACGAGATCGTCAAGGCGCTGCTGGAGGCCGGTTACACCGACGAATGGTGGCCAATTGACCTGTGCTTCTGGCCCAAGGCACTGGATGCAACGGCAGGCGCCAAGGCGTTTATGGACAATCTGGCAGCCAAGTATGCATAGAAGATTATCGGGAAGCAGGAGAGACAACCTATGGCTGAGAAAATGAAGGCGCAGGTATTCTACGAAGCAGAAAAAATGGAGCTGGAGGAGATCCCCATTCCCAAGGTCACCGATGTGGACGTTCTGGTGCGGGTGAAGAACTGTGGGATCTGTGGCTCCGACATCTCCTATTACTACGGCCTGAGCCCGCTGGGTACTCCAGATGGCAAGGGGCCGCTGGTGTTAGGGCACGAATTCACCGGTGAGGTGGTCGAGGTTGGAGCAGTTGCCAAGTCGATGAATCTGTTCAAGCCGGGCGACCGTGTGGTGGTGAACCCGGTGCAGAACTGCAACGCGTGCTATGCCTGTGCGGATGGCCGCACCAACCTGTGCACCAACCTGTATGTGCCGGGGGTGTCTGCGAATGGTGGTTTCGCTGAGTACTGCCTGTCGCGTTACACTGGCCTCTTCAAACTGCCCGATAATGTCAGCTATGCCGCCGGTGCCTTTACCGAACCGCTCGCCTGCGCCGTGTACGGCATGAAGAAGCTGGCCATCGAGCCGGGACAGTTTGTCGCCATTTTCGGGCCTGGGCCGATGGGTCTGATGATGGTCCAGATGGCCAAAGCGATGGGCGCCGGCAAGGTGGCACTGATTGGGACGCGCGACTACCGGCTGGAAGATGGCAAAAAGATGGGCGCCGATTACATTTTCAACACGAAGGATGAGAAGTCGCCCTACTATGTGAAGAACCTGAAGGAAGCGATTGCCGACCTGACACACGGTGCCCTGGCGGATCGGGCCATCGTGCCCACCAGCGCCAACGAGGCATTTGAGCAGGCAATTGACATCACCGGCAACGCAGCCATCCTGGTGCACTTCGGCCTCCCCAACACGGACGATGTCATCCATGTGCCTGCCCTGGCCACGCACACGATGGACAAGGAGATTCGCTTCTCTTGGCTGGCACCGCTTTCCTGGCCGACGGCGATCCGAATGATCTCCGAGGGCATGGTTAACCTAGAGGGATTGGTGAGCAGCACGGTGCCGTTGAGTGACACGGGGAAGGCGATTCGCATGCTGCGCGAGCGGGCCAACGATCCTGTCAAGGTGCAGGTAACCCCATAGAAAACTACTTGTGCGGCGCACAGGATTTCGTGCGCCGCACCCATCTATAGAAAAAACTATTCTCAGCAAGCGAGAGGTGTCCTATGGCTATTCAATTTGGCATCAACACATTTACGTTTGTCTCGCCTTTTACTACGAAAGATCTGGTGTTGCTCGACAAGGCCAAGCAGATGGGCTTTGACCTGGTTGAGATCCCCATTGAAGGCATGTCCGATCTCGACTACGAGGAGGCAGCCCGTGCATTCAAACGTGTCGGCCTGGCAGTGAGCACGTGCGCGGCAATGGGCCCCGATCGCGACCCTACGCATGAGGACCCGGCCATCCAACAAGGTGGCATTGATTACCTGAAACACATGGTGGACGCCACGGCGAAGATGGGTGGCACGATCTGTGGTGGCCCGATCTATGCCTCCGTCGGACGCACATGGCAGGCTACTCCCGAGCAGCGCAAGAAGGACCTGGAACGTTGTGCGCGCAACCTCAAGATCGTGGCCGATTACGCTCGCAGCAAAGGGGTGGTCTTTGCCATCGAGCCGCTCAACCGCTTCGAAACCAGCTTCATCAACCTGGCCGAGCAGGCGGTGGAATTGGTGGAGATGATCGACAGTCCGGCAATGCGCATCATGCTGGACACCTTCCATATGAATATCGAAGAAAAGCATCTGGGCAAGGCAATCGAGAAGGCAGCTCCCTACCTGGTGCACATCCACGCCAACGAGAATGATCGCGGTACCCCGGGCAGCGGGCACGTCCCATGGGCCGACGTTGCCGCAGCGCTGAAGAAGATCAACTACAGTGGCGCGATGGTGGTTGAGTCGTTCAGCAGCGAGAACAAGACCATCGCGCGTGCCGCGGCCATCTGGCGGCCGCCGGCGCCCAGCCAGGATGAGCTGGCTTCCGAAGGGCTCAAGTTCCTGAAGCAGCTGATGGCATAGTAGAAGTGGATGGGAAGGGGCAGCGTGACGTTGCTGCCCCTTATTACTTGGACGGAATGGTGGCCTGTTGCCTTGTCCAAACGGTGGTCAGGCTGTCACTCCAGCAATAAACTTCCGGTCTGGCACACACGAGGCGCGCTAGCCACTTGTGTTGTAGGGGGATTGACATGGCCGGCAAAACAATCGCAGTGTTAGCGACGCTGGACACCAAGGGACGTGAGGCACAATACGTGCGGGAACAGATTGAGGCACTGGGCCACCGTGCGCTGGTCATTGACACCGGCGTGGTGGGTGCGCCCATGTGCCGGGCAGACATCACCCGGGAGGAAGTCGCTGCGGCAGGAGGGACACCCCTCGTGCAGCTGCTGGAAAACCCCTTGCGGGAGGTTGCTGCGCCTGTTATGGCAGAAGGCGCCACGCGCATTGTGACGCGCCTGGCCGCTGAGGGTAAGATCCACGGAATCATTTCCATGGGCGGCACGCAGGGCACCACCTTGAGCACGGCGGTGATGCGTGCGCTGCCCTATGGCTTCCCTAAGGTGATGGTCTCCACAATGGCATCCGGCAATGTCGCTCCGTGGGTGGACATTCGTGATATTACCATGATGTTCTCGGTGACCGACATCATGGGGCTTAACCCCATTATGCGCAAGATCTTGGCCAACGCTGCCGGCGCGGTATGCGGTATGGCCGATGTGAAGGTGCAAATTGAGCGCGGCGACAAACCCCTTGTGGGCATCACCACGGTGGGTATTACCACCAAGGGTGCGATGAAGGCAGCGGAGGTGCTGGAGCAGGCGGGGTATGAGACGATCATCTTCCATGCCATCGGCCCGGGCGGGCGAGCTATGGAACAGATGATGCGCGAAGGTATCATTGGTGCAGTGCTCGACTACTCCATCATTGAGGTGTCGAATGAGATGTTCCACGCTTTGCTGGCCGGCGGCGCGGAACGGCTGACAACAGCAGGCCAGCTTGGACTGCCGCAAGTGGTATGTCCGGGTGCGGTGGAGGTCTTGGTGTTCAACGAGCCTGAGACGGTGCCTCCGCCATTCAACACTCGCACCCTGATTCGACACAGCCCCAAGATCACCGATGTGCGACTGAATAAAGAAGAGATGGCTGAAGTCGGGCGTGAGGTGGCACGTCGGTTACAGCACACACACGATGAAGCGATTTTCATGATCCCAACAGGCGGATACGACAGCTATGCGGTGCCCGGTCAGGGCTTCTACGATCCCGAGGCCGACGCTGCGTTCGTGCACGAATTGAAGGCGGGCTTGCCACCCAACTTTCGCGTCATCGAACGCGAGACACACATCGAAGACCCCACCTTTGCCAGCGAGGCAGCGCAATTGCTGATCTCTCTGATCGAGCGACGTCAAAACAGATAGATGCTGTGTGAACCTTCGGAGAAGGCGCTCCTTAGCAGAGACGCAAGAGCACAGAGGACGTGCTAGCTGGAGTGTTTTACTGGGTGCCTGGGGATCTGCCGTGAGGGGTGATCGGCAGTTATGCAGGTCACAACAGGCAGAGCTTGAGTGACTACATGGAGGGAGAAATGGCGAAGCGATACACACGCCAGGAGTTTCTGGATCGGCTGTGGTCCGAGATCAAGCGCGGCCGACCGCTGGTGATGACCGGTGCCGGCAATGGCATCGCCGCCAAGTTCATTGAGCGAGGGGGTGTTGACATTCTCGGCGTATACAACACGGGCTATTTCCGCATGCAGGGCTACGGATCGTTGGCGGGTATGTTACCTATGGCGGACGCCAACGAGATGGTTTATCAGATCGGCCGGCGTGAAGTCTTGCCGCAGGTGAAGGAAGTGCCCGTCGTGGCAGGGGTCAACGGTGTGGACGTTTTGCGCGATATGCGCCTTTTTCTGGAAGACATACGCCGTATTGGCTTTTCAGGGGTGCATAACTTCCCCACTGTTGCCTGGTTTGACGGTGAATTTCGCAAGACTTTGGAAGCTACCGGGCTAGGCTACCAGCATGAGATTGACATGCTCAATATCGCGCACGAGCTGGACATGCTCACCGTGGGTTACGCTTTTAATGAAGAGGACACGGTACGTCTCATCAAGGGAGCAGATCCGGATATCTATATTTTCCATGCCGGCATCACGCGAGGTGGTTCCACCGGCTATGCGGGAGGTAGCTCGTTGGAAGACATGGCCCGTCGCACGCAGGCAATGTATGAAATTGCTAAGAAGCTGAAGCCGGATATCATCTTACTGGCACATGGCGCCGCCTTGGTGAACCCAGAGGATGCCCAGTATCTGCTTGATCATACCGACTGCCACGGCGTGCAACTGGGATCGAGCATCGAACGTATGGCTATCGAGGTGCCATTGCAGGAGCGGGCGGCTGCATTCAAGGCAACCCACTTTCCTGAACAGGGCAGACGGTGGTGACTCTTGGCACTACAGGTGGTATTCTTCGGTAATTCGAGCTCCAGCTACAGCAACTGGTATTTTCAGGCCTTTGTTGAGGCACCATGTCGGCTGGTGGGCGTGGTAGATGCGCCACCAGCTGCGCGTGGCCTGTCCACCGCCCTATCGACGGAGAGCAGTGCCAGCTTCATCGCCCATGCCCGCGCGCTTGCCATTCCTACGTTTGAGCCCCAGACCCCTAACCAGCCAGCGTTTGTGGCAGCGGTGCGTGCACTGCAGCCTGACATATTCGTCGCGGCCGGCTATATGGGCATCTTTCGCGAGGAGATTCTGGCGGTGCCGCGCGTGCTGGCAGTCAATTTTCATGCCTCGCTGTTGCCAGCTTATCGCGGTAAACATCCCGTCTTCTGGGCGCTGCGCAACGGCGAGCGCTGGACGGGTCTGACCGTGCACGTGATAGATCGAGGAGTGGACACAGGTGACATTCTCTATCAAGTGCGGGTGCGCACGCGGCGCGACGACACGGTTGCCACGGTATATGCTCGCGTCTTCGAACGCACGGCGTGGATACCTCGGCAGCTGATCCTGGATGTGGAAAACAACACATTGCGACGACGTCCTCAGCCTCAGGCAGGTGCCACTTACTATTCCTCGGTGCGGGAAGAGGATTTCATACTCGACTGGCATCTGCCGGCAGCCCAGCTGGGCCGTATGATTCGCATCTCGCCCGGTCGATGCTTTGCCAATGTGCGTGGCAGGCGTGTTTTCTTTTGGGATGGCCGGGCGATTGCCGATACCAGCAATGCAGTGCCAGGCAGCTTGCTGCATGTAGGCCGCGGTGCCGGCACCATCAAGACGGGCGAGGGGGCATTGCGTGTGCAAAAAGTGAGTGTGGTGGAAACGGACAAGGTGATACCCTTTGCCCGGTTGTGTCGCCAGTGGGACATTCAGCCAACACAGCAGCTGGTTTGACTTGACCGAGGTATGCCAACAGGTTATCATGTTAGCATAATCATAGCGCAATGGTTTATCACACCAGCCGGAGATAAGCTCTATGCTTTTGAGCTGGGTCATATTCTGTAAGCGGGGACTTGGATAATCCCTTATAGCAAATGCGGGCCGGTGGGATGTGGATTTGCCATTGTGCCGTACTGTGGTATAATTTTGTAGGATAAATTGCTCGGAGTCCCTTAGTGGCGCTTGTGCCATTCAATGAATTAATGGTAGCTGCCGAGGAAGGCCAGTATGCGGTCGGCTACTTTGAGAGCTGGAATCTGGAATCCTTGTTGGCAACTGCCGATGCCGCGGAGGCAACACGCTCACCGGTCATCTTGGGTTTCAGCGGTATCTACTTGCCTCATCCTCGGCGGCAGGTACGAGAGCCACTCAGCGTTTACGCGGCTATGGGACTTGCGGTCTGTCGCAATCTCACGGTGCCATGCTGTTTGCTCTTCAACGAATCTCCTGTGCTTGATTGGGTGTTGGAAGCTATAGACTTGGGTTTCAACTTGGTGATGTTTGCAGATGAGAAGTTGGATCCAGAAAGGCTCGCGGACACGGTGGCTCGGGTGGTTGAGAGAGCCCATGCACGTGGAGTGGCGGTAGAGGCCGAGATGAACGCTCTGCCAGGTATCCACCATGAGTTGAGGGCGACTGATGTCGCACCGCTGGATGATCCACACGCGGCGCGCGCTTTTGTTGAGCGCACCGGTGTGGATGCTCTGGCCGTGAACGTAGGACAAGTGCACGTGCATGGCCGTAATCAGGTGCGTCTCAACCTGGAGCGGCTGGCGGAGCTGCGTCGTGCGGTGCCGGTGCCGTTGGTGCTCCATGGCGCTACATCGATCTATCCACCCGATCTCGCTGAAGCTGTCCGCCTGGGTGTCCGCAAGATTAATGTGGGCAGCATCCTGAAACGCACCTATCTCGAGACGTTGCGGGATGCAAGCAACCGTGTCGGCAGCGCTTACAATCCTTATGATGTGATCGGTTCCGGTTTTCCCGAGGATGTGTTAGCCCAAGCGCGAGTGGCTGTGCAGGAACGTATTGCTGAAATGATGTATCTGTTCGGCAGTGCCGGCAAGGCAGCGTGATAGGGATCTCGGGTAGTCGGCGTGCGTGCGACCTTGCCGTATAAGGTGTGTTGAGCAAGGGGACGCTGCCGTGGTTCTGTAATTGGAGGAGCATGTTCTAGATCTGCGACTGAGATGGCGTGACCACTTTGAAAGGGGGTGATCTGCAGGAAGAAACGAGGGAGTGAATTTCCGTTAAGTGGTCCAATGGTATACGACGAAGTTGCCTATTAATCAATAGTAGAACCAAGGAGGGAAAGGAAAATGTCCAAGAAGTTGCATGTCCTGGTTGTATTGGCCCTATTGGTTGGACTGGTGGGTGCCTTTGCCCAGCCAGCGGCAGCGCAGCAGCCGGTCAAGGAACTGACCATCCTCTGGGCCGAGTGGGACCCGGCGACCTACCTGGCCGAATTGATGAAGGACTACGAGAAGGAAGCTGGCGTCAAGGTCACGGTCAAGCAGGAGCCGTGGGGTTCGTTCCTGGATGTCGTCTCCAAGGAATGGGCCGCCAAGGGTACCGCTTTTGACCTGGTGGTAGGCGACAGCCAGTGGCTGGGTCAAGCCGCCTCGGAAGGCCACTATGTCGAGCTGACCGATTTCCTGACCGAGACCGGTCTGAAGGACACGGTGACCGAGGCAACGCTGAAGTACTATGCTGAGTATCCTACCGGCTCGGGTCGCTACTGGGCCTTCCCCACCGAGGGTGATGCCAATGGTATGGCCTATCGCAAGGATCTGTTTGAGGATCCCGATGAGATGGCCGCCTTCAAGGAGAAATACGGCTACGACCTGGGTGTGCCCAAGACCTGGGCCGAGTTGATGGACATCGCCAAGTTCTTCACCCGCCCGGATGAGAACCTGTATGGCGTGGCAATCTACACGCAGAAGGACTACGATGCCATCACCATGGGCTTCCAGAACGTAATGTGGGGCTTCGGCGGTGAATGGGCCGATGAGAACAACGATCCTCGCGGTGCCATCAACAATGAGGGCGCAGTGCAGGCGCTCGAGTTCTACCGCGAGCTGTGGACCTGCTGTGCTCCTCCCGGCAGCAGCAACATCTTCTTCCCCGAGGTGAACAACTACTTCATCAGCGGTCAGGTGGCGATGGGCATGAACTACTTCGCTTTCTTCCCCGCGCTGGCCAACCCTGCCACCAACCCGTACGCGGAGAGCACAGGCTACTTCGCCATGCCGGCCGGTCCCACTGGCGAGCGCTTTGCAGCGCTGGGAGGCCAGGGCATGAGCATCAACGCCTACCTGCCTCCGGAGCGCATCGAGGCGGCTAAGGGGTTGATCAAGTGGTTCGGGCGCGAGGATGTGCAGGCCAAGTGGGCCCAGCTGGGCGGTTACACCTGCAATAAGAAGGTGCTGGCCTCGCCTGAGTTCCTCGAAGTAGCTCCGTTCAACGCCGCCTTCGCCGAGTCGATGGAGATGGTCAAGGACTTCTGGAACGTACCAGTGTACGCCCAGCTGCTTGAGGTAGCGCAGCGCGAGCTGCATACCTATGTCGTGGGCGGCGAGGGTACAGCCAAGGAGACACTAGACCGCATCGCTGAGGAGCATTACAAGATCCTGAGCGCGGCCGGCTTGATCAAGGAGGCAACCCAGTAAGGGATCGCTCCTGATCGCCTGAAGGCGTCTGGTTATGTACCGACGGGGAGGCAGTGGTAGTGCTGCCTCCCCACTATCATTCTGTTCGGAAGAGGTAGTGTTATGACAGCAACCACGTTGCAAGCGGAGAAGGTGGCCCAGCGGCACCACGTACGCCGTATCAGCGATAAGACTATCCAGACGGCATTTATCTTGCCGACAATGGTGCTACTGATTCTGTGGAACATCTTCCCGCTGTTTTATAGCCTTTACTTGAGTTTCACTGAGTATTCGGTCATTGCGGGGGCCCCACCTAAGTGGATAGGCTTCGAGAACTACCGCAATATCCTGAGCAGCCCGTTGATCTGGAAATACTTTGCCCTGACCGGCCGGTTTGCACTGCTTTCTGTGGGGCTGCAGACGATTATCGGCTTTGCCATGGCTATGATTGTGCGTGCCAAGTTCCGCGGCAGTGGCTTTATCACCACGCTGATTCTTATCCCGATGATGCTTTCACCGGTCGTGGTGGGCAAGTTCTGGGCTATGATCTACAATCCCACATTCGGGCCGCTCAACTACCTTTTGGGGATGCCACCACCCAGGGGGCCCGACTGGCTGGCGAACCCCCAGTTCGCGCTCTGGGCAGTTGTGCTTGTGGATGTCTGGATGTGGAGCCCCTTTGTGATGTTGCTCTGTCTCTCCGGCTTGAAGGCAATTCCGGAGTATCTGTACGAGGCAGCTGCGATCGACCGTGCCAGCGCATGGTTTCAGTTCTGGCGCATTACACTGCCTCAGGTAGCACCGCTGCTGATGATCGCTATCCTGTTCCGCACCATCGAAGCCTTCAAGCAATTCGACGTGGTGATGGGTCTGACGGGAGGTGGCCCAGGCGATGCTACCGAGCTGGTGGCGGTCAACCTGTATCGCATTGCCTTTCTGGGGCGCTTCGATACAGGCATTGCGAGCGCTTTCGCGTACATCGTTCTTATCATTATCATTTCGATCAGCAACCTATATATCCGGTATCTGAACCAGCTGCGTGGGGAGGCGTAGTATATGGCAAAGTTTGAAGAGGTCGGCCCGCGCTCGCCGATCACCGAGAGCACCCGTGTAGACTTGGTGCATCCGCGTGCTCGTCTGGGGGTAACGATTCGCGCTATCGTTGCCATTGTGATCGTGGCGATCATGCTTTTCCCGGTGATCTGGTTGTCGCTTACTACGATTAAGACGCGACCTGATTCGGTAGCTGTGCCACCTAAGTTCATCCCGTATTTTCCCGACGGGTTCCTCAGCGATTGGTGTATGGTGCCACAGCTCAACAAGGATGGCACACCTAAGCTGGATAAGGAGGGGCAGCCTGTCTTGAAGGAAAGACCCATCTGCTTCGACGTGACGCTGGAGGGCATTGTGGGGCTCTTCTTTGAGCGCCGCACGCTGACACCCGCGCAGATGAAGCAGTACATGGATGATCCCAACTTAGATTGGGCGGACCGCATTCTCCTCAAACGCGGGCTGCTTATCACCGGACCCGGCGAGTTTGTCAACCGCTTCCGCAACTCTCTCATTATTGCTGGTACTTCGACTGTGTTGGCGGTGACGTTTGGCCTGCTGGCCGCCTACGCCTTCAGCCGCTGGGACATCAGTGGCAAGAAGGACTTCCTGTTCTTCATCCTGAGCACGCGCATGCTGCCACCGGTCGTAGTGACCATCCCTATCTTTCTGATGTACCGCCAGCTGGGCATCTACGACACGCACATTGGCATGATCCTGCTCTACACTGTGTTCAATCTGTCGCTCTCGGTGTGGTTGCTGAAGGGTTTCCTCGACGAGATCCCTAGGGAGTACGAAGAAGCGGCGTTGGTGGATGGCTACAGCCGACTGCAGGCGTTTCGCAAGGTGGTGTTGCCCCAGGCGGCGACGGGCATTGCAGCGACCACCGTGTTCTGCCTGATCTTTGCCTGGAATGAATATGCCTTCTCCCTGATGTTGACGTCGGACATCGCGCGTACCGCGCCGCCCTCGATCGCCAGCACCCAGGGCGCAGGTGGCTTCGAGTGGGCCATTATTGCCACCGCTTCGATGCTCTTCCTGATCCCTGTGGTAGTCATCACCTTCGCGTTGCGCCAGCACTTGTTGCGCGGCGTCACTTTTGGCGCGATCCGGCAGTAATGAGGACGAAAGATGGCAACTATCGAATTGCGTCAAGTAGAAAAGAAGTTCGGTCAGCTCCATGCTGTCAAGCCGATGGACCTCACCATCCACAGTGGTGAGTTCGTGGTGTTGCTAGGACCATCCGGCTGCGGCAAGACAACTACATTACGTATGATTTCAGGTTTGGAAGCGGTCACAGGGGGCCATATCTATCTGGACGGGCGTGATGTTACCTGGTTACACCCCAGTGAGCGTGATATTGCCTTTGTCTTCCAGTTCTTCGCGCTGTATCCCCATATGACCGTGTTGGATAATATTCGCTTCCCGTTGCAGGCGCAGCGCGTCCCGCGTGACGAGGCGGAGAAACGGGTGTCTGAAATCGTGAAAATGCTTCAGATCGAGCACCTGTTGCATTTGCGCCCCGGCTCGTTGAGCGGTGGGGACCGGCAACGCGTGGCGCTGGCGCGTGCATTGGTGCGCCGCCCTGCAGCCTTCCTGATGGACGAGCCGCTGGGGGCGCTGGATGCTGACCTGCGCGAGTCGATGCGTGCTGAGATCAAACGACTGCACATCGCCAACAATGCCACTACCGTCTATGTGACGCACGACCAGCTAGAGGCGATGGCACTGGGCGATCGGATTGTGGTGATGTCCGCCGCCGAAATCCAACAGGTGGGCAATCCGGCTGAAGTGTACTACAAGCCAGCCAACCTGTTTGTGGCGCGTTTCATCGGCAGTCCTGGCATGAACCTGATCAGCGGCCGCTATGCGGATGGCGTTGTGTATCTGCCGGGTGACAACCGCTACACGGTGCCGGAAAGCTGGCGTGCACCGCTGGCACAGGCCCTCAAGGACGGCGAGGTGATCATTGGCTTCCGGCCGGAATCGGCACGCATCACCGAAGACGGCGCACTGGCGGCACGGGTGTACGCCAGCGATATGCATGGAGCTTTCAACATGATCCACCTGGCGCTGGGGGAGGAATCCAACATTGTCAACGTGCGGGTGGATCGGTGGATCACCTATGCGCTGGACACCCCGGTGCGCTTTGACATCGACCCGGAGGGGGTGCGTTTCTTCGATCCGCGCAGTGAGAAAGCGCTGAGACGAGGTGGAGCACAATGAGCCACGTGGAGTTACAGCATATTACAAAGCGTTTCAAGACCGTCACGGCGTTGCGCGACGTGTCGTTTGACATACAAGATGGCGAGTTCTTCGTATTGTTAGGGCCAACAGGTGCCGGCAAGACCACGACTTTGCGCGTCGTCGCCGGCCTGGAACGGCAGACACAAGGGCACGTTCTCTTCGATGGCGAGGTGGTGGACGACCTGCCACCCCCCGACCGCGACATCGCTTTTGTGTTTCAGCAATACTCGCTGTACCCGAATATGTCGGTGTATGACAACTTGGCCTTCCCGTTGCGCGCGCCGATGCGGCGCATGTCCGAGGATGAGATCCGCCGGCGTGTGTACCAGGCTGCCGAAATCCTGCGCATCACCCATCTCCTGGAGCGCAGGACGTCCCATCTGTCCGGTGGTGAGATGCAGCGTGTCTCATTAGGGCGTGCCATCGTGCGTCAGCCGCGCATCTTCTTGATGGATGAACCCCTTTCCAACCTGGATGCCAAGCTGCGTGAGGCGCTCCGTGTGGAACTGAAGCACATCCAGAAAACCCAAGGTAGCACCACCCTGTTCGTCACTCACGACCAGATCGAGGCCCTCACTATGGCTGACCGCATTGCAGTGTTGAATAAGGGGCGCATCACTCAGATCGGCAGCCCCACTGATATTTATGACCGGCCGGCGACGATCTTCGTGGCGCAGCTGGTGGGTGTGCCGCGCATCAATCTGGTGGATGCACGGTGTGATGATGGGACGATCAGCATCATAGACAGCACGGTGCGCCTGCCGAAGCCGGTGAGCGGCGAGCTGCCAGCGCGTTTCAAGTTGGGAGTGCGTCCGGAGCATGTGCAGCTGCATCCTCAGGGTGAGTACGTCGGAGAGCTGCTTCTGATCGAGCCGCTGGGGGTCGAATCGATCCTGCACATCAAGGTGGGCAAGCAGAGTTTGGTGTGTACGGTGCCGGGTATGACGCATCACAAGCTGGGCGAGGCGTTGCGCTTCAACTTGGTGCGTGAACGGTTGCATTTCTTCCGCGAAGACGGTGTGCGCATACAGGTTTAGTCTCTCACCAGTTATTTAGACACAAGGAGGTATCGCATCAATGGGACGACCAGTCACACTCTTCACCGGTCAATGGGCTGACCTGTCTCTGGAAGTGCTGGCGCAAAAAGCCAGCGCTTGGGGCTTCGACGGCCTGGAGCTCGCCTGCTGGGGTGACCATTTCGAAGTAGACAAAGCACTCAGCCAGGATGGGTACGTCCAGAGCCGTTGGGACATCCTCAACAAGTATAACCTGAAATGCTTCGCCATTAGTAGCCATCTGGTGGGGCAGTGCATCTGTGACCCCATCGACAAGCGGCACCAGCGCATCCTGCCGGCGCGCCTGTGGGGCGAGGGTGATCCAGACAAGGTGCGCGAGCGCTGCATCCAGGAAATGAAGGACACGGCCAAAGCGGCTAAGCTCTTTGGGGTCAACATTGTCAACGGTTTCACCGGCAGCAGTGTGTGGGGCAAGTTCTATTTCTTCCCGCCTACTTCCCAAGCTGACATCGACGAAGGCTACAAGGAATTCGCTGCCCTCTGGCTGCCCATTTTGGACGAGTTCCAGAAACAGGGTGTGCGCTTCGGGCTGGAGGTGCACCCGACGGAGATCGCCTATGATATCTACACCGCACGGCGTGCGCTGGAGGCAGTTAACTGGCATCCCGCCTTCTGCTTCAACTTTGACCCCAGCCACTTCGTACATCAGTTCATCAATCCAGTGTTCTTCCTGGAGGAGTTTCCCGACCGCATCATCCATATGCACGTGAAAGACTCCCGCGTGCAGCTGAACGGACGCAACAGCATTCTCTCCTCCCACCTGGACTTTGGTGATCCACGACGCGGATGGGACTTTGTCTCACCAGGCCGCGGTGATGTTAAGTGGGATCCGATCATCCGCACGCTTAACCGCATCGGCTATCAGGGGCCATTGTCCATCGAATGGGAAGACACCGGCATGGACCGCGAGTGGGGAGCTCCTGAGGCGCTGGCGATGATTCGCAAGCAGGACTTCGCCGCGTCCGCCGTGGCGTTCGATGCCGCCTTCGCGGCCCAGAAGTGAAAGGAGTATCCACAATGGCCAAAGAGTCCTTCACCGCACAGGCAACCGTCACAGCAGTGGGTGAGATCCCGCACATCGGTGTCGGCATGCTAGGCTATGCTTTCATGGGCAAGGCGCACAGCAATGCCTTCAAGAAAATCCCTTACATTATGTATCCGCCGCCTGCCATTCCCGATCTGGTGGCGATTTGCGGTCGTAACGAAGCAGCCACTGCTGAGGCTGCGCGCCGCTATGGGTATGCCACCTACTACACTGATTGGCGGGAGATGATCAAGGACAAGCGCATCCAGCTGTTCGACAATGGGACGCCGCCCAATGCGCACGCCGAGCCATGCATCGCTGCGGCCAAAGAGGGGAAGCACATCCTGTGCGAGAAGCCGCTGGCGCGCAACGGTGATGAGGCACGCCGCATCCGCGATGAGGTAGCCAAGACGGGTGTCAAGCACATGGTGGGCTTCAACTATCGCTTTGTGCCGGCCATCCGACAAATGCGCGATCTCATTCGCAGCGGTGCGCTGGGGCGCATCTACCATTACCGCGCCATCTATCTACAAGAATGGGTGATGCCCCATTACAATTTGCCCAAGATATGGCGACTTGATAAGGAGATCGCCGGCAACGGTGTGCTGGGATGCTTGGGTTCGCACATTATCGACCTCGGGCGGTTCCTGATTGGCGAGATCAAGAGTGTCGGGGCCATCACCCGCACGTTCGTCACCGAGCGCCCACTGCCGGACGGAAGTGGCATGGCCAAGGTGGATGTGGATGATGCCTTCGCCAGCATTGTGGAATTCGAGAATGGCGTGATCGGCACGATCGAAGCGACCCGTTTCGGTGCCGGCCGCAAGAACCACCAGGTCATTGAGGTCAATGGTGAGAAAGGAAGTATCCGCTTCGAGCTGGAGCGCCTGAATGAGCTGCAGGTCTTCTGGGTCCACGAGGAACCCAAGGAAACTCAAGGCTTCCACAACGTGCTGGTGACCGAGGCGCACCATCCATGGATCAGCAACTGGTGGCCACACGGGCACATTATCGGCTGGGAACATACCTTTGTGCACGAGATCACTCACCTGCTGGACTGCATCGTGAACAACAAGGATGTGGCGCCCGATGGTGCCACCTTGGAGGATGGCTACCGAGCTTGCGTGATCTGTGACGCGATGCTCAAATCGGCTGAGACGCGCCGCATGATTGATATCGAATACTGAGGGTGACGATGGGTTAGCGGGAGCGACCTGAAGCGGTCGCTCCCACCGCGACATCATTGAAGGGGTATGAGTGTAGGTATGGAACAAAATTCGAACAAGCGAATTGTTGTGCGACCTCTCATCATTTCCATTGCACTGGTGATCTTCTTCCAGATCCTCAATCGGGTGGTGCCAACAATGGTGAACCCGACGATTGGGGATATTGTGCGCTTCATCACCAACTTCGCCAGCATCCTGTTGGGGGGCGCTTTCTTCCTGGCGTTTGTGGCAGCGAACGTCAACGGCAAGATCCCGCGCAACATTCACAGCAAGGTAGAGCTGGTTATCATCTTTTTCCTTGTGGTGGGCATCCTCTCTATGTTCCAGCCCATCTCCATTGAGATCTATGGCGTCGGGTTCAATGTGTTGATGTTTGCCCTGCTGGCCTTCATCGTGTGGAACCATCTAGTGCCCAAGATGCCGAGCGAGGAAATGGAAGAAGCAGAAGCTGCCAAAGAAGTAAGGCGCAACGTATAGACACAATAAGTGTAAGTGATCGTTCTGGCGCCCGGGTTGGCACAACATCTGGCACACCTGGTTGATGTGGCTGATGTCGGCCTGGGCGTTTTTGTTTGTTATTACCTTTGCGTAAATAAAAATAGGAGGACATTGCAGTGCGCATCGGTGTGTTTGCCACTATCTATCAGAAGCTACCGTTCGAGGAAATGCTCGACCGGGTGGTTGGAGCAGGCGTCACAGCGGTGGAGATTGGTTCGGGGGGTTTCGTGGGCCGTCCGCACTGTCCGGTAGATGAGCTACTCGAGAGCGCGAGTAAGCGCCAGTCGTATAAGGAGGCTGTCACCTCACGGGGGCTGATCATCAGCGCTTTCAGCTGCCATGGCAATCCGCTTCATCCCATTCGGGAGCAAGCGAAGGCATTTGACGAAGACATTCGCAAGTCGGTGCGGCTGGCGCAGCTGATGGAAGTGCCGGTAGTGATCACTTTTTCAGGCTGTCCGGGCGGCGCACCAGGTGACACCGTCAGCAATTGGATCACTTGTCCGTGGCCACCGGAATTCACTCAGGCGCTCAAGTATCAGTGGGAAGAGGTGGCCATTCCATATTGGACTGAAATGAACCGCTTTGCCGAGGAGCATGGCGTGAAAATCGCGTTGGAGATGCATCCGGGGATGTTGGTGTATAACGTGGAAACGATGCTGCGGTTGCATCGGGCTGCTGGGACTGCGATCGGGTGCAACTTCGACCCCAGTCACCTGTTCTGGAATGGGGCTGATCCTGTGGCAGCGATTCGCGCGCTGGGTAAGCTGATTTACCATGTGCACGGCAAGGACACCTACGTGGACAGGCTGAATACAACGGTCAACGGCTGTAACGACAACAAGCCGTACGCTTCAATTGCTGAGCGTTCCTGGAGCTTTCGCACGATCGGTTATGGTCACGACCTCAAAGTGTGGAAGGACATTATGTCAGCGCTGCGGACAGTGGGTTACGATTATGTGGTCTCCATTGAGCATGAAGATATGCTAATGTCCAGCGACGAAGGGCTGGCCAAAGGCATCGCCGCGCTCAAGGAAGTGGCATTGTTCCAGCCGGTCGGGGCGATGTGGTGGGATTGATCCCCACGCTGACAACGAGAGGTCGCTGATCATAGCTCAACGAGTCGATCTCACTGCAGGTGGCAGACAGAGGCGGTAGCATATATCCATGCTGCCGCCTCTGTTGTCTTGGCTGCGGAGTGGTTATGCCATGTGGTAGTACACATCCCAGCCCAGGTAAGTCGTGAGTGCCTCATGCACCGCATCGGCTACCAATGCCTGCGTGGCAGCGAAGTGGTGCTCGAAGCGGTTCTTGCAGATAAAGTGGAGCAGGTCTTGCAGGTCGGGAATATCTACTACCCCGTATGTGCCATAGGTGTCCAACGTCTGTCGGGTGAACTCACCCTCACCCACATATCCTGAGATCGCGCCGTTGAGATCGTCCGTGCTGATGCGTAGATAGGTGAACGGAGCTGCCTTGATCTTGCCATATAGCTGACCGTAGGCATTTTCTTCTCCCAAGCGTTCGGCTAGGCCAGGGTGGCAGCTCATCCACGGGCGTTGTTCCATTACACAGGCCGGCAGGTTCGAGCAGTGGAAGACAATCGCTTTGTCTGGTTCCTCGGCATAATTATTGTTCCAGTCCAGCAGCATAGCCGGCTGGCCGGAGGCCAGTTGTAAGATGTACATGCTGAGCGCGCCGTTCGCATCAGTTTCGCACGCGCTGGGCAGCAATTGGTTGCTCAGCATGCTCATCAACGGGCACGGGAAGACACCGAAGTACTCTTCGAGCGCGGTCCAGCATTGCACTGCTGTGGCATTGAGTTTGTTCTCAGCGATCCAACGGTCCATCACGACGCCAAAGCGTGCCATACGATTGAGCACAATAGTAGGTACATGGCTTGTTTCCGCATACTCGCTGATCGCTTGACGTTTGGCGACGACATCAGGGTCCTCATCCGTCAATTTGTTCGCTCGCCCGAATGCCTCGGACAAATCCAGCGTTTCGATCGACACACCGACGTGCTCAAGTATTTTCTCACTGTAGCGGACAGTGTTGAACGCTGCCGGGCGGGCACCCAACACCCCGATGCGCACCTGTCGCATGCCCTTAACGATGCGGCAAACGGCGGCGAAGCGATGCAAATCCTCGCGGAAGCTCTCCGCCTCAGGCGCCACCGTGTGCATATCCGTGAGCGTAAAGGGAATATTGTACTGTCCCAAATTGTTGCACACAGAGATCTTGCCGCAAAAGCTGTCGCGCCGCTCGGTGAAGCTCAGCTTGTCCATGTCATCTGGGAAGGCATGGACCAAGACTGGCACCCGCAGCCCCGAGGAACGGATGGCATTCGCTACTGCCTTCTCATCGCCAAAGTTGGGCAATGTCACGATGATGCCATCAATCTCGGCGGCGTGGCGTCGAAACAGCTCACCGCACTTGATGGCATCCTCGAGTGTCTCCACAGCGCCAAAACGGGTTTCCTCGGGGTCGAGCGCGATTACATTGAAGTGTTCCTCGTTCAATACCTGAAGCATGGTGCTCCGGGCAGTGGCACACAGGTGGGCAGGGAATCCACCTCGATTGCTTACAATCATCCCAACAGTGATGGCATGCATCTTTCACAACTCCTCAACGCTTGGTGAGATGGTGTGGATACTGGTTGGCGATTCTATACCGCTTTTCCGCCAAATCAAACAGTCGGATGGGGACTGTTTGCGACAGCATAGGCTCATGACATGAGTGGTGCGAGGCAGGGCATAACTCTGCCCAAAGAGACTTTCGACAGCACCGCTTTGGCTAAGAGCTATCGCTGATTGGGGAAGAAGTCAATGTGTACATATTGAGGTGGGGAGGCGGCCATCGTGAAGGTTACCTCATTGGAAGCCTGACCGCCATCCCACGCTTGGATCAGCGTGACGTGGTACTCGCCGGGAACGTAGGGCGCAAATTCGATTTTGCAGTTCATGCGCCGGTTGTCGCCACATTTGGGGCACGTGCTGTCGGCGCCACCCCGGCCCGAAACATCGCTCAGATGCACCTGTCCGTTGGGATCCACCAGCTTCATTTGGTACTCGGGTTCACCGTCAAACTGATTGGTGTTGATGTCGATGATCTTCCAGACCATCCCGGTGATGCGTGTCATTTGCGATGTGCCGGTGTCGAAGGCAACCACATTGCCGGTGAACTTGTACTGCGGTGCCGGTGTGTCGGTGGGAGGTGGGGTAGGTGTGGGTTGCTTTATCGGTTTGGGCCGCGGGGTGGGAGTGGGAGGCGGCGGTGTATCCGTCGGTGTGGGCGCGGGCGTGTAGGTCGCAGTGGGCTCAGGCGTCCAGGTGGGCACCAGCGTGTACGTCGGTGTGGGGGACGGCGTGTAAGTGGGTGTTGGTGTGGGCGAACTCCACGCCAGCGGACTGGCTCCCTCTAGTTCCTCTGGTCGTGTCTGAGCCAGTACCATAGGAGACGCTGCTGTCAGCCGACGCAGCGTGTCGATGACCAGCGCGGTGCCCGTGATGCACAAGGCGGACGCTGTCAATCCTAACACAAAAAGGAACAATTGCTGCCGCCGTGACATACTCTTCCTCCGCCACCCGGGAAGCTGGAGTGAGCGTGTTACTTTATGTCTATTTTACCATAAACAATTCGTTTTTTCAAGAGGGCGACGGGGGATTTTTCGCGAAAACAGCACGATTGCCTTGTTTATTAGATCGCTTCCCCTGCCAGGCTTTGGGTAATCCTTTGGGCTTCGCTCGAAAGGGGCTTGTATTACACGTTAAAGTCAATTATAATGGATACAGAGTATGTGACTGCTTTCACAAGGTGACCTTCTGTTTGGCTTCCTTGTCGGCCAGATGTCAGGATGGGGGAGGGAGAGCAAAGCATATGCCGATGGGTAAAGTGCCCGATATTGTGGTAGGTCGCCTGCCCCTCTATCTTCGCACCCTCAATTACCTGATAGAGGAGGGGCATGAGGTAGTTTCCTCGCAAGAATTAGGTCGTCGTCTGGGCATCAGCCCGGCTCAAATCCGCAAGGACCTCTCCCATTTCGGAGAGTTCGGCAAGCAGGGCGCAGGCTACGATGTCAACTATCTGCGCAAGCAATTGACGCATATTTTACACGTAGAAAGAGTATGGCCAGTGGCGTTGGTGGGATGCGGGGCGCTGGGCCATGCGCTCGCGAATTACAACGGATTTCTCACTAAAGGGTTCGAGATCACTCTCATTTTCGACAACGATCCTGCCAAGATCGGTCAGATGGTTGCCGGCAAAGTGATCCATGATGTAGCCGATATGCCCAGACTGCTTTGCGAGCACGGCATCCGCATTGCCATCGTGGCTGTTCCTTCGTCTGCGGCACAGGCGACAGTGGATATTCTGGTGAAGTGTCGGGTGCGCGCGATTCTCAACTATGCCCCCATCAACATCTCGGTGCCGCCCGGTGTGCAGGTTCAGAACATCGACCCGGCGGTGCACCTGCAACGTATGACCTATTACCTCTGAGCGCTCTGAGTGCGCTGGCGCAGCGGGCGGCGATACCGTCGGAATGGTCGAAATGAAGCTCTGAACGTATCCCCTTGCCGTGAAGAAGGGGTGTACATTTTGGTGACGGATGCACACCCCTTCTTGTTTTCAGTACGCCTTGGCGAGGCCAGATAGGAGATGCTCAACCGTGACGATGCACCCCGCTCAATCCGACAGGGTAAACTCTGGCAAGTACATCCTCTCGCCGCCGCGCATTGCCGACTCGTGTGCCAGGATGCCTGTGCATGTCCAGTTGGCTGCCTGGCGCGCGTTGGGGAAGGGCTCACGATCTTCCACGATGCTCATGATAAACTCATGGGCAAGGTGGGGATGAGAGCCTCCGTGTCCGGCACCTTGAATAAAGGAGAGATGCTGTTGCTCCTCGCCGTACACCCCCTTGGTGGTGAAGCGCTGGATCGGCTCGGGCAGCAGGTGGGCATAATCGAGCACGTCCACCTGATGCGGCACCTCACCGATGTGCACGACAGGCGGTGTGTGCTCAATGAGTGGCCACTCAAATGACATTTTGCTGCCGTAGACATCGAAGCTCTCACGATACTGCCGCGCTGTGTTAAACAGGGAGCGCATTACCTCGGCAACCAGATCAGAGTTGTGCAACTTGATGTGTGCCGTCTCAATGGCGAACGGCGAGTTATACTTGGGTATGAGGTGTTCTTGGATGCGTCCTGAGCCAAGGCACACTACCCACTCAGCGTCCTTTCCTGCCAGCGCCAGGCATGGGCTCACCACGTGTGTGGCATAGAGCATTGGTGGAAAGCCTTCCCAGTAACCTGGCCAACCCAGCATCTCCTGCTGGTGTGTGGCACGCAGAAACTGGATGCGCCCCATCTTACCCGAGGTGTAGAGTTCCTTCACATAGAGGAACTCACGCGAATAGATGGTTGTTTCCATCATCATGTATTTCTTGCCTGAAGCTTTTTGAGCTTCCACAATCTGGCGACACTCCTCGACTGTGGTGGCCATCGGCACGGTGGAAGCTACATGCTTGCCTGCCTTCAGCGCTGCCAAGCTCATGGGCGCGTGGTCTGCGATGGGTGTGTTGATGTGCACAGCGTCTACGTTGGGATCTTTGAGCAATTCGTTGAAGTCAGTGTAGCGCACCGCCACGCCGAACGCGTCTCCAATCTGGTCCAGGCGACTTTTCGTGCGCTGGCAGATGGCGTACATATTGGCATGAGGGTGCTTTTGGTAGATGGGGATAAACTCGGCGCCAAATCCTAATCCCACAATGGCAACGTTGACCTTTTTGTCCATACCTTCACCTCCTTGAGAAGTCAATATGAAAGGGGATTACCCTTAAAGACATCCCGTGGATATGACAGCGTGCAGGCGTTGCCTAATATACTGCAAAAAATGGTCTCGGTCAACTGACGGACACAACAGAATGGGGCTCGCCAGCCCACAAGTTGAGTTTGTCGCTGGGCAGCCCATCCCACTCAAGCCAGTGCCTCGTCACACACTGTGCGATAACCGCATACTAGGCAGCGGCGCGTTTCATTGTGGTCACGGTGTACCTCTATTTGGCTCACCAAATCGGCGCGCATCGCCTCCAAGGTGCTCAGCAACATGTCACGCAGCTTATCGGAGTACTCTATCTGGAATGTCTGCTCGGGATACTTGATGAAGCCATAAGGGGGAGGCTGGCCCTCTGCTTCCTCCACTAAGAAACAATAGGCAGTCAGCTGTAAGATGTGGGACAAATAGGGCTGCGGTGGTGTCCTGCTTGACTTCACCTCCACCGGGATGAGGCCATCGCGTGTGGTGAGTAGGTAGTCAGGCTTGCCTGCCAGCTGGCACCTCGCCGAGAAGAGAAGCCTCTCCGGCACACGCAGTCCCTTCACATCAGCGGAGACGATTCGCCCTGCTGGTAAGCAGGCGGTACGTGTGCGGCGCGCATATGCCAACACCAATCCGCCGCTGACCAGCAAAGTGAGCACCATTACTCCCCCCAGCAGCTGCCACCAAGCAATGTCGCTCATAGCTCAGCCCAGTGTGATCAGTTCTGCGGCGCCTCGCTGGCTGGCTTGATCACCCCATGGTAAGGGGTGATCTCGATGGGCACTCCTACCGGATTCCACGCAGCCAGCCACTGCGCATCCTCTGGCGCAATGCGCACACATCCTTTGGAAGCTGGTTCTACCCCCAACGCCTCGGGTCGGTCATAGATTTTTTCATCACCGTTGGGTACATAGGGTACACTGTGGATCAAAATGGAGCCCGCGGGACCCGGAAACAGGTACCATATGTAGTCGGCCCATAAGTCGCTGTTGCGGAAGCGTGCCTTGCCCCAGAAAGGCCCCACCACACCCCGCCAGGCTGGGGTAAAGGAATTCTCATAGGGTGCACCGGTGCTCACCGGGATCAGGCGGATGACACGACCGTGCTCGTACACAATCATCACCTGCTTGTCCTGATCCACCACCAAGTAGCGACCTTCCGGCGGCGGAGTCAGGGTCAGAGCTCTCCATGCAAGTGGTGTTGGTGGTACGGGATCTCGTCCCGAAAGAACATCGACCGCTTGCGCCGACGGAGTCGGGGTCAGAGTGGCGGTGGCGGTCGGTCGTCGAGTGGCGGTTGCCATCGGAGACGGCGTAGGAGATGGGAACACACGAGCTGCTGATGTCTTCGTCACAGGCATATGGGGATTGCTAGGCACTGTCGTTTCATCGGCTGGGACAGGTGGCGTATCAACCACCCCTGCACGTGTTAACAGACCCCACAGTAATCCGCTGCGAATGCTGAATCCCCACAGGCTGAATGTCACCAGGGCCAGACAGGCAACAACGAGACAACGTTTCCACTTCACATTCATAGCGTTATGTTCCACATGAGCTCAAGAGCAGCAGAATACCTGTGACTAAGCCCAACCCCAGTAGACTGTAGGCAATACTTTGCCAGCGCTGTGCTGTACCCAGTGTATGACCTAGCTGCTCGTGAAATTGTATCCCGGTGGCCATCGCAGCTTGGTTGTCAGGGCGGTAACCGAGCACTCGAGCAAACCACCATGCCCGCCGGCAGAAAGCATAGTAGCCCACCTCACTTGCTCGCAACACGAGGTCACCATGGGAAACCGGCGTTGCGTCACCTGTTTCATCGTGGAGATCAGAGAGTCGGGAAAAGTAGCTCACACCTCACAAAGTCTCCGGTTCCCGGGTTTCGGAAAAGTTATCGGCGAGCGTAGGAGGAGCGCCCAATCCGCTGCGTGTGCTGAACTCGCGCAAGGCTGCTTTCATTTCCTCTTGGCGCACCGCTGTTGTGAGATCGCCGCGAGTGCGTTCCAGAACGGCGCGCACCGCATCTGTGCTGCGTCGCAGCCCACCGGTGATGGCCTCCGAGAAATCCATCGTGATCAGCAACGTATAGACCTCGTCCATGATGTCGAGCAGGCGCTCTCCGGTGGCCACGTCGTCATGGCGCAGTCGGTCGAGCACATAGCGGCGCAGCTCACCCATTGCCTCAGCGAGACCGTTCAGATAAGGAGCTGCCTGTACTCCGAGCGTCTGGGGCGTGGGCACTTCTCGGTTGGTGATCAGCGCATACGTCAGATGGGCTTCGCTCAGCTCTTTCAGGGCATCTTGTGTGTAGCCGGCGTAATACAGATCGGGGTGATCGGCGATTTCTCCCGTCATATCGGCAGCCGCCGCTCGTGCCTCCTCGAGCAGCTGCTCTGCTTCAGGCCACTCGCCCCGATGGATAGCGCGGATGGCATGGGCACAGTAGCGCGTCAGCTGGCGCGCGCGCCGCAGTGTTTCGTCACGCAACTGCTCCTTGAGCTCGAGCTCGTGGCGAATGGAATCAACGATGGCGTGCAGCTGGCTCATCTTGCCTCAGAACGCGAGATCGTCTACATCGGTGGCTGCTATGGACTCGGCGGCATCAATGGGTGGCTCAACCGTTTCGCCCCTGCTTCCCAAGAACTTGGCGGTTTCGACCGTGATTTCGTAGCTGGCACGGGCCTGTCCATCCGCCCCAACCCACACGCGAGGACCACCAGTGTTCCTGTCTGGGGTCAACCTTCCCTCGATATACACTTGTCGACCCTTAGAGAGATACTGATTGATTGTCTCGGCCAGTTTGCGCCAGGCTGTGCAGCGGAACCATACCGTCTCCTCGCCTGCCGAGCCATCTTGATTGGTCCAGCGTCGGTTGGTAGCGACGCTGAACGTGACAACCGGGTCGCCGGTCGGTGTGTAGCGCAATTCTGGATCGTTGCCCAGATTACCAATGATGATCACCTTGTGGTACATAAGAGCTGAGCCCTCCTTTCAGGCGGCAAATACCACTATTATTCTTAAGAAGGCATATTATCCCCATCCGCCGTAATGTGTCAATCTGTGTCCAATCGAGATGATACTTGACATATTCTCTATGCGTGTGTTACGATGAAGCAGGGTAGTCTGGCCGCGATCACAAGGAGAGAACGAAATGAGCGCATCTGACTTGGAAGCTCTGTTCAAGCAAGCGATGGCGGCAGTGAACGCCGGCGATTTGGTCAGGGGGCGTGCCCTGCTCGAACAGATCCTGGAGAAGGACCCTCAAAATGACTGGGCTTGGGTCTGGTTGAGCGGCTGCGTTGAGGATCCGCTCCAACGGCGCATCTGTCTGCAGCAAGCTCTTAAGGTGAACCCAAACAACCCCGCAGCGTTGGACGGAATGAAAGTGCTCGACGGCGAGCTGGTACAGGTGTCGAGCACTACCCCATCCCTGCTGGAAAGCCGTCTCGCCGCGATCGGGGTTGGCGAGTCGGCGGCTCCGGTGCCATCCGCTTCTTCTGCCGAACCCGTGTCGGCAGTGGTATCCGCCGAGGCAATGGGACCCGCCACGCCTGCGATGGAGCCAGCCTCGGAAGGCGTGCCAGCAGCGCCAACCAGACCGCGCCGCCGATGGTGGCTCTGGCTGATTTTGGGGATCTTCTTGCTGGCTGTCTTGGTGTGTGGTCTGGTGGTCTGGCAGGTGGTCTTGCCGCTGGTCGAAGTGTTCCAGATTATGTAATACGCGCGACACCGGCGATGTCGCGGGGAAAGGTCTCAGCCCCCTATTCCTGCCATGGGACGGGAAGTGGGAAAGATGCCCTGCGCCAGCATGCTGCCGTACGGCTTGCATTGGATAGCACGTGAGAACAGATCGGCCAGAGCGTCTACTGGGTCGTCCGCGCGAAGTCTCGGACGTAAGTCCCACTCTTCATCTTGCAGAAGGCACAATCGGATGCGTCCGTCTGCCGTCACACGGATGTGATTGCAACGATGGCAGTATGCGTGACTTATCGGGCTGATGAACTCCAGGCTCCCCTTACCCCCAGCTAACCGGTATCGGTACGTGTCTCTATCAGTCCCTGCTTCCTGTTCTGCCACCAATGGCCCCCATGCCCTTTCGATGCGTGCCCGTGTTTCTTGGTTTGCAACGTAGTGCTCCAGCGCGAACTGTGCCGGCTTGCCCAGTGGCATGAGCTCAATAAACCGGACATGCCACGGGCGCTGCAACGTGAGCTGGGCCATCTCGACCACGTCCGTCTCGTTGTAACCATGGACCACCACGACGTTCAGTTTGATAGGGGACAAACCAACCTGCTCAGCGGCAAGAATGCCCTCCCACACGCGCTCTAGACAATCGCTCCCGCTCAGCGCCTTTATGTGGGCGCCGTTCAAACTGTCCAGATGGATGTTCACACGGCGCAGGCCGGCCTCCCGCAGCGGCGCAGCCAGCTTTGCCAGACGCACCCCGTTGGTCGTCATCACCAGCTCTTCAATGCCTGGGATGTTGCTCAGGCGGCGGACGATCTCGAGGAGATCGGGGCGCAGCGTGGGCTCGCCCCCTGTCAAACGCAGCTTGCAAATCCCTACCCGCACGGCGGCGAGGGCCACCTGTTCGATTTCGTCTGCAGTGAGCAGGCGGGCATGCGCTAACTTCCCGGCTCCCCCATCCGGCATGCAGTAGCGACAGCGCAGATTGCAACGGTTTGTGACAGAAAGACGGAGATAAGTGATGGAGCGGCCGAAGTAGTCCTGCATAGCTCAGTTCCCGGAAAGTCTCGTTAGCATCCTTTTTGCCCGCCGCTTCTGCAAATGGTACAATTATTGTGATGAGCGTGGTGCATAAACAAACTACATTTACATTACGCTATGTCAGTGTAGCATATCGCCTGGAATCCTGTCAACTGGTTTTAGATCTTAAGGTAGGGTTGGAATGAGTGAGAGCGGTGCATGGTTTAGTGGCGTCCCTGGCGCGATTGGAGGAGTAATCACCCTTGCCCTTTGGTAGCCTTCTGAGGAGCACGGTATGACCCCATCATCAGAGCAACGACTGCAGAATGTGACTTTGCCCGATGACTGGCGCAATTTGCTAGCGACGCCGGTTAACCTTGTTTACAACTGGGGACGCATGTATTCGCTCTGGCCCCTGGCATTTGGATTGGCGTGCTGTGCCATTGAAATGATGGCCACGTTTGCCGCCCGCTTTGACTTGGGGCGCTTCGGTGCCGAGTTAATGCGTCCCTCTCCGCGTCAGGCCGATTTGTTGATCGTCTCAGGTACCGTCACCAAGAAGATGGTGCCCCAGATTGTGCGCCTGTACAATCAGATGCCGGAGCCCAAATATGTGATTGCGATGGGTGCCTGTGCGACTGCAGGTGGTCCTTTTAAAGAGGGCTACAACGTCGTCTCCGGCATCGACAAGTTTCTGCCTGTGGACGTGTATATACCGGGCTGTCCCCCAACGCCCCAGGCTTTCCTGGAGGGCTTCCTGCGCTTGCAGGAAAAGATCAAGCGCCAGTCGATTTTCGAGGTACCTTGGTATCGCAAGGATGCGCGCAGTGAGGAAATCCCTGTTCCGCTATATGGCCCTGACTTGATCGATCCACGCCGCATTCCCTTAATCAAAGAAACCCTGACGAAACAACGGGCTACCCGGATGCAGCCAACCCCTGCCGCCGAGCAGGTGGAAGCTGCGCCATGTGAAAAGGCTCTCAAGCTGCCTGTGTGGGATATCACGCCATTGCCAGCTGCCGAGGCACTCGCGCAACGCCTCAATCAGGCGATAGGTGACAGCTGTGTGACGCCGGAAAAGGATGTGCTGGTCGTCCAGCCGGCTCGTCTGGTTGAGGTAGCGACCTACCTGCGCGACACTCCCGAGCTTCACTATGACCTGCTCTCAAACGTGACCGGGGTGGACTATCTGGGTCGCGACCCTCGCTTTGAGGTAGTGTATCATCTGTACTCGACCAGCCGTGGGGGAGGCCCATTGGTGCTCAAGGCACGTGTGCCGGAGCAAAATCCCGAGCTGCCCTCGCTTGTCCCGGTGTGGCCCAGCGCGAATTTTCAGGAACGTGAGGTCTGGGATCTCTTTGGGATCCGCTTCACCGGTCATCCCAATCTGAAACGCATATTGCTCTGGGAAGGCTTCCACGGTCATCCCTTGCGCAAGGATTGGCGGGAGCCCTACTATGAGGAGCCGGTGAAGCCTTTTAGCAGCCGTTGGCCGGCCGGCCACTATCAGGCGGCGGAAGCGCGCAATCCTTACCACGACAATGTCTCCTACCCCTCGCAATATCCACCTGGAGTGGAGTGGGACCCGGAAGTGTGGAGCCCTCTGGAAGAGGAATTGCCCATTGTGGACTATCGCGAGTTGCCCCACCTGCGCATCTCGACCGATAAGATTGTGGTGAATGTGGGGCCACAGCATCCCAGTACCCACGGGGTCTTTCGTATGGTGCTCACATTAGATGGCGAGACCGTTTTGCACGCCGAGCCTGTGGTGGGCTATCTCCATCGCAACCATGAGAAAATCGGCGAGCGCAACAGCTGGCTGATGAATATGCCCTATACCGACCGCCTGGATTACCTCAATGCGATGGGAAACAATCTGGGGTACGCCATCGCAGTGGAGCGTCTGATGGGCATTGAAGTGCCTGAGCGCGCCGAGTATCTGCGCGTCATCATGGCCGAGCTGAACCGTGTTTTCAGCCACATGTCATTTGCTGGCTTTCTCACCAACGAATTAGGATCTGCGTTTACACCTTTCCTGTATGCATTCAAGGAACGCGAGCTAATCCTGGACCTGTTTGAGGAGGCGAGCGGCTCGCGCATGATGTGCAATTATCTGCGCTTTGGCGGTGTGGCCAACGATGTGGATGACGACTGGTTGGAGCGTGCTCGCTATTTGGCGCATGAACGCCTGCCACGCAAGCTCGACGAATTTGAGCAGCTGCTGAATGAGAACGAGATTCTTGTCTCTCGCCTTAAGGGGGTGAGCATCCTCACCCCTGAGAAGGCGGTGGCTTATGGGATCACAGGGCCTATTTTGCGTTCGACCGGCTTGCCTTACGATATCCGACGCGTGGAGCCCTATTCGATTTACCACCGCTTTGACTTCAGGATTCCCTTGTTGCACAATGGCGACCTGTATGATCGGTATCTAATCCGCATTCTGGAAGCGCGCGAGGCGGTGAAGATCCTGAACCAAGCTTTGGATCAGATACCAAAGGGGCCAATTCAAGCGGGAAAGAAGGCATGGCAGACGCGTGTCCCGGCAGGGGAGGTCTATGCGCGCATCGAACATCCTAAGGGCGAATTGGGATACTATCTAGTGAGCAACGGCACCGGCAATCCGTGGCGGTATCGCGTCCGCTCGCCTTCTTTCATCAACCTCACCGCTCTGAGTGAGATGTGCCGAGGGCTTAAAGTCGCCGATGTGATCGTGGCCTTGGGTGCGCTCGATATTGTGCTGGGGGAGGTGGACCGCTGATGTTCGGGATTGGCATTGCGAAGGGTCTGGCAGTAACGTTCAAACATTTCATCGAAACCTACTTGGACGACCTCAAGTACTTTCCTCGCCGCTACAGCGAGGTAGCTCTGGAATCGAGACAGAGCGTGCGCGGACGCGGCTTGTTCACAGTCCAGTATCCTGAGCAGGAACGTCCGGTGCCGGAGGCATTTCGCTTCTTGCCCTTCCTGGTCTACGACATTCACGTGGAGGGAGACACAACGCGACAGGTTGTCCGATGCACCGCCTGCGGCATATGCGCCCGGGTGTGCCCTCCCCAGTGCATCTGGATCGTGCGTGCTCAGGACGAGAAGGGCAAGCCTCTCACTGCACCAGCAGAGTTCTGCATCGACATCGATGTTTGTATGAACTGTGGCTTCTGCGCTGAGTTCTGTCCCTTCGACTCGATCGTGATGGACCACGAATACAAGCTGGCGGATTATGAACGCCATGTTGGCCATATCTACAACCTTCAGAAGCTGCTACGACCTGCCGGTTACTACGCGCGCATCCGTCCCAACCAATATGCCGCCCGTCAGGCAGCGAAAAAGGAGAGCGCAGCGAAAGAGGAATAATGTTCAAAAACGTCCTCGCGACTATTCTGGGTGACCCAAGTCAAAAAGCGATCAGGCGCCTGATCCCGTTGGTGGACGAAGTCAACGCGCTTGAGCCGGAAATGCGCCGCAAGAGCAATGCGGAATTGCGGGATATGATGGTGCGCTTTCGCGCCGACATAGCCGAGCAAACGCGGGCGCTGCGCGAAGAGCTTCAGGCGCGCATCACCGAGCGCGATGTGTCCATCGGCGACACGCGCCGTCAGCTCGAGGTTGAGGTGCAGCGACTGCGGCGCGAACTTTTCAAACTGGAAGAAGAGCTCTTGCAGGCCATTATGCCCCAGGTGTTCGCCGCGGTGCGTGAGGCAAGCGTGCGCACAACTGGCCTGCGCCACTACGACGTTCAGATTATTGGTGGTGCCGTTCTTCATCAAGGCAACGTGATGGAGATGCGTACAGGTGAGGGCAAAACCTTGGTCGCCACCTTGCCAGTTGCTCTCAACGCACTGACCGGACACGGGATGCATGTAGTCACCGTCAACGATTACCTGGCCAAGCGCGATGCCCAGTGGATGGGGCCAATCTACCACTTGCTGGGGTTGACGGTGGGGGTCATTCAATCTGCTGGTGGAGGACACCCCGACGAAGCTTCATTTGAGTTCGATCCGGATTACCAGGCAGTGGATGATCGCTACTTGTACCTGCGACCTACCACGCGCCGTGGTGCTTATCATTGCGATATCACCTATGGTACGAACAACGAGTTCGGCTTCGATTACCTGCGTGATAACATGGTGTTCGACCTGAGCCAGTTGTGCCAGCGCGAGCTGCACTATGCCATCGTCGACGAGGTGGACAACATTCTGATCGACGAGGCGCGCACACCTTTGATCATCTCTGGGCCCTCGGAGGAGAGCAGCAGCCTTTACAACGAATTTGCCGCGATTGTGCGACAACTGAAGCCCAGCAGCCCGGCGAGCGTGGAGGCAAAGCAGCCGGACGGGGACTACGTTGTAGACGAAAAAGCGCGCGTTGTCACTCTCACTGAAGCAGGGTTGGAGAAGGTCGAACGCCTGCTAGGTATCGAGAATCTATACGGACCGGGGCACTGGCAGAAGGTGCCCTATCTGGACAACGCGCTGCGTGCCTATGTGTTGTACCAGCGGGACCGAGATTATATCGTCCGCGACGGCGAAGTTATCATTGTGGACGAGTTCACTGGGCGCCTTATGATCGGCCGACGCTACAGTGAGGGTCTGCACCAGGCGATCGAAGCGAAAGAAGGGGTGACTGTGCAGCGCGAGAGCTTGACGCTCGCCACTATCACCTTCCAGAACTATTTCCGTATGTACCAAAAGCTGGCGGGCATGACAGGTACAGCGGCCACCGAAAAAGAGGAATTCGCCAAAATTTACGACCTCGACGTTGTGGTGTTGCCTACTAATATCGAATATCGAGCTATGCGCGGAGAGCTGCAGACGATCACCCGTCGTCAGAATGGCGTCGAGATAGTCACCTACGAGAATCCTCAAACCAACGAACGCTACTGGAAGCGCATCGATTATCCCGATCAGGTCTACAAGAACCAGCAGGCCAAATTTAGAGCGGTTGTCAACGAGATCGCCGAGAACTATCAAAAGGGTCGTCCGGTTTTGGTGGGTACGGTCGCAATTGAGACGTCAGAGTATCTCTCCAACTTGCTCAAGCGGCGTGGTATCCCGCACCAGGTGCTTAATGCGAAACATCACGAGCGGGAGGCACTCATCATCAGCCAGGCGGGAGTGCCCGGCTCTGTGACCATCGCCACCAATATGGCAGGCCGCGGCGTTGACATCCTGCTGGGTGGCAACCCGGAAGGCATGGCCCGCGAGCAACTGCGCAAGGAGGGGGAAGACCTGACCCAAATCCGCAGCAAGGAATGGAATGAGGCAATTGAGATGCTGCGTCACGGCCAGGACCCCACGACGCGTTATCCGACGCGTTGGGCTCAAGTGCTGGCGGAGAAATTTGCCTTGTGTGAGCAAAATCGCCTCAAGGTTTTGCAACTGGGTGGCCTGCATGTGATCGGCACGGAGCGCCATGAAGCGAGGCGCATCGACAATCAGCTGCGCGGCCGTGCGGGCCGTCAGGGCGACCCGGGCTCGAGCCGCTTCTACCTCTCGCTGCAGGACGACCTCATGCGCCGCTTCGGTGGCCAGACAGTGGCCAACCTGATGAACACCTTGGGCGTTGACGATGATATGCCCATTGAAGCTGGTCTGGTGAGCAAGTCCATCGAGAGCGCGCAAGTGCGGGTTGAGGGGTACAACTTCGACATTCGCAAACACCTGCTTGAATATGACGATGTGGTCAATCAGCAGCGCGAGGTTATCTACGGACAGCGTCGCCGCATTCTCTCCAGCCCCAATCTGCGCGAGATCATCCTGGACATGGTGTTTGAGACGATCCGAGATGCCGTCGCAACGGCTACCGCCTCGGAGGATCCAGCTGAGTGGGACTTGGCGTCGCTGCACGGCGCGATGCGTGCCATTATGCCTTTGCCTGCCACAATGACGTCCACTCGCTGGCAGGGTATGAGCCCTCAGCAAATCGAGGAAGAGCTCCTCGATCTGGCAGAGAGGCTCTACGATGAGAAGACCAAAGCGCTGGGACCGGAGCTGATGCATCAGCTGGAACGGGCGGTGATGTTGCGCGTGGTGGACAATCTCTGGGTACGCCACCTGACCGATTTGGACGCTCTGCGTGAAGGTATCGGCTTGCGTGCTTTTGGACAGCAGGATCCGCTGGTGGCCTTTAAGCGCGAAGCATATGAGATGTACAGCCGTTTGCTTGAATCCATCAAGCACGATATCGTCCATGCGATTTACCACGCCCAGCTGGTTGCTATGCCGCAGCCGCGTCCGATGCAGGCAGTCCATCCGGGCAGCACGCCCGAGCGCCTCGCCCGTCCGGTGCGCACCCGACGCGAGATTGGTCGCAACGATCCATGCTGGTGTGGCAGTGGCAAGAAGTATAAGCACTGCCATCTAGCCCAGGATATGGCTGGTGGCACGACGGCGCCTGCCCCTGTGCCAATGCCGCAGGGTCAAGGTGCCCATGCCGCTGTCGCAACTCCTCAGAAAGCTGCTGTAGCGACCAAACATCGTCGTCGCAGGTGACGGAATAAAAATAGATCGTCCGTTCTAGTTCCTCGTGGTTCAAAACCGTTCAGAAACGGAGCAGACTACTTAATGGTATTCGAGGCCGGCCATTCTTTGCGATCTAAGCTCTCTGCACTGCCCAAAGTCGAGCTCCATCGCCACCTGGAGGGCAGCTTGCGATTGGAGACCTTGGTCGAGATCGCACGCACGCATCATCTCGATTTGCCCAGCTATGATCTCGAGACGTTGCGGCCACTTGTGCAAGTGGTGGGGGGTGATTCGCCAGACTTTTCCACCTATCTAGAGAAATTCAAGCTGTTGCGCCGTTTCTACGCCACTCCGGAGCTGATTGCGCGGATGGTGCATGAGTGCATCGCCGATGCGGCGGCAGACAATATCAAGTACCTAGAATTGCGTTTCAATCCGGTGGCGCTTTCCAAGTTTCGTGGATTTGAATTGGAGCAAGCTATGCTTTGGGTGACCGAGGCCGCCGAGCAAGCACAACGTGACCACCACGTCACCGTGCGGCTTATCGTCCAGATCGGTCGGGATGAGAGCGTATTCACAGCGCGTCGCATTGCCGAGGCCGCGGTGGCAGCACGACATCGTGGAGTGGTGGGACTTGACTTGGCAGGGGATGAGACAGCTTATCCGGCCACGCCGTTTATCGAAGTCTTTCGGTGGGCGAAGGAGCAAGGCCTTCATATCACCATTCATGCCGGTGAGGTCGGCCCATCTGCCAACATTCGCCAAGCAGTCGAGCACATGGGAGCAGAACGCATTGGCCATGGCGTGCGCGCCGGCGAAGATCCTAAGCTGGTACAGTGGTTAGCAGAGCAAGGGGTTACCCTGGAAATGTGCCCGACCAGTAATTTGCACACTGGTGCTGTTGCAGGGCCCTCCGAACATCCCCTGCGTCGTTATCTGGAACGAGGCGTGCGCGTTACCATCAATACGGACGACCCTGGAATCTCTAGTACCACCTTGACGGATGAATATCTCCTCGCTGTTCAGCACATGGGTATGGATCTCCCCGCGATTCAGCAAACGATCCTGTATGCTGCGGCAGCAGCTTTTCTACCCAAGGATGAACGGGGTGCCTTGGTGACCTGGTTTGAGCAGGTGTTTGCCCCTCTTTGAGGAACGAGGACGAGAAGGATTTTCATGAGGTAGACAAATCCGGAGCGCAACGACTCTGTATGCTCCGGTTATTTCCTTGTTCGTTTTACCACTCCGTAATCGCTGCTTCGATGATCTTTCTCAGCTCGGGATCGGGGACTTCATCAGGACGGTCGTAAAATTTGGTGCCCACCCGAATACGTACGCCTCCATCCGGGCGCGCTACAAACTGGGCATCCAGATGGGCGAGCGGCGATGCTTCTAGCTTGCGCTGGAAGATGCGGTCAATCTCCTCCACCAGGTTGAAGGCTGGAACGTCCTGCGCTTTTGTTGGGGTGGGGTGGGTAGATTTACCCGCCCGCCGCGCCAGGGGTCGCTCGGGACCCGTGGACTCGCGCATCAGCTGCTCGAAGAATTGTTCGCTTCTATCGCGCGTCGGCTCCGACGTAGAAACTTGTGGCGTTCCTGCCGCAACAGATAGAGCTCGTGCTACGGGCGCTGCTGGTTTAGCTGATAGCTGAGGTATTGGCACAGAGCGGACACCATCGTTGGCCATCAGCCGGCCATAGCTGAATTGCAGCAAGTAGCTGATGGCCTCGAGAATGCGACGGGCCACCTCTGCATCTGGCACGTCGGTCAGGCGGGCATAGCTGCGCCCGGCTGCCTGAATCCAAAACTCGTTCCGTTGCGTGTCGGCCAGCAGCCGCGCGATCTCGCCGGGCTCGTCTTCATCTGCCAGGCCAGGAAACGGCTCCGGCACCCGCACGGCATCACATTGAGGAAGCTCCAACGTTTTAACCCCATCGTTCTCCGCTACTTTGCCCCCGCTGAAGCGCAATGCCCACGTGATCGCTGCCAGGATGCGCTTGCCCACTGCCCGGTCGCGCACATCTCCCAGACGGGTGTAACGTGTCCCGCCTATGCGCACCACCACCTGACCACTCGATGCATCCCACACAATGCGCAAGACTTCTGGCGCGCAACGTGCCGGGCGCACCCGGCTCACGTCCACGTCCTCGGTCTCCCAGCCGGCGCGGCCGACGTTTATCAACCTCGCTGCTACGTCGGGAGCGGCTGGCTGGGCAAGGGTTTCGTTCACTCCAATTGTTCCTGTGTATCTATCTATCTGCTCTGCAGCACCACTGCGCGCGTGCCGCATCCTTCTGGCAAGCACGATGTACACGGCGGTGACGACGATCATCACAAACGCACAGCTTATCACGCCCAGCAGCAGCTGAAGCAGCTTTTCGGGATCCATGGTTCCGAGCTGTTCCATAGTACACCTCTCCTGCTCCTCCACCTGTTACGTCTGGCACGTGGGACAGAAATACGATGAACGCTGCCCAATCTTGATACGCTCTATAGGGCTGCCACAGGTGGGGCAAGGTTGCCCTTCACGACTGTAGACACAGAAGTCATTCTGGAAACTGCCACCCTGGTACATCCCATCCGCCAAGGTGGCTCCGTTGAGCTCAATAGAGCGGATCAGAACGCGCTGGATCGCGCGATATAATGCACGTTTCTCCTCCTCCGAAAGCGTCTCTGCGCGGCGACGTGGGCGAATGCGCGCCTGGAATAGAGCTTCATCGGCATAGATGTTGCCGACCCCGGCCAGGAAGCTCTGATCCATCAATAACGGTTTGATCATCCCCCGACGACCATTGATGCGCACCAGAAACATTTCCTCGGTGAAATGTTCATCGAGAGGCTCAGGGCCTAGATGTCCCAATACGCGGGAAGCATCCGGAGCCAGATAAACCCGCCCGAACTTGCGTGGATCCCTGAAACGCATTTCCCGGCCATCTTCCAGCCCGAACGTAACCCGAACATAGGGATCGGGTGGAGCATCCGCAGCACATACATACACGCGGCCACTCATCTTGAGGTGGATCAGCAGCACGGCTCCTGTGGACAATGAGAAGACAATGTACTTGCCACGCCGATGAACCTCTTGAATACGCTGACCGGGCAGTTCTGTAAGCACATTCAGTGGGGAGCGCTGCACCATCGGCGGCCATTCCACCACTACCCGCACAATGCGTTGACCGATCACTGTCTTTTGCAGTGAGCGCACGATAGTTTCAACCTCAGGCAACTCGGGCATGTCACTTCCTTGCTTCCATGAGGCTTTGCAAGAAATCATACACCTTTTGGTCATTTTTGGATAGCGAACACATATCCATCCGATCTTCTCGGTGTGAGAGCTATGGCGAGCTGGTGTAGCGCGTTCATCTGTGGTATGATATTATTTAACGAGTCGGCGTAGTATTTATGGCAATGCCACGGCGCGAAGCACCTTCGCGGTCACGCGGTGGAACGCATGTGCTGGGGCCCAAGAATGTGGTAGGTGTAAAGGAGAACACTGTGGAAAAGTTTGCTAAAGCGTTGTATATGGAGCTGGTTGAGTCCAGAGGTCTTGACCTGACGGAAGAGGACGTGCTGGACGCTTTGCGCGAAGCAGATCAGCGCACCTCCCCCAGTCCGTTTGCCAGCTTGGAGGCGGCCCATACATTGCTCGATCAGGTGGGTGTTCCCAAGCTCTTCTCGGATGGCACTGAGGCGCCGTTGGATGCTCGTCTGGTGGCCTTCATTCGCCATGTGCAGGGACGTCTGGCGGCGGCAGAGGGTTGCAGCGGCTGCGCGCGCTGAGATCCGAAAAGACAAGGAGATAGTCGCTGCCGAATCTACCGCAGGGCAGCTGTTCTGAAAGACTGAACCGACCTGTCAGGTATGCCGGCCAATCTCCCTCCAGAATATTTTGAGGTCGAAAGGCGCTATCGTGAGGCAGAGTCGCCGCGCGAGAAGATTGCCCTGCTAGAGGAACTGATCAGCACGGTTCCCAAGCACAAGGGCACCGATCATCTGCGCGCCGACCTGCGTCGCCAGCTTGCCAAGCTGAAAGCTGCTGCGCAGAGCAAGAAGAAACCTTCCCGCCAAGCATCCGCTTTTCACATAACGCGCGAAGGCGCCGGACAAGCTGTGGTCGTCGGCCCGGCCAACGTGGGCAAATCCGCTCTTGTGGCAGTGCTCACCAACGCTGATCCCGAGGTGGCAAATTACCCTTACACGACCTGGGTTCCCACACCCGGGATGATGCCGTTCGAGAATGTTCAGATTCAGCTGGTGGACACGCCTCCACTCGATCTCGAGTTTAACGGGGGCGAACTCTTTGATTTAATCCGGCGGGCCGACCTCATCCTGTTAGTGATCGATCTGCAAGCTGATCCACTCGGCCAGATGGAAGACGCTTTGACCATCTTGGAGTCTCACCGCATCGTCCCTCGGCGGCGCAGCACACCGCCCACGGATCAGGAAGGGCAACCGCCGGCCAAGCCAATGATCGTGGTGGTCAACAAGTGCGACGACGAGGACTTTGATGCTGATTACCAGGCTCTGCGTGAATTGTTGGGTGATGATCTCCCGTTGTTGGCTGTTTCAGCAATCACTGGACGCAACCTGGAGCAACTCAAGCATCTGGTGTTTGAGCACCTGGGAGTGATCCGTGTGTACTCCAAGCCTCCCGGCAAGGAACCCGATCTGACGGCGCCATTCGTGCTGAAAAAGGGTACCACTGTGGAAGAGCTGGCTGGCAAGGTACACAAGGACTTCTTAGAGAAGCTCAAGACGGCGCGCATATGGGGAAGTGGCGCATTCGACGGTCAGCCGGTGGGGCGCGACTATGTGCTCCAGGATGGGGACATTGTCGAATTGCGCATCTGATATCCTATGAGGGTAGCTCGCTTACCCGATGCTGCGTGCCCCTCGGGTTGTGTATCAGAGCTGTTTTTGATTTGCTCGTGAACGCTTTCGACAGGGCATAGTGCCTGTCGTTGCCCTTAAGTGGCCATCCCCAGTAGCCGGCGCAGTTTGCGCCGATATCGCTGTGGGTCGGTGTACTTGTTCCACAGCCGGCGCGCTATGCGTTTCCATTGATTGATCGGTTTGCGACGCTGGCTCTCGGCCAACGCCCACTGCATGAACTTCCAATCGTGCCCCTTGATCTTCAGCTCGGTGGGATTGCGACGGTAAGAGTCGTAGTCCTCAATCAACGAAAGCCCATGCTCCATAGTGTAATCATAGAGATCGGTGCCGGGATGGGGAGTGTAAAAGGCTGGGCTATAATAATCGGGGTCAATTTCCTTGAGCATAGAAACTGTCTCGAGCACTTCTTCCTGGGTCTCGGTGGGCATGCCGAGCATGTAGTTTGCCCAGATGGTCAGGCCATATTTGCGGCAGATCTTCGCCGCTTCCAGGTTGATGCGCCGGGTCGTGCCCTTGCGCAGAAACTTCAGCACGCGATCCGACCCCGATTCGAAGCCGATGAATAACCCTTTCAACCCGTTCGCCGCCATCAAGGCCACTGTTTCTTCATGGCGCACCATCAGGTCAGCGCGCGCCTGACAGAAATAGGGTTGCCAGAAGCCTTCCGCCCGGTATGCCTCCACGAACTCTTTGCACCACTGATAGTCCTCCAGGAGGCAATCATCATGGAACATAAAGCTGTTGAAATGGTAACGCTCGCGCAACTCCTTGAGCTCGCCGATGATGTTAGGCACCGAGCGGCGACGTGTGCCCTTGCCAAACAGGAAGTCCTCGGCCGGCTTGCAGAAGCTGCAATTATACATACAACCACGGCCAGCGATGATGGTGACAAAGGGTGGTGGCAGCTCCTCTACAAATGGCACCTCAGGCGACTCCAGGTCGTAACCGAACTTGCGCCATTCGTCGAGAAATAGGTCGCGGTCGGCATACGGCAACCGGTCAAGATTGGGATGAATGCCGATCAACAAGCGATCTTCGGGCGGCCGTTTCTCCGCGACAGCACGCAACAGGTTGGTGAAAGTGATCTCACCCTCTGCGACGACTACATAATCCACGCGCGGATTGTCGAGCACGCTTTGCGGCTCAAACGAGGGATGTGGTCCTCCCACCACGGTGATCGTATCCGGCTTCGCTTCCTTGATAACCTCCACTGCCTTCATCACCGGGTTGAAATCCACGCTCATCATCGTGAGGCCTACTACGTCTGGCTGGCGTGCCAGAAACTCCTGGCGGAAATGATCCCATCCGCTCAACGCGCGCAGATCGATCAGGTCAACCGCGAAGCCGTGGGCGCGCGCATAAGCGGACAAGCTCGCCAAACCATGGCTGATCCAGCCCGAATCCATACCTTGTTTCAAGCTGTTGAAGCCCTTGCCAGCGATGCCGGCATAAACGAGAGTGGTTCTCATAGCAGCATTACCTCACTGCACGGCCGGAGGTGTGATCTTGACCGGGCGGTCAAAGGCGGATAACGTCAACAGCCACGAGGTCGTCCCCTTGCTCTTAGCATCGTGCTCGCTGACCTTTGCCTGATAGAGCAAAAACGTTTGCATCCCTATCCACACCTCGATTGTGGCTTTGCTTTCGCCACCAAACCCGGTCACGTTGACACCTGGCACGTCATCTGCCTTCAAATGGTAGGCGAGCTCGCCTTGCATAGCGTCGAAGCCGACCATCTGGAATTCCAACATAGGCAACCAAGCGAGCAATCCTTGATCAGGATTGAACAACAGAGAAGGTGAGAAAGATTGACTGGCTTCCCGAGGCAGCTTCTCCCACTTGCCGGTGAGAGGATTGCTGAGATATACATCGCCTTGATAACGTATCAAATCCAGATGCGCCGAGACACCTAAGATGGTCACCTTGATGCGGGCGCGCAGCTGATCGGGTTGCACAATGTCACCTTCAATCCCAGTAAGTAGAACGGGCATCGGCAAGTTAATCAACGAACCGATGTTGACCTCGTTGCCGCTTGGCTGAACTGAGAAGTGAAAAGATTGCACCTCCGCCATGCGCATCGCAGCTTGCCTGGACACGTCGCCTGCAGTCAGCTCTGCTGCCGGGGTTGTGCTTGAGCTGTCCGGCGTGATGGGGGGAATAGGGGGGAGGGGGGGAGGTGTCGGAGTGGGAAATGGTGTCGGCGTGGCAACCCAGGTGATCGGTAAGCTAACGTTACACGCCAGAACAGGCACAGTCAGCGCGGCGGCAATCGCCACGCGCCAAAACACTCGCGTGTTCAGCTTGGTTCTCCTGATCAGTGTGTACATATTGGTGTCCTTTTCATACGGACTCTATTGCCTTTCTTAGGTCCTCCCTCTCCCGGCGCGGGAAAAGGGTGCGATAGGCCAGCCGAAATGTGCGTCGCCAGTTAATCCAAAAGTCCTTGCGCAACAGGGTGCGCAGAATGCGGTGCGGACGCAGGTAGAAACGGCGATATGCCTCGCGCCATTTTCGCTCGACCAGCTCAGCGGTCAAAGCGCCCATTTCATAGCGCGCTCTTCCCTCGAAGAAGACGTACTCATCCCAGTCTTTCACCAGCATGCGACCGTGTTGCTGGACGATCTCGTAGACTTTTGTGCCCGGGTACGGGGTCATCATGGAAAAGTTCGCAATCAGGGGATCGAGCTCACAGGCAAAGCGGATGGTGCGCTCCATCGTTTCTTCTGTCTCGCCGGGCAGGCCGATGATGAAGAAACCAATCGTCTCTAGACCCACCTCTTTGGCATTTTTGAACGCTCGCCGGATGGTGTCCATGTCGATGCGTTTGTTGATCGAGCGCAGAATTTCCGGGTCGCCTGACTCGACTCCGAACGCGGTACGTTTCAATCCGGCCTGTTTCATTCGCGCCAGCAGCTCCTTGGAAGCCAGATCGGCGCGGATGCCGTTCACGAAGATCCACGGCACATGGTTCAGGTGGTGTTCAATGAGCAAGTCGGAAAGGCGCATCAGCCGATCCACTCGGATGTTCGCACTATCGTCCAGCACCCCGATTTCCTGGGCGCCCAGCTCTTCAACCAGATGGCGCCACTCTTGGAGGATGTTTTCCGGGCTACGCGCGCGCCACTTTTGCGGCATGATACTCTGTGAGCAATAGGTACACCGATAAGGACAGCCGCGTGAGGTAAGAATGCTGAAGCTGCGGGCGCCATCCACTGCATCGATGGCCGGCTGCAAGTTGGTGTAGCGCTCCATCTTGAAATAATGATAGGCTGGCCATGGGAGACTGTCCAGGTCGGCGATGGGAGGCCGTGCAGGGTTATGATGCACATTGCCGTCCGCCGTCTGAAAGCTAATGCCCAGAACCTCGTCCAGGAGATGTGCCTGCGGGTCGAGCAGCTCCCTGGCGGTGAGCTGCGGTGCCGTCTGGCGCGCGCTCTCTAGCGTAGCGCTCAGCTCTAGCCAGGTTTCCTCACCCTCACCGCGCACCACGATATCCACCTCGGGGCGGCTGGCACTCTCTTCGGCCAGCACGGATGGGTGGGGTCCACCCAGCACGATCGGAACGTCCAGCACGCTCTTGATCGCCTGTGCTGTGCGCCATGCCTGTTTGACCTGCGGCGTGTTGGCTGTGATGCCAACTAGATGGGGCTCGAAACGGCGTACCACGTCTACGATGCTCTCGTCTTCCACGTCAGCGTCAAAGACCATCACCTCGTCGCCGCGTCGTTCAGACACGGCGGCTAAATAGGCCAGCCCTAGATGTGGGGTGGTGCGGGTGTCAATCGGAAGGCGGAATCGGGGATTGACCAGCAAAACTCGCACGACAGGTCTTCTCCTACGAGAGGTGTGAGGGTGAAAGCCGTGAGCGCTCAGCCAAAAGCACCGACGGCGACGTCGGCTCTGCAGCAAATGGAGGGACAGGCAATCGCACAAGCAGCGTCTGGGCTGTGCCTGCAATTATCGAGAAGGTTTCCATTCTGATTGAGATCCACCAAGCCTTTCCGTTCTCTCTTGCCTCGTGATTTCTATTGACCAACTCAGTCTCATTTTACCTGAATGTTTCGAACAGCGTCAAGAGCCATAGTGCGCTATCGCTGCGGATCAATCGCTCGAAAATCGCTCCATATTGAGGATGGCATACAACACAGACGCTGCAGGGACAAGTCCGGCACAGACCGCGCCCAAATAGTTCGGCTGGGGCACCAAAAGCCCTATCAAGGGTGCGATCAACGTGAGCAGCAGGCCAAACAACAAGCTCCCATATAGGCCACTGATGTGCCTTGCGAATACCAACAAGGCCAGTGCTGAGCTGATCACGCTACAGGCAAACAGGAATACAGCAGCTCCCAACCAGGCCATCTGATGCGCCGCCAGCATCTGCCAGTCCAAGTTCACCCCCACAAGAATCTCCGCAAAGTGAATCGCACTCAACACGCTGCTGATGGCAAAAAAAAGCGCCATGCCTACCCAGAATGCCACCATCGGCCACAGGTGAGGGTAATGCACAGCCGAGCGATGACGTAAAGGTGGGCGGAGACTTGGAATGGGCTGAGTATCGCGATCTGTTGAGGTGTGCATTGGCGCGATAATCATATCATCGGCTAGTAACACTGAAAAATCCTTGGTCTGTGACTCAGGTCGGTCGAAGTCGGGTGCATCAGCGAGCGGCGAGATGGCCGTTCCACAGCAATCGCCTCGGATGGCGTGAGCGAGGGAGGATATGTCGCCGTTGCGGAGGCCGAGGCACTAAGGCAGTCGGCTGCCCAAGAATCCATGCGCACCACGCACAAACTCTGTTGCTGTCATAGGGCGTCGTCCTGCCTGCTGGACTTCCAGCAATTGCACCATGCCGTCGCCGGCAACCACGCATATCCCTTCAGCCGTTGCCACCACGGTGCCGGGTGGGAATGTCGAGGCGTCGGACGCTTCGGGTGATGTTGGTAGTGCGCGCACCCTAAGAATTTTGAGCGGTGTGCCACGCCACTCTGTGAAGGTGCCCGGCCATGGATGAAAGGCGCGCACCTGACGTGCGATGTACTCCGCAGATTCTTCCCAGCGGATACGTCCCTGTTCCTTTTTGAGCGGTGGCGCCCACGTGACCCGCGTTTCATCTTGCGGTTGGGGGATGATGCGTCCGGCCAGCCAGTCGGGCAAAGTCTCACCCAGCAGAGCGGCACCCAGCTGGCTGAGTTTACGGATCAGCGTCTCCTGTGTGTCATCGGGCGCGATGGGCAGCTCTTTCTGGCGGATGATTGGCCCGCTGTCCAGGCCGGCATCCATCTGCATCAAGGTGACTCCTGTATGCTCGTCACCTGCTAAGATAGCTGCGGCGACTGGTGCGGCGCCACGCCAGCGTGGCAATAGCGAGGCGTGCACATTGATACAGCCTCGCGGCGGCAGCTCCAACACGGTGGGAGGCAGCAGCATCCCAAACGCAGCTACCACGATCACCTCTGCCTGCCAGGCGCGCAGCTGCTCCACGACATCATCTTGGCGCAACGACGGGGGGGTGATCACCGGTAGATGATGCTGCAGTGCCAATGCGTGCACCGGCGAAGGGCGTGGCTGAAGACCTCTCCCGCTGGGACGCTCCATCTGGGTCACCACACCGACTACGTGACACGTGTCCAGCAGCACCTGCAAGCTGGGCAGAGCGAAATCGGGTGTTCCCATAAAAATGACACGTGGACGTGCCATTAGGCGCACTCCCTGTTCGAGGGCTCTCTCCGAGCCGGATACCCGGTGGCAGCAATGAGCTGATGCGCGTGCCAGGTGAGGCGCTCGACCGGCCACTCCTGGCCTGTAGAACGCACCAGCAGCGATTGCAGCACATTTGGCGCTCCGGTGACAAAAAAGCGATGTTCTGGTGGATCTCCAGTAGGGCTCGCCCGGCTGCCTGTTCCGCCAAGTGCCTGCACACAACGCTCAACCTGACGTGCTACCGCTTCCGCTGGGTCAATCACTGTCACGTCGGGCGGCAGGATGCGTCGCATAATCGGCAACAGGAAGGGATAGTGCGTGCATCCCAAGACCAGCTGATCGATGCCGGCGCGCACCATTGGTTCTAGGTAATCGTGTAATAGCTGTTCGGTCTCCGGCGCGTCGATCTGGCCGTGTTCCACATACCGTGCCAGGCGATCATCCATCTGGATGTGCAACGTCACCCCACAGGCATAGCGCACAGCTGTGGTGCGGAACAGATCCCCTTTCAGCGTACCCTGCGTTGCCAGCACACCGACGTGGCCGCTGCGCGTCTGTTGTGCCGCTGGTTTCACCGCTGGTTCCAGCCCCACAAAGGGCACAGGGAAATGGGCACGCAGCCATTGCAGCGCTGCTGCTGAAGCTGTATTGCACGCTACCACGATCAATGTGGCGCCTTGTGCCAGCAGAAAGCGTGTGATCGCCGCCGAAAAATGGCGCACTTCACGTGGTGACCGTGGGCCATATGGGCAGTGGGCATTATCTGCCACATAGAGGGTAGGGCAATCTGGCAGACGCCGCTGCACCGCTTGCCAGATAGAAAGTCCTCCCACCCCTGAGTCAAACAGTCCGATGGTGACGGCAGCGTTGGCGTCGCTCATAACTCATATGCTCGATTCGGCTTGGCACTTTTCCTTGCCGCCGTACACACCGCGCAGATCCTCGCGCACCAGAGCAGCAATGCGCTGCATCACCATGTCGCTGAGTTCTTGCAGCTGCTCGCTCTTACGTGGCCCTTGCACCTGTGGCAACATAAAGGGTTCTCCCACACGCACTACAATGTGTGGTCGTCGGAAGCGCTTCCATTCAGCGGTCACCTTCTCTTGACCGGAAATGCCCACTGGCACAATTGGCACATTTGCCTTGGTGGCCAGATATGCGATGCCGGGCTTGGCGCGCTGCATCACCCCAGTGCGACTACGCGTGCCCTCGGGCGCGATCCCTAGCACCCCGCCGTTCTGCAACACAGCTAGACAACGCCGCAGTGCCTCGCGATCCACCTCACCGCGGCGCACATAGATGCCGCCGTCCATCTTCACCAACCAACTCACCGGCCACGAGGTAGCCCATTTCTCCCCAATGAGCACTGCCACGTGGCGTAGCGGGAGCGCCAGCATCACCAGAGGCGGATCGACATAGTGCAGATGATTGACTGCGACAATCAACGGCCCCTTGGTCGGCAGGTTAGGTGGACGGTGAAACTCGCAGCGCGTCAACAGCTTGGCCAATACCCAGAAAATTGCGCGCAACAGCTGATATAAGACGACGTTATACCAACGTGGCATAGATCTCCTTTATCATCTCCTTGTGATATACTTTGTCTCCATATGTTGCTCAGGGCAGCGTCTGTCCCTGAGCGTGAACCGAGTACGTCACCACCGGACTGCCCACCATCGTCAGATCCACCTGAAAAGGGGTGATCGCAGCGGCGCGCAAGATCTCAACATCCAGTGGTGCCTGACGCACAGCCGCTACCCGGCCCTGTTCGTCGTAACCGGTCACCAGCACGCGCACATATGTCGCGTCGCTCTCGCCCGCGTTGTGCAGCTGGCCCCTCACCCGATAGGTTGTTGCACTAAGCACCTCGCCGCGCACGTCGCTGACAGGCAGGTCGAGATGATAGCCCATCGCTGGAGAGTAGGGGATGCCGCTCAACGCCAAAGCTTGATATTGAGCGAACTGGGACGGTGGCGCAGTGAGACGGATGGCGAAAGCGACCGCCTGACGCGGTGGCACCACGTCCAGCTGCAGATATCCCCTCTCAGCCGCTAGTTGCTCCCCTTTTCCATCCAGGAGTGTTACCTGTACCAACACATTGGTCACCGCTATCGTGCCTGGGTTGTAGACCTCGCCCAGCGCCCACAATCCCTCGGCTGGCGTGCGTTGGAAGTTCACCTTCTGCACCTCCAACGGAAGAGGTGTAGGGGTAGGAGAAGGCAACGAGGCCGCCTCATCTTGTGGCGCTGGAATGATCAGCACCTGTCCCAATTGCAGGCGACGCGGATCGACAATGCCATTCGCCTCCTGAATCGATTGTACCGAGACACCGAACTGAGCGGCAATGGCCAGCAGGGTATCGCCTGGTTTTACCGTGTACAAAGTCGGTGTGGGGGTCAGTGTCGGAGTAAGGGTCGGCGCAGGTGTGATGGCTGCCAAGGTGAAAGTGGCCCGCGGTGTAAAGGTCGGGGTCGTTGTAGGACTTGGCGACGTAACCGTCGGAGTGCCCGTTGGTATCGGCGTGATGATCTGACCACAGCTGACCGCTAGTAGAGCGAGTGCAATCACAGAGATACTGGATAGCCTCTTCATATGCTGTCTCCATTATATACCTACTGGAGTGATATAGAAAATCTTGACATAGAACACATGTTCGTGTAAAATAAAGGTTAGATAACACAGATAAGCGACACTGGAGGCAGCAGAGGGAAGGAGATGAGCTATGGCTCTTTCTGAACGACAGCAACGCATTCTGGAATACATCCAGCAGTTTACTCAGCGCAATGGGTATCCCCCTACCATCCGCCAGATCGGGGAAAAAGTGGGCATCTCTTCGACTTCGGTGGTGAATTACAATTTGAACGTCCTGCAGCGGGAGGGATACATCACCCGAGATCGTACGGTGTCGCGGGGCATCAAGCTGGTTGCGAACGCTTCGGCCGCGAGCCTTTGGAATGATCTGGTTGCAGTGCCGTTGCTGGGGGTTATCGTTGCGGGTGAGCCCCTTCCGGTGCCGGGGGAGAGCGTCTCTGGTGAGACGATCGAGGTGCCACGCAGCTTGCTGCCCGCCTCTCCTCTTGTCAAGGTATACGCACTGCGCGTGCGCGGCGACTCGATGATCGACGCCCTGATCGATGAGGACGATGTGGTGCTGATGCAGTACCAGGAGACAGCTGAAAACGGCGATATGGTGGCTGCGTGGTTGATCAATGAAAAAGCTACCACGCTTAAACGCTTCTACCACGAGGGAGATCGTATCCGACTGCAACCCGAAAATCGTCAAATGGCGCCCATCTATGTGGATCCATCCAACCTGTTGATCCAAGGGAAAGTAGTCGCGGTGGTGCGCAAGATAATATGAGGTCCTATCCTCTGCTTCTGCCGGCAATCTTGTGCACCTGTGGAGGCTTAGCCTCGAGACGACGGTAGTCCGCGCAGGGATGTGGTTTGCCCTGCTCCGCGGTTAGTCGAAGTGGAAGGGCCATTGCCCCAGCTTCTCTCGAAATTGACCTCGGCTCGATTCGCTTGTCTGGTTCATTGATCGTTGCAGGCCTTCCCTGAGAAGTGTCAAGTCAGTTTATCCACGTTGTGAAATGGTGTGCGGGACCTAATACGTCCGACGGGTTAGTATCGCGTTCTGGGTTGACGTGGGCCATCTTTCGCCTGTCGGGCTTCCTCCCATTTTTCCCTCGGTAAGAACTTCTTAGAAATTTGCTTTCAGATAGCCATTGACAAAGCACACGAAAGTGGTATAATGTAACCAAATCGCATAACGCAAAAGACTGCGAACGGGAAGAGTACCCAACGGGAAGCTGTTCAGAGAGCTGGCGGAAGGTGTGAGGCCGGTACAGATAGCGTTGGGGAATGGGCCCGGGAGTTGCGCTCCGAACATGACTTTGGTCATTAGTAGGCGGCGCCGGGGACTCCGCCGTTAGCTGGGAGCCGGGTATTGACGTCATCTTTCAGAGCTGGAGATGGCAGCGTACCTGTGAGTGAGGCCAGCCAGATGACCAGTCTGATTTTGGCCTTCTTCGCGCAAGCAGACTGAAAGCGTTGGCCTAAGCGGGGTGGCACCGCGGGAGAGGTTGAGAAAAGCCCTCTCGTCCCTGAGTTTTTACAGGACGAGTGGGCTTTTTTGTTTTCAGTAACGGGAATGGCGAGCAATGGGAGGTGTGTGATGTATCAACCTACACTGGCACGGGTGGAACGACTGTCAGATCAAGGCAATCTTGTGCCTATCTTCTTGGAATTGCCAGCCGATATGGAGACGCCAGTGAGCGTCTATCTCAAGTTGCAGGATGAAGGTCCCAGTTTCCTGCTGGAGTCCATCACAGGTGGCGAGCAGGTTGCACGTTACTCCTTCATTGGTGTGCGTCCACGCGCGTTGTTGAGTGTGCGGGGTGATCGGGTGTTGATGCGCGAGAACGGCCACGAACGCATCAATGCCTTGGGTGAACACGATGCCTTGAGCGCGCTCAAGGCCGCGATGGCCGATGTAGATTTCGTGCCTCTGCCGGGATTGCCGCGTTTTAGTGGTGGAGCGGTGGGTTTTCTCGCTTACGATGCCGTGCGAGGTTTTGAGCGACTGCCCAACACAGCGATTGATGATCTGGGTTTACCTGAAGCCGCTTTCATGCTGGCTGATACCCTGATTGCTTTCGACCATGCGCGTCAGCGTCTGCTGGTTATTTCGTTGGCGCGCCTGGACGGCGACACACGGGCTGCATACCAGAGAGCTACCGCACGCATTGACGAGGTCGTAGCGCGTCTCAATGCGCCCATTCCTGTGAGAAGCTTCTCATCGCCCTCAGCGGCCGCGATTTCATCAGATAGCCAGTTGGTGTCCAATCGTTCGCAATCTGAGTTCGAGGCGATGGTGCTTCGGGCTAAGGAGTACATTGCTGCCGGAGACATCTTCCAGGTCGTTCTTTCCCAGCGGCTTGCTGTGCGCAGCGAGGTCCATCCTTTCACCATCTACCGGGTGTTACGCCGCCTCAATCCATCCCCTTATATGGTGTTTATGCGCTTCCCGGGTGGGTTGGCGACGCCACCGTTGCACATCATCGCTGCCAGTCCTGAGATGCATGTTCGTCTTGAGGGACGCGTCGCCGAGTTGCGACCCATTGCAGGTACACGTCCACGTGGGCTGACCGATCAGGAGGACGCCGAGATAGCCGCGGAGTTGCTGGCCGACGAGAAGGAACGCGCTGAACACGTCATGTTGGTGGACCTGGCGCGTAACGATCTGGGCCGTGTGTGCGAGTACGGCAGCGTGCACGTCGAGGAGATGATGACCATCGAGCGCTACTCGCATGTGATGCACATCGTTTCTGATGTGCGCGGTCAACTGCGAGAGGGAAAGGATGCGTTTGATCTGTTGCGGGCCACCTTCCCCGCTGGTACGGTCAGTGGCGCGCCCAAAGTGCGCGCGATGGAGATTATCGAGGAGCTGGAGCAGGTGCGGCGTGGAATCTATGCCGGTGTGATCGGCTACATCGGCTATGACGGGCGGATGGATTCCTGCATCGCTATCCGCACCATCGTTATGCAGGGTGACACTGCCTATATCCAGGCGGGCGCCGGCATTGTAGCCGACAGCGAGCCGGCGCGTGAGTATCAGGAGACGCTCAACAAGGCGCGCGCGCTGGCCGAGGCGATCCATATCGCTTCATCGGGTGGATCTATTGAGCCTAAGTTCGAGGTATGGAAGCAACAGCTGAGTATCTGAAAGAATTCGTGCGACGGATAGCGCAAATAGGATTATGGGAATCTTCGATTACTGAGGCAAGAGGAGGACGAAATGATCCTGGTTATTGACAACTACGATAGCTTTACCTACAACTTGGCCCAGTACTTGGGTGAACTGGGTGCCTCTGTGCATGTAGCGCGCAACGATGCTATCACTCTGGAAGACATCGCTGCGCTGAGACCCAGTCATATTGTTATCTCGCCTGGGCCGGGCACTCCGGAGCAAGCAGGTATCTCAGTGGATGTCATCAAACGGTTTGCCGCTGAGATCCCGATATTGGGTGTTTGTCTCGGTCACCAGGCAATCGGTTTCGCCTTTGGTGGGCAGGTGGTGCGTGCGGAACGGCTGATGCATGGCAAGGTATCCCTTATCCACCACGATGGCAAGGGCATCTTTGCTGGGCTGCCTTCCCCCTTCAGTGCGACACGTTATCACTCGCTCATACTGAGCGAGCCGCTGCCGGATTGCCTGGAGGTGTGTGCACGTACTGCCGAGGGAGAGATTATGGCTGTGCGTCATCGTTCTTATCCTGTTGTGGGAGTGCAGTTTCACCCTGAATCGATTCTGACCGAGCATGGGCATTATCTGCTACGCAGCTTCCTGGAAATCAGCTCGGCGGAGCGGGCGGCGCCGAGCAGTACCCTTGTGCAACCCCTTACGCAGGCGACCACCATTCGGGAAGCCATCGCGGCGTTGCTGGATGGACGCTCTCTGAGCGAGGAAGAGGCTCAGTCGGTTATGACCCAGATTATGCAGGGGCAGGCTACCCCGGCTCAGATTGGTGCCTTCCTGACCGCTATGCGTATCAAAGGCGAAACGGTGGCTGAGCTAACAGGTTGTGCGCGTGCCATGCGCTACAGTGCTATTCATGTGCGTCCACGGCGTCAGGACATCCTGGTTGACACGTGTGGCACGGGTGGCGATGGATCGGGCACGTTCAACATCAGCACTGCCGCTGCATTCGTGGTAGCTGGAGCCGGTCAGCCGGTGGCCAAGCATGGCAACCGCTCCATTTCCAGTCGCAGTGGGTCGGCTGATGTTATGGAAGCACTGGGAGTGCAATTGGACCTCACCGCGGAGCAGCTTGCTGCGTGCATTGACGAGGTGGGCATCGGCTTCCTGTTTGCTCCTTTGCTCCATCCGGCGATGAAGCATGCGATTGGCCCGCGTCGCGAGCTGGGTGTGCGCACTATTTTCAACGTGCTCGGACCCTTGACAAACCCGGCAGGTGCCGCCGTCCAGGTGCTGGGTGTGTATACAGCAGCTCTCACCGAGATGTTGGCCCAGGTTTTGGCCTCGCTGGGTTGTCGTGCTGCCTTTGTTGTGCATGGGGCAAGTGGAATGGACGAGTTGACCACCTGTGGACCCAATCGCGTCAGTGCATTGCGGGATGGACACATTGAGACCTACACGCTCGACCCAACAGAGCTGGGTTTTGCAGTGGCTTCCCCTGACGATCTGCGTGGGGGAGACGCCCAGGAAAACGCTGCCATCATACGGGGTATTCTCTCTGGTACACTGCATGGCCCGCCACGAGACGTAGTGCTGCTCAACGCAGCCGCAGCATTGGTTGCCGCAGGACGGGTCACCAACTTTGATGAAGGCATCCGGCTGGCCCGGCACAGCATTGACAGTGGCGCTGCCCAGCGTGTGCTGGCGCAGCTGATTGAGTTCACGCACATGGTCTGACACAGGGTGGAGGACGATGAGCTCGATATTGGATCAGATCGCCCAGTACAAACGCACCTGTGAGTTGCCAGAGCGTATGCGTCAGGTGCCGCTCTCGGTCGTTCAGGCGAGGGCAGCGATGGCACCTCTGCCACGTGATCTGACGGCTGCGATACGTAGCCGCTCGCCTGGAGCCTTAATTGCGGAAATCAAACGCGCTTCCCCCAGTCGTGGTCTGCTGAATCCAAACTTTGATCCTGTGCAACTGGCTGCCCTTTACGCAGCGAATGGGGCGGCTGCTATTAGTGTAGTAACCGACGCGCGTTTCTTTCAGGGTGATCTGGCATATCTATCTGCGATCCGTGCCCACTTCGACTCTGGGGCACATGGGGAGCTGGACAGAGGCGATCTCTCTTCAGACGAGACGGACACATCGACGCCACAGGGCGCCCAACACCAATCGGGATCGGCGCAGCCAGTGCCTCTGCTGCGTAAGGATTTTCTCATTCATCCCTATCAGGTGTACGAGTCGCGTGCCGCCGGGGCAGATGCCGTGCTGCTCATCGCTGCTCTCCTGGACGATCAGGCACTGGAGGAGATGTTGGCGCTCACCCTGGAGCTGGGCATGGCCGCTCTGGTCGAAGTACACACAGCTGCTGAGCTAGCCCGTGTGCTCCCCTTGCGGCCACCATTGATCGGGGTCAACAATCGCAACCTGCACACTTTTAAGGTGAGCCTGGAGACATGCCTGCGTCTGCGGCCGCTGGTTCCGCCCGATATCTGCTACGTGGCCGAAAGCGGCATCCACACTTCGGCCGATGTTGTTCGTCTGCGTGAAGCCGGCGTGGACGCTATGCTGATTGGCGAAGCGTTAGTTACCGCTTCGGACGTTGCTGCCAAGGTGCAGGAGTTCTGCCATGCTGCACGTTAAGATTTGTGGATTGACAAACTTGCGCGATGCGCTGGCAGCAGCGGAGGCGGGTGCAGATATGCTAGGATTCATTTTCTATCCAGGCAGCCCTCGATATATCACACCTGCACAAGCGCGCCAGATTGTAACAGCGTTGCATGAGCAGTATCCTGCCGTGCTGACAGTAGGTGTGTTTGTGAACGAGGCACTCGCAACAGTTTATCAGATACTCGAGCAATGTGACATTCATCTGGCCCAGCTGCACGGCGAAGAGCCTGCGGAGTGGCTTAAGGAAGGTTCTGCACTTCTTGGGCGCGCGTATAAAGCATTGCGGCCTTGCTCTATGGGAGAAGCAAATCGTCTGGCAGCTGAATATGCCTTGCCCCCTTCGTTAGCAGAGCGAATGGGCAGTCCCTCCCTGCTGCTGGATGCATATCACGTCACGGCGCGCGGCGGCAGCGGCCGGGTTGCTGATTGGGAGATTGCAGCACAGCTCGCCCGACAGCATCGTCTGCTGCTCGCAGGGGGACTCACTCCCACCAATGTGGCGCAGGCCATCGAGCGAGTGCGCCCGTGGGGCGTTGATGTAGCAAGTGGAGTTGAGTCTGCACCGGGTCGCAAGGACTATGCTGCTATGCGTGCATTCGTCCAAGCGGTCAGGAGCGTTGACCTCCTTGATCCAGATGTTGGCAGTTCTTCTTTGGCACCGGGTTAGCTCGGATCCCGGTCGCATAGTGTTCGGCACAATGGGACGCCCGTCTGTTTTGCTGGGTGACAAGCTCGCAATGCGAACATCGAATGAGGTATGGTATGACTACATCAGCTATCTTTGTTAGCGAAACATCCCGGGGACGCTTTGGTCCTTATGGTGGTCAATTTGTCCCCGAGACCTTGATGGCCCCTTTGCGAGAGCTTGAGCGCGCTTATCTCGATGCTCGTGCTGACCCTGTCTTTGAACGGGAGCTTCAGCACCTTCTGAGCACATATGTGGGGAGGCCCACACCTTTAAGCCTTGCAGCAAGGTTGACCGCCCACCTGGGTGGTGCGCGCATTTATCTCAAGCGCGAGGACCTGGCTCACTCCGGTGCACACAAGATCAACAACACGATTGGTCAAGCCCTGCTTGCCCGGCGTATGGGCAAACAGCGCGTGGTCGCCGAGACCGGCGCAGGCCAGCATGGCGTCGCCACTGCGACGGCGTGTGCCTTACTGGGCTTACAGTGTCTGGTCTACATGGGGAGCGTCGATATGGAGCGTCAGTGTCCCAATGTCTATCGTATGCAGCTGCTTGGAGCAGAGGTGCGCGCTGTGAACAGTGGCAGCTGCACATTGAAAGATGCCATCAATGAGGCGATTCGCGATTGGGTGACTAATGTCGGGGATACCTACTATTTGCTCGGCTCAGCGCTTGGTCCGCATCCTTACCCCACCATTGTGCGCGATTTTCAATGCGTTATTGGGCGGGAGACGCGTGCGCAGATCCTTTCAGCTGAAGGTCGATTGCCCGACTTGCTCATTGCCTGTGTCGGTGGTGGATCGAATGCTATCGGCCTGTTCCATCCGTTTCTCGAAGACCCCGGCGTGCATATGGTGGGGGTCGAGGCGGGAGGGGAAGGCATTGCAAGTGGCCGGCACGCAGCGCGTTTCGCCGATCCCCAGCGTGGTCGTACTGGTGTGTTGCATGGGACATACTCTTTTGTGTTGCAAACGCCCGACGGCCAGATTATGGAGACTCACTCCATCAGTGCCGGTCTGGATTACCCGGCGGTGGGGCCGGAGCATGCGCTGTTGCGCCAGCAGGGACGGGTCGAGTACACCTATGCGACGGACGAGGAGGCATTGGCTGCCTTTCACCTGCTGGCACAGCTGGAAGGGATTATCCCAGCTCTCGAATCGGCGCATGCAGTGGCCGAGGCGGTCAAGCGCGCACCGTTGTTGGGACGCGATGCGTTGATCGTGGTCAACCTGTCTGGCCGCGGCGACAAGGATCTCGACACAGTAATGAAGAGAACCTGTTCTCAACAGGTTGAAATGGAGAGGTGATCCAATGGGACTGGCTCATATCGCGGCTGTCTTTCGCAATGGTCGTACCGCTTTTATGCCCTACGTTATGACAGGATATCCTGATCTGGCAACCTTCCGAAGGGTGATTGAGCATCTGGTGATCAGTGGAGCTGATCTGATTGAGATGGGCGTTCCGTTTTCGGATCCACTAGCTGACGGTCCGGTAATCCAGGCAGCTGCCCAGCGCGCGTTAGAGAATGGCATCACCCTGGCTGACTGCATTACAAGCGTGGCAGATCTGCGTGCCAGAGGACTGCACACGCCTATTGCATTGATGAGCTATGTCAACCCGATTCTGGCGTACGGCGTGGCTCGCTTCGTGGAGGACAGCGCTGCGGCGGGCGTGGATGGTTTTATTGTACCTGACCTACCTCCTGAGGAAGCGGACGAACTGGAAGCAGCCTGTCGGCAACATGATCTGGCAATGGTGTATCTTCTGGCACCCAATAGTCCACCCGAACGCATCGCCCTGATTACGGCGCGTTCGCGAGGATTTGTTTATTTGGTATCCCTGACTGGTGTGACTGGAGCACGTGACGCGCTTCCGCCGCAGCTGCCGCAATTTGTAGCGCGGGTGCGTGCCGCAACGCGCAAACCGCTGGCAGTGGGTTTCGGTGTCAAATCAGGTGAACAGGCCCGTGCGGTAGCTTCCCTGGCCGACGGGGTCATCGTGGGCAGCGCTTTGGTCGAGCTAGCCGGGCGCTCGCTGGAGCAGATGACACAGCTGGCCCGTGAGATCAGCGCTGCGGTGCACGCTGGAGAATCGCCGTTGCCATAAACATCCCAAACAGTGGGAACCGGGCCCCAGTGGTATCCTCGCAATCGTAGTTGTCAGGCCCCATTGTCAAAAATCTCTTGCATGTATTCCTCTGCATCCCTTGCCTGGCCGCCCCCCGACTTTCCTGTTATCCGTGTGAGGACTAGAATCGCCATGATTGAACTTGTGACGGAAAAGTGCAATGAGCAAACATATTTTGCTAGTTGATGATGACGTGCTCTTGCGTCGCAGCCTGGCTTTTAATCTGTCCCAAACCGATTATCGTGTGAGCACGGCTGCCACAGCTGAAGAGGCGATAGAGATTGCCCGTCACAGCCGGCCTGATCTGGTGTTGCTTGACATCGCTCTGCCAGGTATGGACGGTCTGGAGGCATTGCGACGCTTCCGCGAAGAGTGGCATGTGCCAGTGATATTGCTTACTGCGCGCAGGCGTGAGCTCGACCAGGTGGTCGGGCTAGAACTAGGCGCGGATGATTACGTCACCAAACCATTTCACTTAGACGTGTTGCTGGCGCGCATAAAGGCAGTGTTGCGCCGCTCGGTTGTGCCGGCACCCTCACCGACAAAACTTACGCCTTTGACGGTCGGCGACCTCGTTATTGATCCACCAGCACATATTGTCTCAGTGGCTGGTAAAAAGGTGGACCTTTCTCCACGTGAGTTTGATCTGTTGTACACATTGGCCTTAGACGCTGGACGTGTCATTTCGACTGAGGATCTGTTGGAGCGCGTCTGGGGCGCCGAATATGTCGGCGAGCCACAGGTGCTGTATGTTCATATCCGCTGGCTCCGTGAGAAGATCGAGGCAAATCCTGATCAGCCCAGCCGTATTCTCACCGTACGGGGCATTGGCTACAAGTTAGAGCCACATAGGGCTGGATGATGCGCAGTCTGTATACCCGGCTTATCGTCAGCCATGTACTGCCAGTAATGGTCGTTGTGCCCATTATGGCTGCCGTGCTGGTCTATGTGTTGGAGACCCAGGTTGTGCTGACCAGCATTGCCGACGAGCTATCCATGCAGGCGGAATTGCTAGCGCATCTGGCAGCGAGCCAACCTGATATATGGAACGATCAGGCCGAAGCGAACGCGTTTGTGACACGATTTGGCTCGCTAGTGCAGGCACGCATTGCCATTCTGGATGCAAATGGCTATCTAATTGTCTCAAATGCTACAGACGAGCAAGCGCAGGTTGGATCGGCACAAGATATCATTGGACTGGCCCAGGTACTTGACGGTGGGATATACACTCGTATCAGTACAGAAAGCTACCTCTATGCCGAGTATGTGCACTATCAGGAATCGGCAGAGGTAGCTGAAGTAATGGCCCCCGTGTGGGGAGCAAACCAGCGCGTTGTGGGGATCATTCGTCTGACCAGTCAAATCGGCCATGTTCACGAACGTTTCAAGGGGCTGCGCTTACTGATTGTTGGCACGTTGCTGATTGCACTCGTGCTGAGTGTATCATTGGGGTGGGTTCTGGCGCGTGATCTGGCGCGCCAGTTGCACCAGGCGACGCAGATGGTCGAGCTGCTGACGAGTGGTGTTCGGTTGCCTGCGCTTCCCAAAGGAGGGCTGCATGAAATTCGGCGGCTACTACTCTCCGTCGACGCGTTAAGCGCACGGCTAAACGCTGTCGAAGAGGCGCGACGTCAGCTGCTTGCCAACTTGGTGCACGAGCTCGGCCGGCCGTTAGGTGCATTGCGTTCGGCTATCCAGGCCTTGCGTGGTGGTGCGCATAAAGATCCAGTTCTTGGGCAGGAGCTATTGCTTGGCATGGATGAAGAAATCGGCCGCCTGGAACGGTTGCTGGACGATCTGGCGCACCTATATGATCAAGCAGTTGGCAAGGCGGAGCTCAATTATCAACAGATCCCGCTGGCGGAATGGTTGGTTAATCTGCTCGTTCCGTGGCGTGAGGCAGCTCAGGCGCGTGGCCTGCGGTGGCAGACTGAAATCCCTCAAGAACTCCCTATGTTTGTCGCCGATCCAGACCGGCTTGCGCAGGCGCTTGGTAACTTGTTAAGCAATGCGACCAAATATACTCCCTCTGGCGGCAGTATCACGGTTTCAGCAGGCACGGATAACGGTAAAGTGTGGATCGAGGTTCGCGACACTGGCATCGGTATAGACCCCGACGAACTGGAGGCTATATTTGAGCCATTCTATCGAGGACAGCGTACACACCACTTGCCGCGTGGAATGGGCCTCGGCCTGACCATCGCGCGTGACCTGGTCACCGCCCACGGTGGCACGCTGGAAGTTCACAGCACACCTGGCCATGGGAGCAGATTCGTCATTCGCCTCCCTCTCCAAAAATCGCAGCAACTTATTCCCCATCTTTCTGCTTAAGCATATCTTAAGCTTTTCTTGGGATTCCCTTAAGGACTGGTAGCATCAATGGTGGTATAATATTGGGTGATAAAGATGCCCAGACGATGGGCGTCTGTTTGAACAGTAAAGAAGGGAATTGGAGGTTAGCACGTTATGGCAGAGAAAACGATACGTTTGCTGAAACGATCGGGATGGATTTTCATTTTAGTGCTGGTGAGCTTGCTGGTACTGTCCAGCGCAGGTATGTATGGGACATGGGCGCAGTCGGCCTCCCCGCCTGCCACGACCCCGGTGCCTGTGCCCGGCTTGGGAGAAATTGCTGCCTTCCAAGCAGCGATGGAAGCTATTTACGAGCAGGTTAATCCCTCGGTGGTCAGCATCCAAGTGGTGCAGAAGGAGACAATATCTCCACAGGATTTTCCTGATCTGTTCCCCTTCTTTGGGATGCCTGACATGCCCCGCGAGTTCTACAGTCGTGGTGCCGGCTCCGGATTCGTGTGGGATACGCAGGGACATATCGTCACCAACAATCATGTGGTGCAGGGCGCTGACAAGATCACTGTCACCTTCTGGGATGGTACCACCCTCTCGGCCCAGATTGTAGGCACCGACCCGGACAGCGATCTGGCTGTGATCAAAGTGGAGAATGTTCCTGCTGGGCTGCTCAAGCCTGTCACGCTGGCCGATTCAACACAGCTCAAGGTGGGACAGCTGGCAGTCGCCATCGGCAATCCATTCGGTTTGCAGGGAACAATGACAGTGGGGTTCATCAGCTCGCTGGGCCGTCTGCTGCCCACTGGCTCCGACAGCCCCCAAGGAGCAGGCTATAGCATCCCCGACGTGATCCAGACCGATGCGCCCATCAATCCGGGTAACTCGGGTGGCGCGCTGGTGGATTACCAAGGTCGCGTGATCGGTGTGACCACGGCGATCATTTCGCCAGTGCGCGCTTCGGCCAGCATCGGCTTCGCAGTGCCCTCAGTGATTGTGCAGAAGGTGGTGCCGGTGCTGATTACCCAGGGCAAATATGAGCATCCATGGCTGGGCATCAGTGGCACCTCGCTCAATCCCGACCTTGCCCAGGCAATGGGCCTGGAACCCAATCAACGTGGTGCGTTGGTCGTGGACGTGGTGCCCGGCGGCCCGGCGGACAAAGCTGGCCTCAGAGGGAGTGATCGTGAGGTGGAGATTGATGGCGAAACTGCCCGCATCGGAGGTGACGTGATCATTGCTATCAACGGTCAACCGGTGAAGGCGTTCGATGATGTGGTCACCTATCTGGCGCGCTTTACCGAGGTGGGGCAGAGCCTGAATCTGACCGTGTTGCGCGGCGGTGCCCAGCAGACGTTGCAGGTCACCCTCGTCGCACGTCCCACTGAGCGGACTGAGGAGGGCAGAGCACAACGCCCGCCCAGCGGTGCACGCGGCGGCGCCTGGTTGGGCATCACAGGTCAGACGATGACGCCCGATCTGGCAGAAGCAATGAATCTGCCCTCTAACCAGACCGGAGTACTGGTGGTGCGCCTTCAGGCGAATGGTCCGGCGGACCGAGCTGGGCTGCGTGGGAGTTACAAGCCGGTTATCATCAACGGCCAACGAGCTTTGGTGGGTGGCGATGTAATCACCGCTTTCGATGATAAACCGGTTACCAGTATGGAGGATTTACTAGGCTACCTGAATCAGGCGCAGCCGGGTGATCGGGTTGAGCTCACAATCCTCCGGAATGGGGAGCAAATGCGATTGACCGTGACACTGGGAGAGCGCCCTGTTCCTTGATCCCTTGAGCGGTTGAGCTCTTGAGGCTGCTTTGTCCCCTCGTCCTCTATCGCTTAGCAAAAGGGCGAGGGGACAAGCTTTTTACTCGAGGAATCCTCTCAGGCGCTTGATCGCCAGAGGAAGGAAGTTCGGTAGATCGGCAGCGCCTACGCCCACTTCGTACATCATCTCGCGGGCGAGCTCGCCAGCTAACCCGTGGAGATAGCCTCCCACCACGGCGGCTTCAAATGGTGGCAATCCTTGCGCACGCATTGCAACCACTGCGCCTGCCAGCACATCTCCGCTGCCGGCTGTGGCCAGCGCCGGATTCGCAAATGGTAAGACTACCATACGCCCTCCTGGTTCTGCTACCAGGCTGTATGCTCCCTTTAGGAGCACCACGTGACCCCAATGTGCTGTCATCTCAGTAACATATCCGATGCGGTCCGCCACCACTTCCTGGGTCTCACAACCGATCAGGCGCGCCATCTCGCCCGGGTGGGGAGTGAGAATGCTCATGGGTGGCAGGAGACGCCACCACTGATCCATCTTGGCCAATAGATTTAGGCCGTCAGCATCCACCACAAGAGGTGGCAATGAGCTGCCTGGCTCGTTGCTTTCGTTCTCTTCCCTGTGCAAGAACCCGACCCGACGCCTGCTCGCTGCCTGAGCACCCCCTAGTAGATCACCCAAGAATTCTGCAGTGGGCTTCTCCTGGGTCAGCCCTGGCCCGATCAACAATGCGTCGTACCCGCTCATCTTCTCTGTGAGCACACGCACTGCGTCTGGAGCGATCACCCCCATATCGTGGGATAGTAGTATGTAGGTGGCCTCTACGAGGTGGGCAGCCACAGTCGAGTGAATAGCCTCCGGGAGAGCCAGCGTTACCAACCCGGTGCCGGCGCGTACTGCTGCATAGGCTGCCAGCTGGGGAGCACCAGTGTAATTCACCGAGCCGGCGACGATCAGTGCCTTGCCAAAGGTGCCCTTGTTGGCATCGGCAGGACGCTCTGGCAGCAGGGAAGCTACCAGCGCAGGGGTGGCCATCTCCATCCTGATATGGTCGCTGAGCGCGGCAGGGATGCCGATGTCGGCGACGATCAGCTTTCCAATTGCCCTCACCCCTGGCGAAAGGATATGACCGCGCTTGACGGCTGCCATAGTCACAGTCAGGTCAGCATAGAGAGTTGCAGGATCAATTGCTCCTGTGTCGCTGTTCAGCCCAGTGGGCACGTCCACTGCTACTACCACAGGCGCAGAGATCTCAGGTGCTCCTTCCGATGGGGCACACAAGGCGGCATCGCGCGGCCGGCGACGTTCGTCCAGTGCCTCACGCACTGCTCGCAACATGCGTTCCAGCTCACCTTTGATCGGACGTACGTTGCCGGTGCCCAAAAGGGCATCCACAATGACGTCGCTTCGGGCTACCAATTGGCGTAAGGTCGTCAGCTCCTGATCATCGGAGAGCCATGTCACCGGGAGGTTTTTCTGGCGAGCTAGCTCCCAGTTCTTGTCATCTCTTGTTTCGCGTTTCCAGACATATAGATGGACTGCGGCGCCCATATCTGCCAGGTAACGCGCCGCGACCAATCCATCGCCACCGTTGTTGCCGGGTCCTACTAGCACCAGGATGCTGGCATCCTTTGCCCCTATCCACTCCTCGATCGCCTGGGCAACAGCACGGCCAGCGTTTTCCATCATCTGGTCAAATGTGACTCCGCTGGCGTCTGCTGTGGTCTCGATCTGACGCATCTCTTCCGTTGTGACGACCTTGATGCTCATTTTGCCCTCTGTTGTCGCAGTACTCTGTCCAACCACGTTTTGCATTGCTGTGAAGTATCAGGAGGTTGAGCAACATCACTGCTAGCGCGAGTATAGCACGTGCCCTTACCCGGTGCAAAGGATGCAGGGAATCGCTCTTTCTGACCTGTCGTTTAGGAGAGGGAGGTGAATCTCCTTTTTATGCCTGTGAGCGCGTGCAAGAAAACCAGGCGCTGTCAGGGAGACGCAATGGACCATCCGGCAAGCCCGGTGCATGACGAACTTTTACACATTTCTAATACAACACTTGTGTGATTCTAACGGCTTCGTAGTATGGTCAAAAGTGAACAATGAAGTGATAACAAGCAGCGAATAAGAAAGGAGGTGTCTGGCTATGGCAGACCTGGTACGGTGGGATCCCTTCCGCGAGATGATTTCGTTGCGCGAGGCGATGAACCGGCTGTTTGAGGAGAGCTTCGTCTCACCCTTGGGCACCCAGTTGTGGCGCCGCGAGGGGGTCGAGCCGCTCGCGATGGACATCTACGAGACTGACAACGACCTGGTGGTCGAGACTTCGTTGCCCGGCGTCAACCCCGAAGAGGTGGACATCTCCGTGGTGGGCAACACGCTGACCATCAAGGCGGAGAGCAAGAAGGAAGAGGAAAAAGAAGAGAAGGGCAAGTATTACTGCCGCGAGCGTCGCTATGGCCTCTTCCAGCGCAGCGTCTCGCTGCCGGTAGAGGTTGATCCGAACAGGGCCGAGGCTGTGTTCGAGAATGGGGTGCTCAAGCTGACGCTGCCGAAGACCGAAGCTCAGAAGCCGCGCAAGATCGCCATCAAGAAGTCGTAATCGCTCCGTTGCCGCTCAAGTTGGCGGGGAGACCACCAGCGTGGTCTCCCCGTTTTTTTGTGTGTCGCGTTGTCAGCGCGGACTCATGATGAATTTGAGGGTGGATCCTCAGATGGGACTATTCCCTCGTCTCGAAAGAAGATTCACCGCCTAAGAGATGGCGCAGGATAAGCGCATGGATCACCTGCTCCACCGGCGCCAGATCATCAGTGAAGGGCGCCAGACACCCTTCCACCGGCACAGTGGTTGCATTGGCGCTGGCGGGCAACCATGTTACCCCGTTAGCACACCGCACTTCCCATATTGGTGCTGCCAGGGAACGTGCAGCTACCTCGCGCAGCAAAGGGTTGTCCATCAGGGCAACATTGTGGCCCAAATTGGTGGCGTGCGCTGGCTGTACGGTTGCTATTACCAGGCTATTGCCCGTGAAACACCCGAAGCCGGGTTCGTCCAATACAAACACGCTGGGAAAGACTGTCTTCATTGTGCTCGCGAGAGCATTGACCAGAGCATAGTCTGTCTCCGACCGTGCTGCATTCACGGCCACTACTCCATCTGGCGTCAAATGGTCGCGCGCCAGCTGGAAGAACTCCACCGTGGTCAGATGAAACGGGATGTAAGGCGGCCGGTAGGCGTCCACTGCGATCACTGTATAACGCTTTTCGCTCTTGCTCAGGTAGTAGCGCCCATCAGCAGCAATGGCGTTCAGGTTAGGCTGGTTCATCGCGAACCAGCGGCGGCCCACGGCGATGATTGCGGGGTCGATCTCGACACCGTCTATTGGGATGTCCCCGTATACCGCTGTGTACTGCGTCGAGACAGTGCCTGCTGCCAGCCCGATCAGGAGCAGGCTATGCATGCGATCAGCCGAATAAGGGGGTGGATTGAAGTAAGGCGCTATCAGGAAGTAATCCCAGATGCCTCCTGACAGCGCTGCATTGGGGTTGTACACCGAATGGATGCCAAGGCCCTCGTTCAACTGCAGCCAATAACTGTCGCCGCTGCGGGTCACCCGGATGTAGTTGTACATTGACTCGGTCTCAAAAACGGTGTCTTCTTCTGCCCGGATCGGCTGCGCGTTCCAGAAAAGCGCCAGCAGAATGACCAGCACTGGCATCCAGAGATATCGCAGTGTCAATCGACGCGAACGACGCCATAGGCCAGTTAAACTGATCGCCAGCAGAAGCAGGGAGAAGAAAAGGAATGTGCGTCGTGTGCCCAGGTTAGGAATAAGCACCAACACTGGCAGGAAAGTACCCAGAATACTGCCCACCGTGCTCAGCGCATAAATGCTGCCCGCCACGTTTCCACTGTGTTGCACGTCGCGCACCGCCAGGCGGATAGCAAAAGGGGACACGCATCCTAACAGAGTCACGGGCACGCTGAACAGAACAAGCACCCCCACAAAGGAGCCAAGTAGCACACCTATGTCGAGATAGATCAGACCCTGCGCGCTCCAACGCAGAATGGGCCCTGCTGCCAGGGGGATGATCCCCACCCCGAAGGCTGCCCAGGCACAGATCTGATACAGAGTGGTCTCGCGCGGATCGCGGTCGGCCCAACGCCCCCCAATCCAGTAACCGAGTGAAAAATAGATGAGCACCAACCCTATCAGGTTGGCCCATACCACGATCGAGTTGCCAAAAAACGGATCGAGAAGGCGAGCCGCGGCCAGCTCGACACCCAGTCCGGTCATCCCAGCGGTGAAAACGGTCAACAGCAAGCTACCATTACGTCGCAGCAAGAAGCCACCTCATTCGTGGGCGGGATCAGGTATCAGGGAAGGGGTGAGCACAATAGATTTCTCATGGTCCTTGGACAATTGGTAATGCTCACGGGACACGCGCCACGCCAAGTATCTATGTTATGGAAAAACGGTAGCCAATACCCCGTTCGGTGAGAATAAAACGTGGTCTGTGTGGATCTTGTTCGATTTTGCAGCGCAATCTCCAGACATACCATTTGACGTTGTCATCGTTGGCCTTTGACTCATAAGACCAGACATTGTCAAAGACTGTCTGGGTGGGCAGAACGCGTCCGGCGTTCTCCGCCATGAAGAGCAACATACGGTATTCAGTGGGGGTAAGCTTCACGGGCTTGCCGTAGGCGATCACACGACGCCCTGTTGTGTCGATGATGAGGTCGCCTCCACCGAAGCGCATTTGTGCATCTTGGTACACCGGTGCCCGTTGGGAGCGACGCAACACAGCACGGATGCGTGCCAGAAGCTCTGCGGCCTGGAAAGGCTTGACCACGTAGTCATCCGCCCCGGCATTAAGTCCTCGCACAACGTCCGCCTTGTCTCCTAAGCCGGTCAGCATAATGATCGGTACGTTAGAGACCTTTCTGAGATAACGACATATTTCCCAGCCTGAAACACCTGGCATTCTCAGGTCGAGAATTACAAGGTGAGGTTGCACGCGATGAAATTCCTGTTGGGCAGCTGCGCTGTCATCCACTAAGTATGTCTGGAAGCCTTCTGGCTCAAGCACCCGCCGAATGTGCTCGAGGGTCAGAAGGTCATCATCAATCACCATAATCCTTTCCGGCATCAAAAATCCTCCTACAATGCCGGACAACTTACCACCGTCTCCCTATAATGGATTGTATAACTGCCGTTATAGGTGTCAAGTGCAATGTGCTGTCGGTCGCGTTTCGCCTGGATTGATGCTCCTTGCCCCTGCACAAAAGTGCTGGGCTGAAGCTCGCGTGCTGTACGGGCCGGGATCCGACAATCCGGGGTAAATGTGCGGTTGCTGACAGGTGGAACAAGCACCATGTGCCAGCACCCACAAAGGGTGGACACAGGCACCATCGAGGCCAATGCGTGAGGCTACCAGGCTTCTGGACAGCAGAAATTGGTTGCCCAGGCTCACCCTCTATCTGTGAGAAGATCTCGAGGTATGCAAAGGGTCTCTGTGCGGTGGAAAGCGCGTCACCGATCTATGGCAGGCCGGTGACTTTGATCCCGGCCCCATCCGCATTGTAGCGCTTGTTGATGCCGATCAGAATAGCAGTCAGCCCCTCGACCACCACCGCATTCTGCAGTGGCCCGGCGTCGAGGCCTCGCATGCCGGCCGCCTCTGCCAGTGCGATCGCCTCGGCCTTGGCGTCCTTGTCATCGCCGCACACCAACACGTCGCACTCCACTGGATCATCCAGATTACTCAGATGGGTGGCGCTGACATTCTGGAAGGCGCACACGACGCGCACCGCATCGCCTAACAGCGCCTGCGCCTCGGCTGTGGCGCTGCCGCCGGGTGGAATGTGTACCCGGCTGACCTTGGGTGGCTGCAATGGCACGGTAACATCTACCAGGACCTTGCCCGCCAGTTGCGTTCGAATGCTCTCCAGCGTTGCGGAGTGGGCGTTGTAGGGCACCGTGAGCACGACGATGTCAGCTGTTGCCGCCGCCTCCGCGTTGAGCATACCTTCCACCAGAGGCGCTCCCAGACGCGCATTGAGGGATTCGGCGACGGCGTGTGCCTTGGCTGCCTCACGCGAACCAATGATGACTCGATAACGACCCGATTTCGCCCAGCGCAGAGCGAGACCAGGGCCTTGGTGGCCTGTTCCGCCAATGATTGCAACAGTCTTCATTGTTCTTCTCCCAGAATGGTTTGATCGGCAAAGCGATGATGATCAGCCGCCTGGCAGCCCCTGTAACAGTTCATCGCGCCCATGCCCCTTAGTGTTCTTGACGCAGAAGGAACAATCCACCCAGGCCGTCGGCCACGTAAACGAGATCGTTCGCCACGGCCACAGCCCAGGCAGTGCCCGGGGTGTTAATAGCTTCAGTCTCGACCGGCAGCGTCGGGTTGGCTGCGTTGATGACACACAGGCCGTCAGAACCTGTAGCTATGTAGATGGTGTTGTCCACAGCTACTATGTCCTCGATCCCTGCACCGCCGGTCGGGTCAACCATGCCCACCTCACGAGGTGTAGTCGGGTCACTTACGTCCACCACCAGCAAACCGGCATAGCACGTCCCATCGCGGCACACGTTCTGGGCAACGTATGCATGATCTCCGTACACTTTCACCTTTTGGGCAGAGCCGGGGACCTCCATAACGCCAGCCAGAGAGGCATACTCTGGCTGGGCAATGTCGACAATTTGCAGCCTGGTGTCGCCAGCGGTATAGGCATAGTGCCCGGCGATGGCAACACCCAGAGCCGGGGTTTCCAGGAATGTTACGGCACGAGGAGATGTTGGCTGTCTCAAGTCAACCAACCAGAAACCGGCCGATTGAGCTGCTACGCCGGCGTAGGGGCCGTCGGGCGTCAGCGCGATGTCTTGCACCATGTCATGAAACACGATGTAACCAACTCGCATATCTGAGTTCGCGGTGGCCGGATCCAACACTGCAAGTTCGGGGCCACTCCCGAGGTAGAGGTAGCCCGCGTGTGCTACGAGCACGTTTGGGGTGCCCCCCAGATGGCCCGCCACACCGAAACTCTCTGCAAAAGCGACACCAGTCGATATTTGGGCGAGGACGGCGAGTCCCATGACACCGCTAACCAGCAACCTGAGTGCATAAGGAAAGATACGAGATCGCATCATTTTTGTACCGCTCTCTTCCCGTAATCAGCGACGACTATATCTCCATCACGCGTCGCCACACCCCCTTGGCCAGCTCACGGGCGCGTGCCGTGATGGCGGCTTCGTCCAATGTGAGCAGCTGGCGATCACGCATCAGCAGCTGACCACCACAGATGGTGTGCGTCACCTGGCTGCCGTCCATGCCGAACACGATGTGCCAAGAGAAGTTGCCATCGGTCAGCGGTGTAAAGGGGTAGTAGTCCAGCAGGATGATGTCAGCCAGCGCACCTGGCTCGAGCGCGCCCAAAGGCTTGTCCCAGAAGAGGCGCGCCAGTTGTGCGTTGTTGGCAAAAGCCATGCGCATTACCTGGTCGGCCGGCATGGCGCGTGGATCCCGCGCGTGCAACTTGTGCACCAAGTAGGCGACGTGCATTTCGCTAAACATATTGTTGGAGAAACCATCATTGCCGAGTGCCACATTGATGCCGCGATGCAGCATGTCGGTCACATCAGCAACTCCGACCGCATTGTTCATATTACTGCGCGGCTGGTGGGTGACGTGCGTGCGGGTAGCGCGCAGCGTTTCCCGTTCGTAGCCGTCCACGTGGACGCAATGCACTGCAATGGTCTGTGGCCCCAGCACCCCGAATTTCTCCAGGCGTTCCACAACGCGCATGTTGTGTTTCTTCAAGCAGTCGCGCTGGTCGGCCATGTCCTCCGCCACGTGGAGATGCAGCCCCACGCCCAGCGCACGCGCTTCAGCCACACAGGTGGCCAACGTCTCGTCCGACAGGGTCATGCTGGCGTGCATTCCGAACGAAGCACCCAGACGTGGGTGGGGGTTCTGGCGCAGTTGGCGAACGAAGCGCACGTTTTCAGTGATGCCGGCACGCGCGCCAGCAACACCATGGCGGTCGGTTACTTCATAGCACAGACTGGCCCGCACACCGGCCTGTTCGACGGCCTCGGCGATGGCATCCAGTGAGCCTTCGATCGCGTTGGGGCTGGCGTGGTGATCGATCAGTGTGGTGGTGCCATGGCGAATGGCATCGACCAGACACACCAGGGCGCTATAGGTGCAATCCTCAAGTGTCAGCACCCGGTCGATCTTCCACCACAGTTTCTCAAGAATCTCTGGGAAATTGGAGGGAGCCTCGCCCGGGATCGCCATTCCACGCGCGAAGGCGCCGTAGAAGTGGGTATGCCCACAGATCAAGCTGGGCATCACAATTTTGCCTGCAGCGTCCAGCTTTTCGGCATGGGGATAGCGCAAGATCAGTTCAGCGGTGGAGCCGACGTCCAGGATCGTGTCGCCTTCATAGTAAACTGCACCGCTGTGTATGACACGTGGCGTCGTACCAAAGGTGATAAGCGTACCATTGGTGATCAGCATTTGAGGCTTTCCCTCCAAAGTGGTGGGTGTTATTGACAAGTTATACCTGCGAAAACACCTCGATCATTATGCACAGATTGCTCAGCCCCACATTACTGCCCTGCCGCTATTCCGAGACCTCTTCGTTGTTGCCGGGCAAGGTCTCTATCAGTTGCTCAAGGAGGTTACGAATTCCCAATCTGTCGGCAAGGTCGCGCACAGCAGCCACGTTCAACGCCTCCCCCTGTATGAGCAATATTCCTCTCGCATCGCGCAGATGTTTGTCCGATCCAGTCTCACGATAGGCTATGAGTTTGGCAATGACAATATCCTCGGGGGCAATGACATATGCAGAGCGCCCGCTCTCGTCCAGTTCAAGCCGTTGGCGACGCTGGAATGCCAACCTTGTAAACAGGTCATCTGGCAATGGGATTAGATCGACCTTGGCCCCTGTAGATGGCTGAATAACATTAAAGGGGTATCGCCGCTGCAATGAATCGCGTATCGCTTCTTCACTGGCATAGTAATCAGGAATAGGGAAGCGTTCCACAAATGGCGACACATCTGCTGGTTTCATATCTACAACGATATCTATGTCAATCGTTAGCCGCGGCTCGCCGTAAAGTATCGCAGCGAATCCTCCTACGACCATATAGGGAATCCCCAGATGCTCGAGTGTCTCTATCACATACATGAAGAAAGATCGCAGCTCGTTCTCGGTTGCCCGTTGCATGGTGTCATCTGCCTATGTTGGGGTTCCCCTGTATTCGTCGTGTCACCAGCCAGGCAAGCTCCTCATCGGATAGGTCGGGATGCCGTCGCCGTTCGCTTGCGCGTATCATGTCTAACACTATCTGATAAATCTGGCAGGCGATGTCAAACCGGCGTGCTGCGCTCATCGCCCGCCAGATGGAAATTTGCTGCGGGCTGGTCTCCCCCAATTGGCGACGCAATCCACCCACGCGGTTATTACCGACGGGTGAATAAAGCGTTTCAACCGTACTCATGCCTGCGAAAACACCTCGATCATCAGGTATGGATCGCCCAACGGATAGAGCACGGGGCAGGTGCAGCCATGGGCGATGTACTCATTCACTTTGGCCTTGACCTCCTTGGGTGTGCCACTGGCAGTGATGCGCTGCACCAGCTCATCCGGCACGAACCGCATAGCCTCCTTTATCTGTTCCTTTGTCGCTGGCCAGCCCAAGATGTTCTGGATTTGCTTGACCACCTCTTCACTGACGCCACTCGCCTGTGCGATGTGCGGCTGCTGCGCCAGATATTGGGTGAGCAGTGCCCGTGCGCCATCCAACGCCACTGCCTTATTGGTATGCACAGAGCAGACGATCAGCTGGGGTCGATCAATCTCGTCGAACTTGCGACCTGCGCGCTCGGCACCTATCCGCAGGTGTTCCAAGGCTGGATCGTTGTATTCCACCGGCACGCAATAGTTGAGCAGCACCCCATCTGCGATCTCGCCGGCCAGCTCCATCATCTTCATCCCTGTTGCGCCGATCATCAGCGGCACATTCCGCGGCTCGCGTCGCCCGTGCACTACATCCAACTCGATCCCGGTGACATGGATGAATTCGCCGTGGAAGGTGACGTTCTCCATGCGCAGCAGGCGACGCACCACCTCGATCGTTTCGCGCATGGCCACCAACGGTTTCTTGCGCTCGATGCCCACGTTCTTCGCCAGCGGATCCCACCATGCGCCGATGCCGCAAATGATGCGGTTGGGGGCCAGATCGTCCAGTGTCAGCAGCGTGGCAGCTAGCAGGCCCACATTGCGCGTCCAGTTGTTGATCACTCCTGATGCCACCTTAATGCGTTCTGTGACCGCGGCATAGGCGGCCATGGGCACAATCGCGTCGCGCACCAGCCGACTCTCCGCCTGCCAGACAGCTTCGAAGCCGTGTTTCTCAGCAAACTGTGCCAGCTTCATCCCCTCGCGAATGGGGTGAGCGTCTTGCAAATAAAGTGCTACCCGTTGCTTGGCCATGCTTGTCTCCTGAAAGTCTCTAAGCCTAGCGTGTCATCCGCCTTTGGCCATTTGAATCGCCAGCTCATTGTGACGCGCGATAATGCGCTCTACATCGAAGTTGGGGATCTGGCCATTCTCGACGACCACACGCCCGTTGATCACCGACAAGTCCACATTGGGGGGTGCGCACAACACCAGAGTGCCAACCGGATCATGGCAGGCAGCGCCAGCGAAAGACAGACGGTTGAGATTGATGCCGATGAAATCGGCTGCCTTGCCCGGCGCCAGCATACCGATGTCATCACGCCCCAACACACGCGCACCACCCAGCGTGGCCATTTCCAAAGCCTCGTCCACAGTGAGTGCATCCGCACCCTTGAGAACGCGTTGCAACAACAGCGCCATGCGCACTTCGGCCAGCATGTGAGATGAATCGTTGGAAGCGCTGCCATCCACCGCCAAGCTCACCTTTACGCCGGCATCCAACATTGCACGGATGGGTGCAATGCCAGAGCCCAGCCGCATGTTGGAACTGGGACAGTGTGCCACACCGGTGCCTGTCTCGGCCAGCAGACGAATCTCGTCCGCGTTGAGGTGGACAGCATGCGCATACCACACATCCGGTCCCACCCAGTCCACTCGTCGCATGTACTCCACCGGCCGGCAACCGAATTTCTCCAGGCAAAAGCGCTCCTCGTCCTGTGTTTCGGCCACATGGGTGTGCAGCGTCAGGCAGTGTGCGCGTGCCCAGGCAGCTGCGTGTTTCATCGTCTCAGCAGTGACCGAGAAAGGCGAACAGGGCGCCACTACGATGCGCAGCATTGAGTAGGGATTGGGATCGTGGAACATAGTGACCAGACGCTCACAGTCGGCCAAGATCTGCTCTTCCGTTTCCACAATCTCGTCAGGTGGCAAGCCACCCTGGGAACGGCCCAGCGACATGCCACCGCGGCAGGGATGAAAACGCACTCCCAATTCGCGCGCCGCACGAATCTCATCTGCATGGTCGGCGTCGTTGGGCACCAGGTAGAGGTGATCACTTACTGTGGTGCACCCCGAGAGGAGCAGTTCTGCCAAACCCACCAGGGCGCTGTAATAGACTGCCTCGGCGTTCAGACGTGCCCAGATGGGGTAGAGATACACGAGCCAGTCGAACAATTTCGCGTTTTGTACCGCGGGCATGGCGCGTGTCAATGTCTGGTACAGATGATGATGCGTGTTGATCAGACCAGGCAGCACCACCATATCCGAAGCATCGAGGATGCGGTCTGCCTGTGTGGGAAGTTCTGCGGTTGGCCCGACGGCTTCGATGACATTATCCCGCACAAAGATTCCACCATTCGGGATCTTGCGGCGCGCATCATCCATCGTCACCAGCAAGCGGGCGTTTTTCAGGAGCAGAGTACTCATTGCAGCAGTCCATCCATTTGACGGCAGCACATAGCAACAGCCAACGCAGAAAGTATCTCGTAAGCAGCTGAGAAGATTATACACGTATGAAAGTGATCTGCCAATGAGCTTGTGTCATGGCCTGATGCGTGGTATAATTACTATTGTGTTGCAAAACACAGCGGATTAGCGGGGCAGCGGCAAAAGATGCCTTGAGCAAAACTGGTTGCTAAGACAGGCATGTAAGCTCCATCTGTAAGATGGTAGCTGCTAGCGTACAGCCCCCCGTATTACCGAGGGCTTGAGTTGGTAGGAGGGGAACATGATCGAGGTTGTGATCGAGAGCGTGCGGGTTAGTTTAATGTCGCAGGATCGGATGGTTGTGCTCAAGGAAGTTGATCGCAACCGTTATCTACCTATTTGGATCGGTCCCTTCGAAGCTGACGCGATCACCATTCATTTGCAAGGCGTGCAGGTAGCGCGTCCCCTGACCCACGATCTTCTGAAGAATTTCATCGGGGCGCTGGGGGCAAAGGTATCTCATATTGTGGTGAACGATCTGCGCAACAATACCTTCTTCGCGGAGATCACAGTGGACAATCACGGCAAGGAGCTCAAAATTGATGCGCGACCCAGTGACGCCATTGCCCTGGCGGTGCGTGTAGGCGCTCCGATCTTTGTGTCCGAGAAAGTGATGGAACAGGCCGGTATCACCCCCGAGGAGGAGATCAGCGAGAGCGAACAGGCCCCCACTGCCGAGGAAAAGGAAGACCTGGAAGTCTTTCGTGACTTTGTCGAATCCCTCGATTTAGACGACCTAGACGAGTGAGAGCACTTGCTCTGTTCTTTTTGATCCCCTTTCTCAGTGCACGCTATACAGATGGGCGGATGGTTGAGCGATGAGCGAGCCACCGCGAAGCGGACATGAGAGGCAGCCACCAGCTAATGTGGAGGCGGAAGAGGCAGTGCTGGGAGCACTGCTGATTGACCCGGATGCCATCCTACGCGTGGCAACTTTCCTCCAACCACCTGATTTCTATGTACCGCGCCACCGGGCAATCTTCCAGGCAATCCTCGATCTGTATGAGCGCCGTGAGCCAGCTGACCTGGTGACATTGACCGACGAACTCGAGCGACGCGGACAACTGGCATCGGTCGGTGGAGTTGCATATCTCACTGGTTTGATCAACGCCACACCCACCAGTATCCACGTGGAGTACTATGCTCGCATCGTGGAGCGCACTGCTGTGTTGCGCCGACTGATTCACGCGGCCACTGAGATAGCCAAGCTCGCATACCAGGATACTGAAGATGTAGACAGCGTTGTGGATCGGGCGGAAAGTCTTATTTTCTCTGTTTCGGAGAAGCGCATCGCGCGCGATCTGGTGCCCATCCGCCAGGTGCTCGATCAATATTATGACCGCATCGAATACTTGATGCAGCATCAGGGGGAGATGGCAGGCATCCCTACAGGCCTGGTTGACCTGGACAAATTATTGGGAGGCTTGCAGCGTTCTGATCTGATCATCATTGCCGGACGGCCTGGCATGGGCAAGACCAGCTTGGCCCTTTCCATCGCATTACAGGCAGCGCGTCGCTGGCGGAAGCGCATTGCGATTTTCAGCCTGGAGATGAGCAGTGAGCAGGTGGTGCAGCGCCTTATCAGCGCCGAGACAGGCATTGATGCCCAGCGTCTGCGTCTGGGGCAGATTCACGAGGATGAGTTCAACGTCTTCGTGGAAGCGACAGGCATACTCTCAGACATCCCGATCTTCATCGATGACACGCCAGCCCTCTCGGCGATGGAAATGCGCGCCAAAGCGCGCCGCCTGCACGCCGAACATGGCCTGGACCTGATCATCGTGGATTACTTGCAACTGATGCGCGGTGAGCTGGGCAGCGATGGGAATCGCGTTCAGGAGATCAGCTTTATCTCGCGTGCTCTCAAGTCACTGGCGCGCGAGCTCAACGTGCCCGTGGTGGCGCTTAGCCAGCTGTCCCGCGCGGTCGAGTCGCGCCAGGACAAACGTCCCGTGCTCTCCGATCTGCGCGAGAGTGGGAGCATCGAGCAGGACGCCGACGTAGTCATCTTTGTCTATCGTGATGTGGAGCACAACCCTGATACGAAGTTCCCCAACTTGGCTGAGATACGCGTGGCCAAACATCGCAGCGGGCCAACGGGCATCGTGTCTGCCTATTTCAAGAAGGAGCTGGCGAAGTTCGAGAACGCCGAGGTGCACCGCGAGGTGTTGGGGCAGATGGTGGAAGGATAGTCAGGCGTATGAGCATGCGGTTTGAGGGATTTCCTGCGGGAGAGTTGCAGTACATCACGGTGCCCGATCTGTTTTTCACGGGTTTGGTGCCACTGGTGGATGATCTGGGCGAATTGAAAGTGATCTTGCATATGATCTGGCTGCGGCAGCGCCGGGGCAAGCAGGTGGTCACAGAAGAGGAACTGAGTACGGATGAAACTCTCATGGCCGGTCTCAGCGCCCTGGAAGGTGATCCTGCGGAACATCTTCGCGATGCGCTGAGGCGCGCCGTGCAGCGTGGCGCCCTGCTGTGTGAAGTTCTGGAGACACCAGATGGGCAGCACAATGTGTACGCCCTGAACAGTGCCGGTGGACGAGATGCGATGGAACGGGTACGCCAAGGGAAGCTGGGCGTGGAGCGAGTCGTGCTTACGGAGCGTCCTGTAACACGACCGCGCCCCAACATCTTTGAGCTCTACGAAGACAATATCGGTCTCATCTCACCGCTCCTGGCCGATGAGCTGCGTGAGGCGGAGGCAACGTATCCGGCTGACTGGATCGAGGAGGCATTTCGCATCGCGGTTGAAAACAACGTCCGTAAATGGCGTTATATTCAGGCGATCTTGGAGGGCTGGGCGACCCGAGGCAAGGATGATCGTTCGGCAGCGCGCCGTGCCGAATCGGAGAAGCGTTGGTATACGGATGAAGAGTTCGAACGGTTCTTCAAACATTGAGCGCGAGGTAAAACTTTCGGTGGTCACCAGACACCACCAGACTTGTCCCATTTGCGGAGGAGCAGGGTTCCTGCGCAAGGACGTGCCGGTGGGGCATCCCGAGTTTGGCAAGGTGGTTGCCTGTGAGTGCCAACGGCCACGCCTGGAAGCAGCGCGACTGAACGATCTGCGCGCGATGAGCAATTTGGAGGCAATGAGCCGTTTTACTTTCGAGACCTTCAAGCCTGAGGGTGTCGGGCTCACGGAAGAAAAGCGACATAACCTGCGCAGTGCTTATGAGGCAGCTCGTGCTTTCGCGGCAAACCCCCAAGGGTGGCTGGTGTTGCTCGGAGGGTATGGCTGTGGGAAAACACACCTGGCAGCTGCGATTGCCAATGAGCAGCTGATTTTGGGGAGGCCGGTGTTGTTTGTCGTGGTGCCGGATTTGTTGGATCATTTGCGCGCTACTTTCAGCCCTCATAGTACTATCACCTACGATCGACGTTTCGAGAACGTGCGTAATGTGACCGTGTTGGTCCTGGACGATCTGGGCACCCAGAGCAGCACTGAGTGGGCGCGGGAGAAGCTCTTCCAGATATTCAACCATCGTTACAATCTGCGTCTTCCCACCGTGGTCACCTCCAACTGCAAGCTGGAAAGCATCGACGTCCGCATTCGTTCGCGCCTGATGGATCCTGACCTGGTACGCATTTGTCATATTACGGCGCCCGATTACCGGAGCAGCGGGAGTGAGATGCTTGGCTATGAGCTCTCGAGCCTGGAGCTGCACAGCGATCAGACATTCGACACGTTCAGCTTGCGAGAACGTGAGCTCACCCGTGAGCAGGTTGAAAACCTGGAGCAGGTGTTAACCTTCGCGCGGAACTATGCAGCTAACCCCGAGGAATGGCTGGTGTTGACGGGGGGCTATGGCAGCGGCAAGACCCACTTGGCGGCTGCCATTGCCAACGCGCGCCGTGCGATGGGAGATCACAATGTGCTGTTTGTAGTGGTCCCGGACTTGTTAGACCATTTGCGCGCCACATATGCGCCGGACAGTCATGTCTCCTACGATACGCGCCTGGAACAGGTACGCAATGCTCCCTTGCTCGTCTTGGACGACTTGGGCACGCACAGCGCCACGCCGTGGGCGCAAGAGAAGCTCTATCAAATCTTCAACTATCGCTATAATGCTCGTTTGCCCACTGTTATCACCATTGCGGACGGGGTCAACGTGGACGAACGGCTCAAAGCGCGCTTGTTTGACGTGCGACATTGCACTATTTTGCGCTTGAACGTGCCCAGCTACCATGGCCAGACAGCACCCCCAACTGTGTTGCCGCCTCGTCGCAAGCGACGCTAGGCACTTTCTCTGCACCTGAGTGTACGATTCCAGCTATGCCCACGAACATGAAGGCATCTTGAGTCCGCAATGGTAGAAGCGCATTTCGTCTTGCAGGATGGTCAAATCTGAGCAGAGGCGACACTTCAGCATCTGCGAGGAATTATATCTCCACTTCAAACAGGAGATCTACCAGCTCGTCTACCAGTCTCGCAAGCAGCTCCCGGTCACCGTCACGGCGTGCTTGCTCAATTTCATCGATCTTGGACTGGATTTGATCGGCACGGTCGATCTCCAGGCGGCCATTCTGGAGCAGCCGGCGTGCCCGGTTGAGCATTACCTCTACCTCCCCGGTATCAAACGCGTCCGAATCTGACCCTGTCCCCTGTGCAGCCAACAGGGCTGCCATCTGTGCCGTAGCGCGGTTGATCTCCTCCGCGCTCAGGCGTTCTTTAGCAGCCATCACGGTGATCGTCTTGCGCTGACCGCTCTTGCGGTCGGTCGCTTGCACTCGTAATTGTCCGTTGACGTCCATGTCGAAGCGCACCGTCACGCGTGCCGGCTCACCTGGCGTCTCTGGTTGTAGTCCCTCGATGCGAAAGCGACCCAACAGGCGATTGCGCGAAGCGACAGGGTGCTCTCCCTGATACACCACGATCTCGACGGTGTCTTGGCCGGGATAGACGGTGCGAAAGACCTCTTCGTGAGTGCACGGGATCACTGTGTTGCGCCGAATAATAGGACGGTAGATGTCGGGCACAATGGTGTCACCCATCTGGGTGGCGATCTCAATGCCCAACGAAAACGGCGTGACATCCACCAACACAGTGCCGATCGGCTGCCCGGCAATGATTGCTGCTTGAACGGCTGCGCCCAGTGCCACCGCTTCTTCCGGATGGATGGCCATCTGAGGCTCGATGCCGGTGTGCTCGGTCAACATCTGCCACACCAGAGGGATGCGCGTTGAACCGCCTACCAACAGAATCCGGTCGAGATCGCGCGGCGACAGACCAGCATCCTGGAGCACCCGATCCACCGAGTCCAAAGTTCGCTGCAGCAGATCGCGAATGAGTGCCTCGAACTCGCGACGTGAGACCTCATACTCCAGGTGCAGTGGCCGCCCGCCACTCTCGGTCAGGAACTCTTCGCGTATCCATGCGAAGGGATGCTCAGAGAGCTCGATCTTGGCGCGTTCTGCGGCGCGTGTTAGGCGTGCCATGGCGCGGTGGTCACGTCTGAGATCAACGCTGTACCTCTCGGCAAATATGCGTGCCACGTGCTCTGCCAGGCGCAGGTCGAAGTCATCGCCACCCAGCCAGGTATCCCCATGGCTGGCGCGCACTTCCACCACTCCGGCGACCAGTTCTACTAGTGAACAGTCGAAAGTGCCACCTCCGAGATCATATACCAGCACCAGCTGATCTTCCGCGCGATTCAGGCCATAGGCCAACGCAGCGGCAGTCGGCTCATTGATGATGCGCACCACTTCCAGGCCAGCGATCTCGCCGGCATCCCGTGTCGCCTGACGTTGTGCATCCGAGAAATATGCCGGCACCGTGATCACGGCACGGCGCACGGTGCATCTCAGGCTCGCTTCGGCAACGGCCTTGATCTCATGCAGGATAAAGGCAGAAATCTGCTGGGGAGTGAATGTATAGCGGCCTATTGTGATACGTTCCGCCGAGCCCATCATCCGCTTGATGGATCGCACCGTGTTCTCCGGCGCAAACACAAACTGATTGCGCGCGGGCATTCCTACCAACCACTTACCCTGCGGGGACAGTCCTACCACGGAGGGCAGCAGACGCTCTCCACCGCGCGTTAGGAGACGTGGCTGACCATCCTGCACTACGGCAACTGCGGTATATGTGGTGCCCAGGTCAATACCAACGATCGGGTCATCCATACGTCAGTGCTCCTATCCCTTTTGTCACGCTATGCTCCTGCTGTGGTGCCGGCTGGCCTTCGCACCTCCTCAGCCGGTGCCGCAGGCTGTGACTGAAGCGAGGGGACGCGGCGCGAGACAATCACCTCTGAGTAGCGCAGGATGCTATTGCGCGTGCGATAGCCACAGCGTTCCTCTGCTACCACGATGCCCTCTGGAGCGCGGCCGCTGCTGTCCACTCCAACCGCAACGTGCAGGTGAGGGTCAAAGGGCTGACCTACTGCCGGGATAGGCACAACATCTGCCTGGGCCAGTACGTCCATCAGACGCTGGTAAACCAGCCAGAGGCCATCCACCCACGCAGAAAGCATTCGGTGCGCCTCGCCCTCCTCGGCGAGGCGGTTCAGCTGCTGCTTGGCGCTATTGAGTGTGGCTCCCAGTCCATCAATTACTGGCAGAATCGCCAGTATCAGGTCATGTCGCGCCAACTCGATCTCTTTGTGATGGTTACGTTGCAGGAAGGCAATGGTCTCTTCCTGGCGGGTGACAGTTGCGCGCAGGATGTTGATCGCCTCTCGTTGTTGCTCCAATGTCGACTCTTGCAAGGCATTCGCTTTGAATTGCACCCGAGCCAGGCGGCTTAAATGTTCAACCACCTGAGCAACTTCCGGCATCGCTGCGGCGCCGCTATTAGTCAGCTGCGCTGCCAGCTGGCTTATCTCTTCCCAGATGAGGCGTTTGTGGCTCATAGGTCCACCTCGCAAAAATCTTCACTGAAGTCTTCGCGCGCCAGATCACTCCACGCACGCAGTACAGCAATAACGTCCTCGGGGTGGAATCTTGTATCCACCCCCGCCTTCATCTTAATGCGTCTGTACGGCCACTCTTCCGGCTGGCACAGCTGAAACAAGCTGTCCTGCGCTTCTGTGGAAGTCAGCTGTTCATAAGCCGCACGGATCGCTTTGAACGCCTCAGGATCGAGTTCTGGTGGGTGAGCACGCACCTGCTCGAAGTAAGCTCGCCGCACCTCTTCTGGGGATGCGCCGGGTTGGAGCCCTAACACCCGATAGGGATCGCTCATTCTATTTCCCCCATCCGCAATGCCTCAAGCGCTACCCGCGCCTGTGCCATTGTGGCCGTGTCTCGTTTCTGACGAGCCAGGCGTTCCGCCTGTAGCAAGTGCTTTCTAGCCCTTTGTCCGGCCTTCGGATCAGACAAGAGGTGAATGCCCAGTAACAGGTGTGCTTCTGCTATGTCGGGCGCCAGTGAGAGTGCCTGTTCCAGACACTTCACTGCCGGTCCGAATTGCTTCATCGCGTAGAACGCGCGTGCCAAATCTACCAGCCCTCGCGCATCTGTGGCAGCACGTTGTCGTGCTATCTCCAACAGCTGGCTTGCCCACTGGTGATGCCCTGTTTTGGCGCACCATTTCCCCAATTGTAGGTAAAAGCTAAGCGGTGGAGGAGGGTGCACCATTTCGGCGCGCCGCAGATATTCCCGGGCGGACTCTTCCTTGCCTAAGCTCAGCCATGTGAGAATGAGCCAGTAATACGCTTCCAGGTCCTCCGGATGTTCGGCGAGCACGCGTTCTGCTTCTTCTTGAGCTCTTATCGTGTCACCCAACAGTCCATAGCAGCGAGCCAAGGAAGCGCGCAGGCGTGTATCCCCAGGCATTTGTTCCAGCCCGTCGCGATATGCAAGGAGAGCGCGACGCAGATTGCCTTTTTCAAGGTGATAGTCGCCTATCTGGCAGTCCAAACGGGCGATATGCTGGCGCGCCGTGGGATGTTCCGGATGGACGGCCAGCACGCGCTGCCACGAATGCAGCGCAGCGTACGGATAGCCCATCTGATCCAGAATCTGAGCTTGCCACGCCAGTGCCTCTTCATGCTCGGGATGCTCCATCAGGATTTTCATCACGGCGGAATGGGCAGCACTGTAACGTCCATCCTTGACCATAGCTGCCACCCATTCTAGTTGCAACGTCACATCTCCGGGAGCGTATCGGAGGGCATTCCGATACGCACGCACGGCGTCCTCGTAGTTGCCAGCACGGCTGAAACATTGCGCTGCCCGCTGCCACAAACGTGCTACCTGCTCATCGGACAGAACGTCGTGTGCCCTAGAAGGAGCTTTGCGAGGTCGAGAACGCACAATTTGTTGCCACAGCTCTGCTGCATGGGCAAAATGGCCCAACGCTTCCGCTGCGAGGGCTGCGTTGGTCATCAATGTTCTGCCTCTTTGGCCTGCCTGATAGGCAGCCCAAAGATACTTCCACGCCTTGTCCCAATCACCTTCCAGCGCGGCACGATAGCCCAAATGCTGTCGCACATGATTCGCGATAAGGTTCAGCTCCTCGATGTCCGGTGCATAGCGCAGTCCCTGCTCTGCCAATTGCAATGCTTCAGATAGCCCTGAAGCTTTATCCTGGGTTTCCAGAGGGAGGGCTTCATTCGAGTTGAGCAGCGTAATGGCAGACTGCGCACACGCCCATGCCAGATTGCGGGTCAGCCATGGGGTTTGCATCCCAACGCCCGTTGCAGCTTGCCAGTGTTCTAGCGCTTCTGTGTAGCGGCCGCGCTTCCACGCCAGCACGCCTATGTAGTAGTGCGCTGTGCCGATCGCACAGAGTGGCAAAGTGGCATCTTGCAGAGCGGCAGTTAGAAATGTTTTTGCTTCCGGTCTCTTAGAGCGTACGGCTGCCAGCCCAGCCCATAACGCATCAGCTCCCTGATGGGAGGCAGGATGCACATTCACCCTCCTTCTTCCACGTAGGAGTGCAAAAGCTTCCGAGAGGTAACCCTGTTCTTCGGGTGACAGAAATTGCCATACCATGTCCTCCTGTGGGCGGCAGCCTGTCTCCACCAGTGCAACTGCCAGCGGGAACGCGGCACGCGCATAAGGAGGCGTCCGTTCCAGCAAAGCTCGGTATAGGGGTATGGCAGATTGCCAGACATTTCGCCGATGGTATGCCAGTGCTAGATGATACTGGTAGCGTGGGTCGTCCGGGGCAAGGCGAAGTGCTTCTACGAGATCATATATCGAGTCTTGGGCAGCGCTGAGCGCACGGCGAAAAAATGCTTCCCCTGTTGCTCTCTCCAGCCGGTGCCGCAACGCATCATCGTGTGGCAACATCGCGGATGCCCGACGCCAGGCTCGGATTGCTGCAGTGTAATCCCCTTGCGCGAAAGATGTTTTGCCTTGTTCGATCAGAACTTCAGGCGGCAACGGTTGGACGCTCAGGTATTCATCCATGCACCCGGCGCGCCTTGGGCGTGCATTCATTAGGAGTGGCTCAACCTCCTGAAAATACCCAGCTTCGCTCAGCTGGTCTTTTGGTTATTCTCGGACGTTTGTGCAACGAGCTCGTCTGTTGCTCTTGGCAATGCAAAGCTGAACTTGCTGCCCTTGCCCAGCTCCGATTCGGCCCATACGCGACCGCCATAACTTTCTACGGTCCGTTTCACGATCGCCAGGCCCACCCCTGTGCCGCGTTGTACCATCGCCTTCGCTTGCTCGCCGCGGAAGAATTCCTCGAACAAACGCGGCATGTCTTCGCGCGCGATGCCGATGCCGGTGTCCTCCACCGAACCTACCACCTGATCGCCATCGTGGGTCAGGGAGATCGCGATGCGTCCACCTGGCCGATTGTACTTAATAGCATTGCTGATCAGGTTGGTCCAGACAGAACGCAACTGGTCTTCTGTGGCGAGCACGGGCGGTAGATCGGGAGCAACTTTCACCTCTATAGATAAACCTTTGCTCTCTGCTTCTACCCGTAGTAGCCCCAATACACTTTCCAACACTTTTTCTGCCCGCACTGGCACACCCTGAGCGGGGCCTTCGATGCGACGTGCTCGTACCAGTTCCAAGAGGTCGCGTATGAGGTCCAGCAGCTCATACGCACGTGTCTGAGCGCGTTCCAACACCTCGCGTTGCTTTTCCGGCGGGGCGTAGCCGCCCAGGACGAGATTCAGCGCACTGATGATAGCACCCATCGGTGCCCGCAGCTCATGCGCGACCATCACGATGAACTGTGTACGGGCAGCATCCAGCTGGCGTAGGCGCTCGTTCATCTCGGTGAGCTCGCTGCGGTTGATCTCGCATATCTGGCTGGCTTGCAGCAGCTCCTGAGTGCGCCGTCGCAACCGCTCGGCAACCGATGAGGCCATAGCGGCGGCCAGTAGCAGCGTTAGGGTGACAGCTGTGACGTGTGCAGCTGTATAAACTGGGTTCGCGTAGTGCAAAGGGTCGGCCAGCTGGGGCAAATGGACATGGGGCAACCAGCCGCTCATTTCAGAAAGAGCCATGCCCGCATACAAGCTCGATGCCAGCAGCGCCACGCCGAAACTGGCCAAACGCGAGAGCAGAATACTGGCTATTATTACGTGAAAGAGCAAGAAAACCCCAAAGGGGTTTTCGATTCCTCCGCTAAAGTGCAGCAGAGCTGTCAGAGCGAGCAGATCGAACACAATCTGCACCGCCGCAAAAATCGGAGAGCGGCGGCGTCGGATGCCTGTACCACGTCGTCGCCACAGATAACGGGCATAGAGCAGAAATAGGAGGTTGTAGAGAGCGATAACCGCTGTCACGGTTACCAGCGGCAATACGGGCAAGGCTGGCTCCACCAGACGCGCAATGGCAATCCCGGCCAGGGTGCTTACCACTGCTACCCAACGCAGTCGGATCAGCCAGCCAATACGCTCTACAAGCTCCAGTTTCAGCGGGTGCAGATCGATCAACTCTTCGTGCCGACAATCTCATTGGCAATGCGCAATACCTCTGCCATTGGTACCGGTTTGGTCAGAAATTGATCAACTGACAGAGGCTTATCGGTTGGAAAATGTCCAATGTACTCGGTGTCCATGATAGAAGTGAGCATGATGATCGGGATATCCCACAACTCGGGATCTTCCTTAATTGTCGCTGTCACGTCAACACCCTCGGTGGGGTGTGCCATTACCACGTCTAAAAAGACCAGGTCAGGCTTCTCGCGTCGCATGGTCTCCAAACCGAGCCTGCCGCTGGCAGCGGTCAGCACCTCAAAGCCATCACTCTCCAGCCCGATCCGCATAAACTCACAAAAGTCGGGATCATCATCAATAATCAGCACTTTGCCCTTGGATGCCATCGGGGGTCCTCCTTGCATTGTAGCCTGCTGAAATGTACATCAGACCTATGTCAATTATAACGTGCCCGATGGGGGTGTCAAATGCATTTCAGAAGAGCACGTTCTCTCCCGCTCTCATGGTCGCGTAATCGCATTCCCCTTCGGGCATCTGATCGTATGAGAACGTCGCACAATGGAGATCTCAGCCGTTCAATACTCTTATGCGCCTTCGAGTGCAGGCAACACGCGCATGGGCCACTTGCCCTGCTTACTGCGCAGATAAGCCGCCCGCCGCGCGCCATAGGTGGGATCAATTTGGGACAGCGGCAACAATTGACCGTCCCGCAGTACATGAGGATCCACAGTGCGCAGCTTGGTGCTCACGTGGAAGGTAGGATGATCATCGTCCCATATGAAGCGCGTTTTGGGGGAGATCAGCGCCAGCAATTCCTGCAAATGGGCATCCGGACAGAGGTGCAGCTTGTGCCAGACCTGTGCATCCGTGCTCCACAGATCACTCTGGCTGATGGCACCCAGTTCCAGTCCGCGTCGGATTGCCTGTGCGCACAGTTCATAAAGCCCCACCTCACGAAAGCTCGACCAGCTGGCATGGTCAGCAGCTATATAGGTATCGGCAATCCAACGCGCTGTCGCTTCATCGGCAACGGCAATGTATCCCTTGCAGACCACCAATCCCTCCAGGACACGCTGGATGTCTTCCTGACGGGCCAGGCCCAGATCGAGGCTGTCACGCAGGAAGTAGTCCAGACGGTCAGCGCATAGGGCGGGCGCCGGTTGTTCCAGCAAGGAGAATTGGTCCTCGTCCAGTAGCTCTCGCCAATCGTATCCATAGCGTGCCAGCAGAGCCGGCAGGTCGCTGTGCTCTACATATTTCTCCTTCATCGTTTCGTGGTAACACTGGCTGTCGTGCCCGCCGTAAACATAGTCGATTACATGGCTGAAGGCAGTATGGCTGACGTCGTGCAACAGGGCAGCCAGCTGTTCCTGCAGTGAAGCGCCCAGACGACGCACCAGCAGCATGACCCCCACGCTATGTTCGAAGCGCGTTGTCGCACGGGTTATCCCTACCAGGCCACTGATGCCGTGTTGCAACACACCGTGTAACCTTTGCACTGCACGCGTGTGCAGCACATCCAGCAACACGGGCTCGTCGATCTCAACATGTCCGTAGATGCGATCGTGGTAGTGCAATGTTGTCCCTTACCCTTTGAGCTCTTTGGCTTTGTCTGCGAATACTGGGGTGGAATCGCAGGCGTCATAGCTGTGCAGCGCGTATCCATTATGGAGGCTGCGCAGTACACGTCAAGTTCGAGCTTCGATACACCATCGTGATCGCTTCCTTTTCTCGGCCTTGATTTCTTAATGCTCTCGTTGCGGATGGGTCGGAAGCAGCAGGGCGAGCCACTTGCTCCTGTAGGTTCACCAAGCCTATAATGAGTATACTCCTATTGAGTATACTATTGATCCTCACCCTGGAAAGATACTATGCGTCTGCTCCGCAACCGTTCTCTCATCATCCTTTCGTTGGGCCACCTGTTTTTGGACTTTTTCAGCAGTGTGATACCGGTGCTGCTTGCCTTCTTCAGTGTCCCCATGGGGCTGAGCAATGCCCAGCTGGCCACGGCAGCCAGCCTGTATAATTTTGCTTCTTCACTGTTGCAGCCTGCCTTTGGCTGGCTCACCGATCGTCTGGGGAGCCGGTGGATCGGCACAATCAGTCTCTTGTGGACAATGGTCTTTATCTCTGGCGTGGTATTGATTGCTCAGCAAGGAGATTATCTGCTTCTGCTCGGTGCGCTGAGCATGGCAGCGCTGGGTTCAGCCGCTTTTCACCCGCAGGATGCAATGAATGCCACGCAGGTTGAAGAGAGACTGCGCACCACCAGCGCCTCCATTTTCTTTTTCTTCGGCAACTTGGGTCTGATGACTGGGCCGCTGGCAGCCGGCTTCGTATTGAAGAGCTTCGGGCCTGGCACTTTTCCGTTGTTGATCCTTGCCGGTTTGCCAGCCGTCTTGTTGATGGCTACCAGTGTGCCCATGGCAGAACAGAAATACCCAGGCTCTGAGCGACCGTCTAGGAGAGACAGTGCGTCTGTGCGAGCACCGCTGAGATTAGGGATACTCATCCCTCTGGTTGGGTTGATTGCCCTACGTTCGTGGGCCAATTTTGGCACCACAACCTTTCTCCCGAAGTTCTATCAGGACTTGGGGTGGGATCCGGCAGCCTATGGTATCGTCGCTTCATTGTGGATGTTGGGCACGGCAGTGGGCAACGTAGCAGGTGGCCCGCTCGCTGACCGTTATGGTCGTCGTCTGGTAGTTTCGCTCAGCCTGATCTTAATGGCTCCGCTGATGTTTGTGTTACCTATGGTGCGGGACGTCTCGCCACTTCCGTTGATTGTGGCCGGCGGACTGACGTCTGGGCTCTCCTTTAGTGTTGTCATGGTGCTGGCGCAATCTCTATTGCCTGGCGGTAAGGGGTTGGCTTCGGGTTTCACGATGGGGTTTATGTTCGCCAGTGGTGCGGTGGGCAACGTCATCAATGGATGGTTGGCAGACTGGTTCGGTCTCTCCATCTCGCTCCAATCCGTGGCACTGGTGGCACTCGGTGCAGCTGTCTGTGCGCGCTTCCTGCCTCGTACCCGGCCGTCCGAGGCGACATCCAGTGCGCGAGCTTAAGCCAGTAACATCTCACTTGGCGCAGTGGATACCTCCGTGGAGCGGACTCGGGCGCGAGCTTTGGGGACACGGAGAGAAGATGGACTTTGTCCGACGGTCCGACGCTTTTCACCGTCCGCTTGCCACTTCCATCCAATCCACGGCGGCAGCCAACGGACGCGAGTCAGAGACATCTAGTACGGTCGCAGGAGGGACCGCGTGCGCGAAGTGGAGCGTGAGCGTGTTCAATCCTTGCCGCAACATTGACTCAGGCAAGCGGACGCTTGTGATCTGCCAGCCTCCGTCCAACGTGATGCGACCTCTGAGTGATTGGCCGTTGAGCGTCAGGGTGAGCGCTTGTTGTGCTGCATCTGGGTAATCGAAAGGTGCTATGCGCAACGCGATCCTCCGTTCGCCTTTTCCGCGCACCGGGAAGAAGAGTTGTGCCTGCGTTCCGATCACCCAGTTGGCTGTCGCGCCAAATACCTCCTCATCCTCTCCCCAGCCTTCACCGCGGTAGGGCGCAGAACGCCAGTCCCCCAGATCTATACGCAGCAGGTTCGGCAGTGGCGGCTGAAGCAAACGATAGACCAGCACCCCGTCGGCTGACGCCAAGGGCGTAGGGACATGCGGCAGCAAGGCGAGCACCAGCTCACGCGTCGCGTGCAGCGTGTCCACGTAGGGATAGCGCAAGGGGATGGCATCGTGCACGATCAGATAGCGCAAGTCGTAGAGCGTCAGCAGATCACCAGCCTGCTTTCGCGCCCGCGCCAGAGTGGTCTCATCCGGGGTGCGATACATCTCGGTTTCGGTGATGGCGTAGAAGAGCGGGATACGCTTGAAATAATCGAACTTAAAGGCAGGTGCGCGTGAGATATTACCTGCCAGCAAACGTTTATGATGGTGTGTTTGATAATACTGCAGGCGTGTTTCCTCCGCGCCGACCGTGCCAAAGCTGTTGCGCCACCCCAGAGGTAACTCCAGGATGGCGAAATCGTCCTCTTGGGCGGCAATTTCCTGGTAGGCCTCCGGGATGTGCGCATCACTCAGTGGCATTGGGACAGATATCTGATCAAACAGCACCACAAGCAGTAGCAATATTGTGCCTATGGTGACAACTTGCCGTGACCAGCGTGCTGCTCGGCGCAACAATAGTGCTGCTCCATAACCGACCAACACAGCTAGCGCCAAGACGAGCACCACACTGAAACGATTGGGCACCCGATTGGCGCGCACGATCGGGATGTAATGCAACAGGGCAAATGGCAGCGGGACCGTGACATCTTGCGCCAGACCCTGTTCGCGCAGCAGATTGTCCAGTGAGAAGAGATACCGACCGTTGATCTGCAACAGGGGTCCCAATGTCAAAATAGCAAACAGAAACGCCCCCCATGCCCACGTACACACCTGACGCCAGGCGAAGATGCAGCCCAGCAGTGCCAATGCCAACACGCCATAGCCGAGGAAGACAGTGTTCACATCGTTCGTAGGAGCATGCCCTTCGACCACAGCGCGCAAGTACGCCGGCCAATCGGAGGCGCCGAAAAGGGGATGGAGTGCTGTGGGAGTAAACCAGCCTACCAGGTCTGCCGAGAGCTTCAGTCCATCGCCCCAGCCTTGCAACGCAAAGTCACCATGCGCGAAAGCATCTAACACGGGCAGCATCACTGGCGACCACACCACCCCTGCGGTCAGCACCAGCACCAGCAGACGCGCCAGAGCGGCATACAACCTGATGGCGCGTCTCACCCGCGTGGACACCTGTCCTCCCGATGATGTCTGTCTTCTGTCGTGTTTGGTGGCCGTTGCATGGGTCTCTGGTGCATGTCTGGAGGCCGCCAGCTCTCCAACGATGAGGATGAGCGACAGAAAGAGCAGGAACACGCCGAAGATCATCTCGGCAAATAGCGCAAAAGCGGCAAACAATCCTGCCAGCACAGCATTCTTGTAGCTCGGTTCGCGCAACGTCTTCAGGAAGAAGAGAGCGTAGAAAGGAAAGCACTGCGCGGTGACCATGTCATAATGGCCTAGTGCAGCATAGATCATACGGCTGGCGGCAAATGCGTAGGCTGCACCCGCAACGAAGGCAGCCCCAGCCAATGGCCAACTGTCCACGGGAACGTCACGTTGTGATACCAGCAAGTAGCGTAGCAACAGATAGCTCCCGTAACCGCTTAACACATACGCCGCCAGGATGACCAAGTTGGAGGCCAGTGGCAGCGGAAAGACCAGCTGAAGGGGCAACCCGAGGGCAGCGTTGAAGAAGTTGAACGTATACAGCACCAGGTCGATACCGAGTGGATAGAAGATGTAGTCGCTGTAGAGTGGGGACTGGTGCAAATCGAGCAGGCTGAACTTAAACCACCACATATTCCAGACAAAGGTGAATTCGTCAAACGCCCAGACCGGGCTGCCTGGGATGTGGGTCGTGATCTGGGTCACCAGTGGCCAGGTGAGCGCCAACGCCAGCATCAGGTAGAGCAATAGGATCACACAGTGGGTTCGGTAGCGTCTCAAGTGTCCCTCCATATATTCTTCATCATACCATAACCTCGGGCAGGCAGTTAAATAGGGAAGCCTGGTGTGGACATCAGGGGGCAATTGCTATGTCCTCTTGAGGAAGGTGACCAGAAACACCCATTACTATAGCCTCGGAAGTGGAGCAATACTGGTGTTGGTCTGTCTGTTCGCATCATGTTCGCTTGCTCATTTGCCACGGACCGACACACGGGTACAATTGTTAAACCTGTAATCACTACGTAGGGGGCTATCATACTACGCTGTGGATTGCTTCCCACCCTTGTTCATCGGCGAGGTATTTTATGCTGTCTTATAAAGTGAGCTTGAATGGAAGGATTGTCTCACCGGGTCAGGCCAAGATCTCTTTGTACAGTCCGGCAGTGCTGTATGGTCTTGGAGTGTATGAGAGCATCGAGGTGATTGAGGGAATACCGTTCTGCCTGGATGAGCACCTGAAGCGTCTGTTCGATTCAGCGAAGATGATCGATCTCGAGCTGCCTTGTACGATCGAAGAGGCTACGAGGTGGGCATACGAACTGTTACAACAGGTTTCAGGGGATTGCCTTTTACGCGTGATAGCACTGGACGTTTCAGAGGAGGAAGAGGACAAACTGGTGGCGATGTTACCCCAGCTCCTGCCACGTTATCCGGCACAGTACTACCAACGTGGTACTCAGTTGGTGAGCTACGAGGGGGCTCGTCATATGCCGGCATGCAAATCGCTGAACACCCTGGTCAATCTACTGGCGCGTCGCCGGGCGGCGCGTGCCGGAGTGCACGAAGCGGTGTTGTGCTCGAATGGCAAGCTCACCGAAGGATCACGCAGTAACATCTTTGCGGTCTATAAAGGGGAATTGCTGACTCCACCCACCAACCAGGTTCTTCCGGGTATTACCCGGGATATCGTCATGCGGCTGGCGATGGAAGCGGGTTATCCAGTCCGAGAACGCAATCTGTGGCTGGCAGAAGTGGAACGATATGACGAATTCTTCATCACAAGCACCAGCATGCACGTTATGCCGGTTGTGGCGATTGACGGCATCCAGATAGGGAATGGTCAGGTAGGGAGAATAACGAGCGATCTGATGCAGCGTTTCGAGGCCTATCATCGTGACTGTTTGGAAACGTTGAGGCAGCGCGCATCTGTCACGACTGTGACAGTGCTTCCAGGCGAGTGAGGATATTGGCGTCCGTTAGCAAGGGATCGCCATCCCGGCCAACCATCTCGAGGTGTCGGCGCATCCGGAGACATCTTGCGCGGATAGGTCATACAGGTATAATAGCATTTTAATCTTTGCGAAAGCATATAATTTCTGGAGAGCGCATGGAAAAGAAAGGCAGGGTCTTTTCGGGTGCGCGACCAACTGGCCGGCAGCACCTCGGCAATTACCTGGGTGCCATTAGGAATTATGTGGCACTTCAGGATGAATATGACTGCATCTACTGTGTCGTGGATCTACACGCACTGACAACACTGCAAGACACGCAACGTCTGCGCGAATGGACGTATGAGATGGTGCTGGACTGGTTAGCAGCTGGCATTGATCCCGAGCGGGGCACCATCGTGTTTGTCCAGTCGCACGTACCGCAGGTCACCGAATTGCACACGATACTGAGCATGATCGCCCCCCTTGGCAAGCTGTTGCGCCTGCCAACATACAAGGAAAAAGTGCGCCAGCAACCTGAGAACGTCAACTATGGCCTGCTCGGTTATCCAGTGCTCATGGCAGCCGATATCGCGCTTTACAAGGCCACTGTTGTCCCAGTGGGTGAGGACCAGGCCAGCCATCTGGAATTCACCCGCGAGATTGTCCGAACATTTAACTACCATTTCGGCCCTGTGCTGGTGGAACCGCAGGCCAAATATACCGAAACGCCCCGCGTATTAGGTATCGACGGGGTCAACAAGATGAGTAAGTCGCTCAACAACCATATTGAGCTCGCCAGCAGCCCGGAGGAAATTTACGCCCGGGTGCATATGATGGTCACCGACCCGCAGCGACAGCGACGCAGCGATCCTGGTCGGCCTGAGGTGTGCAACGTTTTCTCAATGCACAAGATCTTCACACCACCCGAACAGGTGAAGCAAATTGATCATGACTGCCGCACAGCCGGCATCGGTTGTGTAGAGTGTAAGCGCATCTTTGCCGGGCATTTGATCGAACACCTGGCACCTTTCCGGGAGCGACGTGCCCGTTTGTCACAGGACCCCGATTATGTTTGGAACGTTTTGCGCGAGGGAGCCCGACGTGCCAGCGTCATCGCCAGTCAGGTGATCGAAGAAGTAAAAGACGCAGTCGGACTGCCTAAGCGTCGCTGATGGCGCACCAAATGAGCATATGTGATCTCCTGGCCATCCATGTGACAATGGCGTGGCGGCTAGGAGGTGGATAGCGAAGATTAGCTAACTAGTTTTGGGAGTGGGGGGTGAAGCTGCTTGCGGTTGCTGATCAAGTGGTGGAGATGTTGTATAGTCCGCTTATCCTGAAGCGCTGTGCTGACGTGGAACTGGTGTTGAGCTGTGGTGATCTGCCCTATTACTATTTGGAATACATCGTTAGTATGCTCAATGTGCCGCTTTTCTATGTGCATGGCAACCACGACTCGGTGGAATACTCCTACACCGGCGTGGTGTACTCCGAGCCGGGTGGTGGCACCAATGTGCACGGTCGCGTGGTGGTTTATCGCGATTTCGCCATAGCAGGTTTGGAGGGTAGCATCCGTTATCGGCCATGGGGCGATTACCAGTACACCGACTCGGAGATGTGGGCCAACGCGTTATGGTTGGCGCCTGCTTTGCTGAGGTATCGCGTGGTGGCAGGCCGTCCCATTGATGTGTTGTTGACCCATGCGCCACCCTTTATGATCCATGATGCTCGTGATCCTTCGCACGTAGGCTTCAAAGCATTTCTGTGGTTAATGCGTGTCTTCAAGCCGCGGCTGTTGGTCCATGGCCATCGCCACGTGTATAACCCCTTCGAGGTGACTGTCACCCAATACGAATCCACGACGGTTATCAATGCGTATCCTTATAAATTGCTTGACACAAGCGCTGATGGAGTTGTGATATCGTGTTGACCGTTGCATTCCAAGGCGAGCGTGGCGCTTTTAGCGAAGCTGCTGCGGTGGAATATTTTGGCGACTCGATTCAGCCTCTACCGTGTGCGACTTTTGAAGCAGTCTTTGAAGCAGTGGAGCGCGATGTGGCCCAGCGGGGCATCGTTCCGGTGGAAAATTCACTGGCCGGAAGCATCCATCGCAACTATGACCTGTTGTTGCAGCACGATCTTCATATCGTGGGCGAGGTGCAGCTTCGAATAGCGCACAACCTGATCGCCCTTCCTGGGGTCACACTGGCGCAGGTGCGTCGGGTGTATTCCCATCCCCAGGCGCTGGCTCAGTGTGAGGAACGTCTGAAGCAGCTGCTGCCCACAGCGGAGTTGGTGCCGACCTACGATACTGCAGGCAGTGTGAAGATGTTGCGCGATGAGAACGTTCGGGATGGCGCCGCTATTGCCAGCCGACGCGCTGCCGATATCTACGGAATGGACATCTTGCAAGAGGGGATGGAGGACAGCAGCGAAAACTACACGCGCTTCCTGCTGCTCGCCCGCGAACCGGTGGTGCCCGAACATCCAGCTAAGACCTCGATCGTTTTCTCGGTGAAGAACGTTCCGGGTTCTTTATTCAAGTGTCTGGCTGTATTTGCTTTGCGCGATATAGACCTTACCAAGATCGAGTCGCGTCCGTTGCGGGACAAGCGCTGGGAATATCTCTTCTATGTTGATTTTGCGGGCAGCATTCACGAGGAGCGCTGCCGCAACGCGCTCAATCATTTGCAAGAGATCACCAGCTTCTTCCGCGTGCTGGGCTCTTACCCGCGTGGCGTTTGATCATGGGATACGTCATTTCGGTGTTCGGTGCTAGCTTGTCGCCACCCGGATCCGCCGACTACGAGGCGGCACGCGATCTGGGCCGTAGGCTGGCAAGATTGGGCATGACCGTGCAGACGGGCGGTTACGGTGGGGTGATGGAAGCTGCCAGCCGTGGCGCCAGCGAGGCGGGTGGACATGTGATCGGGGTCACCTGTGCCTTGTTCGAGAACTCGCTGGCACTGAAGGCGAACCGTTGGGTACGGGAAGAGATCAAACAACCCTCGCTGCGCGCACGGGTGGTATATCTGGTGGAACAGTGTGATGGGATTGTAGTGATGCCCGGAGGCATCGGCACGCTGTCCGAATTGGCGTTGGCGTGGAGCTTCATGCAAGTGGGTGAGATCAGGCGTAAACCTTTTGTCGCAGTGGGCGGCCAATGGCAGCGTACTCTTGCTGCCTTCGTGGATCCGCATTATATTGCCGCGAGGGATATGGATCTTCTCACCATGGTGCGTACGCCGGTCGAGGCAGTGCGATTGCTGCAACAGCAATTGGCAAGCCCTTCCCTTATAAAATGAACATCACTCTGCTTGGGTAATAAGGAGAGAACCACAGCTCGTATGGCTGAGAAAATTACTCCTCGCTCTCAAGATTATTCGCGCTGGTACACCGATGTGGTGCAGCAGGCCCAGCTGGCCGACTATGCACCGGTGCGCGGCTGCATGGTAATCCGTCCCTACGGCTATGCGCTGTGGGAAAACATCCGGGCTGCTCTGGATCGACGTTTTAAGGAGACGGGACACGAAAATGCTTACTTCCCGCTCTTCATCCCGATGAGCTTCATTCAGAAAGAGAAGGAGCATGTGGAGGGATTCTCGCCAGAGTTAGCAGTGGTGACTCACGGCGGTGGCAAGGAGCTGGAGGAGCCCCTGGTCGTGCGTCCTACCTCGGAAACCATCATTGGACACATGTACGCCCAGTGGATCCAGTCCTATCGCGACCTTCCCATCCTGATCAATCAGTGGGCGAATGTAGTGCGATGGGAGTTGCGCACGCGCCTCTTTCTGCGCACGATGGAATTCCTCTGGCAGGAGGGCCACACTGCCCACGCCACTTACGAGGAGGCACAGGAAGAGACACTGCGGATGCTGGATGTATATGCCGACTTTGCCATTAACGAAGCTGCTGTGCCAGTCATTAAAGGTCGCAAGAGCGAGAGCGAGAAGTTTGCAGGAGCAGAGGCCTCCTACAGCATCGAGGCAATGATGGGCGACAAGCGTGCCCTGCAAGCGGGTACCTCGCACAACCTGGGGCAGAATTTTGCCAAAGCGTTCAACATTCGCTACCTCGATCGCAACAACGAGCTGCAATACTGCTGGACCTCCAGCTGGGGTATGAGCACCCGTATGGTCGGTTGCATCATTATGGTGCACGGAGACGATCAGGGATTGATCTTGCCGCCTCGCCTGGCACCTATTCAGGTGGTCATCGTGCCCATCCCGGGGAGCGACGCCGAACGCGGCGCGATACTGGGTGCCTGTGAGGCGGTTCGTAAGGCGCTGAGCGATAATGGCATCCGTGTCAAGCTGGACGACCGGGACGAATATTCACCCGGCTGGAAATTCAACGAGTGGGAGCTGCGCGGTGTGCCGCTGCGCATCGAAATAGGTCCGCGCGATGTGGCGAGGGAGCAGGTGGTAGTGGCACGGCGCGACAAACCTGGGCGCGAGGGGAAATCTTTTCTGCCTATGGCAGGTCTGCACCAGACGGTGGCCGATCTGCTGGTGCAGGTACAGCAAGATATGCTGAAGCGTGCCATCGAGTTTCGTGATGAGAACACCTTTGAGCCACAGGACTACGAGTCATTCAAGGAGGTAGTGGCAAATGGCTTTGCGCGTGCGTGGTGGTGTGGTGCAACGGCCTGCGAGGATCGGGTGAAGGAAGAAACCAAAGCCACCACGCGCAATATTCCACTCGAGCAACCCGGCGGCAGTGGTCGCTGCATCGTGTGCGGTGCGCCGGCAAGCGAGATAGCCATCTTCGCGCGCGCCTATTAGTGTGCGTGGTGTGCCACGGAGAAAACGCCCTGGAGAGGCCGGACAGCTCGTCAGAGCGGCGGGTTCCCTTTCACCGCCGTTCACCTACTCCAAACAACATCGCGGCAGCTTGACGGGCATAATAGGGTAGGCGCCGCCATGTGTCGCGCCGGGCAACAATGCGCATAATGCGGTGGGGGCGCAAGTAAAAGCGTCGATGGGCCTCGTGCCATTTGCGCTCGATAACCTCTCGGCTCAGCCCCTCGACCTCAAAATGGGCATGGTCGTCCTGGATGGCCATCTGGCTCCAGTCCACGTCGTGATAAGAGATCTGCCCTTGTGCTTCCAGCATTTCCCATAGCTCGGTGCCGGGATACGGGGTGGCGAACATAAAATGGGCGAGATCGGGATCGAGTTCCAGCGCCAAGCGAATCGTTTCCTCCATCGTCTCCTCGGTCTCGCCGGGCATTCCGAAGATGAAGAAACCCATAGTTTGCAGGCCGGCCTCTTTGGCCCAACGCACTGCTTGACGCGCCATCTCCACCGTCTGACCTTTGCGGATCACCTGGAGCAGGATTCGGTCATCGCCGCTCTCAAAGCCAAAGCCGACCCGCTTGCATCCGGCTGCCTTCATCAGGCGGAAGAGCTCGGGATCGGTGTTGTTGACCTTCATCCCGTGGATGGTTATCCATGGCACATGATTCAGCCCGTTGTCAATCAGTGCCCGGCAAAGCGCCTTGGCCCGTTCACGATCGAGATTCCACACGTCATCGGTTACCCCGATCTCGGTAGCGTGCAGGTCTTCTACCAGCCAACGCCATTCGGCAATGACATTTTCCACGCTGCGTGCTCGCCATGTGTGGCCTGTGATCGGCTTGGAACAATAAATGCACTTGTAAGGGCAGCCGCGTGACGTGACGATGGTGTAAGCTCGGGCGTGGGGATCCAGTCCATCCGTGAGTGGGTTTAGGTTGGTATAGCGTTCTATCTTGAATAGCTGATGCGCCGGGAAGGGAATGGCATCCAAGTCTTGTGTCAGGGGGCGGTCAGGATTGTGGTGAATCTCCCCCTCTAGATCGCGCCAGGACAGACCGCCAATGTTGCTCCAACCAGCTGCAGGGTCAAACCGACGTGGTTGTGTAGCAGCATCACTGCCGCGGGGTGTTCGTCCTGGGTCCTTTTCCAGTGTGTGCATAATTTCGACGATGGTTTCTTCTGCCTCGCCGCGCACGACCAGGTCCACCTGGGGCTTTTCCATTGACTCGTGGGGCATCAGCGTCAAATGTGGACCACCCAGAATGGTGATAGCGCCAGCTTGCTTGGCGATGGCGGCTGCTCGCCACGCGTTGGCGATCAATGGAGTGGGCGATGAAATACCCACCACCGGGACGGGATCGCGCTTTAGGCGTTGCTCAAATGTCTCGTATTCCGCTTCTACGTCGGCGTCCCAAATCTCTGTCTCGTAACCCGCAGACAGCAATGCACCGGCCAGGTAGCCAAGCCCCATATGGATATGCTTGCGGCTGTTCCAGACATCTGATTCTGGGCTGGCAAGCAAGATTTTCATAATACACCCTTACGTTACACTTTTTCTGTCCAGATCACACAAGACAGAATCAATATCTCAAGCCTAATTTAAGCACATTGTGACCAGAGCGCTAATTTGAGAGTGTTGAAGAGCCTGGCTCGAGGGTTGTAGCGTACTGCCTGGATCGCTTGGTGCTCAAGTATCGCCTGCGGACACATTCCTCTGTTTTTAACGCTCTCATAAGAGCGTTTGACATACAGCCGTTTTGACAGTAGAATTGCTTTTAAGGTTCAGGAGGCTGTTGGCAATACTGTTATGGAAGATTGTCCCGGTCACCGCTCAGGCCCGTCTGGGTCTGAGTTCTATTGTTTTATGCGGATGTAGGGTGCCATATATCCGCGGCAGATACTCGGCAACAATGTTTCTTTCCAAGGAGGGGCTCAAGAATGAGCGAACGCGAAACTGGTGTAGTCAAGTGGTTTAACAACCAGAAGGGGTACGGCTTCATTGCTCGTGACTCAGGGGGTGATGTCTTCGTGCACTATACAGCTATTAGCGGCCAAGGCTATCGCACCCTGAACGAAGGGGATCGTGTGGAATTTTCAGTACAACAAGGAGAAAAAGGACCCGCCGCTGTGGCGGTACGCAAGATATAAGCACATCCAGACGCCTAAGGGGGTGGCAATCAAGCCACCCCCTGTTGTTTTTCTTTCCCATCTCAATCGCCACGACCATGCCAGGCCGCTATCCCGGATAGCCCAGCCACTGCAACCTGATCACATTTCAGTGCCACGGAGCCGGATCGTTCGCAGCACTATTCCAAAGATGACCCGTGCCACTACCCTGCCTTCCGTGTGACTGTCCAAACCTCTGCTCGGGATGTCCTGCTCCTTCGCTCCGCTGACCAAGTCCACGTCTGGGTGCGTACCAGGTTTCGCCATCTTGGCCTTCCCACCCCCGATGAATGCCCACCTCAGTATCCTGTTGCCTGAAGCGCTGACCTGCATTGGGGTAATTCCCAAGAGCCATAGTGCGGTTTATGGCGCCGAACACTAACCCGCCTATGAAGAGAGCTCCTACCAGACCCAACAATATTTTCTTCACCGTTTGCGCCTCCTGATATCTCGAAATAATCACATTTCCCAAAGTGCTCTACATCGAACGGCTGCAACAGATCAAGCGGGGAGCACGTCTTGCTGACTGCTCGGGGACGTTACACCTCTGACCCACATAGCCCGCACCATATTACGGCTCACCTTCACAATCCACTTCCAGTGAATACCAATGTGAAGCACGAGCACAATCGTCATCAACGTTCCGCTCCAGGTGTGCATAATGTCCCAGCTCCTTCTGCTCCACAGCAAAGCAGATGCCACCCCTTGCCCATGAGGCAGGAAAAGCGACACGATGCCCGAAATAGCTGCCAGAACAAACAGCAGACCGAGCGTAAGGTTGAGTGCCAGATTGAATCGCCCATAGCGGTTCATACAACCACACCCACCCCGTGCCTCACTGATGAGCCGCTTTCCCATGCGAACAAACCAAGGCCAGTGAACTACCAGATGCAGCACAATAACTGCAATCATCAACACGCCTCCCCAGGTATGAATGGCGTCCCAAGTAGCCCGATTGAAGATCAACTCCATTCCGTACCAGGGATTGCGGCCACCTCTGTATCCGCCCGGGAAAAAGAGAAAGTAAACACTCGAAACCAATGTTGCCAACGCCGCGCCAAGAAGCGCCACGTCAATCCACCACATTTTGCGCGTCTCGGACGCAATCCGTATCGAACCTGCCGTGTTTTGCATAGAACCTCCTCAGTAGTTCACTCGCGTACTCTAGCACGCTCTTCGTACCGGTAGGCGTGCCCCTTCAACTTTTCTCGCTGTTATCTTAACAGCTCGGTGTTAAGAAATTGTGAGCGGATGATGAAGAGAGTGTTTATCTAAAACCTTTTTAGCAAATCGAGGGCGACGGACGCCGGAAACGGGTTCCGAATTGAGGATATCGTAGACAAGAGGATGCATGCATCTCAGTCCTGCCCGTCTGCGAGTGCTACAAGTAGGCAGCTGGATTATTGCTGCCAACTTGGGCTTGTGAGCTCTCAGAGAGCATGCGGACTGGGGTCAGCTAGGCACACCAGCGTTGTGTAGCAAGGCCATGCCCTGCCTGCACTTAGATCCGATCTCGTGGGCAATCGCTAGGCTACGGACTCAGGCGGTAGGCTAGCTTTCTTCGATTGTGATCACACTTGCCTGGCGGAAGTGCTTAATGT
>Ga0116210_1000015_pt1 | contig 170379 bp, 117 predicted proteins | sample TshhotsprinmetaG_FD_94483 | JGI IMG/M metagenome (GOLD analysis project Ga0116210, IMG submission 94483) | Hot spring microbial communities from South Africa to study Microbial Dark Matter (Phase II) - Tshipise hot spring metaG | ecosystem: Environmental > Aquatic > Thermal springs > Hot... | reverse complement strand
CTTTGGCCGGTGACCGCGAAGATTCCGAATCTTTGGCGGATATTAGGACCCACAAAGCTCTGGGCCATGGAGGACATTTCCCGGCCACCGAGGGGCACCACCTGCGCCCGAAATCACAATCGTCCTGCCGGAGGGTGACCTCGTGGAGAACCTTTCCTGGCCATCGAGGGGCGCGCGGGAGCTAAAGCAGCCGGGCGAAAGATCCGGCTCATTCCGCAGGAAAGTAAGCGAGGTAGGGAGGGGAGTGGGCCCGCAAGGCAGCCTCCTATATCTAACATTATTTTGTTCATCACACGGCTTCTATTTACGGCTTCTATTTATCACTCGGCTTCCTGAGGAAACAAAGCGACCTCGTGCAGGCGGGCTTGGAGCAAAATGCGATTTCACGGCAGGGGGGTTTGAGCAATCCGTATCCGGCATAATTGGTCATTCTTTGGGCAGGATGGTGGGTTGGGCCTTCCGCGTGCGGGTTCATTTTGCACCCATGGTGATCCCCCGCCTTTTTTACGTTCACCCTTACGCGTGTTGGTTAATCCTCAGCAATGGGCTTTGCGGGGCCGGTTGTGGGCGTTTACCCTTACGCGTGTTCGTTAAACTGGCGCAGCCGAGGGGCATGCAGCCGAGGGTCGCGTGGTACCCTAACGTCTTTCCACCCGAGGCGGGCGCATATCTTCCCATTTTATTCATGCCATTAGATTAGGTTGTTTCGACAAGCAGTTTTTCTAATCACCTCGTCCTAAAATAGCATTCAGGTTATCAACGACCTAATCATTTAACAGGTAGTCATGGCCGATGCGAGAGCCTAGAGTGCTCGGTATCCTCGGCATTAGCCCCTCGAAGGCTCTTTCCCAGGTAAAAAGCTTAATCTAGAGAATCTAATGTAACAGAAAGCTCGTGGATATCTCGTTCTACAAGGCCGTAAAGATTATTGCTATTATCAAGTGGATAGTGTTTAGTTGCCAAATCGATCCCCACCGCAGCGTCCCCTGGCCTAGCAACTTATCGCAAGCTGGTTAACCTTATGATTGCGTACGAAAGAATGGCAGATGTGTCTAGGGAGGAACGCAGCGGCGTTCGGCGGGACTGCCGGGGCTTCTCACTCCGGGGAGGAAGTCGAAGCACATAAGAGCGGTGAATCCGGAGGAATGCCGACGAGGTCAATCGGCAATTAAGCGAACGCGGTCAAAAGGGGAATATCACGGTTAAGCGGCTCAAATACTGGTACTGGGGTCGCAAACTCACGCACAGCGAAGCGAGTAAAACTTGAGATATTCGCTCGGAGCATTGGTGTGGAGGAAAGTGCGGACGCGCGTCTGCTTCGGGCGTTAGTTGGGGAGAAAGAAATTTGCTGGTTGGGCCGATCTTTTGGCGAGAGGTAGCGGTTGCTCCGCGGCGTCCTCGCTTCTTTTGGGTTAGGTCGCTTTACGGGCTTGCACTGGTGCTTTTGATGAGCACCGCATGGCTTGTCTTAACGGGCAATCAGGTCGTGCGGGACTTGGGCGACCTTGCGCGTTTCGGGGCGCTCCTTTTTCAACTCTTGGCCCCTTTGCAATTAGCGGTCGCCTGTTTCTTTTCCGCACTTTTTTCGGCTAGTTCGGTGGCGCAGGAAAAGGATCGCAAGACGCTCGATTTGCTCCTGATGACCCGGCTAAGCAACGTCGAGCTTGTCTTGGGGAAGCTGTGTGCCAGCCTCCTCCATATATTAGTGCTGCTGGCCGCCAGTGTACCGCTGTTTGCCCTGATTACGCTTTTTGGCGGGGTTTCCCTGGGTCAAGTGTGGCGGGTGATGATCGTCACGGCCGCCAGCGTACTTCTGTGTGGTACGGTGGGCTCTACGGTGGCCTTTTGGCGGGAGAAAACGTTTCAGGCCCTGGCGGTGACTGCCCTGATTCTAGTGGTTTGGTTAGGACTGGGCGAGGCACTTGCACGTGGGCTTTTCGGCAGTCAAATCGCAGGGTGGTCCAGCCTTACTTTGGCCCGGGCCATTAGTCCGTGGCAAGCGGTATTGGCTGCGGCCCAGACTTTCTTCGTGGATGAGCCGGGCTTGGGCTGGATTGAGTCCCCGATATGGGTGTTCGTGTTGGTGGCGTTGGGTGCGTCGGTCGTACTGAACCTAGTGGCCATTGGCTTGGTCCGGCGATGGACCCAGGCGGTAGATACTAAGACTCGCGAGTGGGAAGAGGAAGGAGCTGCATCCCAGGAAGTGGCTTTTGCGGCAAGAATGGGGCAATCAAACCCGGCAATTACCGGAGGTGGAGTAAGGACGGAACAACGAACCGGCGGTTCGGTTCCCACTCCCGCCGCGTCGTCAAGCAATCCGGTGGATTTGATAGAGGCTTCCCCGCAGATCGGTGTGCCAGGGCATGCCGGTGCAAGCGCGGAGGCAGCTTCCACGGCACTCTCGGTGGCGGCGCTTGCCGGGGGGCAAATCTCCGGGCGGCGACATTGGCGATGGTGGCCTCGGCGGGGCGGCAGCTCCAGTCGCATCCGGCATGTTTGGAATAACCCGGTGATATGGCGTGAGATTTGTACCCGGGCCTACGGGCGGCGGACGCTGCTGATTCGCGCCGTCTACTACATCATCTTCGCCTGCACGGTGTGGTTAATCCACAGTCTGGCGAGCATGGGCAGCCTTTCGGCTGAGGGGGTCGGCGGCCTTGCGCTGGTGGCCTTTTTCTTCCTAAGTCTGGTCCTTGTGAACATTCAGGCGGTTAGTTCCCTAATTGCGGAACGCGATGGGCGGACTTTGGACCTCCTCCTCGTCACAGATCTTACACCAAAAGAATTCGTTTACGGTAAGCTGGGCGGAACTTTCTATAACGCGAAGGAAATGGTGCTATTCCCCCTTGCACTGTGCTGGTATCTGTGGTTTGTTGGGGGAATTACACTACTACAGTTTATCTATCTAGTGGTGGGGCTGATCGTTTTGTTCCAGTTCGTGGCGATGCTAGGGATCCATGTGGGCATGATTTACGCGACCACCCGGGGGGCTATCGCTACGAGCTTGGGAACCGTGTTTTTCCTTTTTGTGGGAGTGGCGACTTGCATTCGCATGATGATTGCCTTTAGTGGTCGGTTTGAAGCCCAGCTCCCATTCCTCGGACTGATTATTTTCGGTGGAGCGGCCCTTTATTTGGCCCTTGGGGTGAGAAACCCGTCAACGGCGATCGGCCTGGCTTCGTTTGCTTGTCCGCTGCTGACCTTCTACGCCATTACCAGCTTCTTCCTTCATCAGCCGCATTTAGTGTTCGTGGCTATCGTCGGCGCGTATGGGTTCGCTACCCTCGCGATGCTGATCCCGGCGATCGATGAATTTGACGTGGTCACAGGCCGAACTACGGTGGAGGAGTAAGGTAAATACCCCAGTTAACGATGCTAATGCGGCGGAGTATAGGCTAAGTGATGATCGCGATTACGCGAGAGAAATCGCAGTGTCAATTCGCGGGTTCCCGCCGGTATTTGGGAGCGGCAGTCAATTTACAGCTTTGCCCCTGCCTGCATTGGGGCTCGATGTGCTGGGGGGCTTTGGCGGATATAACTCTCGGGGCTTGAGAGCAGGATGTCGCAGGGACTTCCGGCGATTTTGACGTCACCAGCCGAATTTTCGCCGATTTTTTTGGTAAGATTCCGGCTATTGAGGTGGCGAGAAGGGGAGGGAAATGTCGTAATTGAAAGGAGCTGAGCTTTCGCTTAATTCCGCTTGATAGTAAGCTATCGGGCGGAGGAACTTCGAAAGCGTTAAATTGCATCGGTTGATTTATCCTTTTGGGTCGAGGAATCGCGACTTTCCGTGGAGGAATTCAGTTTTCCTGTGTTTTGGCTGGTGGCCATGGCATTTTGCGCCATGGGGTCGGCCTTCTTTTCTTTGTGCGAGAGTGCCCTTTTCAGTCTGGATCAAAGGCAACGGGAGGAGCTAGGGCGCGGTAGCCGGGCGCAGCGGCTCAGCGGACAATTGCTGGAGAATCCTGAGCGGCTCCTTTCTGCGATTCTTTTTTGCAATTTGGTGTTCAATGTCACCTATTTTGCGACCAGCTCGCTGATCAGCTTTCAGATGGAGGAACGTGGCCGGTCGGCCGAGGCGGTCAGCGTGGCTTTAGGGGCATTGGTGGGGCTAATCGTCCTCTGTGAAATGTTGCCCAAGAGTGTCGCAGTTTTGTGCCCGAAGTTCTGGACGGGATGGGTGGCTTATCCACTGGCTTTGAGTGTCGGATTGGTGGAAAAGTTTGTGCCGCTTCTCGTGATGGTGACCCAGGCCTCCATCCGAGTGTTTTGGCCCCGTTTCGAATCAGAGGCCTACCTCCAGGTCGAGGATTTGAGAAGGGTGGTCGAATGGACACGCAGTCATCGGCTTCTTCTCTCCCAGGAGCAAGCGGCACTCGAGAGCCTTGTCCAATTGTCCGAAATTCGGGCGGATGAATTAATGCGTCCGCGCCGGCGATTGCGAAGTTTTCGTCCACCGGTGTATTGGGCCGATCTGCACGGCCAAGAGCCCGAGGATGGGCTGGTGGTGATTACCGAGCGTGATAGCGACGAGCTGGCGGGCGTGGTTTCCTTGGAAAATCGGTGGCCGAAACCTGAAGAGCCTTTGGAGCGTTGGGCGGAACCGCTGGTCTTTGTGCCCTGGTGTGCCACGGCTGCGCAAGTGCTTCAGCAACTTTTAGAGCAAAAGCATCCTGCTGCGGCCGTGGTCAATGAATATGGCGAAACCATCGGGCTGTTGACTCGCGTGGAACTTTTGAAAGTGGCCCTGGCATCCGGGCTGACGCGCCGAGATCGGCCAAGCGGCGGAATTCTGATCCGTCAAACAGGGCCGGAGACATGGCAGGTGGCCGGGACAGCCAGCGTTCGTCGGGTGGCACGGCTTTTTGCCGTAACGCCGCCCCCGACCAAAGCGGTGACCCTCTCAGGACTTTTCCAAGAGCTATTGGGGCGATTTCCCCAAGTGGGAGACGCCTGCGACTGGGGGCCTTTCAAGATGAAGGTCATTGATGCTCCCGATCGCGGCGACCTCCTGGTGGAGTTCCGCTATGTCGGCGACGAGGCGCACGGGCGGTTGAACGATTGAGGACCAAGGCTCTTTCCGGCATGGGTACGGTGGAATGCTGGTAGTTGCGGTCGTTACGATCGTACTGGGATTTTTTCTCAGTGGGGTTTTTAGCGGTTCGGAAACGGGCTTCTATCGGGCGACGCGATTGCGTCTAGTGCTCGAGGCGGCTCGGGGGGATTGGTTTTCGCGCGCTTTGGTTTGGTTAAGCAATCATCCCTCACTTTTCGTGGCCACCGTCCTTGTCGGGAACAACTTGGCCAACTATATGGTCTCCGCGGGTGTTATTGGTTTGACTTCCATCATGGTAGAAAGCGTCTCCGGCTTTTGGGGGGTGGTGGGGTCGATCCTAATGACGCCGATGCTTTTCGTATATGGAGAGCTCTTGCCGAAGACGCTCTTTCTTCAAGCCCCCAACCGGCTGCTCCGCGGGGTGTCGCCGATTTTCCTGACATGCCTCGTGCTATTTTCTCCGATCACGACGGTGCTCTGGGCAATCAATCGGTTGACCGGCTGGTTGGTGGGAATACCCACGGAGACGTTGCGTCCGACCATTGCCCGGCGGGAATTACAGCGGATCATGGAAGAGGGGCGGGTTTCCGGGGTACTTCAGCCCGTTCAGCAGCTCCTGGCCCAGAAGGTCTTCGACGTGGCGGGGCGCCCTGTTCGGCATGTCATGAAGCCTTTGGATTGGCTTCCTTGGGTAGGGGCGGCGACGACGGCAAATGGAGCCCTGGAGGTGGCGGACCTTCAGCGCGCCCCGCTGGTTTTGCTGGGCGAACTCCCCACAAAGGTAGTCGGTTATCTCACCCTTGCAGAGCTGCGAATGGCCGGGGGCGAGGAGCGGTTATCGCCGAGAAAACCTCTGCTAATACCGCAGTCCATGACGCACTTGGAAGCCTTGGTTGAGTTGTTAAGGGAGGGCGAGATTCTCGCAATTGTGGTAGATCCAGTGGGGAAGCCGCTTGGGCTCGTGACTCGGGACCAATTGTTGGCGGAGATTTTATACGAATACTGATGGTATTCTCGCGGCACATCTCGAGGTGAAGGCGAATTTCGGGGATTGGAAATCCCGCAAGCTGACGAAACCTTGTTACCGCTCAAGATTTTTTTTCGTGGGGCTCGGTTGCCCCAAAATCATGCAAAAGTGGCTTCGGGGTGAAACTTCAAGAATTGCACGTAATTTGCAATAGGTAAGTACTCTTATCTTACTAAGCAACATATATTAGGGTATATTTAGGAAATGACACTCATGACATTTCTGTATCGATCGCGTGAGTTGCTGCATGTGATCTCATCGGTTTTGATCGATTTTTTATTATCGAAGCCTCCTTCCCATAAGAGCTCATCAGTTGTCTCTCACACTAATCCGATCGATTAAATGTTTCTGCGAACTGTAAATAAGTTTTCCTAATACAAGCCTATGCGAAGAGTTTTTGTCTCTGTGGCATCTCTTCTTTAGCCCCAAGTCACGTCTGGTCAGAAAACGTTTTGCGGCCGGTGGTGGCCGCCGGTTGCGAACGCACAACTCTCTGATTAGAATGTGAACTGTCGACAAAGTTCGTAACCCCACCTTTGTCTCGCCTCAAAGTGTGGGGCCCCGCCAGGACTAAGACTGATTTCCACGTGCTTGATAAGTCTCCACCCTCAGATTTGCTCTGTTTGGCGAGTGAAACGGGAAAACGGCGCCCGCGGAACCGGTAAATACCACATACATTATCAGTGCTGTAGGTGTAGTAGCATTTTTCCCGCTGGGAATTCCGAGGTTTTGGCATCCCTAATTACCTTAACTCAGGTGGATGTTAGGGAGTAACCGCCCTTAAATAGCTACCCGTTGCAAAGATAGCTACGCATTGCAAGTAGCTGTTAAATTACAAGAAGCCGTTAGATGAAGAGTTGTGATTTTTGAGATCCGCGAGAGATCATCGATCTCCTGCGGCGATAGGGGCACGACAGGCCGCGAAGGCAACTTCCGTAGTCTGGCTACAGTCATCCGCGTTTATGGGCCTAAGAGTTTGATGGTTTGGCGGATCAAGGAGTGCTCTTTGTAATCCAGGCGGATTCCCAGCGCTGCCTGCTTTTTTCTATATGGAGCGATTACAAGAGCTCGTTCTGTCAATTAGTTTGGTCGATTTGCGGGTAGTTTGGTCGATTTGCGGGGTTCTAGGCGAGCAATTCGATTTGAGCCCGTTGCCCGGGGAGAGTTTCGAATGAGCTTCGCGTAGCCAAATAATCCATCAACTTGCGAAATGAGCCGACTCCAAGCGCGCAAGTCCGAAATGTGCCGGCAACACTAAGTGTACATCTGCAAAATACACCGACTGTAAGCGTACAAAGATTCGGGAAGGGGGCCCACCAAATCTCTGGGGGTGACTCGGCCGATAGGAATTGGGTGGTTTCGGTGCCTGCAAGCTGAGAGGAGGTCAGGTTCGCGGTTTGAGACGGATCCGCACAGGCCAGGGGAACATGCGATTGACCTCAATGTTACTGCCCCGAAGTACCGCAACCCCCGTGGTGATCACTACGGTAAGCGTTGGAGGTATGTCCCGTGAGCACAGCAGCGGATCTTAAGGCCCTCACCGTCAAGCAGTTAGCGCAGATGGCTAAATGCCGGGGCATTCCCGGCTGGCATTCAATGCGGAAAGAAGAGTTGATCAAGGCTCTACTGAAGGTTCTTCGGGCGGAAAGCAAGCGTCTTAAGGTTCAATCCAGCAATCGCTTAACCCGAAACAGCGTCGGGCTTTCTCCTCCGACTACCAAACCCTCAATGGTAAAAAGGAATGGTTCGCAAAACGGCAAAAAAGCCGGATTGAGTACAAAACAGCGGAGGGTGGATGAATCTGGCGGTACCCCCTGGCCGGTGGCGGCGGGGGCTCAACCGGTCGCTGACCCAAAGAACCTTGCCTCCAATCACGATAACGGTCGGCCGGTGGTTGACCGCATTGTTTTGATGGTCCGCGACCCTTATTGGCTGCATGCGTTTTGGGAACTTAATCGGCAGACCATCGAGCGTGCTCGGGTGGCTTTGGGTCAGCATTGGCATTTGGCACGGCCTATTCTGCGGCTCATTGAAATTGATCCGGAGGCTACCGGCTCAGCCGACCGCCGGGTGGTTCGCGATATCGAAATCCATGGGGCGGTTAGCAATTGGTACATCGACGTTACGGACCCGCCGCGGACTCTTCAGGTGGATATCGGGTACCTAGGCCCCGGAAATAAATTTTTGTGCTTGGCCCGCAGCAATGTGGTGACAACCCGACCGGGTACCGCAAGCCATTGGTGGCCTGCGATGCCCGGCTCGTCCGGGCCTGCACACCATTTGGCCGAGTGGGACCGGGTCTTCGCCTTGAGTACCGGCGAGGAGGTTGGGCCGGACCAGAATGCCCTCCGCGAGTTCTTGGAAGACCATTTGGATCAGCCTCTTGGCGGTGGCCTGTGGGGGCGATTCGGCGCGGGCGCCCAGGGTGACGATGCTCAGGGCGATTTGCCCCTGGAAATCGACGCGGAGCTCGTGGTTTATGGATTCACAGTGCCGGGGGCTCGCGTTACGGTGAGGGGCGAGCCGGTGGAAGTTCGCCCTGACGGCACTTTTACGGTGCGGTACGGCTTTCCCGATCGCCGCCAGGTACTGCCGGTGGTAGCTAGCAGTCGCGACGGCAGCCAACAACGGACCATCTTGTTGGCGGTTGAGCGCAACACCAAGGTGATGGAACCGGTCCTTCGCGAAGCCGAAGTCACGTGATAGGTGTTGCCCCGGCTCATCTGGCTACACAGGTGATCAATTTCGTGTGCGGATTATTCTATAGATCAGTGCTTACCGGTCGTTGATTTGTTGCTTTTGTTTGATTTAGGATCTCGCCCGGAGCTGCGTGCCAACGGTTATTCCCGCCTCCAACGCTCCTTGAGAATACTCTTTCTCCCGCAGCCCCGCGAATTGCCTGATTTATCCGATAGTTCCCACCAATCGCCTAATCGACGTATTGATCCCGGGGTACCACGGCCGGCAAGCTCGGGCCTAAGCGGTTCCCTCGCGCATCGTAGCTGGCCTGATAGCTTCCGTGGTACTCCACCCGGAAAAGCGGAGCGTTGCGGGCTTCGTTTTTCCGAGGGTTAGGCTGGGATACATCCATCAGGGTGTCCGAAGCGATTCGCTGGGGATTACCGACCTCGGGGGCTGAGGCGTTTGCCGTCGGTAGACTCGGCTTATCGGGGAGGGATTGCTCAAACTGTTGCGCCTGAGGGTCCCTCCAGTCTGCATTGACTTGGACAGCTTCGATCGAGCCCGGCGGAGCGGGTGTCTCGTCTTCAGCCGTTTGTTCGCTCAAAGCGCGAAGGGGAGCTGCCGTCTCGTCGGATGCTAGCGCACTTATCGGCGGAGCGATCGGATCGACGGGGACCTCGGTTTCGACGGGCTCGGGAATCAAGCTCAAAATGACGCTTTCCGACCGCTCCGGCACCAATTGCTCTTCGGGCAAATCGGGGCATGAATGAAGCTCTCGTTCCTCTTCGAAAAGTTGATTTTCACCATCGGGCTCCGATTCTTCGACGGTTGATCGATCGGCGTCAAACTCCTGAAGCCGCGTGACCCGCGGTGAAGGCTTTGTCGGAGAATGACGGGTTTTTTCGCGCCGAATTGGTCGGATGAGCCGCCGCTTGTGGTTACCGTGTACCTCCGCGGGCAAGGGACTTTCAGGCAGTTCAATAAGTGGCACCTCGTACCGCCGGAATTGCCGAACAATATGCGAGTGACAGGTGAATAGGAGGATTTGCTGTCCACTTTCGGCGAAGCGGACCAGAAGCTCCGCGCCCGCGGCAGTCCGGGATGCGTCGAAATTGACGAGCACATCGTCCAGAACCAGGGGAAGTTCTACACCCCGTTTACGGAAAAGGGAAACCAGCGCAAGACGCAAAGTGATGAACAATTGGTCCCGCAGGCCCTGAGAAAGCATCTCGATGGGCCAAACATCGCTGGCTGCATCCTCCAGCAGGAGCGTCTCCCCCTCCATGGGGGCGAAAACCCGACGGTAACGGCCGGCCGTCAGTTCGCCCAGCAATTCGGAGGCTGTTTGTAAGCATTCCGGCTGAAAGTGCGATTCGCAACGATTTCGGGCCTGAAGTAAGGCCTCTAGCGCCAGGTCAAGCGCGTACCACCGATCCGCCGCCTTGCGGAGAAGATACTCTGCTACACGAAGTCGCGCGCTGCGAGCTGAACTTTTCTCTTCTGCCAACAGATTCTCCCACTGCTGGTCCAACCGGCCCTTTTCCCGCAGGAGATTTTCCCGCTGCTGCCGATAAGCTTGGAGCTCGCTGGCCAAAACTTCGTGACGGGTTCGCAAGGATTCCACGCCACCGGTCGAAAGAAGTTCGCCCAACTCCTCCAGGCTCATCTCCTCCCGTAGGAGATTTCGCAGTTGTCCGAGCCGCTGCTGACGGCTGTGGAGGAGATTGGCTCGTTCGACGGACCGGCCCACCAACTCGCGCAGCTCTTGGGGGGATGCCACGTTATACTGCCTCAGGAGCCGTTGCAGGCTGCGGTGTGCCTGGCGCCATGTGCTTTTCGCTTTTTTAAGCCGCCGAAGAGTCAAGCGGCGTTCGGTGCGAAGCTCTGCCCGACGTTCACGCCGGTCCTCCAACAGTTGAAGATGCTCTTTGAGGGCTTGAATCCTTTCGGTTATGGAGCCGGTATCAACGAGATTTAGTCCCAGGAGTTCGGCTAGATGGTTCAGCCGACCGGTGGCCGCTTCTAGGGCACCGCGATGATATTCATACTGATCGGTTGCGGCTCTCTCCCGATGCTGAAGCTCCTGGAGGATCGATAGCTCGCGATAAACTTCCAGGAATTGCTCAGGTTGCAAAGCCTCGGGTAAGCCGGCCTGGCCGATCACCTTTTGCCAGAGAGCTTTGATCCGATTGAACTTTGCTTGTGCCGCCTGGGCCTGCTCGGCCAATCGCTCGGCTTCGGCGGCAGCGGCATCCTTTTCCGCTTCCAAAGGCACTAAGGCTTCTAGCCGCTCAAGCTCCTTTTCCGCCTGAGCCAGGGCTTGAGCGGTGGGGACGGCGTGCTGCGACAATTGCTGATCCATCGTGGCGATTTGCCGCTCAAGATCTGCAATTTGCTGCTGCACTTGAGCGAGTTGGTGTTGACAATTCACCAGCCGGCGGGCGGCCGAAAGCTCGAAAAGATATTTGACAATAACAGCTGATGCTAAGCCGATTCCCCCCGCAGCCAACAGCGGCCAGCTCCACAGACCGATCGTCCCCTGCGGCAAGAATACCGCCGCAATGACGCAAACGACCCCGGCAATAAAAATCCCTCCCAAGCCCAGCAGGATATGCATCGGTAAGCTTTGGGCTTCAAGCCAGCGGTGGCAATCTTCTTGAAGGGAACATTCGAGTTCCTGAAGTCGTTCGAGTCGCTGGCCGAGTTGAACCCGTTTTCTAAGTTGGGCCACTTCCTCGCCGAGTTGCCGAATCCGATCCGGTAGGCTCTTTGGATCCTCCGCCCCCAGAGCCTCGGCCATTTTTTGGTGAGTCACCTGGATCGTTTGCTCCTGGGCAGCCCAGCGCTCTTCGATCGTAGTCAGGCGTTTCGCCGCCAAAATTACCCGCCGCGCTCGGCGAGCACAACGCGCTAGGATTGCCGGCGATAGCCCAAGCAGCCGTTCCACGGCTCCCGCGTGAGGCCCGAGCAGGCGTTCGGCAGCTTGCCGTAGGGCGTGAGCGGAGCGATCCATCTCGCGTCTTGCCTCTGCCGTGCGCCGCTCCATTTCCAGAATTCCCCCGGATTCATCCAAAAAGGCTTCTACCCGGGGTAGAATCTGCCAATAATTCGCCGGTAGCGGGAGCGTGCGATATTCGTCTTCCAGTTGGCGAAGTCTTTCCTCGGTTTGCCGTTGGGATTGATGCGCTGGCTCGGTACGGTTGACGAGTTCATCAAGCTTCTCCAATAACCCGGGTTCCAATTCCGGCACCGGACCGAAGCCTTCAAGTGCGCGATCAATCTCCTGAAGCTCGTGCCAAAGCGGGGCAGCCGAAAGGGCCATCTCCAGTCGGCGGAGTTGGCTTTCCGCATCGTCGATTTGCCGGCCCCATGTTTCCAGCTCCGCATCGCAGCGGCGCCGGCTAGCCGCCAATTTCTCAGCTTCTTTCTGGGCGAAGATCGGTTTGCGAGCTTGTCCGCGGAGCTCACGCCACTGATGGAAAAGCTCGAGAAGCTCGCCCCGATCGGAACCGGGTTCCCACAGCTCAGCTTGGGGCCGGCGGAGGTTTTCCATCCACTGCCGAATAGGAACCCTTCCCAATCCGGCACTTGTATCCAGCAGAAGGGAAGCGGCTTCTTGATCTTCCAGCAAAGCGAGGCGCTGGAGCTCGCTTAAATCGATGCTGAAAACGGTGCCGAAAAGCTCTGCGCTAACAGGGCCGCGGAGGAGTTCCAGGATCTCGAGATTTAAGGGCCGCCCTGAGGGGTCGAGAAGTTCCAGTCGGTCGTCTTTCACCTGATGGGTCGGCCACCATCTCCGCAGGACCATCCGCCCGCCTGGCCCGAGAAAGTGTAAACTCCCTCCCTGATAAAGCCGCTGAGCGACTCCCCGCGGCGAATCGCCGCGAAGGTCCAAGTATCGCCGGCTATCGCCATCCAAACCAAAGAGAACACTGCGGATAAAAGCGACGATCGTGGTTTTGCCCGCTTCATTCGGCCCAAAAATGACATTGAGTTTCGGGCCGAACCTGCCTATCCGGGTGTCTTCCCAAATACCGAAGCGGTCAATTTCAATCCCCACGAGTTTCACGGTGATCGGTCCTCCAAACCCACGATCGACAGCCCCTCAACGATCGCTTCCGCGAGCCTTTCGGCCCCGAGACAGGTCGCTCCATTCGCGCGGAGCCATCGGCCCAGCTCGCCGGCAGATGCCAGCTCCTCCAAGAACTGGGAATCATGGAGCCGCTCTTCGTACAGGGAGTAAAGCGCGTCGAGGTAAATACTGGCGAAGGATTCCGCCTCCATTTGTCCCCGCGGATCCTCAAGCTGCCATTGGGCATCCAAACTCCAGATGGGAACCTTCGCCGGCCGCCCCATTCGATTTATTTCTTCGAGAAATTGCTGGCGAATCGCTTTGGCCCGGGCCAATAGCTTTAGGGAGGGGCTGGCAACCAATTCCCAGTTGATCAGGATCAAATCGGGCGAGCCATCGGCCCCTATCCCGCTTAGGCACTGATGGGCTGAGATGAGTAGGGGTTCTCGTTCCCCGGATTCGGGCACAAGCAACTTTTGTCGGTAAAATTGGACGCTGGCGGTGGCTATGAACTGGAGCCGGGGCCGATGACCGAGCATCAGTTCCACGCGGGTGCAGCCGTGGGGCCCTGCTGCGTCCGGAAAGCGTGCTTGGGGGCTCCCCGGCGCATGAGCAACCTGCTTCTTCAAAAGAAGGGTTCGTCGGCCCTTTGCTTGTGCCAATGCCCAGTAGTCGCCGCGGTGGTGAGCTGCGAACTTCCGAAGCTCCGCTTTTTCGGCAGCAGCTACTACGCGGATGCGGAATGCCGGCTCGTCTTGATCCGCCGAGCCGTCTGCGGCGTCAGCGTGCGAATCTGTCGAATCCAGGAGGCTAATCTCGCAGGTAAAGCCGTTCGTTTTTAGTGCGGTTTTTCCCTGGGAAAGCCAATGCACTTCCGGCGGAAGCGATGCCCATCGTGGCCACCGGCGGAATTGCTTGGCGCTACCCACCCAGTAAACGGGAATCCGGGCCGCAGCCAAGACCTCAAACTGTCGTTGGAGGAAACGGATCAGAGCAGGTTCCGCTCGCCGCAGGTCCAACAATTGACCCGTCAAGAGAACAAAATCGACCCCCAATTCGATTGCCTTTTGGAATGTTTTGTCTGCTGTCCTTCGGGGGGCCTGACCGACGATTTGCTCCAACTCCTCAGGCAGCGGCCCAAACCCTTGAAGAGGCGTATCGAGCATCAAATCGTGGGCATGTAAGAAACGACAGCTAGGGCTGCTCATGGGTTTCGAATTGCCTACTACGGATTTCGGAAAAGGCACGAAAAGAAGTTTCCAGATAGGTGAAAGTATCCCAGAGTCGATTGCTCAGAGAGCTCGCCGGCTCCCGTGGGAAATAGCGGAGGCCGGAAACCCGTGCAAACGATACTCCGTCGGGGCTTTGCAGTAACGCAGGACCAAAGTAACCGTCCCCTCGGACGAATTTCCCGATGTTCACTTTGCCCTGCGGTCGGAGCTTGCGCAGTGCCGGCGCGTCATAGCTTACCAAGTTGCCCAAAGTATCGGAATGTCGGTTTTCCGCCGCGCGGGTCTCTTGCTAGAATCCGCTCCTTGCCTATTCACCGCAGAGGCCTTATTTATTGCTGTTGTCCGAAATTCTACATCCTCAAATGGGATACCGGATATTCGACACTTGGCCACGTCAAGTTGAGACGGTCCCGGATTGCGGGCGGATCACGTACTCCATCGCGGCAAAATCACTTGAACGGGTGGTCGCCCATCGAGGTCTGATCGCTCTTCCTCGCGGCTATCTTGGCCCCGTCGCCGATGGGCTCAAGCAAAAACGATTTTTGCCCCAAGCGACAAAGGTTTTTTCAGCCCGCAATCCCTTCACTAGAAGAAACCTGATTTTAAAAGGAACCGTGATTTTAATTTCGGTGGATTATTGCAACGATCTGAGAATTTCGATCCATACCGCCCAAAATTTCGGGCAAATACTCCCTCCCGTGTCCCAGTCCCAAATGGTTGCGGCAGCAAGAGGTATGAACCAGCAAACGGTATAAATCAGCAAGACGCGTGAATCAGCAAGACGCGTGAGCGAGCAGGTCATATGAAAAAGCCGAACCCTCATTCGCCGTACGAATACAAGCTGGTTTGACAACCCGTCCTGTGTGACCTATGGGTTAGATAGAGGGTGTTTTGGAAAAAGCTTCTTCGAAGCAAGCTAGCCAGAACACCAGCGTATTCGTCCGAGCGTTTAAAATCGGAGAACGCACTCAAGTTGCCGGTGTAATCTGCAAACACGATAAGGGCAAACCGATCGCGAGGTCGGGGCGCAAAGCCATGGGACTTCCTCCGCACCCTTGCCGGTTGCGGTAGTGAAGTTCGCCAGGCTGCCGAAGTTTGCAACCTTTTTATCCCGGAAGAAAGGTTGCCATGCTGGCAAGCGCCCTGATCTTTGCTTTTTGTGGCCTCTTCCCATCTTTCGTATGCTCGCGCGAAAAGGCCTTCCGCCTCTCCTTGCTTAAGCTCCTTCCTGACACTTGGGCCGACCCATTACCACTGAGTTCCTGGGCGGAATCTAATTTGCCTAGATGGAAGCATCACGCTGGGTTTGACGCGCCCGAATCTGCAAGGCACTTTCCAGTAAAAGGAACCGATGATCATCACACTCCGGCTCCGCGGGAGCACGTCGATTGGCGATTCCACTTGTGTCACAAAACCGAATGGCCTGCACAACCCCACGGGGACTCCGATGCCTGATGCGGTTAGAAGTATGTGCGAGCTTCCGATAACGAAGTTGATAGGGCCGAATCCGCGAGCTTGCTTGCAAGCATTAGAGAACCTCGAGCGATGCACCTATAAGAGCGTTTCTTCTATCAACGCTTTAATAGGCATTTGCTAGGGCGTTTATTACGGGGTTTACTCGGCGAACCAGGCTTTTCCTGAAGACGGCTTATTCGATTCTGCGGAAAATCCTGCGAAAAATCCCGAGTCTTTCCGAAGATCGAAAGTCCTTCTAAGTCAACGATTTAGACAAGTCAATGAACTAGACAAGCCAATTAACTAGATAGGTCATTGAAATAGATAAGTAAATGAAAATGAAATAGACGAGTGAATGAACCGGATAACTCAATGAACCGGCTTTGAAAAGGTCTTTCAAATCGGGCTTAGACACTTCAAGGGGGAAAGCATGCTCATGGCTTTGAATACAGCCGAGAGTGATTTCTGTAAATTCCGCAAAGAAGGGCGGAAAGTTCGCCGCGACTCGAGGCGGCGTTCGAGCAGCCACCCTCCGCGGCGGGGGGCGATATTGGTATTGTCGGCGATTCTTCTCGTTGTCCTATTAGGGATGCTCGCCTTCAGCGTCGATGTCGGATACATGATGCTGGTTCGAACCCAATTGCAGGCTGCCGCCGACTCCGCCGCCTTAGCGGGGGCTTCGCAGCTAGGACGGACTCACCACGAAATCCACACGACGGCCGACCGATTTGCCGCCTACCATCGGGCCGGCAACGCAACTGTTCGCCTTTTGCCCGAGGATGTGGAAATCGGCATCTGGGATTCGCGGACGCGAAGTTTTACTCCGAACTCTCAATCAGGAAACGCTGTTCGAGTCACAGCGCGGCGTGACGCCGTGCACGGCGGAGAAGTGCCCCTCTTTTTTGGGCGGCTCCTGGGCAGGACCCATTTCCGAATGGAGGCTTCGGCGGTAGCCACCGCCAATGCTCGCGACATTGCGTTGGTGGTGGATTTGTCCGGATCCATGAATGACGACACCGAGCCCTGTTGGGCAACCCAAGAAATCAATAGCACCTTCGGCCCGCTGGGATATCCCTCGATCGGTACTCAACTTATGGAGCAGGTATATCGCGACTTTGGATTTGGGGCATTTCCCGGGACCTTGGAATATCTCGGTCGACCTTGGAATGTTCCGGCAAACAGATACGCTTACGCCGAATTAACGAAGGATAATGGGCCACTAGCGCAGGCCTCGATACCCGCGAAATACCGAATTTTGCCGACTGATAATGAGGCGACGCGAAAACGCAAGGCTTATTCCGCCATCATCGATTATCAAATTGCCCGAGTCATGCCGGCGGCACGGCCCGCGCCCGATAGTTCGCTCAATTATGCCTATTGGGAAAAGTACTTGGATTACATCATCGAGCCGGTACAAGTGGTCGGATCCCCGCCACCTAGTAGGCCGGAAAGCCGCCCAGAACGCCCTCCACAGCAACCCACGCCAAGGCCGTCACCTCCTGTGGGAGGGGGCTCCACCGGCAGGCCACCTCAAGCAAACCCGTCACCTCCAGTAGGATCGCCGGGAGCTCGCGCACCCCAGGCTCCTTCGGGCGGTAGCTCCGGTGGCGGAGGTGGCGGCGGAGGAGGCGGTGGCAGCAACCCCGGAAGCGGGGGCGGTGGTCCCATCGGTTGGCTACCGAACGCTAAGGGTACATACCACTTGGCACAACGTCCCGAACCTGAGTTTCTGATCCCCGCGTACGACGAACCTTTCATAGCAAGTGTCTCGGAACACGCGATTTACGGCCGAAAAACCACACAAAGCATCTTCCGTTTGGCGGCCGATCATGATCGCTTGCCACTTACACCACCTTTCCCGCTAGTGACGCAAGCTCCCCTAGGTAACGCCTACGACCCTGAGGATTCCGGCAATGCAGGCGTTGGAACCTTGGGCTCAGGTCACCTCTGGCTAGTTCAGAACTCAAACCGCGGTCGCACCGACACACGCGACCCACGCGGCGATACGCCGCGTGGCGGCACGGAAACCCCTGGAGGATCCGGCAGCGGATCCAGCGGAACGCGGCCGGACCCTCCGGGCCAATCATCGGGGGGGCAAAGTTCAGGTGGAAGGGGGAGCTCCGGTAGCTCGAGCTCAGGGTCTTCCGGCCATTCAAATAATTCCGGAAGCTCCAGCAGTTCTGCAACCGGAACGCCCCCTTATAATCGTGGCACGCTCCCCCCAAATCAAAGCCCCAACCGGATTGACCGATTCAACAATCCAAACCCCGCCACGTTCCCACAAGCTCGGGTTGAAGTACCCCGAAGCTATCGCAACAAAATCGGGTACTTAACCTATGTACAGTTCATGATGGATCATGGGCGCGATATCGCACCCGATGGAAGGACCTTCGTACCTTTATCGCTTCGCAGTCCCGACTGCCCTCGGATTTCGGAATCCACGGCAGGCGGAACGTTTAACTTTCCGCCTCGGGAGCAGCCTGTGCACGCGGCGCGTCGGGCCATTATCGCCGCTTTACAGGTGATTAAGGAGCGCAATCGCGGTGTGGCACCGGAGCAAGCCGATTGGGTCTCGATCATTTCTTTCGACAAGTTAGGTGGCGGCGGTCCCATGGTCGAACAACCCCTTACCGCCAACTACGATGCAGCGATGAGGGTCTGCACCCGGCTCCAAGCCGTCGGAGATATCGGCGCCAGCACCGCTACTGAGGCCGGGATCGTGGCCGCCCGAAATCATATCAAGCCGCGCTCCCAAGGGGGTGCCGGCCGCGAAAACACCAATAAGGTGATCGTCTTGCTCACAGACGGAGTGCCCAATCTTTACGTCAGTAGTGCCGCGACTATCCGGGCCTTTATGGCAAGTAACCCAAGTCCTGATTTTTACGGGGGAAATCGACTGGCATACGATGCCGCATTAATGCAAGCCATGCAGGTTTATCAAAACCGGTGGCAACTCTTCCCGGTGGGGCTGGGCCTTGGAACCGATTACGACTTCATGGACCGAATGGCCCGGCTTGGCGGGACGGCAAACGACGGCCGCAGTCCGCGGGGCTCAGGCAATCCCGCAGAATATGAAGCGAGATTGCGCGAGATTTTTGAAAGGATCATCACCAACCCCCAAATCAGGCTTGTGGACTGAAGCCGGTTGGTTCATCTCGTGGGGATCAATCTAAGCTAGCGCTATGTCAAGGCCGGGGGTCAGGGGGAGTGCCCAGGACCGTTATGTCTATGAACGATTTTCCGTGCGCAGCAGGAGGGGTTCCTTACGCGGTAAGTCCCTTGGTGAGTGCCATGAAGGCCGTTTCGAGATTGATCTCGTCCTCTTGGAATAGACACAGCCGATGGCCTGCCTGGATAAGGTAAGTGGGAAGATCGCTATAGTCTTCGACGCCTGGGTGGAGCGTCGCATAAATATGTCCGTTACGGATCGTAACATCCGCCACCAACGGGTGCTGTTCGAGTAATCGAGCCGCCCCTTCCTGATCTTGCGCCACCTTGATTTTAACCACCGGCTGCTGCCGAACTCGTTTCATCACCTCGGTGACATCCGCGCAAATCAGCAGCTCGCCGCGTTCGATCATCCCCACTTTGTTGCAAATGTCGGCCAACTCCGGCAAGATGTGGCTGGAGACCATGATCGTCTTGCCCATCCCGCGGAGCTGCTTGAGCAAATTTCGAATCTCGATTCTTGCTCGCGGGTCCAAACCGCTTGCCGGTTCATCGAGAATAAGCACCTGCGGATCGTGCAGAAGCACCCGGGCCAGCCCGAGCCTTTGCGTCATGCCCCGCGATAGGCTCGTCACCAGGGCATCGCGCTTATAGCCCAGGCCCACGAGGTCCAGCATATCGTTGCAAACTTTTCGCCGAGTGGGCCCTTTGATCCGATAGCAGGCCGCGAAAAACTCGAGGTATTCGATCACTTTCATATCGTCATACACCCCGAAATAGTCCGGCATAAAGCCCACAAGCCGCCGGATTTCTTTGGGGTGCGTATAGATCGAATACCCCCCGACATAGGCTTCACCCCAGGAAGGCTGAAGGAGCGTGGCAAGAATTCGCATCGTGGTCGTTTTGCCCGAGCCGTTCGGCCCGATGTAGCCGAAGAGATCCCCTTCCTGGAGCTCCAAATTCAGCCCGTTAACCGCTCGGATATTTCCGTAAACTTTTGTCAGGTCTTGGGTTTTGATCACCGCCGGTTTCTTCTGTTAATCGAGGTGCTCATCTCTATTGAAAACACAAATTTGGTAAAGAATCGGTTGTAAGCGTGAACCGCCGTGCGTTACTGCCGGACCGACAAGTCGATCGCCCAACTCCTCCTCCCATAATTCTGGCCAGGCTTACCCCTCGAGTAAAGCCGGGTGCAGGCTTCTTTGGTATTTGCGGCGGGATTGGCTTGCTCATTTGCGAGATGTAGCTCCGTCTCGAAGTCGCCCCCGACCGCAGATCTAGCGTCGGCAAAACGGCCAAGTTTCCTACCGCATTAGGGTTACTATCAATATTAGGGTTACTATCAATCCGGAAACCTAAAGGTGTTGCGGGTTTGATGGCAGCCAAATCAGGTGTTGCGCTTTTGATAATAGCGAAATCAAATTGATTCGCTTTCCCCCAGGGGGTGTGGGGAGCCAGCAGCCACGACAAATCGAGGGAAAAACGGCCGAACGGGAGTTGTTTCGGCGGGTGGGTGGTTCGTTTTTGGTTTGGCGGCCTATTTGTAGCCCACATTGCGGCGGAAACGGTGAGCATATGAGCAACCGCTCCAAGGCAGCCGCTAGAGAAGCTCAGGTGAAAAGGTCGTACAGCTCAAACCACTCAACTGTAAGGAGGACCCTGCAATGAAGAGGCACCGGTTCAGCATGGTCCGTGTGGGGGTACCCACCCTAGTGTTCATACCGTTGATCTTCGGTGGCGGCGGAGACCCGGCTCGAGGCCAAGAAGCCTCCCTCAGTCCCGAAGAAAGCAGCGACGAACTTAAATTTGAACTTCCGGGCTCCCCTGACGGACTGAAGCTACCGATCGTCCCCACACTGGTCCGGACCGCCTAGAACAGTCCGACGTGGGACGCGCACTTCCTGATCCAAAGGATGCGACTGCGGGGACACGTGCTCTTCGGCGCGCGTATCGTTTCGGTTCCGGGCCCCAGGTCACCACTGCGACAACTCGGCCTGCGAGTGGGCGACGTCATCACCCGGCTCGATGGCATTCCCTTTTCGTCCCTAAACGATTACGACGAGCTAGAGGATCATTTCGGACCAACCTATGTGCGGTACATCCGCAGCGGAACCTCCACGGTGCGAGAAGGCTTGGTCCACCTCGGCTGGCACCCTGTCATCCCTGATGACGATGTCGTTACTCCGTAAAGTCTGCCAAGTTACTGGCGGACGGTAGCCGCCGCCCTTGCTTTCGGAAAGTGATCCGGAGGTAAGGGCGGTTTTCTATGCGCCGGTTGCCCGCCGGGTTGGAGGAACCTTCTGGTGCGTGAAAGCCGAAAGGGCTATTGAACGAGGCAGCCCGCGGATCTCACCCTTGACGATCTCCCCTTCGCTCGCTTGCCTCGGTAGCCATTGCAAGTGTGTGCGATCCGTACAATGGCTGACCGGCTACCCCGTGCAAGGATTTTTCGTTGTTTCGTCTCCGGAAGACTTCCGGCCAAAATCGCAAAGAGGAAACTTTCCGTGGGATGCCGCTTGCCATCCGAAAATGTTATCCGGGTCAAAGAAACTTCTTCGTGGATCCGTACGCGTTTAGAATAAAAGCCCTGCTTAGAATCGAAACAGCCGAGCCTTTATGGCAACCAGAAGTTCAAATCGGCACATGCTCGACCTGACATAAAAGCGACTTCGCCGAGCGTGTTTCGGGGGAGCGCGCAACTTGGTCCGACGGCTTTGGGGGTTGGGAACTTGCCGGCGAGAAAGCTCGGCCCAAGAGCCCTCACACGAGGAGATCGATCGTGTTCCGGTATTTCGCTTTCGCGGTTGTGCTGAGTTGTGTTTTGAGTACGGTGCGAAGCGCACCCTCCCGTCATGCCTTCGGGGGCGAATTTGCAAGCCCGGCAAGTTCCCAAGGCGATTGGCGAAATGTGTTGAATGGTTTCGTGATTCCCGATGAGGGCTATTGCGATCAGCCTTACGTCGTAGTCACCCGCCAGGGCCACTGGTTGTGCACGCTCACTACTAGTCCCGGTCGCGAAGGCGAGAAAGGGCAGCACATTGTAGCGACCATTAGCACTGATCAGGGCCGCACTTGGTCGAGCCTGGTGGAAATCGAGCCCGCCGGGCAGCGCGAGGCATCCTGGGCCGTACCTTTGATGGTCCCTTCCGGTCGGGTCTACGTCTTCTACACCTACAATGGCGACGATATTCGGGAGCTTCGCGGACGGCCGATTCGTGCCGATACGCTCGGCTGGTACGCCTATAAATACAGCGATGATGGGGGCAGGACTTGGTCACCGCGCTATCGGCTGCCTTTGCGTATCACGGCATGTGACCGGAACAATGATTGGCAAGGTGCTGTGCAACTTTTTTGGGGCATCGACAAGCCGGAAATTGTCGGCAGCGATGTTTATTTTGCCTTCACCAAGTTGGGGCGGTATATCCTTGAACTGGGGGAAGGCTGGGTTTTTCATTCAGACAACATCCTGACGGAGCCTGAGGTGGCCCGAATCCGCTGGCAACTCTTGCCTGACGGGGAACACGGTATCCGTGCCCCCGAGTTTGGCTCTGTGCAAGAAGAACACAATTTGGTGGCCTTTTCCGACGGCACCCTCTACTGCGTTTACCGCACTACGCTGGGCCATCCGTGCGAAAGTTACAGCCGAGATGGCGGGAAGACTTGGAGCAAACCGCAACCGATGCGATATACGCCAGGAGGGCGGAAGATCAAAACCCCGCGGGCCTGCCCGATGCTTTGGCGCACCAAGGAGGGCAAATACCTTTTTTGGTTCCATAACAATGGCCATACCTGGTTCGATCATTGGGCACGTAATCCCGTGTGGATAACCGGCGGCGTTGAGAGAGACGGTGCCATCCACTGGGCAGAGCCGGAAATACTGCTCTATGATCCGAATCCGAAAGCAGGGATGAGCTATCCGGACCTAATCGAGCAGGATGGAGCCTTCTGGGTCACGGAGACGCAGAAGACGGTTGCCCGAGTTCACCCGATCGATCGAACACTCTTCGAAGGGCTTTGGAACCAAGCGAACAATCGCACGATTAGTCGAACCGGTTTGCTTCTCGACTTGACTAACGAGCAACTGCGGATATCTGATATCCCGATTTCTGGTAAGTTAGATCTCGGTCAAAGCGGCGGGTTAACGGTCGACCTTTGGATCGAGTTTGCCACCCTCGAGGCTGGACAAGTAATCCTTGATACGCGGACTCCGAATGGGGTGGGATTTGCCCTTTCGACGACTCCGCAGGGTACCGTGCAAATCGAGCTCAATGACGGTGCCTCAAAAGTCGTTGCAGACTGCGACCCGGGTATCCTCCTGCCGGCAAGACTTCACCATATAGTCGTGAGCGTCGATTCCGGACCGCAAGTGATTAGTTTCGTCGTCGATGGCCAGCTTTGCAACGGGGGAGAAAAACGAGTGCGCGGCTGGCACCAATATTCAGAAAAATTGGGCGACATTACGGGCTCGGGCAATGGTCGCATTGCCGCGGAATTCCAGGGCCGCATTAAGCGCTTGCGTGTGTACAATCGGTTTTTCCGTACTTCCGAGGCTGTGGCCCATTTTAGGGCAGGCCCATCCGCGTGAAGCATCCGGCCATTTGCGACCTCCGTATCGGGAGCTACCTACTACCCTAATCGCGGCGGTTCGTTGAAGTTTCGACATTCGCCCCTCCGCATCGGGAGCTACCTCGATACTCAGCCGTCAGGTGCTCCGCAAAAGATTTTGCTCCTGGGAACGGTGATTTATGGAGTGGTTGCCTTCAGATTGCTCGGATCGATTGCAGCGGCAAATCGAGTTTATTCATGCGGTCGATCGTCTTAAGAAAGTGGAGCGGCGAAGTCTGGTTTCAGATGGGTCCCGTCGTGAGAATAGCGCTGAACATTCCTGGCATGTGGCTTTAATGGCGATCCTTTTGGCGGAGTACGCCAACCAGCCAGTCGATTTGGCAAAGGTTGTGGTGATGCTTTTGATCCACGATATTGTGGAGATTCTCGCCGGCGACACATTCGTGTATGATGAATCGCGGGGCCTGGAAAAAAAGCTGCGCGAAGCGGAAGCCGCCGCGCGAGTTTTCGGCCTTCTGCCGGAGGATCAAGCCAGTTGGCTCCGGGAGTTGTGGGAGGAATTCGAGCAGCGGGAAACGAACGAGGCGCGATTTGCCGCTGCGATCGACCGCGTGCAGCCGATCATCCTAAACCTGGCCAATCGAGGGCGAGTTTGGCAAGAGCACGGGATTACATTGGATCGCGTGTTGGATCGAAATGCTCATATCGTCGAGGGATCCGAAGAGCTTTGGGTATTGGTAAAGAAGGCACTTTCTCTCGGGGAGAAACAGGGGTTTTTCACCCAAAAAGAATAAACCGAAGAAGCCAAGTAATCATTCGATTTTCCGTGGGTTGTGTTACTTGCGAGTAGTGCCCGCAACTTCGTCCCCTGATCAAGAAACTTAGGATCTTCGCATGGATGCGGCGAAAACCTGCTTTGAAAGGGGTAGGCGTCGCGGGCAAGCTTTGGGGAGGGGAAGGAGAAGCTCGCACCCCCAACTGCGGGAGGCAAGCCGATGGTTTCCAGAGCAAATCCCGGCGAATATTCGCTTTGGTCCGCGTGGTCAAGCACGGCAAGCGTCATGTTCACATACTCAATGGTTGTGATGATGGTTACGCTCGCAGCAAATTTCGCGAGCTTTTCGGCGGAGCCTGGGGAGGAAAAATCCCCATCAGCATCCTCCTCACCGGTGGAACCCCGCCAAGAATCAGCGATGGCAGAGCGGCGCCGACAAGTAGATGCCGTATTGACTCGCTGGCAGGGGGCTACAGACACTGAGTTGGAAGAAGCTGCCGTCGAGCTTCTTGAGCTATATCTATCGGTCGGTGAAGACCAGCGGCTGACGGCGGCCCAACGGACCCTCCTTCGAAAACGATTGCGGGCAAGGTTAATTCGCCTTGCCGACTCTCTAGAAAGGAAGCTCGCAGGCGGCGGGATCCAGGAAGGGTCGTCAGCAGAAAAACCGGAAATTACGCGCGATTCCCAGGGGCTATTCGTGAATCCGAAATCCGCAACCGCAACGCCTCCCGGCAATACAACAAAGGGCGGCGACGTCAAGTCGGTAAGTACCAGCCCAGGGCCTTCGGCAAAAGCGATCTCTGAACGGGACATTTCGGCTTCATCCGGCGGTGTGTTGCACTCTTCACTGGATTCATCCCCATGGGATCCTTCGTCACCGAATGATCCAGGTGGCCTGAAAACACAAAACCTCGTGTTGCCCGTTGCCCCATCGGAGGTGGACTTAAATCGTATTACCGATTCGGAAGCCGAAGTGATATCCGTCGGCGATGAGCCGAGTGCTTCGCCCCAGCAACCACGGGAGATAACCGGGTTGCACGCTCAGTATTTGGCATCAAGCGGCACTGGCACAGGGTCCCAGCATCAAAATGCTCCGGGCTCATTGGCCGAGGGGCTTCGATCCCGATTGGAACGAGACGGTGCTTGGGGCGGACCGTTTGGCCCGCCGGATCGGGCGGCGGAACTTATCGATCTGATTCAGCGTGTCGTGCGCCCGGAGAGCTGGGAGGTCAATGGCGGACGGGGCGTCATCCGCTACTGGCCCCCGGGACAGGCATTAGTGGTCCGACAAACCGAGGAAGTCCACGAGCGCGTTCGAGAGCTCCTTCAACAACTTCGGCGGCTCGATCCGTAAGCCGATTTCCTACTTCGGTTGAAGGAGCCCCGTCAAGGGAATCCTCGGGGTGCTCGCTGCTCCAGAGCCCCTGCCAAAAATCCACGGGGCTCAAATGTCGCCAGCAGCTCGGGTCCTCGGCCTCTGGAACACTCAGCAGCTTCGGCGAGGTTGGTCGATCGCATCGACACAGGATACTTTCGGTTTCTGGTTTACTTTCGGCGTAAGACCATTAGCGAAAGCGGATACTCTGATGAGACTCGTGCGACTTGAAGCCTTTTGGGTTAGCTATCCTTGGTCGGGGAAATTCAAGTTCTTTCGGGGGAATATCGGGCATCAGGCGATTGTCGTCAAAATCACGACCGACACCGGCTTGGTCGGATGGGGGCAAAGCGTGTATTCAACCCGGTGGAGCTACGAATCTCCCGAAGCCGGGCTTGCGGCCATTGCTCGATACTTCGGGCCGGCGATCATGGGCTTAGAGCCAACGGAAATCGGCACGATCCATCGCGCACTGGATGCAGCCTTGGCACCGGGGCTTACGATAGGGATGCCCCAAACGCGGGCCGGAATCGACCTGGCAGTGCACGATTTGGCCGCCAAATCTGTGGGCTTGCCCATTTCTAAGCTTTGGAATCGCTCACCCGGGTCAAGCATTCGCCTGAGTTGGACAATTAATGTGACGGAGCTCGACGACGTTTACTCGCAACTTGAAGAGGGCAGGAATCGCGGCTATCGGAACTTCAATCTTAAAGTGGCTCCGAACGTTGCCTTCGACTTGGCACTTGCAAAACTGGTGCGAACACTTGCTCCGGGGGCCTTCCTCTGGGTGGATGCCAACTGCGGTTACGATTTTGAATCGGCCAGAAAAGCCCTCAAGGGTTATGCTGATATTGGGGTCGATGCATTCGAATCGCCCCTTCCCCCGACTCAGATCGAAGCGTACCGGTGGCTGCGGCGTCAGGCGGCCATTCCCATTATTATGGACGAAGGGGTCATCACGCCCGAGGTTCTCCTTGAATTCATTCGGTTGGGGGTGCTGGACGGGTTGGCTATAAAGGTCTCGCGCTCCGGGGGACTTTGGTCGGCCCGACGTCAACTGGAGTTGATTCAGGATGCAGGGCTACTAGCACTGGGAAGTGGGCTGACCGATCCGGAGATCTCGCTCGTCGCCTCGCTACACCTTTTCAGCGCGTTCAGCCTGCGATTGCCGGCAGCGCTTAACGGGCCGCAGTTTCTCCAAGCGGATGTGTTGGCAAAGCCCATCAGAATTGTTGCGGACGAGGCTTTCCCCCCTGAGGGGCCGGGTCTAGGGATCGAAGTCGACGAAGCGAAACTGTGGCAACTCCTCGTATCCGATCCTTACCCGCTGCAATCGGCCACGATTTTGGTCGAGGGAAAAGATTAGTTCACCCGAGGGAAATCTGCTTCCTGGTACTTCTCCATTCGGGTGCCTATCGCTTCGCCCTTCAATGAAGTTCTTATGTCAAGCATATGTTGCAAAAGCGGTTATTTGCTGTTTGCAATCTCGTCGCTTCGCCCTGGAAGGAAGTTCCTGTGACGAGCACGCTTGGCCCGAAAAAATCCGCGGTGGGGCGAGCTGACCCGGTGTCAAATCAGGTCGCGGAGGCTGGTCAACCCTAAGGGCTCGCGACTTGCAAACGGCTCTCCATACGCCACACCAATGGCCCAACCCCATGTGGCGGCTTGAGCTTGGAATTTTTCCAGAAAGGTGGGCGGCTCTTGACGTGCTCCCACCAAGAATTGGCTCCGATAGCAGCGAATCGCCTCCAGCTTGCGTTCCCAATAAGGGGTGATATCCAAAATGAAAGCCGGCTGAGGGATGATCCGCAAATGGATGCAGTAGTAGTAGAAAATTCGCTCCGGATGATGCGGTTCGCCGTCCAAATTCGCCTTGGTCAGCTTCGCCCAGAAGCGGCTTGCCTCAATCAGCTGCGTGGCTGCCACATGATCGGGGTGGGCATCTTCCCAATAAGGAGCAAAAATCCACCGCGGCCTTAATCGCCGAATCACCCCGGCCAATTTAGCCCGCGCTTCAAGTGTTGGCTCTAAACTTCGATTCGGTAAGCCGAGATTATCCCGCCAGTCGATTCCCAAAACTCGGGTTGCCTCTTCCGTTTCTTGGCCGCGGAGCTCCGGGGAACCGTACGGAGTCGGCTCGCCGTCGGTAAGATCCAGGATTCCGACCCTCCAACCTTCCGCCTTAAAACGCAAGATAGCCCCACCCATACCGAGTTCGGCATCATCCGGGTGCGGCGAGATGACAAGTACATCCAGCATCTTGCAGCCTATTCCGTCGCCTGTCTGTTGCCTATTTCTCAAAAACGGTCCGCTGATCTCGATTGCCGTAAGGTCCGTCTCGAAGGGACGTAAATTCACTACGCCAAAAACCCTAATCGACTCGAGTTCCGCATTCGGGAACCCTTTCGGATAACAAACCTTACCCGAAAATTTTACGGCTCCCAGCGATGGCCATACCGAGAAGCGAAAATTCCGATCGGCAAGCGCGGAGTTCCATAATAATATGCTTTCTTGCAGGCTTTTTTGGAGTTGGGAAATGCCAAACCGCAAGACTTCGGAGTAGAGAAATGCCAAACTGAAAAACCGGCATAAAGGAAGAAAATAACTGGCAAATTTAACCGTCAAGACACCCACAGCCGTAAATGGTTACCCACGAGTTCGAGTTCATTGCCTCTTTACTGCCGATATGACATGGCAACTCGAGCTACCAACGACACGGCTATCCTGCCCGCGAAGCACACTCTCGTAAGATACGCAGGTTGACTACGTCCATATCCTGCCCGTCGACCACCTCCTTTGGTGTTTCGATATACATGGGGTTGGGATTGAGCCGCTTATCGGCCAGGAACAGCGCAAAGGCTCCCAGCCCTATTTTTCCCCAGCCAATGTGGGCATGCCGATCAATCCGACTCCCTAAATCGCCCCGGCTATCATTGAGGTGAACGGCTTTCACCAGGTTGCAGCCGATGAGCAAGTCGAGTCGGCCGATCGTCTTCTCGTAAGCCTCCTCCGGAAAGAGCGGATAACCGGCGGCGAAGAGGTGACAAGTATCGACGCAAATTCCGAGCCAACTCCTATCCTCCACACCGGCCAAAATATCAGCTAGCTCTTCGAACCGCTGCCCCAACGCCGTCCCCTGACCGGCGGTGGTTTCCAAAAGGCAAGCCACCTTTAGATTCGCCGTCCGAGATCGGACTTCATCGAGGGCTTTGCATATTCGAGCAATGCCGTTCGTTGGGGTGCCGTTGGTGTAACTTCCCGGGTGAATGACGAGATACTGAATTCCGAGAATCGCGGCCCGTCGTATTTCCCCCGTCAAGCCCCTAATGGATTTTTTCCATAGCCCAGGATTTGGCGATGCCAAATTGATGAGGTAGCCGGCGTGGGCAATCGGGTGTGAAATAGCGCATTCCCGGAGTGCTTTCCGGAAGGCCTCCCCTTCGGCCGTACTGATCTTTCGATTGGCCCATTGCGTGCAGTTTTGGGTAAAAAGTTGAAGGCAGTCGCACCCGATTTGCCGGGCCCTTCGCACCGCTTTGTCGAACCCACCTGCGATCGATAAATGCGCACCGAGCAGCAAAGACATCGTTAAGCTATCAATGCATCGTTAAGTTATCAATTAAGCTATCAATTTGTTGCGGAAGCGTGAAAAACTTATTGGGAAAAGGGAAAAACTGGGTCTTTGGGTAATTTCGCGAAAATGGAAATGGTATGACTCGACCTTCGCCTTATTTCAGGCTGGAAGAAAACCCACATGGTGAGTGAGCGCTTCTACCCCGCTGAGAAATTATTTCATGTACACAAATATTGCGAAGATGCAAATAACGGGCATCGGCCAAGCGCAAGAAAAAAGCTCAAGAAAACAAGAAAAAATGTAAGTATGCTATAAAACCATCTGCCATCAGGCGGCAGCCAATCTAGAAAAACCCTAGGCAATATGGAGAAACCATAGCCGTAATATCCGATGAATTTCCACTCTGAGCTTGCCCGAGATTGTGGCCTCCCCCCTCTCCTACCGCTGGTGGGAGCTTGGATCATTCAACTAAGATGGATCATCTTACCAAGATTTGATTTGATCCAATCATTGTGAAAGGACTTCTTCCAAGTGACGTCCCGCCGAGCCGTCAGACGGCAAATGACTCGAAATCCCATAACATTGATACAGTACCAAGGGAATGGGAAGAGTAACTTTTCCTTTTGATTGCGTTCCGAAAGAGTTAAGGAGTTTACGGACCTCTTCAGTGAGATCAGACCAATTTGTCAACTCGTATCATCTGTACTATTCGATCCCGTCCGCTTGCGCTTTGCCCCGGGCGGTTAGTCTATACAGTAGAGTTACCTTCGACGCCCCAAATCGACCGGACGAGCGTCCTCCCTTTATCCAAGGGTCACAGGCCGGCGATAGCTTCGGCGTCTGCTGGGTTGTGAAGCCCCTTTCGGGGGACTATGATTCAGGTGAAGGCTTAAAAAATACGTTGTCAGCAAGAGGTTTGGTTGCCCCCTATGATTCGTTGGCCCCGGAAATCCGACGAAGATCTCTTTCGAGAATCCACAATGACCTTCGGAGAGCACCTCGAGGAATTGCGGGGGTGCTTATTCCGAGCATTGGTTGGGTTAATGATCGGTTTTTTAGTCGGATTATTCCTCGGCGGGGAGGTTGTTCAATTCATTCAATCACCTCTTCGCAGGGCACTCATTACGTACTATACCCAGCAGGCGGATCGCCTCGTCAATCAGCGTCTCACGGAACTAAAAGAGCTGGGATATACCGACGAACTGTTGGAGGAAACCCGGCAGAAAAAAATGTATCCGGAAGAGCTCTATTTGAATCCGGCCGAGGTTGCCAAGGCACTGGGTCTTCCGGAGAACGGGACTTCGGGTGATGTCGGTGCATTAAGCCATGAGGGGCCGGCCGGAAATCCGGGCCACGCGACGAATTCTGTAACCAATCCTTCAACTCCTGGTTCTGAACCGAATGCTGCAACTTCGAATGTCACAGCAACTTCTCAGGTCGCGGCTCCTGTCGACTCAGAGCCCGAGCTTGTTAGGGTCACCGTGTGGCGGCCTATTGCGGATGACCGGCGCGTGCGAACAAGCAGTCTGAATGCCCATGAGGCTTTTACCATCTACATTAAGGCGGCTTTGCTGGTTGGGGCCGTTCTCGCCAGCCCCTGGATTTTCTACCAGGTCTGGAAGTTCGTTGCCGCCGGGCTGTACTGGCACGAACGCAAGTTTGTCTACCTCTTTCTACCATTTAGTCTAGGGCTTTTCCTTGCCGGGGTATTTGCCGCCTTCTTCTTGGTCTTCGAGCCTGTGCTTCAGTTTCTGCTTGCGTTCAACTCGTGGCTGAATATTGATCCCGATCCACGAATCAGTGAATGGCTCAACTTTGTGCTGATCCTTCCCCTGGGATTTGGCATCACTTTTCAGCTCCCTCTTGTGATGCTATTCCTGGAACGCATCGGCGTATTCACGGTGCAGTCCTACTTGTCGAAATGGCGGATAGCCGTGGTCGTGATTTTCGTCATTGCGATGCTCTTCACGCCCCCGGACCCGTGGAGTATGATCGCGATGGCGTTGCCCTTAAGTGGTCTTTATTTTGGCGGGGTGCTCCTGTGCGTTTTACTTCCCAGGCGACGTGCGCCATTCCTTCCGCCGCCCGAGTAACTTGAACTTTACCGCCGCTTTGTCGGGGCTGATGCCTGGTGCCGAATCTGAGTTTTTTGAGCGGTCCTATTCTCGATTTAAGATAATTCCGCGGAGTCTTCCGGAGGTGCAACGCTCGCAGGGCCAGCCGTTAAAAATTCTGATCAAGGGGTTATCGATCTGCCCCGACATTCCGGCGGGGAAGGACCTGCTCTCATGCGTACGAACATCTAACGCGTAGGAACTGTAGCTTTTGGCCGGAAAACTGGGCAGGTATCAGGCAGGTTCCGAAGAATCGTAAGAGGTTCCCGGGAAGTCCGTAATGATCAAGCTTACGACGAATCCAATTTCCGTTGACGAGGTGTTAACGGCCGTTCGCTCCCCAGAAGCCGGAGCGGTGGTTTTGTTCCTCGGAACGGTGAGAGGGTGGACGGCCGGCCGGCAAACGCTCAGCTTGGAGTATGAAGCTCATACCACGATGGCTCCCAAAAAACTGGAGGAATTGCGGGAGCAAGCCGTCAGTCAATGGAATCTCTCAGCTTGTTCAATCGTTCACCGAGTGGGGGTGCTTGCCGTGGGGGAAATTGCCGTGGCCATCGCGACCTCTGCCCCCCATCGGGACGCGGCTTTCGCAGCCTGTTCTTGGATCATCGATCAACTGAAACGGGATGTGCCCATTTGGAAAAAAGAAATCTTTGCCGATGGCACAACCGAGTGGATTCATCCGGGATTGCCGGAGCGTGCCGTGGATGATAAGACCCTGGAAAAATGAGTACCTCAACCGGTTTGATCGATCGCTGGGGGAGAAGGCATACCGAGCTGCGGATCTCGGTAACGGATCGCTGTAATCTTCGCTGTACCTATTGCATGCGGGCTTTGCCGGTTAAATTCCTCCCCCATAGCGAGCTGCTGACTTTCGAGGAAATTCTCCGATTTGTGAAGGTCGCCGTGCAGCTCGGCGTATCGCACGTGCGGTTGACCGGAGGAGAGCCGCTCGTGCGTCGCGGCATTGTGGATCTGGTGGCCATGCTTGCCCAGGTACGCGGGCTGGACGATCTTGCAATGACCACAAACGGGACGCTTCTTGCGCCGGTGGCCGGGAGGCTAAAAGCGGCGGGACTTCATCGGCTGAATATCAGTCTCGACACCCTCGAACCACAAAAATATTGCTCGCTCAGTCGACGCGATTTATTGGCCCAAGTCATTGCCGGAATTCGAGCTGCGCAAGAGGCAGGCTTCGAAAAGATCAAATTAAACGCTCTGGCGATTCGCGGTCAAACCGAACCGGACATTATTCCCCTGACAGAGTTTGCACGCGAAGCCGGGTTAGAGCTTCGCTTTATCGAGTACATGCCCTTGGTGGACTTGCCCTCCGAAGAGGCCCTCCAACCGCTTCCGGCAGCCGAGATTTTGCGAATTCTCGAATCGCATTTTGGAGAGCTTGAGCCCGAGGCCCCCGGGCACGACCAAGAGCACGCTCCGGCGAGGGTTTTCCGCTTTAGAAACGGTCCGGGCCAGATCGGGATCATTCCGCCAATGAGCGATCCTTTTTGCGATCGTTGCAACCGGCTGCGATTGACGGCCGACGGCGCTTTGCGAAACTGCCTTTTCTCCAATGTGTCCTGGGACATTAAAAAGCTTTTAAGGTCCGAAGGTCCGGACGAAAGAATTGCGGAGGAAATTCGGCAGGCCGTTCTGGCTAAATCCTGGGCCCGCGGTGGGGAAACCGAAAAGTTGCCAATCCTGCCAGCTCCCATGCACAAGGTGGGCGGATAGCATAGTGGATCTTTCAAGGAGCAATAAGCGGCGGGGACGGATGTTCCTCAGCAAACGATATTGTAAGGGGAAGTACCCAGATCTCCGTGATAATTGCGGAGATCTCAAGCCCGCAAAGCCCTTTTGGAGCGATATTCGGACGACAAAGGCCGACTTGCGAGGGTCGAGGTGCTATCACGTCATTTGCAACGCATCAAACTAAAGTTTGTGCTTCTAGTAATGAATAGAGGTTGCCCACCCCCGGGAAAGCATACAGACCGTTTAAGATCGGTATTCGAATAAGTAAAGCAAACTTTCTTTAAACCGGTAAATTCAAATTTCGTCAGCAGTCGGGCGTTTAGTTGCACGTAGTTTTGGGGCAAGTTTCCGGCGAAAACTTCGGCCATAACACCTTAGCTAAAACCACCCAGCTAACTCGGCTAAAATCACCCAGCTAAAACACTTCGGCTAAAAAAATACGGCTGTAACAAAATCGGCTAAAAATACGGTTGTAACAAAATACGGCTGTAACGGTTAATCTAACAAATACGGCTGTAACACTTGGGCCTCCTTGGCCGGACACCGTCGGCAATAGCTTAACACTTCGGCTAAAAAATACCTCTGTAACCCATTAGGCTAAAAAATGCGACTGAATCAGTTCAACTGAACCCCCCCGTAAGACAAGACGCCGTCTTACGAAGAGAAGGGGATGTCAGCCAGCACAGCAATTCGGCCAAAACACTCCAGCTAATACGACACGGCAACAACAAGATGGCTAAAAGAAGATGCTTAAAACAAAACGACTATAGGAAAACACACTGATAATTAGGAAAACACACTGATAATACTGAGGATTTGATTGGGATGAATTTGGGGCACCTGCCCGAAAAGGACCGGGCATTGATGGTAGACAAGGTATCGTCGGCCGAAACGTTGCCTTCGGGTAGCGAAGAGGGGACCGACTCGACGCCCCCTCTGCCCTTTCATTCCCGTGCGGTGGGGGCGATTTTGACGCTGTTAGCGAAATTTTTAAGTGGCGTAAGCGTCCGTTGGGTCGGTTGCGAACCCGACATTTGCCAGCGTATTTACTTTGCGAACCACACAAGCCATTTAGACCCAATCGTCCTATGGGCTTCGTTACCCCCGCCTGCACGGCGATTGGCCCGACCCGTAGCCGCCAAAGATTATTGGACGGCAGGTCCCATCCGGAGGTACTTGGCGACGAAAGTTTTTAATGCCATATTGATAGATCGAACGGAGATCAAAGTCCGGCGGAACCCGATTGACGTCATGCTCCAGGGACTGGGGAAGACACATTCCCTGATTGTCTTCCCGGAAGGGGGACGAACGGCCGGGCCGAATATTGGACCTTTTAAGAGCGGACTATATTACTTATGTCGGAGACGGCCGGACCTGGAGCTCGTGCCGGTTTACATCGACAATATGAATCGGATATTGCCGCGGGGGGAGTTTTTGCCCGTGCCGCTGTTAACTTGTGTCAGCTTCGGTCCACCGATGTGGCTGGAAGCCAGTGAGCCGAAGGCCGACTTCCTACGGCGAGCCCGTGAGGCGGTGCAGCGGCTGAAGGATCTTCGTACCGACTCGTGATCGTTCGCGGGGAAGTTTCGTGATCTTGGAGTCCACTTCCGCTTCTCCGGACATCTTTGCGCACCGAGGCTTTTGAAAAAGTCGGCGGGCAGGGATTATGGATTTCGAAACATTGTCGCTTGTCGGAAGCGTGTTGCTGGTGCTTTGCCTGGCGACCACGGCCGCGGCGATACTAAACCGGTTTGGCTCGAGCGGGTTGGATCACGGTTTGATCGAAAGGCTCTACGGCCGGGTCAAAGCGTGGTGGTTGCTATTTGCGGCTTTGGCCGGGGCATTTCTTGTCGGCAAAGCCGCCACGGTGTTTTTGTTTGGGCTTCTTTCATTTTGGGCCCTTCGTGAATTCATTACGGTCACGCCCACTCGGCAGAGCGATCACCGAACCCTTTTCTGGGTCTTCTTCGTGTGTTTGCCGCTTCAATTCGTTTTGGTAGGGCTGGAATATTACGACCTGTACAGCACGCTGATTCCGGTTTATGCATTTCTTTTGATTCCGGCTCGGATTGCCCTTTCGGGGGATCATACGCGTTTTCTGGAGCGGACCGCAAAGATACAAGCCGGGCTTCTCATTTGTGTCTATTGCCTGAGCTTCGCGCCGGCATTGTTGACTTTGAAGCTGCCGGAGTATTCCCCTCAATTAGCAGAACCAAACTTGCCGAAACCCACGTTTGATGAGTGGGCTTACCTGCCGACGGAGTCAGAGGTTTCGAGGATCAGCGGCGGCGAACAAACGCTCCAGGAAGAACCAAATTTCACAGTCTTATCCGATGGAGCGACACCCCCCCGCACACGGCCCGAATTGGCACTGATTGCCGAAAGTTCGGATCCAGTTGTCGCCATCGAGGGAACGTTAGCGGAACCCCGGCAGAATACGACGTGGGCAAAACTCAGGTTGCTTCTGTTTTTCGTGCTGATGGTGCAGCTTAGTGATATTTTGCAGTACCTGTGGTCGAAGCTGCCAAGTAAGCACATCATCGCCCCCACGATTCATCCCAGCCGCACCTGGGAGGGTTTTTTGGGTGGAAGTGCGTGTGTGATGCTCGTCGGAACAGCGCTTTGGTTTGCAACACCATTCCCGTATTGGTGGCAGGCTTCGGTGGCGGCCTTAGTGACGTCGATCATGGCCTTCGCGGGTAGCATGACCATGTCAGCAATCAAACGGGATCGCGGTGTACGAGACTATGGCATTCTCATCGAAGGGCACGGCGGCGTTTTAGACCGAATTGACTCGATGTGCTTTGCTGCCCCGGTCTTTTTCCACCTAAGCCGCTATTTCTTGGCCGCAGGTGTACTCTAACAGCTTGTTTGTTTTGAGAAGCTTGCGGCGACTTCCTCTTCCGCCGCTGGTACGAGCGATCGGCGGGATCAAATCTCTCGCCTCGCCGTCGCCCTACGAGCAGATTTTGGGATTTCAAACGAGCTTTAGTCCCACGGGCAGTTGCTCGCCGAACAATGTCTCCTCCTCTTCGCGATCGAGTTTACCCCCTTCCGCCACAAGTTGAACGTAGTGCTCAGGGGCACCCGTAACCGTGAGCCACTCAAGGACCTTTTTTCGCAATTTTTCTGGAATATCGCGGTAGCGGTCTTCAGTTTTTCGGGCTAGCTGCATAACCGCTAAGCGAAGCATGGGCTCAGCCGTTCTTTCCCCCAGCAGCGGCTCGAGCCATTGGGCGGCAACTTCCGGCGGTACGACGCAATTAAGAGGTCCATAGGTTAGCTCACGTGCACCGAGTCGGGCCAGAGCCCAGAGGATGGCCGCACGTTGCGCTGAAGTTTTAGGCTTCGTGAGGAGTTGGATGGCGATGGTTCCCAATTCCGCCTTGGTTCCGAGAGGCAACCATTCGAGGGCCCCCAACAACCGCCACACTTCCGCGACCTCATGAGTTCCAAAGGGAAGCTTCCCGTGCCCGCCGGTTGTTATGTGGCGGCTTAATGGGCGCAGCGTGGCAATCAGCGGCTCCGCCAAAGCCTGTTGCCAACCGGGCGTCAGTCCGCCGGCAGTCCGACGCCAAAGAATAAACCATTCGACCCGGCAAAGGGGTACGGCATGGACCAGCTTTCCTTGCAGAAGTCGCCAAGTCTCCTCGACCCGCCAGTCGTCCAACGGTAATCCATAGCCCGGCCGCAGCGCAAAACCCACCAAATTCAGCCATCTCGCTTCATGCAAGGGACTCTTGCGGCGACCGGCCTCGAACTCATGGAGGCATTCCCATAAGCGTCTTAAGAGCGGCGCGGGCCACTGCTGGCGATCGACACCCAAAATCTCCCCCAATCGTCTTGCGAGGTTCTCCGGAGGTGCCGTCCCCATCGGGCCAAACGTGTTGGCGACGACCTGCTGACAGGCTTCCCAATCCTTCTCCTCCAACGTGCTCATTAAAGTGATTTGCGGGGCAGCCGTCGGCATTTCAACGCGTGTTTTTCTTCGAACATCGAATTGGAGTTTCCACCGCTGTTTGCCGTCGCGCTGTGCGCACCATAAGTCTAGAGTGCCGATCTCCGTCAACCGCGCATGCAATGTGACGGGGATGCTTCGGGCGAGGTCTTTTTTGCGTGTCTTCAGCACCGTCCTTAAGCTGCCCAGCAGCGTCAATTGCTCCGGTTGAATAGGAACCAACGTTCCCGGACGATCCGTTAACCGAGTGGTGGACACGTAAAGCGGGAACTCCACCGGCTGCGATAAAAGCAGTTCAAACTGCGGTTCCTGAACTGTGTGCGATTCGCCCGGTTCAACCCCGGCTGCAAGCACACACACTGCCTTTTGAGGCTGATCCGATTGAACTGCCGACTCATCGCCGAGGGCTTGGTCTTCCGCAGCCCCTGCGGGTGGCGATCCGCATTCTACGCCCAAGTAGTAAGCCCGCGGCAACCCTGCTGCAATTCGCACGCCTTTTCCGCGACGCACCATTCCGTAATAGGCAGCACCCCGGGCCACGGCAAGCTCAAGACGGTCTCCCGCGAGGAGCTGCGGCTTCCAACCGCCGGGGCTTTCGGTGGAAAACCAGTCGCTCATCGCCTCCAAAATACGCCTGCGAAGTATTTCGGCAGAGAAAACCCCGCCATTAAAAAGAATGACGTCTGGCCGCACGGCAGCCGATGGTTGGGTGGATTCGCAGCGCGATAGCTCCACCGCGTCACGATGAGCTCGAAGGAACGCGGCTAAGTATTTTGTAACAGCAGGATCCGGTGCATAAGGAAGCCCAAATTCCCGGAAACCGGAGGCTGTCCGCACCGGCTCAGCATCCAGGGATACACGGGGGAAAAAGCCATCGACGAGGAGAGTCTCCACCTGCTTTTTGTTGAGCAGCACTTGACGCCCCCCGCCAATCAGCCGGCTTCCACTACCGGGCAAATGAACCGTTAGCTCCCGGGGTGCCTCCTCGGAAAGGAGAATCTCTTTCCATTGACGACACAGGTTCACCAAAATAGCCCAATCTCGCGCGGGTAGTCGGCCGGAACCTTCCAGTGTTCGCTCGATATGCCAAGCCAAAGCCAGATCAAGGTTGTCGCCACCGAGGATTAAGTGATCGCCCACGGCAACCCGATGAAACTCCGGTAAGCCGGCTTTTGTAGCGCGAACTTGAATCAATGTAAAATCCGTGGTTCCGCCGCCGATATCGCAGACGAGGATCATCTGCCCGGGTTGGACAAGCCCTTGCCAAGTGGTTTGATGCCGGTAAATCCACGCATAGAAGGCGGCTTGAGGTTCCTCGAGCAACTCCACGTTTTTCAGGCCCGCCCGGTCCGCTGCCCGAAGGGTAAGCTCGCGAGCAATTTCGTCGAAGGAAGCCGGCAAGGTCAGCACGACTTGCTCGTTTTCAAGGGGAAACTCGGGAAACCGCCAGTTCCATGCGTCTCGAATATGGGCCAAATACTGGGCACTGGCATCGACCGGCGATAGGCGACGCACTTCAGGGGGGGCGTGCCAAGGTAATAGAGGAGCGGAGCGATCTACGCCGGTATGGCAGAGCCACGACTTGGCGGAGCTGATGAGCCTTCCCGGAACCAAACAGCCGTGCCGCTGCGCGAAATGTCCGACGAGATACTCCGGCTCCTTGAGCCAGGGTAGACGGATTTGATCGGGGGCAAATTCCCCCGGCGCCGGTTGATAAAGAAACGATGGAAGCACCTCGCAGGCTTCCACCTCCCCGGGAGAGACCAACTGGGGAATCTCGAAGGTCTGAACTTGCCAAACCAGCTGCTGGGTATCGACGAACGCAACCGCACAGTTGGTAGTCCCTAAATCTATTCCCACAACAAATCGGCAGTGTTCCATCACAGGAACGAACTCTCCTGAACCAACGGGATGCGATTCCCCTTACCTCATGCGGCATCCGGATGTTGTGCGGGGCTAAAACACCCGAAAACTCCGAGCCAAGTGGGATGCCCCCCGATCGGAGCGATTTTACTTCTCCCATCCACGAACTATTCTGGCTCCAGCCCAATAGGTATTCGGTGCGTCGGCCTTCCGCCAAATCAAGACCGCGGAAAACCGCCTCCGCTTTTTCGGGGGCTTGCAAGTCCGCCGGTCGTAAAAACCAGGCACGGTGGCGGAAGTACCGTGTTTCCCGATCAAACTTAAACCGAAATTGGACAAGCGGCCGATAGTTTGCCGTTTTCCCCGTTATTTTAACGGGCGAAGATCGTTTTGTGTTCTCCATTGATTGAGCAGGTCGAAGGCCGGCGGCGTACGGCGGAGGAAGCTCACCAATTGGCTCGGCGAGCATCCGAGAGTTTGCGCCACCGGCTTGAGATCCCCTTTTACGGTGGCCAAACGGTCCAACACTTCCGCCAGCAGAGCGGGAAAATCCTCGTGCCCATCCGCCACCCGAATTTTGCCCTCTTGCACATGAGTCTTCCACAAGGCAGAGGGCGGCTCATCAACGTTTCGCGGAGTGCGTACCGACAAAGCAAGCTTAAGTCGCAGCCGCCATATTGCCCGCTTTCGATTGACGATTTGATTTCTCTCCTCGTTGGCTTCTGCCCAAATTCCTGTGGGCACGTGAACCAAGCGCACTGCCGTTTCGACTTTGTTGCGGTGCTGCCCCCCCGGGCCACGCCGCCGCAAAGTCTCCATGTTGCAGTCGGCCAAAAGCGATTGCACCGCAATCTGTGCCGGATGCTCCATCATATCACCCCCGGTGATCACCCCTGCTGAACTCCGCCACCAGCCCGGCGAAGGGCGTGCCTGTCTTCCTTTGCTCTGAGCGCGGGAACGATTTCTTGTGGGGAGCATGTCGAATGGTTACTGATTCCGGCTCCCTGGATCAACCAAATTCTTTATCCCAGTATCGAGCAAATTCTGTACTTTTTATCCGGGTATCCAGCAGATTCTGTAAAACCTGAAGCTTGGTCCAAACTTGTCCAGGCAAGGTACTTCAAGGACCCGGGATCTCCACTACATGGCGCGCAGGGCATAACCGCGGCGAGGCCGTACCATACCCAGATCAATTCTAGAGCATTCCCGGTGCCGGCAGAGAGCGCTATTCCGGGCCAATTAACGCGGCAAGGGGAAAAATTAAAACCCGCAGAGAGCACTTTCGAGGGACTAGAGGGCCGAGCTTCACCGGGTTTCGGTCGTGGCCACTTGCCGCACCCGCTTTTCGATAGCCCGAATCGCTTCTAGCTGAATGCGGGCGATTTCGGCCGCCCTTTGCTGATTTTGGTAGACAAGCTCCTGGGCTTGTGCCCGTAATTCCTCCAAGCGGGCCTCAAGCCTCTTGAGGTAATCAGCCACCAGATCCCGCTGGCTGATCTGCTCGGCTTTTTCGGCCCGAAAGCGGTCCACATCCCGCTGACGAAATAGTTGCTGCCGGGCGGCATCGGCAGAGATAGCAGCAAGGTAATTCTTCGTTCGGGTAGCGACAACTAGTCGATCCGCCATTTCTGTGCGCTCCTGATGGTAAGAGTGGATCAGGCGCTCATAATCGCGGAGTTCACGCAAGAAAATGCCCTCGCCGGAATCCAGAGCTTTCGGGAGGCCATCCTCAAAAACCACCTGTCCGCTCTCGTCCACAGCCGCTACCACCCCGCGCAAACCTTGACGTTTGGCCTCATCCACACTGATCCGCTTCTCGTGAGTCAAGCGCTCGGCAATCACACGCTGCCGGACCGACTCATTCGGGAAAGCACCGGCGGGAAATAAGGCGGTTAGTTGGTCGGCCGTCAAGTCCGCAAAAGCCTCGTGCGTATCCGGTGGCATCCACTGATAAAAAGCCCACGTTGCCTGACCGGCCGAACTTTGAACAAGCCGCTGGAGCTCCGAAGGTTCCATGAAAACAGCCGGCGCTATTTGAACCTGACGATTTTCCTCCCCGCCTATTCCCTGGACGGTAAATAACCCGAGGAATTGCCCGCCTTGCCCTAGCGGCCGTTCATCGAAAACCCATAGCACGGTTTTCTCAGCGAGCTGATGTTGCGGGCTTTCCATTAAAAGCGTCACTTGCCCGGATTGCGGATCCACTCGCTGCGGAATGCAACCGTACCACGCCGGTCCGCGAGCTAATAGGGCCGAATGAACCTGGATTTCCAACTCGCGAAGATTCGGCGGGAGTTCGCCCTTCTTTCGAGCTTCCTCGATTTCCTGCTTAGTGGCCGTACCTCTTAAAAGCCGGGCGCGGAGCTGTTGCTCCGCAATGGCGGCTTCGTGCCGAGCAGCCAATTCCCGCCAATATTGGTGGGTTTTTAGTGCCCGAGCCCCAAGCGCCAACATCGCCAGCGAAGCCAGGAAAATCAATGCCAGGAGGACCTTGTTCCAGATGCTCATAAGCGAAGATTCTGTTGCTGCTTGAGGTCGGAGCGAGAACTACCGACGGGCAAAGAACCCATCAGCCTATCCACTCAATCCTTGTTTCCAAAAAGCCTTGATCGTTGTGGCCTCAAACTCGTTTAGAAGAACGGGCAACCGCTCAGAAGCCGAGAATACCGAAGGCCTTGGATACTTCGATACTATTTGCGGGGGTCACCCCTGTCAAGCAGCCGCCTTGGGGCAACCCATTTCGGCGGCATCCCCGTGGGGCAATCTTAGGGAGCCGCGGGCATCGCGAGCCTGGAATTGCGGTTGTTAGGAGCCGGCTGGCACCAGCCGGAATAAGGGGATTAGCGATCATGCTGCCTTGGCATGGCAAAACCCGGGATTTGGCCACACTCGCCGAATGACTCAGCAAATAAAAAATTTAGGCAAAAAGAGCTTGGCCCGGAGTGCCCAAAAGTACTTCGGGAGTGAATGTCTAGGCCTAAAACCGTAATAAAAAACCTTCTCGCCCAGAGCACCTACGGAAAGGGTTTTGCCCATCTGCACCGCCTTGGGTGCTCGTGCCTCCGGCGAATCTCCCCATCCATTAACGCGCGGCTAGTCGCTGCGAATCGTATCTCGGGAAAGCCTACCAAATATATGCACTTACCGTTTCTGGTTTTCGGGTACGGGTTCCCGGAATTGGGCACGGGGATCGACGGCGACCCACACGGATACGGAGAACCACTACTCTGGAGCGATTGGCATTGTTTTTTACAGGGTGAGACACGCACGGGGAATGATAAGCATTAGCAGGATTTAGCTATTAGCAACGATTGGATTGATGGAAAAACGGTAAAAAATCAACAATGACGACTATTTTGATTACCAAATGAATTTATGAACGCATTGACGGTATAAGCCATCCTCCGCTATCCCTCAAAATCTGCTTAAAAATCGGCCCGACAGCCGATCCGGATTCCTCTTGGTTGTTAAGGTGGGAGAGTTTCTAAAGTTTTCCGGTTTTGTAGTCGATCGAATGAGCGTCCATCAGGACTCAGTTTCTTCCATACTTCGTTCAAACTTGGCAGAGCCTTGTAAACGCTCATTGAGAGAATGACGAACACTTATCTCATTCATCGGCGTTTAAAAGGTTATAAATACTATCACTATTATCACTTACCTTACAAAAGTTATAAATTTTGTTACCGAAGAAAGAAAACGATAGACGTCATTTTAAAACCCATTATTTCGCAAAGACTCCGGTAGCAGCTTCAATCGATGCTTGATGCGGTCGTTCCCCAGGTTCTGGGAGCAATGATCAACGCAGATAAGAATTCGGGGAAAGTCCCCCGTCCAAACCCAGTCTACCTACGGAGGCATTAGAGTTACGGAAGACTTAGGGAAGACTTAGTGTCGGTAGGGACTTGATCCAACAGCTTATCTGGAAAACGCGATGCCCTTCTCGGCTCGCTCCTCGGTCCAAAACCTTTATCGATCTCAGAAAATCCCTTCGCATTTTTTGGCATAAATTTTGGTTCGAGCCCGAAACTCCTTTCGACTACCGTTCAAGAGGTATTTTGCCATTGGTATTTTCGCCTAAGGCATCCTCGGACAATCACACGGGTTTTTGCTCGACAAATCGGTGTGTAATTTTTTGATAGGTAGTTTTACTCAGCAAATTGGGGCATTGCTTCTCGGTTTCCTTAGACTCCAAGAGAGCCATTCCGTGCCTAGGGGTCACTCGGATTTTGGTGGGCAATTTACCGAGGATCAAACACCGGGTTTTACGCCCGATTGAGTCTCCCGGTTTGGTGCACGCCACAACAGAAGGATAAAGAACCGGAGGAGTTGAACTACTAATCTCAATCCTTCTTATCCCGGCAATCTGCCATAACGGTTATCGGTCAAACGCCTGCGGTTCACGCGGGGGGTTCCACACCGGCTTTGAGGGGATGGTGCCGACGAGGTAGGGAGTACTATTCTTATGGCGAAACTCGCTAACCAAAATCGCCGGTCATTTCTTGCTTCTAACGAGGCACCCCACCGCGGCCGTTCTCCTGAAGCCTTCTCCTCAAGAAACCAGTGTTTTCCATGTGCTTGGGAGTCTGGAGTAACACGGACGCAGTTTGAGGCTCGCCCGATGCCAGGTCTTGCTGTGCTTATTGCAGCAATGCTGGCGGTGGGGTTTGGCTCCGGTTGTAGCCGCGAACATTACCGTTGGCGTGCCGATGCGGAGGTATACGCCACCATCCGCGAAAAAGCGTCCGATCCGCGTTGGGGTATTGAGCGGCTTACCATCGATCCCGATCCTCGGTCCCGGTTCTTTGATCCCCATCACCCGGATCGGCCCCCGATGCCCCCCGACGACCCTGCTTCCCATCAACTCATGCACTGGGTGGACGGAAAGCGGGGATGGGCCTGGGAGGCTAAATATGGTTGCGCGCGCGGCGTGGAGAATCCGGATTGGGAAAGTTTCCTCCCCCGCGATGAAACCGGCGCTTTGGTCCTCGACCAACGCACAGCTTTCCAATTGGCCTTGCTCCATTCGCCTCAATACCAGCAGGAGCTCGAAGATCTTTATCTATCGGCTTTGGCCGTGACCCTGGAGCGGTTCCGCTTCGACGTGCAGTTTTTCGGCGGCAATTCGACCTTCTTTACCCGGCGCGGACCTCTTAGCGGCAGAGCGGGCAATTCGAGCACTTTGCAGACTTCAAGCCCCATTAGTGCTCGACGCGCCTTCGCCACCGGGGCACAGCTTCTCGTCGAGGTCGCAAACTCGGTCACATGGCAGTTTGCGGGACGGGATGGCTACAGTGCGATCACGCCTGTGAATATTTCGTTTTTGCAACCGCTTTTGCGCGGTGCAGGTCGCGCGGTAATCCTCGAAGAGCTAACGCGGGCAGAGCGCTCGCTTTTGGCCAACATTCGTCAATGGGAACGATTTCGCCAGGGTTTTTACCTCAATGTCGTGGCGGGACTCAGCGCCGGTCTCGGACCCACAGGTGGCCTCTGGTCTTTGGGGGCTGCATCACCGGGGCTAACGGCCAGTGTCGGGGGATATTTATCGCTTTTAGAGCAAGAGCTTCAAATCCGCAACCAGCGGGCCAACGTGGTTTCCTTACGGGATAGCTTGGAAAGAATCGATGCCTTTTATGCAGCCGGTCGCATCAGCCGGCGTCAGGTCGACGAAATCCGGCAAAGCCTTTACACGTCACAATTGCAACTGTTGAGTCGGCAAAATACCTACCAGAATCAACTCGATGCCTACAAAATCACGCTGGGTTTGCCGCCGCGGATCCCGGTGCGGATTCAGGATCCGCAACTTCAAGCTTTCGACCTTTTGGATCCGGATTTGAGCACAACTCAGGACGAAATCAGCTCCCTTATCAACCCGATACGCGAGGTGTGGGCAGAGCTTCGAGATATTGTGGAGGCAAACGCGGCGTTGGCAAGCATCCAAGCAGCCGGACAAGAGGTGTCGCAAGCAGTCACCGTTCAAGATCTCGCTAGTTTGGCAACCGCTTTGGACCGGTTGAGCGATAGGGTTTTAACCCTGGCTCTGGCGCTACGAGAAGGAAAGCTTGCCGAGTCGGGCTTAAGCCTTCGAGCCGGTGCGGCTGAGGCCGCTAAACTTCCTGCCGATCAGCGGGGGGAGGCTTTGAACGAATTGCTGGATGAGGCTCAACAACTGGTCGAGGACGCGGAAACAGCCGCAGTGGCTTCCCGCGCCCAAGTGATTCCGAAAGCAGCAGGTGTGCTAGAGGCTACGGGCGAAAAACTTCCCCCTTTACTCGAGCAGGTGGAGACGCATTTACAGGGGGTTGCCGAGGATTTGCAGCGACTTGTGGAGGCGGCGGCAAGCCGGGAGGAGTCGCTTGCACGTTTATCTGAGCGGCCGGAATTCCAACAAGGCGATGTGGATCCGCGTGTCGTGGACCCTCAAGCTTTTCGCCGGCGAGTCGTAGAACTCCATGCCGAATTTTTTGGCAAGAATGCGCCGATCGTCGAGCAGCTTGTGCAAAGATTTTTGCTGGATGAATCCGACCGGCGGTGGTTCGTAGGACTTCGCGAAATGCCGGGCGCCCAGAACGAGCTGCGCGACTTGGTTGCGGAACTCCAAAAATTTTTGGCGGATATCCCGCAGCTAACCCGCACCGCGGAAATGGACTTGGCCCAATGGAACCGGCTTCTTTCGCTGGTGGAGCGCAACCTGGACGAACTGGCCGGCAAACTCCTCGGTCTGTCGTTACTCCAAGCGCGAGTTCGGCTAGATGTACCGGTCCTCACTGTGGTGGAGCTATCCCCGGAGGAAGCTTTCGAGATCGCACGGACCCACCGCTTGGACTGGATGAATATGCGGGCGGCGCTGGTGGATCAATGGCGGCAGGTTGAAATCATCGCCAATCGGCTGAAGAGCGATTTGAGCCTTGTTTTCGACGGGAACTTGACCACAACCAGCAGCACCTTGGATCGGGTTCACAATACCACTGGAAGTGTTCGGGTGGGGGTTGAATTCGATGCCCCTCTGACGCGGCTTGCGGAGCGAAACCAATACCGGCAAGTACTCATCCAATACCAACGAGCCCGGAGGGATTATTACGTGTTCGAGGATCGTGTCAGCCAAATTCTCCGGGAAAATCTGCGAGCCATTCAGTTAAGTCAACTGCAATTCGAGTTGCAACGTGCGAACGTGGTCACGGCGATTGGTCGGGTGGAACAGCAGCGTCTAGAATTGATGCGGCCCCCGCGGCCGGGCCAAGAGGAATTCACTTTGGGGCCGACCACCGCCCGCGACCTCGTCACCGCTTTGGATGCCTTGCTTCGGGCACAAAACGAGTTTCTCGATGGTTGGGTGCGGTACGAGATTCAACGCATGGTGTTGGATTATAATCTGGGGACCATGCAACTGGATGAAAGCGGCATGTGGGTCGACCCCGGCCCGATCACAGGCGGTCAAGCAGCAAGCCGTGCCGAATCATCAGAACCGGAGTCGCTACCACCAGCCGTGGAGATTCCGCCGGAACTTTTCGTTCCGGAGGAACTGCCCGCAGTGGAACCACCGCCATCAGACATGGATCGCCCCACCGCGGAAAATGAACTGATTCAGACATTCGGACTACAGATGCCCCCCAAAACGCCGCATTCTTGGCGCGCCGCTTTTTCCGAACAAGGAATCCGGCACGATACCTCGCGCAAGGGTTTCCTCGATTTACCGGAATTTGTCGCGGCGGATTCACCCGATTTTGTCGCCGCGACTTTGCAGGAGCCTGAATCCGGGCGAAATGCTGGGGGTATACCTCGGGGCGCCCTACACCCCCGAATCGCCCTCGTTGAGCCGCGGTTTTTCCCCTCTCAAAGCCGGCAAGGTCGGTGGATTCATGGGACATGACAAGATCTTCGCTTTGCGGCCATCTAAAGCGCTTGCAGCATAAAGATGGCTATCACAATTGGTTCCTTTTCCTCCTTTCTCCCCATATAGGATTCTCTCTCCTCCTTTCTTCCAGATTAGGCGATTTAGCTTGAAGCCAAGCCGAAGCCCCCCGACAAGAAAGAACAAGAAAGAAATTACCAATCAGCAAAAAAGTTTCTATCCCGAGGCGTGCAGCGGATTGCTCGGCAAAGTTCAGCTTCCAGGAGTAGACAGGGGCACAGGGGGAAAAGGTTTTCCCGCGGCTCCACCGATCGTGACTCATTCCCACTGGTTCCGCCGAGAAACTCCGTTGAGCACTGAGGCACAAGCGCGTTCCTTGCAGGAAATTGCCTTATTAGCGTTGCCCAGCATGCGATTTTTCTTGCCGTGAAGGCCGGCTTTACTCAGCACATTCTCCTCCCAAAAACGTACGCCTCGGAGACCAAAAACCCGCTGCGAATCTCGTTCGTTCTCTGATGAGCCTGCCGCCGGCCGCGTGATAACCGCTCAACGGAACCCAACCGAATCTGTGCCGTCAAAACCCCGGCTCAAGTTTGGGGGTAATTGGATACAGCCTCCATTGACCGGGCATTCTCGCTTGATAGACTCCACTCATTCGCGTGCTGCAGCCGTTGGATCCACCCCACAACTGCAAATGCGCCGTGGATCTAAAATCGGATCGCACTACTAACATTTCGGTGAAAAAGGGTGTATGTTTTGGGTCCGTGTGGCGTAACACCGTGATGTAAATCGACGTACTTGCTGGGATTAAAGCCGTCGCGGGGGTGGATTGATTCACCCTTTTTACAGGGGGTGCGATTCCTCGGGACGCCACCTTTTTATGCTTACAGTTTTTGCGCTTACAGTGTGGGGCAAGTTGGCCCGCAAGGGGTACCCTGCCAAATTACGCTACGCTGTAAGTCACACTTTAGCGTAAGTTAAGCTAGACTGATTTCCAGTTTGACTCGCGGTTTTCCAGCTTCACTTGCGGCAATTTAGTGGGAATTACTTTCGATGCATTTTCAGCGGAAGGGCGATGCAATGATGCGAAGGCAACTCGGGCACCGCTTGCGCTCCGGCATGCGCGGCTTAAGCGTATTTTGTTTTCTCGAATTTTCTTTTCTCGCATTTTCTTTTCTCGCATGGATGATTTGTGCAGCGGCAGTAGCCGAGGAGAATCCCTGCACCAACGGGGGATTTGAACGGCTTACCCCTAACGGTTTTCCTGAATTTTGGGGCCCGGTGGGACGGACGGTACAGCTGTGGGAGGACGCCCACAGCGGCAAGTTTAGTCTTCGCCTGCTTCGCACACCGGATGCAAGAACCCCCGAGACGGGATTGAACCGCGGGTGGGATCCGGGGGCAAATCGTCCGGCTTTAATTACTCAACTGCGGGGGGGAGTTGAGTTTTGGTACAAAGCGATTTCTGCGGAAAATGCGCGGCTCGTGGTTACGGTCATTCCCATGGACGAAGAACCGGTGGAGCGCACGGGTTCACCGCGGGCCACTTTTGAGGTGCCGGAAGAGCATATAGGAGACGGAAAGTGGCATCGCGGTCTTCTGAAGTACGATTTCACACAGAATCCGAAGGTTAAATGGGTTCATTTTGCGGCACGAATTTACGGCCAGGCAGGGGAGTTGCTTTTGGATGATTTCAAATATTTGGAGCAAGTGGGCCCGCTCGTTGAATTGGGGACGATTACCCTAGATGAAGATCCCCAACAACCCGGCGAAGAAGCCAGCGTCCGCATCGTAGCCACTAATGCGGGCGATCAGCCGGCGGAAAATGCCACACTGCGGCTCATTGTGCCCGAGGGACTGACCGCAGTACCGGCCGAACAATCGCTGGGAACATTTCGCCCCGGTGAAAGGCGGGTAATCCGCTGGACCCTTTCCGGACGGCGGATAACGCCGGGCAAAATCCAAGTGTCCGCGAGCGGCGGTGTGCTGCCTGCGCAGAGAACTTTTTGGCTGCGTGAAGGGGTGCGGATCAGAAGCTTTGGGCCGGTGAGTCCCGTCACATTCCTCGGAGAAGCAATCGGCGTGGAGTGCGAGCTGGAAAATACCGGCGATGTTTTTTATCAGGATATCATCGCCGAGTTGGAGGGCCCCAACGCTAAAATCCAGAAAAAGGTTGCCTTCTTGCCACCGCGGCAAAAGACCATTTTGAAATTTGAATTGAGGCCGACCGCGGTAGGGACCTTTCCGCTTACCGTTTCAATACAATCGCGTGGAAAAGTCCTTTCCCAAACGCTAATCTCGAGCCTCAAGGTAGTACCACGCGTAAGTGTGGGCAAGCCTGCCGGGCGGCTTAATGCCTCCGTGGGAAGCGGATGGGCCGTTCTGGAAAATGAATCTCTTCGATGTATCTGGTTGCGGGAGCAATCAGGATTCGGCCCGGCATTGATTGAAACGCGGGGGGCGTCCTCCTGGCGACAAGCAGCGTGGATGCCGTACCTGTCGCAACTTGTATTTCGCGCCCGGGAGCGGAGACCTCTGGAAGTGGTCGTTCATTGTTCGGCGGAACCCCAAGTCGATTTGAGTGACACAAAAGCGGAGTTGTTTTTCCCGTGCAAACTGCTGCTGGACGGTATCGGGCCGATTTCGATTGAGATCCGGTTCGCATTATCACGGGAAAGCCATCAAGTCGAAGCCTCCTACCGCCTCCGCAGCGAAGAGCCGCTGGAAATCTTGGGCTTTGACGGACCGATGCTCTATGCCTTGGACCGAGATGAAGCGGTTTTCCCGGGTCTGGAATGGCTGGTTGAGGATGAACTTTCAAGTGATAGCCTGGATATTGCCGAGGGACACCCCGATCAGCAACGCTACGTGGTCCATCCGAACATGATCACGGTGCCAGCAGTGGGGGTGCATGGAAACTTTGGAACGGTCGGCTTACTGTGGGATGTTCATCAAAAATGGGACGGCAATCGCGATCGTCCGGCGTTCGTGTTTGGATCGCCGGATCGTTTCAATAACCAACGGGGGCATTTGATGGGCCTTTTCCTGCCTTCGGTGCCTGAATTTACGCCGGTCAATTCCCGCCGGGCAGAAAAAGGGTACCCGTTGAAGGTAGGGCAGACGCTCGAGCTTTCGGCCAGAATCTTTGCCGATGGGATGGCAAAAGATTCATTGGCCGCCATTGAGGAGTATTTGCGGACATTCGGATTGCCGGATCCCGCCCGTCTTCCGCATGGGGATTATGCGGGGGAAATCGCCTTCTCAATGCAGGCTTATTTGGAGTCGCTTTGGGATGCGCAAACCCAGGAGTGGTGGACCAGCAAAAATGGCGGGATTCTCTCGCAGAAGGCTCGCCCAGCGGCATTCTGTGCCGACCTGCTCTTAGGGGAACTCTTTACGGAAGATGAGGAGCTGAAGCGCGCATGCCGCCAACGGGCAGAATTGGTCTGCAAATTGATCGAGCAGCCCCCACGCCTAGATATGCTGCGATACGGTGCGCGATTTGACCTTGCTTGGGCCAACCCGCTTCTTGTGGCCAATTTGCTGATGAGTCGTGCCCCCGACGGAACTTGGCGCTACGACGCGGACCGCGAAGGTAGCGGTCCTTTTGTCGGGAAAGACTACCGCGATCTCGGCCCGCATGAAGCGTTGGAAATCGGCATTTGTGCGGCCAAAGCGACGGCTGTGCTTCGATATGCCCGGATTGCGGGCGATCTGCAAGCCTATCAAGCGATGCTACCGACTTTGGAACGAATGCAGAGTTTTCGGGTTCCCCGCGCGGCGCAGGTTTGGGAGGTTCCGGTTCATACCCCGGATGTGCTGGCGGCAGCCGAAGCTGTCGAAGCATTCTTAGAGGCCTATCGGTTCAGCGGAGAACGACGCTGGCTGGAGGAAGCGGTGCTCTGGGCCCGGCGAGGGCTTCCGTTTATCTACCTTTGGGCAGACGCGGAAAAACCGTTTTTGCTTGGGGCGAGCATTCCTGTTTTTGGAGCCACGTGGTATGAAGGCTCCTGGTTTGGCCGACCCGTGCAGTGGAATGGTTTGCGATACGCTGAAGCGCTCCTTGCTTTGGTCAAGTACGATCGGCGCTTGCCGTGGGACGAAATCGCGCGACTCATCGTCACCAGTGCGATTCACCAGCAAGATCAAGGCGGCGAAAATGTCGCGCTTTGGCCCGACAATATCAGTGCGATTGACGCGGAAAAATGTCCCTGGGTCTTCGCCCCGCGGCAAATCATTGATTGCCTGCTAAAGCTGATGGATCGCGACCCGGAGCCGCAAACTACAATCCTCTCTCGTGATGGAAACCGTTTGCACCTGAGTTCGACGGTGCGCTTGCAGAATGTACGCTGGGAGGCAAGTCGGCTAGAACTGGCCGCCGTGGTTTCCCCGGGGGAACCGGCCTTGATTCTTGTCACTAACATTGATCGTCCGACCGCGGTCGGTGTTAACGGACAAATAATGCCCGAGCGCAGACCGGGAGAGGTGTTAGATGAACCGTCTTGGTACTTCGATCGCGGCTACCATTTTCTGGCCATGCGAATTCCCAACCCCGGACCCATCGAAATTGTGGTGGAGCCTGCGCGGTTCGCCGCCCTGGAAAGGCTGCCGAGTCTCGCTCAAAAGATTGCGTTCGAATTCGAGCGGTCGACCGAAGGTTGGGTCGCTGCCCATGACATCAGCGAGTTTCACACTTCCGAGGACGAGTTGCTGGGTATCACAACCGGCGGTGATCCGTATCTCATTCGTCCGCTCATGAGAGTTCCGGGGGATTCGGCACCTGTGCTTTATTTGCGGATGAAAGTTTCCCAGTTCGGGGGTGGTCAACTCTTTTGGGCCACGGCAGAAGAACCGAACTTTACAGAGGCGAAATCGATCCGTTTTCCGGTTCATGGTGACGGGAATTGGCACGAGTATCGTCTCGAACTGGGTGGGCACTCCGCCTGGAAGGGACAGACAATCACAAGCCTGCGGATCGACCCCATCGCCGGCGGAGCGAATGTGGAGTTTGCGATCGATTATTTGCGGGCCGGCTTGAAGTGATCATCTGCACCCCAAACTCGGTTCAATCGGAGGAGGGGATCAAAGAACCGAGCCGAAGTTAAGGGGCCTAAAACAAGCGGATTAACAGGCCCAAAAATTAGAAGAACGTTGCCAAAGCAGGATCTTCTTAAGCCTGATCCTGCGGGATTATCAAGCGAACCTTGCGCGGATTACCCGGTAGCAAACCTCTTTCTAAAAACAGGTGGGCTTGCCCTTTTGGACGGCGACGCTTGCCGCGGATGCGGATTGCTCGGTCTGCTGCCTTGGGGAAAGTTGCCGAAAGTTATGGAGGAGGCAGGATACGCCGAAAAACCGCGGCTTTGAAGAAGCGGAATTTTCCCCGGAATATACAAGAATCGGAATCTTCTCCGGAATATACGGGTTCCAATTGAAACGAAGCATGGATTCGAGTGAACTGCGCGTTTTGTGGTCGGTTCAATCGCTATACCGGGCAAGATAGTTCTTGACCTTCAACTTCCGCCGGGCACTTTCTGAACTCATGTAGCGGATGGTGCCGAAAATGGGCCGCTCGGGTCCCCAGGGTCGATCGTAACGCCCCAAAATCCAAAAAATACCCGTGTAGGAGTTGGGGTCGTTTCCATCGAGACCGTAGCGGTTATTCAAATCAATCATCGTTTGCAGGGCCTCCTCTGGGGAGGAAGACCACTCCAGAATCTTCTTTCCCCAAAGCATCCGCGCATAATTATGCAGTTTACCCTCGGTGACTAGCTGCCGCTGGGCTGCATTCCACAGCGGATCGTGCGTGCGGGCCGCCTCGAACTCCTCTGGCGAGTAAAGCCACGGCCTGCGGTCCTTCTTGTGCGTCTCCAGGGTATTTTTGGCCCAAGCGGGCAGGGAGTCGTACTGGTCGTAATCATGCCGGCAATGGCAGCAATTGAAACCGAGTTCACGCCACGTGATTACCTGGTCGAGAAACGCGGAGGCCGCCTCCGGAAGTTTCAACCACCGATCTCCGCTAACTCTAGTTGACTTATTTTTCGTTGACTTATCTTCGAATGCAAATTCAAGTTGACTACCGGTCCGTGGCGTCTCGGCCGAGAATGCTTCGATAAGCTCGCAAAAGATTTGATAGGTAGAAATATAACCGTGATGCAGATAGGGCGCAAGCCCGCTGGTGGCATCGAGGTCTGGGTGATTGCGATTGCGGTGGTAATCCTCCAGCTTATGTTCCAGAAATGTTCGCCATAGTTGAATTGCTCTAGCGGTGCCCCCCTTCAAATCGACCTTTGTTGCCCGGTGGTCGAGCGAGAGGGAAGCTAAAATTGCATCTCGGCCCCGAGCGGATTCCTGCTTCATCCGAGGGAATAACTCTCGGAGCGAGTCCAGCGATTTCAACGCATTCCGCGTCCTGCCCAAGCGGGGCAAAGGTGCGGCAAGCGGTTGCGGCTTAGGAAATCGGCCGAGAAGCCGGGGTAAATTCTTCTGCATAAATCGCCGGAAACTGGCTGCCGTTAGAAACACCTTCGGGGCTTGGCGCAAAGGAAGAAGACCGTTGGAATCTACCGCCTCGAATTTCGTGGTGTTTTGCCGAGCGACCTTGAAAAGAGGTTCCCGCATGTCGCGGATCGGGAAATCATCCGCGACGATTACTGCTGCAAGTTCGCCGAGCCGACAGATCCGCTCCACTACCTCTCCATGGCGGGTTTCTATAAACGGCAAGTAGTGTACGGACGACTTTTCCAGGGCCTGTGCATGTTCGGCCATACCGTCGAGGACGAAAGCGTAATGCCGCTCGCTCGGCCAGCGGCTAAGTCCCAAGGTCTCGATGATGACCAGGGGCTTTTGCAACTGTGTCGCCCAGGCTACAGCCCGCTCCAAGGCGTGATTGAATTGCAGACGCCGTTGTGCGTGCATCCAGTAGACGACAAAGGCGCCATCCGATTGCACCTCGAGGCGATTGAGGTCCTCGATCCTACCTTCGAAATTCGCCGATGCGTCTTCTGACCTCGTGAAAATTCTCTCCATACGCGGAATATCTCAACTGCGAAAGACTGCGCGAGCAATCCTAATTTTTTGCCGAATGAGCAAGCAGCGGAGCGGCTGACGATGTTCCCTCACTGGCGATGGTCAATCGGAAGCGAACTGCCGTCCTTTTCCGCGATCTGCGGGGGAACAATCAGGCCATGTTGACCAATTTTACGCTGCTTTTTGAGGCTTCCTACTGCCGTATAATCAAACCGCCACTTTGACGCCATGGCGGACGCCCGACCCTTTCTAGTTTCAATCGTACTGCCGCATACTCATACCATGACTTTCGCACCTGCCGCGCGACGAGTAACCCAAAGTCGACAGACTCATGTTTTGAATAACATCCTTATGTTGTCAAAGCGAAACACGCGGTGGAAACCATCTGATGGAGTAGGTGGTGCGACCATTCACTTTGTGTCTATTAGCCTGTTATCTGCGGTTATACTCTGCAGGGGGAAATGCCTCTTTTTTCGACCGAAGGATCGCTCGCTTAAATCGTTCGGAGTACTGGAAGGCTTTCGCTCGAAGCCTTACCTTTGCAGGCCGGTGCTCCACGCTCAAACCTTGCCCGCGAGGCTTCGCGAGGTATCGTCTCGATTACGAGGCGTCGTCCCGATCAATCGCCCCGCAAGCCGATCTGACAAAGCCTTTTTCAAGCAATTCGCTTTTTGACAACTTGTGCAGGTGAACTATGGTTTAATGAGAGGGGGATCGCAACTTCCTCGTCGCAGTCTTGATCTATTATCTATTTCTGAATTGTATGATCGGGTAGGTAAGGGGGTTTCAGCTTTCCCGAATTGCCTTTAAGCAAGGTGGCGACATCTTTCGGGAAGCAAGAAGGTAGGTAGGTGGCTTCGCTGCCAGGAATCAAAAATCGGGAGGTCCTTGCAAGGGGCAATTGACGGATTTTTGATCTAAAGCCCCTTCGGATCGTAAGAAAGCCTTGTGGGAGATTAGCTCCAAACCAAACGGATCATAACAAGACCCTGCGGGAGATTGGCTATAAACAAACCGGAAGGTTTGTCGGCAAAAGACACCTTAATAGCGCGACCGCCGGTATCAGAGGATCATGACCGGGGTTAAGCGCGAGAAGGGGTCGCGGGCGAAACCGCAACGCGCTACTGCGGCTTTAGACCGAAATGCGTAGCCTTGAACCGGAAGCAAGGAAAAATCAGCCATCGGCTGCATCCACGAGCTGTGTGTCAAAAAGAATGTGTCGTGCGAATTTATCTCGAAAGCGCAACGATCCTTTCGGCACACAACCCACTTAAGGGGTGAACAAAGCCGGAGAGCGACGAGCAAATGCAAGCTGAAGAAAAGGAAAACGCGTATAAAGTGGACAAGTGGAACTCGCAGGCTGGAGAAATGGAAATCGACTATAAAGCGGAGAAATGGAAATCACGGATCGAGATACGATCGGCGGGAGAACAAAAGAAAAAATCGGACGAAACAGACAATCGCGAAAGGATCAATCACCATAGCAACAACGCCTGAGGACTCGGCGTCCAGCTTGGGGAACGATTTGGCATGAGCACTCGCCTATCTAAACTATCTGCATTTTTAAAGCAAGAGGATGCGGTCACCTCAGTCGAATACGCCGTCGTCCTCGGGGCCATGATCGCCCTCGTATTTGGCGCGGTGGTGCTCCTTGGCACGAATGTTCTCGCACTTTGGCAAAACTCGGTGCGCACCATCCTCCAGTTTTTTCCCGCTTAGGGGCAGGCGGATAGCATTTTCTTGTCTTTGGTGTTGGTCTTAACTTTAATGTAAGTTTTTTCGGGCGGTGAGAGTTTGGGGGTAATCACCCGGGAAAGTCACGGAATCTCGTTGGGATGAGAGTATCCTCTTTTTGCTTGGTAGAGGCGATGCCCCGGTTTGAGCCCCCATTGGAGGGACTCCGCCACGGAACCGGGCGCCATTTCAACGTCGTTCCTTCACGTCTCATCGTGTGACGTAGTTCCCAGGCAGAATCGATCGTCATTTGAACGCCGTTGCTGCGCGTCTCATCATGTGAGGGAGGTCCCAAACTGCGTATACCACAGGATGGCAATAATCGTCTTGGCGTCGATAATCTGTCCAAGTCGAATGAGTCGGATACTTTCCGCCAGCGAGGTGACCACTGTTTCGATACTTTCGTCGGGATCGGGATGGGCCCGACCGGCTTGAAGCTTTTCCGCCAAGAATAGATGCATTTGCTCCGTTAAGGTGCCGGGCGAGGGAAATACAGTGGTTAATAAATGCCAAGAGTCCGCCTGGTAACCGGTTTCTTCTTGAAGTTCGCGCTTGGCCGCCTCGTCCGGGGATTCGCCAGCCTTCAATGTGCCGGCCGGTATCTCCAGCATTTCCCGGGCTACTGCCGGCCGAAATTGCCGGATGAGGACCACATGAGATTCATCCAGCAGGGGCAAAATGGCAACGGAACCGGGGTGACGCACGATCGGTTGCTGGGCGACACCGCGCAGGGTTTGGAACCCGCGGATGACGACATCGAACACATTGCCCCGAAAAACCACCTTTTCTTGAAGCTGTTGATCCACAGGCTAAATCCTTTTTTCTCCGTCTTTTTTTCTTTTGTTTCCTTCTTTTGTTTCCGTCGCTCAAGAAACCCGAGTACGAAACATTGAAACATTTTCGGCGCTCCGAGTGTTCCGCCCCATCGGTTCGGGCCCATTAGTCTGGCTTCGGATCACGCGATTGAGAAGGCGTGCGATTCCCATTCCAGGAAAAATTTTTCGGTTTTCGCGAGGAATCGGAAGGCTTTTGATGGCGTGGTACCCAATCCTAGCCGCCTCGCCGCAAATGCCGCCTGTGTGCTCTTTGGAGGAATTTCGGAGGAATCAAGGAATTTTCGGTGGGACCGGGAAGAGTCGATCGCCGGCTAAATCGCGATTTCGGACGGACCCCCTGCCCAGATCAACGCAGCATGCGCAAGGCAAGCGTCATGCTTAAACCGGCGTGCCTAAATCGAAGGAAAGTAGCGATTATGCGGGAACTAGCCCCCACCACGGCTGCGCTAGTATTGAGCCATTCGTTACTATCGGAATCTTCAAAAACTTTGTTTTTCGCATTCCGGCCGTAGTCGAATGTAACCGGTGGTTTTCCGCACCGTTGCCTTATGGCCACACGGCGAGGGGGCTTCCTCTCGAATTTTCGCGTGGAGGAGCTACCGTTCGGAAAAGACCAACGTCAAAAGAAAACGGTTTATCTCCCTCGTCTGGCAACTCGTCACATTCTGAAGGCAAGTCGAGTGTGGCGGAAAGAAGATCCGAGAAGACCCTGCGCGACGAAGACCCGAAGCTTCCTCAAAAAAGTTCTGTGACACAGGTGAACTTATCAATCGTCACATTGGGGGTAAAACTCTAGAAGTTTTTTCTTCCTCTCGGAAAAGTAACCTAGACTTTTGGTAGGATGCCATCCTGAAATTTTGACTGCTGAAACTGCGTGTGGCATTTGCACCATCGGACGACGATTCTAAGTTGACCACGATTCTAGGTTAAATTGGGGCGGGTTTAATCGGGGCGGTTTCCGAGTTATTTTGGCACGATTTAAAGATTCTTTTTTTGGCACGATTTAAAAAATCCCACGCCACAAGACCCAATCGTTCTTGGCTGGAAGCTGCGGCAAGTGGAAGTGGTTGAGGTTCGAATCCGACGAAATGTGGTCGAGACTCGGAGCCGAGGAACGGAGGAACATTTGTCCCACGGCCTGGTAATCACGGCACTGTCTAGTTCAAAGCGGCGAAGGCGATCTGCGCAATGTAGGCGGTTGTTGCCATTAAGAAAAGTTTTTTTTTGAAACCCAAAATCGAAGCTTTTGGCACCACCAAACGAAGGCAAATCAGGGATTCGGAGGGTTTTGCCAGGACTCCTTCGGCTTCAAGATTCGGCTTCACGAACGGTAGCGAGGTGGCTTGCAGCGGTGCGATAGGAAAACAAGAACCGAGGTATCAATGTCCTTAACCCAGTCAAAGCGATCGGCTTGTCAATCGACTCCCAATAAGCGGCTTCCCGCGAAGCTCCAAGATCGGCTGGGGCAACTACGCCACGTGTTTGGAGTCGAGTTTTCGGTCCTCGAGGCTCCCGGGGCTGAAATTTGGCATCTTGCGCCGATCCATCCCTCCGAAATCAAGGAGCTCTGCTCCGGCCCTCTGCAAGGATTCACCTTAGGCCGAGGCGCTCAGATTTTGCTAGAGGAAACGCCGCTGCTCCTCCTGGCTATTCCGCTGCCAAATATCGAGGGGAAAAATCTGGCTGCGGTCGGGATATTCGTGACATACCCTGGGGCTTCGCCCCATGAGGTGCGGCTTGCGTTGAACTTAATGGGAATCGATCAGGCGGAGCTTTACGAGGGGCTCTGCCAGCAGACTCCCTGGCCGCTTTCTCACCTCAAGCGAACCGCGGGGTTGACGCTGCGATACTTCCTCACGGAAAAGCGGGTGGACGAGCTTGAAACGGAGACGCAAAACCTCTCCGTCGATCTGGCCGCCACTTACGAGGAAATCACACTTCTTCACCGGGTGGCGGAGAATTTACGGCTTTCGGCTACCGATCGAGATCTTGCCGAGCTGGTTTTGGATCGTCTTCAGGAGGTGATTGTTGCCGAGGCGGTGGTCCTTCAGCTTGTCGGCTCGCAGGCCTCTGGAGCCGGGGTTTCCTCCGATTCAGAAGGATTATTCTTAACACGTGGAAAGCATCTATTAGAGGCCGAGGATTTCAGCCACTTGATCTGCCGCCTCGGGCTAAAGGGCGTCGCTCGACCTGTCGTCCTGAATCGTTTGGTTGGGCAGGCGGAAGAATGGCCCTTTCCCCAAGTACGTCAACTAGTCATTACGCAAATTGCCCTGGGCGAGCATTCCTACGGCTTCTTAGCCGCCGTCAACCACACTCAGGGCAAGGAATTTGGAACCATCGAAGCAAGCCTCCTCAGCTCGATCGCCACCCTTTTGGCCATTCACCGGGCCAACCGCGATCTGTATCGCGAGCAGGCAGAACTCATGGCGGGAGTGCTGCGGGCTCTGATCTCCGCGATCGATGCCAAGGATGAATATACCTGCGGTCACAGCGACCGGGTCGCTCGAATTGCCGTCCGTATTGCCCAAGAAATGGGCCGGGATAGCAGTGAGCTTCAAAGCATATATCTCGCGGGACTTCTGCACGATATCGGCAAGATCGGCATCGACGACAGTGTCCTCCGCAAACCCGGGAAGCTCACCCCCGAAGAATACGAGTACATCAAGCAGCACGTCACGATCGGCTATCGGATCCTCATGGACCTGAAGAAGCTAGATGGCGTGCTTCCTGTGGTGTTGCATCATCACGAAGCTTGGAACGGACGCGGCTATCCTCAGAACTTGGCGGGTCAAGATATTCCCATCGCGGCCCGCATTGTCGCGGTGGCGGATGCCTTCGATGCGATGGCCAGCGATCGGCCTTACCGTCCCCGGTTACCGGATGAAAAGATCGACGCCATTCTTAAATCAGGGGCCGGAGAGCAATGGGACCCGGAAGTCATCGATATTGTCCTCCGGATTCGGGACGATTTGCGGCAGATTGTCAGCGAAAATCGCGTGGCGGTGCCGCTGGCTATTTCCAGCGGGCCAGCGGTCATGCCGCCCGCTCATGTGACCTCTAATATCAGTTGACACCCTTTGTCGTAGTCCACGCGGCCCAAGAACGTTTCGCTTCTTAGGTGCTGCCCAAAGAAAGCTCGCCCGGCCGGCTTTGCCAGAGATCGGTAATAGACCCATTGCGCTCGCCCGATTTGCCACCGATAAGCCACCGCAGCCTCCGGGGGTTGAACAACCTTTTGCTCGGTGACCGTCAGCCGGCGGCACACGCACGGGAATCGCCAGCGCCGGGGAGACAAGTCGAAAACAAACGATAGCTGCCATCGCGGTGATCGGCTTTGGCAATCGTGTCGAAGCCAGCCTGGTTCGGCCGCAAATGGTCCGGAAAAGCCCCGCGGACACCACTCCGGGACGCTTAGCGCTGCCACGCGTGCTAGCCGCCTGCCGGAAACCAAAAATCCTTCCGCCGGCTCACCGTTACCTTCCCATCGGACGCCGCCGGCCAACGGTAAGCTTACGGAGTGCTCCAGAGGTTCTGCCCAAGCGGAATCTCCATGATCGCGGTAGATAGCCTCGGTAATCAGGACCAATTGATCGCGCGGCACGAAAATTATCTGCCGATTCACTCGCCCGAACGGGGGCAGCTTTTGCTCGATTTCGAGGTATTGCGCCTCGGGCCGGCGGCAACGCCCCAAGAGTTCCCATTCTGACTCAGAAGCTAGCGAGGGGTCATTCCACCGTAACTTCACGGGCCAAAGCCCCTGAAGAATTAGCTGTTCCTGCACGCGCATTACGATTTGAACCGTATTGCCGCGAACGATTAAGCGGATTTCCGGCCGTTTCTGCAAATCGCTTTCCGCTGCCGATTGACGAGCGTCCGGCAATGGGCCGACATGCAAGATGTACGTCCTCGCCCGGCGGGCGGGCATCGCTTCTTGGTCCAGGTGCTCGAGCTTTTGAAACTTTTCCATGGCAAAGCCGAAGCTACTTTAGTAGCAGCTTTATCCCATCAGAAGTAAATTCGGCGGAGCGGTTAACAATCCTATAGAGGGGAGGCCCTTCGAGGCAATGCACCGATGCCGTTCGCTTGTCGGGTTCGAAAACCGCCCGATAGATTGACCCTTTGGCTTAGCCGAGGCCGATTCGAGGCTAAGCCCTTTTTCCATCTCCATATCCGCATGGCTTCCTCCATCGTGTCAAATCTTGAGTCACTTCGTGGAGACTCGGTCCCCCGCCGGGCGTATCGCTTCCTCTCGAGGAGAATCGCAGTGGTCTCATAACCGTCGGGCGCAGTCGGGATTTGCTGCCGAAGCTTTCCCCGGTGGATTTGCTGGCGGAGCTTTTCCCGAAAAAGCACCTTTGGGAGTAAAATATCATGGAACCGGCAAGAACGAGGTGAATGTTAACCGCTTCCGGAGGGAGGAATAATGTCCCCCAGGTTAATCCGACGCTTTCCGTCATGGGTCCGCGAAACTTCAGGTACCGGCACTCCTCGCGGGGGCTTCGCGGGCGAAACGCCCGTTTTTTGCACGCTTTCGCTATGGTTGGTCTCGATAGGATGTGTGATGGTCTTGGCGGGGTGTGGATCGGGCGAGCCAGGCAGGGATGATGCCATCCGACCCCCCGGGGGGCAACGGCCTGAAGTCTCTGATCAGTGGCCCGCAGTCTCTGATCAAATGTCGGGGAAAGTTCTTCCGAGGGAATCCTCGGAAAGCGTCGGCACGGCAGAGCTGCGGCAACGTCTTAGGGGGGAGCCGATCGATGGAGCGGCATCTCAGGATCACGGAGGCGAACCCTGGCAACTTGCTCGAAAAGAGGGTCTACCCGGCCCTTCCTCGGTTGATCTTGGCGGGGGTAGAGGGGAGTTGCGAATTCCTGGCGAGGATTCCGCTAGAGCGGCCCTTCCCACGGAGGATTCGACTAGCGCGGTTCAATCACCGGCTTCAACTGATGTTTTGGCCGAAAGCAGAGGGCTCCCTGCCACGGCCTCAGAAGATGCCACAACACCGGAAGTGAGCTCCAAACCGGAGGTTCGGCAAGGTCCTTTGGCGGGGGTAACCGGCTCAGCCAGGCAGCAAGAGAAAAACACCCTCGCGGTCAGCCCCGATGGGCTTCCGAGGAGCGCTGGACTTGGAAGCTCGGACAGCCGGGGCTTACAACCGGATCGCTCAAAAGCAGATGAAAACCGTCCGGCATCAAAACCGGCGGATACTGAGCCGGTGCCGTTGGTGGCGGCTCCGGATCGTCTTCAACGATTACACCCCAGTTATCCGGCGTGGGTGGATCCCGTGACTCGGGAATTAGTGCTGATCGCGCAGGTTTGCCAGAACCAGGTTCCCCTGGAGCTCTTCGCGTGTGTCCGCGGCTCAAAGGAGCATGAATCAATCCTAAGCGTGGGATGCCCGGCTTACGTGGTCCACGCCGGACTTCTAGCGCTGGGGGCGAGAGAGGGATCGCCCGTGCAATTTGCTCCCGAATTTCGTCCCCCTACTGGAAGCGAAATTGCGGTGGAAGTCCGCTGGATTGACGAGCAAGGCAACCGCCGGTCAGCAGCCGGCCAGGATTGGATTCAGGATCTGTCGCTGATGTTTCGGCTCTTTGACGGGGTCTCCGCCAATTCTTGGGATGACGAACTGGATCCGAAGGATGGCTGGGAAGCTTGGCAACCCATGCGGCTTCCGTGGGTGTTTGCAGGCAGCGCGTTTGTACGGGACGAGCGGACGGGCCGACAAGTTTATTTGGCCGATCAGGAGGGCGAACTCATTTGTGTCTCGAATTTTCCCGCCGCTGTTTTGGATGTACCTATCGAAAGCACGGCGGCCAATGCCGCGCTGCTTTTCCGCTGCTATGAGGAGCGGATTCCGCCGATCGGCACAACGGTTACACTTGTCCTCAAGCCGAAGCCGGAAGCGGCACGGTAACGCCAACTCCGTGATTGATGGGAAGGCCTGAAGCGCGGCTAATCCCCGAACCAAAACCGTCTGTCAAACTAGCGCGCTGGTAAGCTCGAGAGTAAACTCCCCAATCGCCTTCCGCAATTCAAAGGCTTCGGGATGACCCCCGGCTACTGTGGCACTTCGGAAAGCCCGACGCGGCAAAAGCGCAAGACCTCCTTCGGGTCGGCCAACCAACCGAAATAGAAGGGCCCAAATTCTGCGTAGCGCGCACTGACCTGATCAAACCGCATCCGGTAAACGATGTCCTTTAAATACTGGGGGTTGGTGGCCCAGAGCGTTACCCCCCACTCCCAATCTTCCAAGCCGATGCCCGCGGTTACCATCTGCACCACCTTTCCGGCGAATTTCATTCCCGTTTCGCCGTGCTCGTGCATCAATCTCTCGCGCTCTTCAAAAGGGAGTAAAAACCAATTGGCATCAGCCGTGCGTCGTTTATTCATGGGGTAGAAAGAAACCGCAGGCCACATCGGCAGATCCGGGGTAAGACGCCGTCGATACATCACCTCCAACCGCTTCTCGAATTGCCGGAGCTGCTTTTTGAACTCCTCGCTTTCCGGATCCCAACCTTCGGCCCGAAGTCTTTCGGCATATTGAGCTGGCGTGGGAAGATACTCGGATACTTCCGTCAGCGATACAAAAGAGTACGCCGGTTGCAAAGCAGGCCCAAGCCGGCCGGAAAGGAGTCGATAATGAATGCCGTCGACACGACAAGGGTCCGCATCTAAGGCAATATAGCCGAAATCGGCTTTGTGACCGCCGATAAGCAAAACTTGTAGCTGCGCCGGGCTGTCCATACTTTGCGGGTCGAAAGCCGCGATAAACTGCTGAATCCCCAACGCAAGATCGTCTTTGGAGAGCGTCTGAAGAACATCGCGATTAAAACGATAAAGATAGTGCCGACAGTGCCATCCGCTGAGCGGGATTAACGACGGCGTTTCGGCCATCTGCGCGACTTCGGGGTGTGGGTGCGATTTTACATTCTGCATGCGTGCCTTAGCTCCATCACGATGTATCTTGCCAGCGAGATTACCCAATCTTTCCAAAATTTTATCAGATTGAGTCAACAAAAATGCAGGCGGCGGGATTTTGACCCGCTTCAATAGACCGAGGTAAAACCTCGCCTGGTGGGGGTAGCACCGAAGGGGTTTTGAGGTCACGCGATAGGCTACCGAAAATCGCACCGATCGCCTAAGACGCGCCTTCTACTGGGGGACCGGGAACACCCTGCCCTAAACAACAGCTTCAAACGGGAGATTTTACGGATTTTTTGCAAAAATAACTTGCAGATGGGTCCCCCCATGACGGTAACCGTCCGCCGCTGGGCCACGGGGAGGATGGAGCGATAAGAAATCCTTCCGGATCATGCCAAGAGCCGGTGTACACTCTCAAGCAAGCGATCCATCGCAAAGGGCTTGCGAATGTAGTCGTCTACGCCCAGCATTTCGGCATAAGCTTTGTGGCGGCTCCCTTCGTTGGCGGTGATCATGATAATGCGCACCGGAACGCGACGGGTACGGCGAAGGCGTTCGAGGACCAGAAAGCCGCTTCGCTTGGGCATCATCATATCCAAGATGATGAGGTCCGGGTCTTCTTTTTCGGCCATGACAAGGCCTTGATTGCCGTCCTTGGCGACGAAGACTTGATAGCCGTTTGCCTCCAAAGCCGCCCGGATCGACTCTACAATATCGGCGTCATCATCCACCAAAAGGATGCGATTTCGGGGTCTTTCCTGCGTCCCGTCGCCTTCGGTCTTGCTGGAGACCGCTGACGCTTTCTTTTCCGCCATCACAAACGTCTCCTCACTCACGATTCATGAATTCCCCCGCACCCCGAGCCACCCCGCACTAAGAGTGTTTTGGAATATCAAACCCTAATCTTCTTTTTCCTCGACGCACCCTAACCCTACTAAACTAAATCAGATCGAGGCCGGAGACAATATGGGGCCACCTGACCTGCTTTGAATTGCTTCAGTTCTTTGGAAATGAGAATCGGGGATCTCATCGACCCCGGAGGAACTATCGACATCAAGAAATGGCGTTGAGGATTTTGAAGGATTCACATGCTCGGGGAGACGACACATCGGCAAAGACGACCATAAAAATTCGAAACCTAGAATAACGCACATTGTCTACTAACTTCATGGCTGATGACAACATTTCAGTTCACGGCTGATGAAAACGTTTTTTCTCTTTAACTGGAGCAACCTTCAGAAAAACTGTTTTAACTATCTAGGAAGAGGATTCGGGCCCAATCGCCCGGGAGGGATCAGCTGTAAGCAATTCTTACTATAACCTTGCTTAGTATTTAGCATTATGTTGGGCGGATTTCCTCATAACTTCACTACGAATCTCCAGTTTGAGCTTTCCGATTTGGGCCTACCTACCTTATGTCAACACCTGTTTGCGGTAACATGGCGGGGTAAGTTTGGTCCCCTCCGCTGGTAACCTCAAGCCTGGCGAGCAGACACCGTTCGTCGGTAAGGTGATGCTCTATCCTCCTCCGAACGCATTCATTATCAGCACAAAATACGTCGTAATTCAAAGTAGGTTATCACTATTAACACAGAAATCGCAAGCATTAGCAACACAAAATGCGGTTAATATAAGCGGGCTAGTTAATCTTCCAGAAGATATGGGAGCAAAGAATAACCCGACGACATCAAAATGCGCAAGAAAAAAGCAACATTTCGTGATCAAATTTGCTGTTAGTAAACATTATTTCGAAATGCAATTTACTCAACAAAAAACAAGCGCTTCTGAAGTTTGACGTGGGAAACGTGGAGGACCTAACCCCGGTAAGACTCTGGGAAAAACTCGGAGTTTGGGGATAAACTTTGGGATTTCGCCATGGTCCACCGGGCTCATGAAAGTTTTTCCCTGCATGTACCTTGGTAATCCAATGCACAGTCAAGCCAAAGTTATCGAGTTATCGGACGTAATAACCAAGAGTTACTAAAGCTAATAATGGAAAGGCTGTCAAAAGGCTGAATCAGGAAGAATGAACTGAAGGCGCTATAAAGATTACCAAGTTTGCAAAATAAAAGTGTCATTACTGCTTTTGATCAATGGCTGTACCGCCCACGCTTTGTGATCGCATCGTCGTGGCTCAGTTGACCAGCCCCAATCGAGGAGCCATCGCCTCCGTAGGAATTCTCGGGTTGGGGGCTGAGCGACTAATCACGCGACTGTTGCGCAGCATTTCGGGCCGGCCGTTGCGGCCGTTTACACTAGGCACTGTCCGGCTGTGTGAATTCCAATTTGCCCAGTATCCGCCCGAGAAGGTTATTGCGGCTCAAATCGGCCCTCATCAATTTGAAATCTACTGTCACGGTGGGCCGGTCGCGGTCAGTCGCATTCTGACAGCAGCGCAGCAGCACGGTGCATCCGTCATCTCATGGGAAGATTGGTTGAGCCTCACACATCCATCGCTTATCACGGCCGAGGCCCTCGTGGCGTTGACCCAAGCCAAAACGCGAAGGGTTGCATCCATTCTCTCAGCTCAGACGGCGGAAAACTGGGACAGGGAGATCCGAACCATTCGCGAACACATCCTCTCCCAAGCTTGGGATACTGCTTTGGAGCGGGTTGATCGATTGGTGGCTCGATGGGCCATTGGCGGGCGAATGGTCGACGGGTGGGTCGTGGCCCTGGTGGGCCCCCCAAACGCCGGAAAAAGCAGCCTTTTTAATCGCCTTTTGGCCGAGGACCGAGCGATCGTCCACCCAACCGCCGGAACCACTCGCGACTTACTCCGGGCCACGATTTCTTTGGATGGTTGGCCGGTGACCCTCATCGATACACCGGGCTACGGCCCCACCGACGACCCCCTGGAAAAGGCGGCAATGGCTCGAGCCCGTAATACATTCACGGAACTGGATCTCGGACTCTTCGTGCTCGACGTGACGCAGAACCGGGCCGCGTTGTTGGAAGAAACGATCCTGCCGCCGGACCGCATCCTGACGGTTTTTAATAAAATTGACCTACTATCAACACACTCGGCGGGGCAACCGTCCGGCTCCGAATCTTGCCAGACAGGCTTTTATTTAGTAAGTGCCAAAACCGGTGAGGGGATTGCAGAGCTTGTCGCGGCAATCGTCCGGCGATTGGTCCCCGGGGAACTCGCTAGCGATGAGCCCGTGCCTTTTACAAGCCGGCAACACGGATGGCTCGAAAGCCTAAGACAAGCCGTCCAGGGGAGGGATCCCGCGGCGTCATGCAATGCATTGAAGAGGCTCGGTTGCGAAAACACGATCCCAGAATGATCCGAAATGCAATCGCCGGAAGATCGTACGGTCTTGGAGCTGATTCCAGTGATTTTACAGGTACGGGAGGAATTGCGGGCAAATCCTCATATGCTCCTGGGGAAACTGATGATCAGAAACGAAAGATTCCTTTATTTCGATCTGGGCAAGGTTTTGGTGGATTTTGATGTTACCCGGATGTGCCGGCAGATGGGCGAGGTTGCCGGCCTCAGCACTGAGCAGGTTTACCGGGTCATTTATTCAAACGGGCTTCAGCGGCGATTAGAGTTAGGGCTTCTCGATTTAGAGGGCTTTTACGAGGAGTTCTGTAACCGTATCGGGAAACGGCCGGATTTCGCGGCTTTACTTGCGGCTGCCAATGATATTTTTAGCCTCAATGTCGATGTGGTGCCTCTGGTTGCCCAGGTTGCCCATGCGGGCTATCGAATCGGATTACTTTCCAATACCTGCATCAATCATTGGGAATTCATCGGAACGCGGTTCCGAGGCATCATCGAACTTTTTCCGGTCTGGGTTTTGAGCTTCGAGGTTCACGCCATGAAACCCAATGCTGCCATTTTTGAGGCTGCGACGAAATCTGCCGGGCTTCCTCCGGAGAAAATCTTCTTCGTGGATGATAACGCGGCGAATGTGGAGGGGGCTCGGGCCTGTGGTTGGGATGCTGTAACTTTTCAGGGGCCAAAGGCGCTTGCGGAGGAGTTAGAAAAGCGGGGAATCCACATCAATCTTTAGAGAGTGGATTATCGGCCTAAAGGGTTTCGAGAGTGGATTATCGGCCAACAGACCGCGACAAGCAGGGTTATTCGTGACGGTCTTGCCGGGGAAAGCCCGGAAAACGGTTGCGATTTGGGGGGACAAACTCACGGCGAAATGGTTGCGGCTGTGTTCCCCTCATTTCATCGATTCGCGAAAGGGGAATTCTTTATTTGAGCCGCCTGTGCCTAAAATGTTTGGAAAAGGGGGTGGGCCTCGGTAAGCTCAATCGTAGGCTTGGGGGGGTGAAATTGGTTTGGCGGCGTGAGCGTTTCGCAGAAGGAATCCACTAAAATGTATCATTGTCTTATTTCTTCACTAAGGTCGCGCCGTTGCCGGCATGGAGTGGTTCTCTCACGTACCATCTATTGCTTTTACGGCTTGATCGCGCTAACGATATGGGCCTTTGCTTTGGGCTCGGGCGCGTGGGGCCAGGAGGGTGCGACAGGCCCGGCGGATTTGTCCCAAGCAACCGGTCCCCATCCCGCAGCCATTAGCGAAGAAGAAATTCGCGAACTCTACGACCTTCAGAAACTGCTTGTCGACACGATCGATCAGGTGGAGCGGAATTATGTGACGAAGATCGACCGCCGGAAACTCGTTGAGGCGGCCATTCGGGGGATCCTTCAAGAATTGGATCCCTATTCGTCCTACATACCGCCGGAAGAGCTGGACGAATTTCGCGGATCTTTGGAGGGGCAATTCGGCGGAGTGGGTCTGCAAGTGGGAATGGAAAAAGGCCGCTTGCAGGTGATTAGCCCCCTCCCGGGGACACCGGCCTATCGAGCGGGCATCATGGCCGGGGACGTGATTCTTGAAGTTGAAGGCAAATCCACGGCGGGCATGACTCTGGAGCAAGTAGTCCGATTGTTGAAAGGTGAGCCGGGGACATCGGTGCGAGTCAAAATCCAGCGTTCCGCCTCGCGACAAACGGAGGAATTGACCCTGGTACGAGAGCTCATCCACGTACCCACAGTTTTGGGGTTCCATCGCCGAGGCAATCACAGTTGGGAATTTTGGGTGGACCCATCAGCCCGTATCGCCTATGTGCGTGTGACGGTTTTCGGTCGGGAAACCGCCGAGGAACTCAAGCAGGTGCTCCAGGAGCTTTCCAAAGACGGCATCGCGGGATTGATTTTGGATTTGCGGTTTAATCCGGGCGGAATTCTCGGTGCGGCCATTCGGACGGCGGATCTTTTTCTCACCGAGGGGATGATCGTCAAAATCGCGGGCCGTAACTTGGCGGAACGAGCTTGGGAAGCTCACCCGGAGGAGAGCTTTCCCGGCTTCCCGATGGTGGTGTTGGTCAATCGCTTCAGTGCAAGCGGCAGCGAAATTGTTGCCGGTGCCCTTCAGGACCATCAACGCGCTGCGATTGCCGGCGAGCGCACCTGGGGCAAGGGGAGCGTTCAAAATGTGATCCCCTTGGAGGGGGCAAAAAGCGCCTTGAAGCTAACCACCGCCAGTTACTACCGGCCAAGTGGCAAAAAAATTCATCGGCTACCAGTCGATTCTGATGCCGATGACTGGGGTGTGGTACCCGATCCGGGTTTAGAGCTCCGTTTGACCATGGAGCAGATGGCCGAATTGATCCAGGAGCAGCGGCTTCGCGAAATCCGTCAGCGGCGTGAGGTTAGTACCTCCGGGGAAACCCAACAGCAAAGCGATCGGCCCCAGGCTCCGGAGGCAAACGGTGGAAGCACGGGAACACAGTCCGGGCAACCGCCTCAGCCAGACACGGAGCCGGAGAACCAGGCCGACAGCTCCGATAACGGCTCCGCTCCTTCAGCAGGCGAGGATTCCTCGCCGAGTTCCGGGACGAATACAGCCGACCCGGAGCGGGAAATGCCGCGGGAAAAGGACTCTGAGGGGTCGGTGGAATTCGATTTGGATTCGGCCCTGGCCAGTGACCCACAGCTCCGACTGGCGCTAGAGTATCTGCGGACGAAAATTGGAAGAAAGTCCGAATCCCGGGAACTTGCGGGAGCTCATCAGCCCGAGCCTTGATCATCAGCCCGGTCAACCGCGCAAGAGCAAGGCTTTCGCGGCCAAGTGAATATCCAAAGGGCTTTTCGTTCCGCAAAAAAGCGAGTTCGCGGGAAAGGAAACGATTTGCTGGCAAGCGGGCGGGTTTCTTCTGAAGTGCTTAACGTAGGGATTCGTGGAGTCTTGAGGGAGAAATTAGTTAGCTCGCATCGTTTGGGTTGGATCTGAGGGAAGTGTTGATCCCCGAGGAGGCTTCAAAAAAAAGGAACCTTCAGTTTGGCAAGTCGAGTATAAGCCGAGTAAAGGCGGGGAACGCTTCGACGAGGTTCATTTTTGCATGGTGGCGAGATTGCGGGGCTTCGGGTGTTAGTGATATGACCTCGGTTTAGGTGCTAGAGGTATTACGGGGGGTAAGGAGGCGACTTCGGACAGATTTCGAGAGAATAAGGGAATTATCGTGCGAATGAAATACTTACTGAGCATTGAAACCACTTGCGACGAAACGGCCGCGGCAGTGATTGGCGAGGACCTTTCGGTGCTAAGCTCCGTGGTTGCTTCGCAGGACCGGCTCCACGAGCGCTTCGGCGGGGTGGTGCCAGAGATCGCTTCCCGCGCTCAGGTGGAGCGGATTGTGCCGGTGATTGACGAGGCAATTCGGCGTGCAGGGGTTCGGCTGGAAGATCTGAAAGCCGTGGCCGTGGCTCATACCCCAGGACTTGCCGGCTCGCTCATGGTGGGGTTAATGGCGGCCAAAACTTTCGCGTTAGTACTGGAAGTGCCGCTGATTGCCGTGAACCATCTTCAGGCCCATGTGTATGCTTGTCGGCTTTCAAGTGGGGAAGAAGTCTTTCCTTGTGTTGGACTTGTCGTCAGCGGCGGGCACACCAGTCTGTATCATTGCCCCAGTCCGCTTGAATTTCGTCTGCTGGGTAACACCATCGATGATGCAGCCGGCGAGGCGTTTGATAAGGTCGCGAGCATGCTGGGGTTGGGCTTTCCCGGCGGGCCAGTGGTGGAGAAGGCGGCGTTGCAGGGTGATCCCAAAGCGTATGATTTTCCACGTTCTATGCTTGAGGATCGAACGCGATTGGATTTTAGTTTCAGTGGGTTGAAAACGGCCGTGCGCTATGCCATTACCGGGCCCGGGAAGTTCGACTTCGGATCCGTACCGCTATCGCCGAAGCAGGTGGCGGATTTGGCGGCCAGCTTTCAGGAGGCCGTGGTTGATTGTTTGGTGGGAAAGGCACTTCTGGCGCTAGAGATGACGGGCCTGCGAACGCTATGTGTCGGCGGCGGTGTGGCGGCCAATCGACGGTTTCGGGAGCGATTGCAGGCCGAAGCGGACCGCGCCGGGATCCGACTGTTCATCGCCCCCTTGAAACTTTGCACGGATAATGCCGTCATGGGGGCCATCGCGTGGGAACGCTATCGCGCAGGACTATTCGAGACGTTAGATCTGGATATTGCACCGGGGCCGATCCGCCCCTTAAAATCTCGGAGCGAACCTGGCAGCGTGCCTTCCTCGGCATGCCGGACTTAAGCCCCGATTGCATTCTGGATATCGTCAAACTCCCGAGTGACTCTGGTGTATCCAGAACCCAGTGCGGCCGCTGCGGCGAAGGGGACGATTCCGTTGATGCGATTGGTTCTCCCGTGCATGAAAGGGCAAAACGTGTAAGAAAGGGCAAAAAAGGAGCTCAATGTCCGCACGGATAAAGATTTTTGGGGACACGGATAAAGATTTTCAGCCTGAGGCATAAGCATGTTCAGCCTGCCGATTTGGATCTTTCTGCCCGCCACAAGACCCTCAAATATCTACCTTTTTGTCTCTGCAATTATTTCATCGTCAGTTTTTTCTTTTTTAGGTTCGGAGTTGTGCTACATTTTTGTTGTAGGTTTTTCCAGCTTTTTTGTGGTAGGTTTTTCTAGCTTTGTCTCCTACCTCACCATCTGCGGTGTTTTGTCTTAGCATTCCAGCATTCAACGCGAAGTTCATTTCGTTGATTATTCGGCCAGAAGAATACTAGGCGTGTTACGAAAGTATAGAGATCGCGATTCCGCAGAATCTTTCGGAGATCTAAGCATGCAGACGAGGCTTCTGTGGCAAGTTTTCTGGGTGGGTGTACTGCTTTGTGGACCGGTCGCCACCACTGCTCATGTGCGGCAGGTTCATGGCGAAGAGGTTCTCGTCGCTTGGGAGTTTAATAACGACGGTGATACCCAGGGATGGCATGGGGGTCGTCATCTTCGCGATCTGGTGGTAAGCGGTGGCACGCTGAAGGCTACCGCGGTGGGCGCGGATCCGATCTTGGTCCACGACGGATTTGCGGAGCCGCTTTCAGCCAGCCCTTTTCAAGTGATTGAAATTCGCCTTTTTAGCCCGATAGTGGGTACGGCCGAATTCTTCTGGACCAATACTTTGCACACTCAATACGGAGGATTTTCCCCTGGGAAGGAAACCCCTTTTGACGTTCAACCGGGGTGGAAGGTCTATCGTGTACGCCCTTTCTGGCAGGCAGAGGGAAAGATCATAAAACTGCGGTTCGATTTGCCGCCGATGTCGGTCGGTGAAAGCCGCAAATTTGAAATCGACTATATCCGAATTATCGAGCTGGCTCCGCCAACCGGTTTGGCACCGCTGGCAGGAGATCGCATCGATCTGGCTGAAGGCTGGCAGATTGAAGGAACCGGGAGTGTCCGTTTTGCCGAGGGTTATCTGACTGCGGAGCTGAGCGGGCAATCGGCCCTGATCGCCCCGCCGCTAAAGGTCGAAGTGGATGAGAAACCCTTTTTGCACCTTGTGCTGGCGAGCAACCGGGGTACCGAGCTTGAAATTCAATGGGCCACGGGAAAAACCCACGGCGAACACAGCTATGCACTCAGGATTGCAGGAGATGGGCAGTTCCACGGGTTTAACGTGCCCCTGGGGGTGGATCCGAATTGGCAATCGTCGGTAGTTTTTCTAGCTTTGCGGGTCAAAAGCCCTGAGCCGGTTCAACTATGGTTAAAAGGCGTTGAGTTCGCTTCCGAGCCCCAGGGAGCTGCCGAGCCGGAAATCCGTGCGATTGGTTTAGAGGATGCTCTGCCGCGGGTGGGGCGTGCCTCGCGATTTGTTGTGACGGTGGGAAACCGCGGGGGACAACCGGCGCGACATGTGGCCATCGAATTGAAAGTACCGGACGGGGTCGAGTTAGTCGCCGAAAGTAAACCGGTACAAACCATCGAGTGGGTGGACTTTTATGAGCCGCAGTCCGTCTCGTGGGAGCTTACCAGTCGCGAGCCGGGGCCGAAATCCATCGCCGTGGTGGCAAGTTGGCAGGAAGCTTCTTTGACCCATCAAATCCGGTCGGAAATTACGGAGACATTCCTTCCGGCGTTGAACCTGCCTGCGGCTTCCTATGTACCGGAGCCAAAGCCGGTCCGCGGTCCCTACGAGGTAGGCGTTTATTACTACCCAGGCTGGAAGGATTCCTCGCGGTGGGAACCGATTCGGTACTTCCCGGAGCGGCGCCCGGTGCTCGGCTGGTACGCGGAAGGCTCTCCGGAGGTGGCGGATTGGCACATCAAATGGGCCGTGGAGCACGGAATAACGTTTTTCTGTTATGACTGGTATTGGATTCAAGGGAGCCGTCACCACGAACACGCAATCCACGAGGGCTTTTTCCACGCCCGGTATCGATCGTTAATAAAGTTCTGTCTGCTTTGGGCCAACCATTTCGGCCGGGGGGAGCATTCACCGGCTGACAATGAACGCGTCTGCCGCTATTGGATCGAGGAGTACTTCCGCCGTCCGGAATATTTCAAAGTGGAGGGGCGTCCGGTCGTGGTGATATTCTCGGTTTATTCGATGGAACGCGATCTGGGAATCGAAGGAACACGTCAGGCTATCGAGCTATGGCACAAGCTGACCCGGGAAGCGGGCGTAGGCGAGGTGTTAGTGGCCGGGTGTGGTCGACCGGAGATGCTTGCCAAGATGAAGGAAATGGGTTTCGACGCGGTCACCGGCTATAACTGGCCTTATTGCGGGGTAGCAGGCCGAAACTGGGTCCCTTATATCGAAGTGGCACGGAACCAATTTGCGTATTGGTGGATGCCCATGGCTGAGGCGGGTTTGATGCCGGTTTTCGTCCCGACATCCCCGGGTTGGGACGCAAGACCTTGGCATGGGGACAAGGCGTTTGTTCAGCTAGATCGAACCCCGGAGGCCTTCGAAGAACATTTGCGGTGGGCCAAGCGGTTTATCGACGAAACCAAGCAGCCGAAGGTCGTGTTTATCGAAGCTTGGAATGAGTGGGGAGAAGGCTCGTATTGCGAGCCGCATAAGGAATTTGGCTTCGGCCATCTGGAGGCGATCCGCCGCGTATTCTGTCCGGATGCCGCTGAGCATGTGGACTTTGGACCGCAAGATGTGGGTTTGCCCCTTCGCGAGGCTCCAACGCCGAAATTCGCCGCGGAATGGACCTTTGATGAACCGGGCAATCTGGAAGGGTGGTCGACCTCGGGGGCAATTGCCTCAGCAGAGGTTGAACGAGGGCTATTGCGGCTACGAAGCCGAACGGACGATCCGGCCCTCACCACGGTGGTTTCTTTTCGGGCAGAAAGGTATCCGGCCATTGAAATCCGCATGGCAGCCCGAGGTCCCCGGCCGCAGGACCTGTTGCAACTGTTCTGGTCAACAGCATTTGCCCGGATGACCGAAAAAACCAGCTTGCGTATCCCCCTCCTAGCGGACGGGCAGATGCGAATCTATCGGCTTGAAACAAAAAACCATCCTTTTTGGCGGGGGGTGATTCGATCCCTGCGGCTGGATCCGTGCTCCGCGAAGGACGTTGTGGTCGAAATTGACTGGATTCGGCTGGTGCCGGCTGAAACGGAGTCGGCGGCGCCGCTCCGGGGCAACTCCTATTCCCAGACTGCTTCCAAAAAAGAGGGAACCGGCGGTGAAGGAGCTAATGGAAGTGGTGAAGCTGCTGGGGTTACTGAATCTCGCAGTCAAAGAATACATCCTGAAAGCGGTCAGAGAATTCGTACTGAAAATAGGCCGACAGAATTAAGGCAACAAGCCGTTGGAGATCATCAACAAGCCGCCGGGGATAATCAACAAAAAGCGGAGCGTGCCGACGATCTTGCCCATCAACTTCAAAAGCACGAAAGCTATCGGCAGGAGATTTTGCAGAGAATGCAGCAGGTTATGGGACCGCTGCCGGGCCCAGAGCGAAAGGTCGCTTTGGACGTGGAAACTCTGGAGGAAGTAGCTCTAGCCAAATATGTGCTCCGAAAGATAACTTACGCCACGGAACCCGGGGATCGGGTCCCGGCTTACTTGCTCATTCCCCAATCGGCGTTGAAGGAGCCGGGACTCAAGCTGCCGGCCGTGCTTTGCCTTCATCAAACAACACCGCTGGGCAAAGCAGAGCCGGCCGGTTTGGGCGGCAATCCCAATCTCCATTATGCAAAAGAGTTGGCCCAGCGCGGTTATGTGACTTTAGCCCCGGATTATCTCGGGGGAGATATTCCGGAGGTAGGACTGCGCGGGGGCTTCGGCGAGTATCGCACCGATCCGTATGCGCTCGGTTACGTGAGCGGCAGTATGAAAGGTATTTGGAACCACATGCGGGCCGTGGACTTCCTTCAAACGCTTCCGTTTGTGGACCCGGGGCGGATTGGGGTCATCGGCCACTCCTTGGGCGGGTATAACTCGCTGTTCCTCGCGGCTTTCGATACTCGGATCGAAGTGGCGGTAAGCAGTTGTGGCTTCACTTCTTTCCCGAAATACCGCAAGGGAGATTTGACGGGTTGGTCGCACCGGGGGCACATGCCGCGGATTGCCTCCGTGTATGGGAAAGATCCGGCAAAGATGCCCTTCGATTTTCCGGATGTCTTGGCGGTCATCGCACCGCGAGGAGTTTTCATCAATGCGCCCACGGGTGATGACATTTTCGACGTCTCCGGAGTCAAGGACTGCGTTGCCGCCGCGCAACCCTTATACCAAAAATTTCGGGTCCTGGATCGACTGGTGGCTCTTTACCCTGAGACGGGGCACGACTTCCCCCAAGACGTGCGGGAGGCAGCTTATCGGTTTATTGATCGGATGTTAGGACCGCCGTCGCAGAAATGATCTCCGAAGGGCTTTTTCCTCTTAATTGCCACTTATTTCGCTAAACAGCCCTTTTTTGCTCGTTTGCTCAAGCTTTGCATGATGTTTTATCCACCCATAGACCCCAGCTTTCCTTTTCTGGTTCCGCCTTGACCGAGAGATCGATCTTGGGTACAAACCGCAGGAAGATTTGTCTAAAGTTTTGTCGGTACACAGAATAGACTCGCTTTGCGCGCCCGGGAAAGAACGCGGGGCGAGTCTACTTGTCTTTTTTCCCCGTCGGGAACTAATGTCTATTTTCCTAGCAGGAACTCCAGCAGGAACTAATGTCTATTTTCCCAGCAGGAACTAACGTCTACTAACCGGAACTAACGTTTACTAAGATGGCGTACGAATCGGCGGTACGGAATTTCTCCGCGGCGAAGTAAGCAACGTCAGTTCCTCATGAAGTGAGCCGGGCCCCAAACGGCAATCAATTGTTTCGAAGAAATTCGAAGAAAGTTGCGCTAGCAACGCTACATGGAATGTAGCCGAGCTTTTCCGGATATTCGCTTTTCCAGACTCCAGCCTTATCGCAAGGAATTCCGATCGAGGGCATTGGGGTGAAAAACGGCGCAAAGTCTCCACCTCGTTCCCGAAACGGCCCCATAGGGGCGGTTTTGATCCGCCTTTGCTTTTTTTTGCTTTTATCGGGGGGAATCCTCGAGGGACGGTCGTGGGGACAACGCATTCGATTCCCCTCGCGAATTCCGGAAACCCCATTGTCGGTAAATGATCCGGCGGCAGCCTCACGAGGCGTTACTGCCGGTGTGAGAGCTGAGCCCGGTTCGGCGCAAGCGGGTAGGGCGGGAATAGTACCCCCCCCGAACGGGGCAACGTCGCGAGCATCGGGGGGAGTTGGGACGTTGGCCAATCCGGCTCCGGCTCCCGGTTCATCACCCGGTGCTTTTGGCGGCACGGTTTCAAGCGGATTGGGGAACTCGCCGAATTTGGGGGCACCTTTCCCGCCTTCATCTCCCGGCGGACCACCCGGGATTGGGTTGCCGCAGGGGGCAGGACAGAGCACGCTCCCGCCAAATTGGGATCCCTTCGGACCTGCCGGAGCTGACCCGCCGCCAACCTTGCTTCCGAAGGATCCTCTTGTTCCCGGGGTTTCCCGCGAGAGTTGGTCTAGTGTGCAGCGTTTTCTGCAAGAAATTCGCCTGGATAATGTGTGGATGCCCGGGGATTCTGCGTCGGAATTGGGTTTGAACGACACTGAGCTGAGTGCGACTTTCGCCATTCCGCTTGGTTGGGATATTGAACATCCTCTGTTGATTACCCCCGGCTTTGCCGCACAATTTTGGACCGGGCCGGAAGGACCGCCGCAAGAGCTGCCCCCACGTACCTTCGAGGCATATTTGCAGGGGGCTTGGCTCCCCCAAGTGACGGAGATTGTGGGTGCGGAACTGGCGGTTCGGATCGGCGTTTATTCCGACTTGAGTGCCGTGGTTGAAGAAAGTATCCGCATCCATGGGCGCGGACTCGGGGTGATCGCCCTATCGCCGGGAATCCGCCTGAAATTAGGGGTTTGGTACTTGGATCGAAATGATGTGAAAATGCTGCCGGCCGGGGGGCTCGTCTGGACACCGTCGGCCGATATCCAACTCGATGCGGTCTTCCCCAATCCTCGCCTGGCCATTCGTTTCCCAGGCTACCGGAGCACGGACTGGTGGATTTACTTGCGAGGTGAGTACGGGGGCGATTCCTGGACAGCGGAGCTCGATGCTCCAGGCCATACCCCTCATCCGTACGAGGTAGACTATAACGATCTGCGGTTGGGACTGGGGGTGGAATTCAAGACGGTCCGCGGGTTCAGCGGACTGGTTGAAGTCGGCGGAGCCTTTGGGCGCGAATTGCTCTATTTCGAGCCGATTGGTCAGGCTCCCATCCCGCCGTTTCGTCCCGATCCCGTCGTGTACATTCGGGGCGGATTGGCGTATTAACACCACCGGCTTTTCGACGTGCACAAAGCTTTGGGAGCTCGCCGTCGAATTATTTTTGGTTGGAGGTCCAAGTTATCCTTGCAAGGAAGTCCAAAGATCGAACCTAGGAAATTCGGTTTCATTAGCGATTCCGAGCGTTGGCCCCCCAAGGCGCGAGCCACGCGCTTTTGATGAGTACGCCAGGGGCCGAGTGCCGGCGAAAAAATCGGATTTGTGACAAAGTCGGATTTGTGACAAAGTATGAGTCGCTTGCCTCTTGCGGCCGGGTGGCCTCGAAGGCAGAAGGTGCAGACACAAAAGCGAGACTTTTATTGAAATCCGGAGAGGCGTAGGCGCTTGTGTTGCGTCTGCGGTCGCCCAAAACTCGATGAACCTTTTCATTATTCCATTGGCCAGCAGCATCAGTTGGTGGATCGTCGCTCAGGCGGGAGCCACGGGTGGAAATCTGATCCCACCTCAGCAGATGCCCGCCTCCGAACCTCTGAGAATTGATCTCGGTCCCAGTGTGCCCTTACCGTCGCTGGCACCGCAGTCGCTGACACCGGCTGGACCGGAGCTCACCGGGGATTGGGATGATCCATCGGGCAGCCCTTATGCCCAGCAAACGCCGCGAACCGGCCCCGAGCTCCGCGGGTCGATGGGCCCGGGCCGCCCGCCCGACGCTCGGGAAGGTTTTTTCCAGAAACTTATCCTTCATAACACTTGGCTTGCTCCGGGAGGGGGGGATGACTTGGGGATTTATCAATGGGAGGCGAAGTCGGTTTGGGCACTTCCCACGCCCATTCGGCAAGCGCCCTTACTCATCACTCCAGGCTTCTCGATGTATTTTTTGGATGGTCCGGAGGTAACCGATTTACCGCCCCGGGTTTACGACGCATATTTGCAACTTCGGTGCCTTTGGCCGGCTTTGTCGTGGCTGACGTTGGATGCAAGCGTCGGTGTAGGAGCCTATAGCGATTTCGATCACTGGCAATCGGAAGCCCTCCGTATCCCCGGATATGCAGCCGGTGTGATCACCTTTAGACCTGAGCTGAAGTTGATCCTCGGAGCTGCTTATTTGGACCGAGAGGATATCTCCTTGATACCGGTGGCCGGTTTGATCTGGAGACCCTCCGACGATTGGCTGTTCGAACTCTTGCCACCACGTCCGCGGATTGCACGCCGGGTCGATTGGCCAGTCCTCCAAAGAGAAGGGGCGGAAAAATGGCTGTATCTAGCCGGCGAATTTGGGGGCGGAAGCTGGGCCATTACCCGGGCCTCGGGTCTGGAGGATATCGCCACCTATCGCGACTTTCGATTGATGCTCGGAATCGAAAACAAGGTTCTTCGTGCCTTAAGTTGGCGAGTGGAAGGCGGATACGTGTTCGGGCGGAAACTGAGCTATGAAAGTCAGTCACCAGGGATTCGTCCCAGCGATACAGCTCTCATCCGCGCCAGCCTGTATTACTGAGTCGTTGTCATTGATGATTCGTCGCGATTTTCGCCCCGCCGGCAAGCCTCCTTATAACTTTTCGCAATAGCTTTTGAGGAAAAGAACGTTTTCCGGCGGTGTTTCGTACGGAAGTGCCCCGGTGCCCATGCAGACATTGGGTCGGCCCGCCGCAAGTCGAGCAATCCGCTCGGCCTCTTGTTGCAGCATTTGCCGATCTCCACGCACCATGACCTCCGAAGAGGTGTTGATGCGAATTCGCACATCGGTTCGGTGCCAAACTTTCTGCATGAAGGCTTCCTGATTCGTTTCGATAGGGCAGACCAAATACTGCGTACCCGTTTCGAGCAGTGCCTCCACGATCGGGGCCGTGTTCCCCCCGATGATACACGGAACGGGATGCTGAAGAATGGCTTCGACGGCTCGCATCGTGGCTTTGAGCGCCGGGAGTTCGAGATCTCGAAACTGCTTGGGCGATAGCAGGGGCGGAGCGGCCGCTGATTCGAAAAAAGCCACATCCAAGCCGCGCTCATGGATCAGCCGGCAAAACGCCGCCTGAGCCTCCGCCAGGTGGAAAAGGGCTTCCATCACCTTCGTTGGACGGTCAGCCACTTCGACCAACAGTCGCTCCACCGTGAGCAGGTTGCTGGCAATCGAGAACGGACCGCTCAAGGGGATGCGAACGTCGGCCTCCGGGAATTCGGCAGCCAGCCGCTGGGCCACTTCGAGGACCCTGGGGATCCGCCCTTCAGTTCCCCGCAAAAAGGGTAGACCCTGAAGTTGGTCCACGCGCTCGAAAGCCGGTTCCACAATGCCCGGTACTCCGGTACCGGAAGGGCGTTGCACCCGTGCCCCGTAGGCTTCCGCCTCCAAGTTGTAGATGTCGATGCCGACAACAATCGGGCTGTGCCGATACAGCAAATACGCAGCTCGGTGGGCCTGGTAGAGCAGCTCAGAATTCCGCGATACCTCCCAGGGCGTGCGTCCGATCAAAAAAGCCGCGTGTTCGTAAACCGATGGGTAAAAATCCATGTGATGTCTCGCCGGTGCTCGGTCAGTTAGGAGCGATCTGTCAACGGCTCACGATTCCCTCCTTCCGAGGGGAAATGGCTCACGTGCACTTCAGCCCGCGTTTTCCACGAAATATCCATCGCCATGGAGGGAAAGCGGCTCAACATTTGTAGAGCCGACATCCTGTCTTGACATCTTTGCCGTCATCGATGGAAAGAGACTCTCTTAATCGGGGCGACGTTCTTCATCATAACCTTTTCCCCGCATTGGTGGGAAAGGATCATGCGGTAGCAGGGCGAGCTATTCAGGCGGATCTTTTCCCCAAATGAGCCGAAGACGACTGAGTTTTTACCAACCCCGGTTTACCCGAGATATTCTTTCCCGGTATCGATGCAAACCGATAACGGTGCTGGGATCTATTATTGAAGCGTTTTCTCAAAATAAAGCAATCGCGGGGCAAAATCCAGGCAAACCTTTCCACTCGATTTCCGCTTCTTAATTTCCGCTTCGCTGAGAGAAGGCAAAATGAAGGCTCGTCAAACGGCTTTTCAAACCGTGGAACTCGGAGATCACCGGGTTGATTGACAAAGGAGCCTGCCGTAAGCAGAATGCAGTTCGAATAGCCCGGTATTAGACCGCATGACGAAAATTTCGGAGACGGCTGAGCCTTTCGGCGCTCCAGCTTCCTAGTGCAAGGCAACCAACCCTGCTGATTAAATGATGCTTGGTATTTTCTCAAGTAGTCGCCCAATTAGCACATTGATTTCACCAAGCAAAACCTCACTGGCAAGTTCGGTTCGAGAAGACTTCAGGTCGACCCTTGAACCGTCGAACATAATCAGGGGTTTTTCCTTCAGGTACTGCCTGTTTTCAATCGGTTAGAATTGGGGCTTTTTCAATCGGTTTGGAATTGGGGCTCCCATGCGAGCAGAACTTCGTCGAGCCTCCTTGCATTCTGCCTAATTTGGCCCCACGAAGAAGGTCCGCGAAACTGCCCTTAGGCTTGGTTAAGTTTTAGGGAGGTCATTGGGATGTTACTCATCTTTTGCCAGGTTGGAGCAAGTTCGGCGAAGAATCCTTCCGATGCTACCCTGCCGAATCGTGCAAGAATCATCGTCGCCAGATGGATGTGCCTCCTCACCATTCTGGCTATCGTGGTGGGTATTCCCATGGTAAACCGAGGCAAAGGGCCGGCGGTGGCCGAGCAAACCGCTCGGGCCGAGGTTCCGGGCCCTCCACCTCCGGCGATCATCGATGCCGCGCGATATCCCACGCTCCAAGCCGCATTGGATGCCCTCCCGGAAACCGGCGGTGTAGTGCACCTGCCACCCGGGGTATTCAGGCTCGAGAAGCCGCTAGTTCTCTCGCGGGGCAACACCCGGCTGCAAGGTTCGGGGCCTGCTACGTGTTTGATCAATTGCATGACCGGTGGGCAGCCCACGTTGATCGTCCGGCCTGCTAATCTCGAGCAAAACCCGAGGGTCCACCTCTGGCGGGTGGAGATCGCTCACTTGCGGCTTCAAGGCGATCCTCAGGCGGTGGATGGCAAGGGGAGCGAGTCGGTTAGTGGCGATGGTATCTTGGCCCAGAACATCAACGAGATTTTAATCGAAGCCGTGGGGATTGATCATCACGGTGGTAATGGGATCAACCTGATTAATTGCTACGAGGATCCGCGGATTATCAATTGCATCCTCACCTACAACCGCAAGGCGGGACTCAACATTGAAGGTGGTCACGATATCGTTGTCAGTAGTAATCAATTTGAAGAGAATCAACTGGCCATCCGCTGCGTCGATAGCTTCAACCTGTGCATGACGGGGAATAATATCGACGATCATCTAGGGGACGGGGTGATCATCGAAAATACCTACGGCTCGGTCCTCACGGGCAATATGATCGAGGAATGTCAGGGGGCGGCAGTGATCTTGGATCGCGATTGCTACGGCATCACGGTGAGTGCCAACGTCCTGGCCCACAATTTTGGTGGCGGGGTCAAGCTGCTGGATGCTTGGGGTTGTGCCATATCGGCCAATACCTTTACCCTCAACGGACAAGACGGCCTATTCGTCGGCCCCAGTAGTGGTCGGCTGACCATCACCGGCAACCATTTCTGCGATAGCTTTATCGGGGAGACTACCCGCCGCTCGGGAGACCAAAATTTTGCCGGCGGCATTCAAGTCCAAGATGCGTGCGATGTGGTGATCTGCGGAAATCAGTTTAGTGGCTTAGATGGGCCGGCCGTTGCCGCAACATCCGGGGCAGCGCGAATCTGCGTGACGGGGAATATTATCCGCGATGTGAATCGCCGTGCCCCACAGCCCACCGGGGCCATTGCCCTAGAAGGAGCAAGCGATTGTCGCATCAGCGACAACATCCTCGCCCCCGAGGCAAGCACCCCTCTGCCACCCTGATGCGTGGCGGCCCATGATGCCTCGATACCCCGAGCAACCAGCCTCAAAGGATATCAGCCTATTCCTCCGCAAACACGCGGGTACTTTCCTCCTTCAGGATCGGAGTTTGCAGGTCGTCACTTGTAAGCTGAACGCGGAAGCGTTTATCCCCAGGTTCCACCGCCTGAGCGCGCAGCCGAAAGACGGCTTCGGCTTTGGGGGCAAGCTGCGGCAAAACATCGAACACCAGCCGATTGAGTTCCATGGCATGGCGAACTGGCCCCTCGGCACTGATGGGCGTTAGGCCCGAGGGTAAGGTCACGCTTACCTGTACATTGCTAGCCGCTTGAGAACCCTGATTGACCACCCGGATTTCGTACGCGGCTTCACCTCCCAAGGCGACCGGGTCATTTTGATCGCTCACTTCGAACTGGAGGGCCGCAATTCCGGCGACCTCGACCGGCAACTTTATTTCGGCTTGAGCGCCCAAATCGGCTTCCGCCCTCAGTCGCAGGTCGAATGTACCCAATTGGCGAGGAAGCAAGGTTACGCGAACCGAACCGCTTTCCCCGATGGGCAACTCCTCCAGCAACCAAAGGACCTGCCGGGTCGTGCCATCATATTGTCCGGAGTTATTGGCCGAAACAAACTCGAAACCGGGCGGTACAGCCAACAACAGTTGTACATTCTCGGCCGCGGCCGTGCCGACATTTTGCACCAGCAGTTCGAAAGCCGAAGGCCAGTCCAAAAAGCGGCGTTTGGGGCCGTTGATGGCCAACTGAAGCTGCGGAGAAACAATTTGTAGAGCGATATCGGCTTCCACCTGCAAATTCTTTTGGCCCATGACCAACACGCTTGTGGTGCAGGGGCCTGGTTTTTTGGCCAGCACACGTAGCTCCAGCTCGCGCGTTTCGCCGGGGCGGAGTGAGCCAACCTCATACATGATTGCCGAACCGGCGGGGTGGTCCAACTCGGGACCTAGATGGGCCTCCACCACAACACCCTCGGCAACTCCGCTGCCAGGATTGCTCACCGTCAAATGGAAGGGGACTTCGGCCCCGATCAACACCTGCTCCGGTGCAGAAACCTCTAGTTCCAGCTCGGGTTTAGTTGCGCGGGTCTTTGCCGCTGCCTCCGCTACGATTTGCACGCTAGCGACTGAACCCAAAACCCCCTCCTGCCGGGCTAAGGCATGGACTTCTACGGTAAGTTGTTGGCCGGCCTGAAGCGGCCCCAAACGCCAGAGCAACTCCCCCTGATCGTTGGTGATTGCAGGCGGATGAGTTTTCAGTAGCTCCATTCCCCTGGGAAGCGTATCGCGAATTTCAATCGAGCGAGCGGTTGTCTGACCCTGATTCATCACCCGAATTTTGAACACCGCAGGTTCATTTACCTGGACCTCCTCCGGAGCAAGTTTTTCAATGAGTAACCGCGGCGTTTGCGGTCCTTCCAGGGAAATATCGCCCGGAAGCCCCGAACCAAGGATAGCCAAGCCGCCGGCGTTAAAGGGCGTATCGCTTGCCGGGTTTCCTGCCGGCTTAGGAGGGGGAAAAGCTTCGGCGGCCCTGGACGGCAATCGCGTTAACCCGCCGGCGCTTGGACCAGGTGGATCGAAGGGCAAAGGCTCAGCATGGCCAGGGTTAGCCGATGCCGACAATGACCGGGGATTGCCTGTGGCTTGAGGACTCGGCAGAGCCGCGCTGGCATCGGCCTGTCCTCGCCTGCCGAAAGGGGCGAAATCCGGCGGCAAAGAGCCGGTGGGATTACCGGTAATTTTGGTATCAGGAGCTCCGGTGCTCTCCGGCTGCATCACCGGGGCTGTTGCGCCCGAGCGCGGCCTCGTCAATCCGGCGGTTTCGGGTCCCATAGCGGCGACTTCTTGGGGTTGTCGTGCGGGCAGCTCCAGCACACCAATTGGCGGTAGGTTAAACGGAAGGGCTTGATCGGGGCTTGCCGGCCGCGCGGCAGGTTCACCCTGCATCTCTTCAGTGTAAACAGCTGTGCGAAGAGGATTCCCCGAGCGAAGAGGATTTTGAGAAGTCTCCGGAGTTTCAAAGGAAACCGCCGTGGGTGCTTCAGCCGAAGGATCCCTCGGCGACGCCTCATCTCCACCTTCCACAGGAACAAGCCCCGTATCTCCCGAAGTGGGCCTCAGGGATCCTTCCGGGACGTTGGAAGTTCGAGCGTCACCGAGTTCGGTTGTGGGGCTGCTTGAACCGGTGGCCTGCGCAGCGAGTAATACCTCGGCGGTTTGGCCTCCGGCGATCGGGGGCCGTGCTGAAAGATTTCCCTCGGCCGTCGGCTCTAAATTGCCATCCGGGCTGCGGAAGACCGCATTGCTTGCTACCGACTGGCTTCGTAAATCGGTTCTAGTAGCCCCCCGCGTTGAACCGGCCGCAGTTGCCGAGAAGCCCGCCGCCGGCATAGCCTCTTGGTGGCGGCCGGTGGCAACATCGAGTCTTGCCGTCTGCCATCGCTCAGAATCACGACCCGGATGGTGAACGGCCGAATGTCCACTGCCCTGATCCCCTAGTGTGGCAAGCCCCTGATGCTCCGGTGTACGAAGAATAGAGGTCTGACCGCCCGGCAGTTCGCCAAAGCTTCTGAGAGAATGACTTAGATTATTCGGAGCCGCACGCGCAATTGTGTCTCCGTCGGGGGAGGAACCGGTCTTCGGCGAGTTCGCAGAAAAATCCATTAGGTAACCGATCGCGCCGATCCCGACGAGTACCACCGCGACACATATCGCGCCAACAGTGCCCATTCGGACAAATCGACGGTGCCGGGACAGTTTTTCGGCGAGAAAAAGGTCGTCATTTGATTGCTCCGCGCTTGGTGCGGCCGAATCCGGCGTGCGATCTGCATCGCGAAGCTCCGGCTGGAGGCTCGATTCGTCTGTGAGATGTTCATGGCTTTCGCGCGAACAGCAGCTTGAAGTCGCATCGGGCCGAAGCTTCTCCGGCCCGGGTTCCTCGGCCCGGGAGTGGGCCTCGTGAGGACCCTCGAGACGAGAAGCCTCAAAATGTTGCGTGTCCTCAAAATTGTTTTCGGCCCGTAAGTCGTGTGAATCCCCGCCGATCATAGTGTGGCTCTATCTTGCAAAAACTTGGTTTTGCCTATCCCGAAGCCATGGAGTGTGATTGGCCACGCCCTTCAATCGCGAAGCAGAGGGGTTTCCTCCGAATGCGATCTTATGCGCCCATTTAAGCCCGATATCGGGATACGCCCCCAGGAAACTCCCCCTGTCGTCAGAAAGCCAAAACCGTCGATCGATCATCCGAGTTGCGAAGTTTTAACCTCGCGGAAACAGAGTTATTCTTTCCACAATCCAAACTTTTTTGTTGGTTCCCAGGACGCTCGCAGGTCGGTGTTTCGCCAGGTTCTACATTCGGATTTGGATTTCTCGCGTGCTCCAATTTCCTACCCGGATTTCTCTTCTATGTTGTTCCTTCATGTTTTTCTTCTATGTTTCTCCCGTTCCCTCTATGTTGCACTGCTGTTCCCTCCATGTTGCACTAGTGGGTGCGGCAGAAGATCGAGCCTTCCAGATGGAGTCTGAGGACGCCAACGGGTCGTAGGCTTGACACAAGATCCCCTCGATCGGGCGGAATTCATACCGTTTCAATCGTTCTATTGCCAGATCAATAGTTCTGCACTTGATAAGATAGAAAGTCTGACGGTTATGCTTAGTACAGAATGAATACATAGGCACGGATGAATGGAAGATATGGTAGGTGTTTAGATTTTGAGAGTTTTGGGAAATTTCTGGATCGGGTGCAACTATTTGATGCGGGAATTGCGGTAGCAACGGGCGGCATCGCGCCGTAAAGCAAGTCTTTCGAAGGTAATGCAGAATGCTAGCGTCCTTAAAATGACTTCAAAACCGGCGTATTTAAATTTGCCATAGAAGAGAAGATTAATGAGGTTTTGTTTGCCTCAAAAGACGGCTCGAAAACTCCTTCAAAACACTTAGCAGCATCCCTCGTTGAATGGGAACGGTAACATCGGACACCTTTTGAACGAAGCGAGGTCCTCGGGGACAACAGACGGCTGACACAAAAGAGGGCTCTCTGCCGAAAAATACCCAAAAACTGTAAAAGTGAGGGATTTACCAGGAATCTTCCGGATTTTGCAAAATTGGAAAACTGTCTGGAATAGACTGGATGAAGAGCATGGGAAAGTATTCATGAAATCGCAACAATCCCTTTGCACAGCATCGCGTGATGGTAGCTGTAGGGCGTAAGCCTCCGTTTGTTCGAACATCCGTTCGCTCCTTGGAGGGTACTCCGGACGTGGGTAGAGCAAAGTGGAGCCCCACGCTGCCTTGGAATCGAGTCTTCTGCCCTAAACGGGGATCTTAAACGTCGTTGTGACCTCCGGCCGGAAACCGCTTAGCTTTCCGGCTAAGCCGGAGGGCAAATTCGATATGCGTTGGAGCACCATCCTCCAGTCTCAGGATACGCAGATCTCAGGATACGCAGCTTTCAGGATACGCGAAGCAGGGGGTTAACGAATCACAGCCACAAGGTTGCGCCGCAATATATCCGGAGGCTTCGGCCTAAATTGATCGATCAATCGATCCAACAAAAATCTTGTAAGATTCACGGACGTTGGTTGCCAAACCTTGGGACAAACGGCGGAAAGGCAGGATGAATCATGACTCCGCTTGGATCGGAACCATTCGCTTATCAAACCCTGAGCCATGATCCGATTCATGGCTACATTCCCTTTACCGCACGGGATGGGCTTCCGCCGGGAGAAGTTTCGGAAAGGGATTTGGTCGATAACCCTTGGATTCAAAGATTGCGACAAATCCACCAACTGCAATGCGCATGGTGGGTTTTTCCGGCGGCTCAACACACACGATTTCAACACGTTTTGGGTGCAATGCACCTGGCATCGCGTGCCGCCGAGCGATTGTATCCAAGTCTCCGAGCCGTTTGCCCCGATGTACCGAGCCGGGGTTATGTGGAAAGCCTATTGCGGGTGGCAGCGCTTCTGCACGATGTGGGTCACGGCCCCTTCGGGCATTTTTTGGATCAATATTTCCTGGCCGATTTCGGGTTGACCCACGAAAGCCTCGGAGCGGAGATCATTCACCACTTTTTTGCGGATTTGATCCGCGGGCTTCGGCGCAATCCCTTCTCGGCTTTGGAACCGGGCGAAAGGCTCGATCCTGAGCAAGTTGCTATCCTCGTGGTGCGTCCTCGACCGGATCTTCCTCACACCTTGCCACGGTGGTTGGTTTTTTTGCGCAGCTTATTTTGCGGCCTTTATACGCTGGACAACATGGATTTTGTTCTTCGCGATGCCTATATGACGGGGTACAACACTCGGGCTTTCGACCTTGAGCGACTTCTCCATTACTCGGCCTTTACCGAGCGGGGGTTGACCATTCACGAACGGGGCCTTAGTGCACTGGTCCGGTTTCTTTCAGTCCGGGCCGAGCTCTTCAGTTCCGTGTATTACCACCGTACCGTGAGGGCGATCGATCTAACGCTCAGAGATCTTTTTCTGGAGAGTAAATCGTATTTGTTTCCCGGCAGTCCCCTCGATCACCTCGACGAGTACTTACTTTTCACGGACTGGTGGGTATTTACGGAGGTGGCCCGATGGGTGAAGCATCCGAATGCGAAGTTGAGGGAATTGGGGGAGAAGTGGCGATCGTTTTTGCGACGAGAAATTCCGTGGAAACTTGCTTGTGAGAGGATCATTGTTTTTGAGCCGGGGCAATCCGAGCAAGCCAGTGTCTTTAGTGACGAGGAGCTTTTCGAAAGGGCATTTCGGGCTCGATTGCGGCAGGAGCTACGGGATCTGCCGCTTCGTTTTGATCCTGCTCGGCATGTGTATCGACCTGGGTCGCAAATGCCCACCGCCGGCCAAAACTTCCTTTTTGATGCCGCCACGGGCGAGACCCGGCGGCTTGAGGACCGCGAGCTTTTCCGGCAAATTCCGCTGAGTTATCGCATCTGTCGGGTTTACGCACGCACAACGGAGCACCGTGCCTTATTGGCACGCATTCTCGATAGCATGATCGCCGGCGAACGTGACGATGACTTGACGAACATGTAACCGGTCGTAGCTCAGGTGAGAAACACAGCGGGGGAGCAGCTTGCCATTAGTCGCCATTACGGTCTAGTGCGGCAGCCAACACAGGTTCGCGGTGCTTGCCCTGGTGCTCGCGACGACAAAGGAGGGGCAAAGATTCAGTCTCACTTCGGCGATGGGCGAGTTTGTGCCCGGGGAAGGTGCTGTGCCCCGCGAGGTTGAACGGAAGTTCGTTCGGTCTTAGAATCCGCAGCAAAGCGCGAGGATCCGCCTGGCTCCTTCTTACGAATGGGGATGATCGGGATTGGGCTTTTTTCCTGGGATGAGTCTATCTGAGGTCTCCGCCAGTGCCAGCAGAAAATTTCCAAGAAAAAGCGTCGGCGACCCGAAACTTATCGCTCCGTCAGCGCCGTTGGCTTGAATCGGAATTATCGCACTGGGAGGCTCAGGGACTCATTAGCAGCGAGCAGCGGAGTGAAATCCTCAATCTCTATCCCGAAGTTGCGCAGCAGCGACGGTGGCGGCAGATTTTGCTCCAACTCTTGGCTGCCGTTGCCACCTTGTTTCTTGGGTTGGCGGTATACCTTGTGGTGTTATTCAATTGGGATGTGATTTCCCCGGCGGCCAAGATCGCGATTGTTACCATCGTCCTTGCGTTGGCTCAGATTGCCGTGGGGATCATGCTCCGGAAGCTCCCATCACGTCTTTGGACGGAAGTGGGACTTACCGCTGTGACGGTTCTTTTCGGCATCGCTATTTTTCAAGCTGGACAGGCCCTACAGGTCACGGCACCCTGGAGGGGACTTTTCCTCTGGTGGGTCCTGGGGATTGCCTGGCCCGTGGCTGCGTACCCGAATTTTTTCTCCGCGTTGGCTTATCCCGTCCTACTATTCGGTTGGGCCCTCGGGGGAACGTTGGTGCCGTGGTGGGTATCGGGTCCGGCATATTCAGCAGGATTCAATTCCCAATACATCTGGGCGATTGTATTACTGCTTTGGGGGTTCGGATTAGCAGCGCGCGGCCGCTCGACTATCGCAGCGGTATTTTGCTGCTTGGTCCTGTTCTTATGGGTTCACGAGGTGGCCGCAGAAGTCCTAAACGTTCGAGGTGAGGTCTTAGTCCCTTGGGCGGTTTTTTGGGGATCTTTGCTTTGGTTAGGCGGGGAGCTTTTGAGCTGGAAGAACCAGCTCGGTCGGGCCTTTTGGTGGTGCGGTGTGGTGCTGCTGTGTATTGCCCTGGGTTTTTACAGCGCCGAAACGATTTCTGCATCAAAGGCTTTCACGGTTTATTCACACGTGGATCTTGCGGCAGCGAGGGTTTTTTGGTTAGTCGCAAGCTGCTCGGTTCTTGTACTCGGTCTGCTTGGGGTTCGTTTAACGGTGAACTTGCGGAGCGGGCAGTGGCTCACCGGGGCAGGAGGGCGACGAGTGGTTCGCCGGTTATCGGGCCCGGCGGTCTTCCTATTGCTCGCGACGTTTTTCGCCGGACTTGAAGCCTTCCGGGCGGCGTGGATTCCCGCAGCGCGCTTGGGAATTGGACCGGACGGCGCCGCTTGGATCATTCGGGAAATGCCGACGGAATGGGTCGAGGAAGGTGGGGTCATTCTCAGCAATGGCGCGATGCTGGGATTGTCCCTCTGGCTGATGTGGCGCGGGTTCAAGGAGGCCACACCCCCACTATTTGCAGCCGGGACTGTCTACTTATTTGTTTGGGCCATCTGGCGTTATGCAGATTTATTTGGGTTGGATATGTTGGCGGCTGCCGGTTTCTTTGCCATAGCCGGAGTGGCCCTTTTCGCATTGGTGCGATGGTGGGGTTGGATCAGCCAGAGAATTACCCGAGAGGGAGCCGACGCAGAGCTTTCTCTTGAAGAAGCGATCCTGGAGGGTTCTGGGCTCAAGGGCCGAGTTTTCTCTTGGTTCGAGCAGCGAAAAAGCTTGTGCTTGGGCGTTGGTTTTGCCGTCCAAATCGCCATCTTAGCCTCGGTTATTGTTTTGCGTGTTTGGCCTTTCTGGGTGGCGGAACCTTTAACCGTATCGTTGCGTGTTAGTAATGGATGGTCGCCGGGGGGACGGTATTTGAGTCTCCGCTACGATATTTCTGAGCTCGATGTGACGGATTTGGTTCAGGAGAAACTCGCCAGTTCGTCACCCGGCCGGCAGCCCGGTCCTTCATCTCCTGAGGAGCGAGGCACTTTAAGAGAAGATCGAGTTTCCGAGATGCTGCGCGGCCGTACGCTCTTCCTACCTTTGGAGGAGTTACCCGGCGGCCAGCAATACAGGTTGGGTCGCCCTGTCTTGGAAAAACCAGAGCCAGGACCGTTTTTGAAGGGTCGTATTTTAAGCTGCTTATATGTCTATCATCGGGCCGGATCGCCGAGCGTCGTAGCCTTTTTAGCTTTCGGCATCGAAAGCATTTTCGTTCCCGAAGGAAGCGCCCCAATATGGCAAGATAAAATCGGTTCCGAGAAGGTCTGGGCCAAAGTGCTAATCGCGGCAGACGGGTCGGCGTGGGTGGCCGAGCTCCAAGAGGTGAACAGTGGCAGTCCACTGACTCCTTTCGTTTCTTCCCCGGATTTGCCACCTCGCCCCCGGCTGCCAGGACCAATGAACGACTAGTACCTCAAACTGTAAATGGCATCGCCTGGAGGGAGCGAGAACGGCCTGCTAGACCAGCGGCGAATGCAAAGAACACACCCATTTCTTGAATACACTTAACTGATTGTCCGAAAAGAGGTTAATTTACAGATCCTGCCTTTCCGTTTACAGTTTGAGTAATACAAAACCAATCACCGACTAATAAACGAAGCACAAAGCGAACCGAGAAATCTCCCACGCTGCCGGGCCTAGCGCTGCGGTTAGCCCTTTTTGAACTTGACGTATACTGAAATTGATACTCTCGCTCTATTGTATAGCTGCGCGGCGTTTGCCACTGCCGCCGGACGCCAAGCCGCAAGAAGCACAGCGCTGGGCGTTTCGTGGCGGCGAGTTCCTCAGCTCGAGTTTGCCGGGGGCGATTCGAGCCGATCAAGTTGCTTCCAGCGCGTTGCGGACGGAAGTTTTCATCTTGGCGAGACCCAATTTGGCCACCTCCAGGGGATCGCCTTGCCAATATTGGCGATTGAAAAGTTCCAGCGAAAGCATGCCGCGAAAACCGGTCTCGTGAAGGAGGCGAAGCAATTGGGAAAGCGGAGCCACACCGTCGCCGGGAAAGACTCGATAGGCGTCGGTGATCTTCTCGCGAGGGGGATCGGCCGGATAATCGTTCAGATGAAAGAGGGTCATGGCCGCACCGTTGACCAGACGAAGCGATTCGAAGCTCGATCCGCCCCGATACATGTGGTAGGCATCCAAAAGGACGGTGGCGCGAGGATGCCCACATTCAATTGCCACAAAAAGGGCCTCGCTCACGCGGCTTAGATTGAGCGAGGCTCCCCAAATTTCTAGTTGCGGGACAACGCCGAGCAACTCGCCGAGCTCGAGGATTGTGCGATACCGCTCGGCGATGCGGCGAAGATCGATATTAGGGATTTGATTGATGCCGGCTGGCGGCGCGGCGATTGTCTTACCCCCCACTTGCGAGACCCAATCCATCTCGCGACGAAGTTGCTCGAGGGCTTTTGCCCGCTGCGAGTCGTCCTCGGCAGCCCAGGCGCAGAAGCCGATCGCACCCGTAACCTGGAGCCCGCTATCTTCAATCTGCTTGCGGATCTCCTTAAGCGATTTTCCAGACGAAACGAATTGTTCGATGTCGCGAATCCAAAGCTCAATTCCTTGATAGCCCGCTTTCGCGGCAATTGAAATCTGCTCCGGCACAGGCAGCTTAAAACCCATGATCGTCGCGGTGTTGAGAGAATACCCGAAAGGCTCCGCGGGGTTAGAGCCGGAGCTATCTGCGAAAATAGCAGCGGAAGTAGGAAGCGTGGGCAAGGAGCTGCCCGCTTCAAAGGTCGCCTCGCCAGCCGATCCCAAAGTAACTGTGCCAGTAGAGATTCCCAAACCCATGCCCATCCCTGCTACCGACAAACTTTTCAGAATGCCGCGCCGCGAAACCGTCCCTTGAGCAGCTCCGCTTTGAAGGCACCCAGAGTGCGACGCGGAAATCAAATCACCGCGACTGCGAGCTTCGTATTGCATGTGCGTTTCCCCTCTTCGAGTTAGATTCGCTGTCGAAAATTTTTACATCGGATCGACGCCAGAAGAAAGTCCGTGGAGTCCTTCCTACCCTAGTGGGTCAATTACTTCACCCAACCCTACACCCTAAGGCGATTATCAATCGCCGGTGGTTAAATTTCTACGAAAACTTACGGCTTCGAGCAAGCCTCGAACGATCGGAACCCAGGAGAGGTTTGGGCACGAAAAAGGTTCATTCAGAAATCGGTTCGCTCGTAGCTTGACTTGCGCGCTGCAAAACGCTGACGCAATACCTCAACAATTCCCTTTTTGGTCTTGGAACTTGTGGCAATATTCAAAGCTTGAGCAATGGCTAACGCTTCCTCCTTGTTGCACTCCTTATTGAGGCGTTCCAACTCCGCCTCGATACTCTCGTAGGTGACCTCTGGCTGAATCACTCGTTCGTAAAAAGCCTCCAAACGATTTTTCCAGCGATCAACCACCTCCTGTCGCACTTTCGCCTTGCCGGTCCCCCTGCGACCGGCTGAAACCTGCCCGGTTCGTTGGTATTCGTCGCACTGATGGAGAAAGGTCATCAATCTGGAGACATCCCACGCCTGAAACGGCTCCAAACCGGCGACGAATTGCCGCAATCCGTCGGCAGCCGACTTCTTTCCCACCAAGTCGACCAAGTCGCTCACTTTCACTAGGAATGCACAAAGTTCGCCGATTTTCACGGGTTATGACCCTTGATTTTCGCTTCGAACTCCGCCGCCAAGTCGCGAAAAGTCATTTGGAGCTTTCCGGATAATGCGGCGAAACCTGGCCGCCGTGCAATCCGACCAAACTCGTTGCTTAATTTAATTTTCGACCGGAAAAAGTACACCGGTCCTCCCCAGCGATCCCTACATTGGGCCTCCAATTCCTCGAGAACATTCCGTTGACTGATGATCAAATCCCGGCCGTACATACTCACTTTATTGGCGACCACGCCGAGCAACTCGATCTGGGGGCAAATCTGTGCGCTTACCTTGAATTTGCTCAGCCACTGGAGGAGACGAGGAACCGCTTCAGCCGAAGGCGGATCGGGAATGACCGGAATCAGCACGTAGTCGCTGGCTGCTAAAGCCGCTACGGCCGGTGCAGTCCAACGTGGAGGACAGTCGATCAAGACATGATCGAAGTGATTGCTGAAATCCGAATGATGAAAAACTTGGCGAAAGCAGTAACGGGGGTCCCTTTCGCCGCACTGAAGCAGCGCATAGGCCTCCCCTTCCACATCTCCCAAGCTTTCGTCCGCGGCCAGCAAAAAAAGGAGCCGCGTGCCGCAGCCTCCTGTGGCGCAAATCCGACGGATACCTTCATTTTATTGAGCACATCGAGGTTAGGTGTCGCACTGCGGAAAAGCTCCGCCACAGTTCGGCGAAAATTCGTGACATGTATGCGATCGGATTGGGGAAGACATAACCCACTTAATGTCCCCTGATAATCCAAATCGACCAGCAAAACCCGACGTCCGCGACAACCCAGCGCTACCCCGAGGTTTGCCGTCAAAGTGGTTTTGCCCACGCCGCCCTTCAGGTTAACCAGGGAAATGATGCGACAAGTGCGTTCGCTTTTGGGGATGAAAGGGGCCGGTTGCTTTGCCGACCGACCCCACATTTCCATTTGTGTTTTCGGGATCGTCCAGGTGCCGACAATCTCGCCCGGCGATTGATCCGGTACTTTTTGCACTCGATCACTCTCGATCTTTGAGATCGCCCGCTGGTGGGCCAACTGAGCCAGTTTTGATTCTCCCTCCTGCCAGACTGAAGGATAACGTTGAAACAAATCCCTTTGTCCTTCCTCTCGTTCGTGAATATGTTGATTCGCGGTTTGAGAAGCTTCCTCAAGAGCGTTTTTTTCCTTTTCAGCTTTCCCCTGCTTGCGGTGTAACTCGTCTAGCTCCAAGGTCTGCGGGGCCAGCGAGGTAAGAGACTGCTCGTATAGAGCCCTATAATACTCGCTCCCTTTGCGGGCACGTCGGCGGTAAACCTGGGCCACAAAAAGCCAGATACTCACGACGGTCGCGGCCCCGGTAACAAAAAAGATAGCGTTCTCGGTATTTCCCCGAAGTAATTCGATCGCGACTTGGACCGCGTCCAAGGGGTCCATGGTTCGATTCCGTAAGGTTGCCTCGCAAAGGGTGCAATTTCCCAGTGGGGATAATTGCGATGCTCGCCACCCTAAAATGCGACCTTACCTTCCCCCATCTTTCAGGTAGATCGTACGAGTGTGCGTTGAATCAACCATTTAATCGCAGACTATTATATCGATTATATCGATAGCCGAATTGACCTTCAAAACGCAAAGAGCATGATCGTTTCCCACTCACGCGATTTGCCTGTATGACCTAGATTTTCGACCGCTATCAAACCTCGCAATTCAAAAACGGTACATGATTTTGAAACCGGTACGTGATGCATCCCCGGGGCACCAGGCCATCACAGCCTTTAAAGGCCGCGGATAGGGCGGTCTTTCGAAGCTGTTTAAAAAGCCAACGCCAAATAAAGAGTTCCCCCTGGGTAATACAGAGCAACTATTGGCATTGGCAAACACCACGCGAGTAAGCGACCTCCTCCTGGGTAATACGGAGCAACTTGCTGCTGGGTGACACGACGCAAGCCGGTAGCACCTTAGCGCTTCGCATGGAGGGCGGTAAGTAGATTGCCGAACGCACACGTGATGCCGGCCGAGACGGCAACACCGAATCGCCCCCACGACTTTTGTGGGACAGCCGAAGGAAAAACGCTCTCAAATGCTCTAGCGTGCGTTCTCCCGTAGTAGGGGTAAGCCCTTGCTTTCGCCGGGGGCCGGGTTTATGCTGGGCTCCGGAATAGTCCAAGCGACTGCCCGTGGATTGGCAAAGGCCCTTCGGTTTATCGCACCAAGGGCCTATTTACGCCGGGTAAGTCTCAAATCAGTTGTAAAGGAGGAATTTGCCATGAATACTCCGTTACGCCATCCTCGTCGCTCGTTTGTGGCCGCCGGTGGAGCCGCGGCTTTGGCCACCATCATCCCTCGGCATGTCCTCGGTACGGCGCTCCAGCCGTCGGCCAACAATAAGCTCAATGTCGCTGCGGTGGGCGTCCTTGGAATGGGAAGCGCGGATATAGGCGAGGTTGCCAAGACGGAGAACGTCGTGGCGATATGCGACGTGGATGCGGAAGCAGCCCGCCGGGTCGCGGCACGGTATCCCGGGGCCCGAATCTACGCGGACTATCGGGAAATGCTCGAGCAGGAAAAGGATTTGGACGCGGTCATGGTAGCCACCCCGGACCATACTCACGCGGTGATCACCGTGGCGGCTTTGAAAAAAGGGAAACACGTTTTTTGCCAAAAGCCGCTGACCCACAGTGTTTACGAGGCTCTTAAAGTCAAGCAGGCCGCAGCAGAGGCCAAGGTCGCCACTCAAATGGGTAATCAGGGGCAAGCCAGCGAAGGTGCGCGGTTAATCTGCGAATATATTTGGGCCGGTGCCCTGGGGAAGGTTCGAGAAATTCATTCATGGTCCAATCGCCGTCCCGATATCTCGCCCCGGCAGATTCCCCGACCAAAGGAGACTCCGCCCGTCCCATCGCACCTGAATTGGGATCTTTGGTTAGGACCAGCTCCGGAGCGGCCTTACCATCCGTGCTATCACCCGTTCGCTTGGCGGGGTTGGTGGGATTTTGGCACTGGGGTTCTCGGCGACATCGGCTGCCACAACCTTTCGGCCGCCTTTAAAGCGCTCAAGTTGGGCTGGCCTGAGTCGGTCGAGGCTTGCTCCACGCACTGGAATGCCCCCCCTGAAATCAAGAACGAGACGGCTCCCCTCGCCTCGATCGTAACCTACCGATTTCCGGCACAGGGAGACCGACCGGAAATCGTTATCCGCTGGTATGACGGGGGGATGATGCCTCCACTACCCAAGATCTTTGGCGATCGAAATATCTTCGAAGGAGATGGGACGTTGATCGTGGGTGATGAAGGGATGCTTCTCGGTTCAACCCTCCTACCGGAATCTCGGGCCAAGGAAGTGGGCAAGCCACCTCAAGTGTTGCCGCGTTCGCCGGGCCACTATGTCGAGTGGGTACAGGCTTGCAAGGGTGGTCCGCCGCCCGGAAGCAACTTCGTCGATCATGCGGCGCACTTGGCCGCCGTGGTACTCATGGGTAATATCGCCATTGGCGTGCAAAAGAAACTGTATTGGGACCCGGTAAACTTGCGGTTTACCAATTCCGACGAAGCCAATGCGCTGCTAAATCCGCCTTATCGCGAGGGCTGGACCCTGTAGTGCTACCGGCGTCGCCGCATCGCCGGAAGATTACATGCCGTCACAGACCGATCGAGGTACCGCCGATGATCTGCCGGCTAGTGGCCGACATGCTCACAGTCGCCGGAGGCAACCTTCCGACATTCACCGATGATTCCCGAAGATTTCGACGGCGGTTCAATCACTTAAGACGGCTGCCGGATAATCGTTTGTGGGGTTCGGCCGGAATTTGTCTGCTGAAATTTGTCTGCCACAATTTGTCTGCCGGAATTTGACCTCTGCCGAAAGTTACGGCATGTGCGGAAAGCTCTAGAAACCTCATCGATTTCGGCAGCCTTTAACGGCGAAAGATTTCAAATGGTGGGCAACTCGCTGGAAGCGGATTTCCGCAGGATGACCTCCCTTATCGGCGAGCAGATACCAGCGGCTTCTTCCATCGGCACCCTTCAACGTTTTTGACTGGGCGGTTCACGACCCATTTCGCGCAAGAGCAGCTTGATATCTTCCCAAGTGTCTCGCTTCGCCTCCGGATTTCGCAGCAAGTAAGCCGGATGAAATGTACAGATCACCTTAGCGGCACCCCAGTGGAAAAGCTTCTCGTAAACCTTGCCGCGTAACCGACTCATCGGCAGTTTGGAATCGAGGATCCGCTGAGCGGCCACGCTTCCAAGGCAGCAGATAAATTGTGGGGCGATCAAGCGAAGTTGCTCATCCAAATATTCGGCACAGGCTGCAACCTCGGAAGGTTGAGGGGTTCGATTACCGGGAGGTCGACACTTGATGACATTGCAAATGTAAACGTCCTCACGACGCATTCCCATTCCTTTGACGATAATGTCCGTCAGGAGCTGACCTGCCCGACCAACAAAGGGGAAGCCTTGGCGGTCTTCGTCGGCCCCCGGCGCCTCGCCCACAAATACGAGGGTAGAGTGAGGATTTCCCACACCAAAAACCGTTTGCGTGCGATTCATGACCAGCTCGCGGCAGCGGGTGCATTGGGCCACGCGCTCCGCCAACTGTTGAAGGGCTTTGATGCGGTCACCAGGGGTGCACGGCATTGGGGTGGTTCGATCACCGGTTGGGTGCTGCGAAAGGCTAAATAAATCGCTGACAACTTGTGCGCCGGAAACGCCCCCAGCCAAACGACCCTCCTGTTTGGGTTTTAGTTCCGTCGTATCGGATGCGCTCCTGGCGGCGGTGCTTACCGCCGGGGAAGCGGCATCATTCAAGCTTACCGGCCCCTCGCTTGATTGGTCCGACGACAACTTGGACACAGCTCGCGGTATCGCCGTCACACCGGCTAAGATCAGATCTTCCAGCTTGCCCCGAAGTAATCTCGCAATTTTTCCCATCGAGATTTCGCCCTTCGCTTCGATTCATTTCCCAAACGTCGAGTGCTTAGCTCAGCACCCATTTTCTTTCAGGATTAATAGCCTCTTTTGCGCAGATAGTCTCGAAGCCGTCGATTCTTCCCCGCAAATCCCCCCGGTCGACCGAGAATACAGCCATTCCGCGTTCGAGCTAAAGTGGTGTAAGGGATATGCTTGTCGAGAGTTAACGGCAAGTTCCTGATTTTCGTATCCGCCCCTTGTGTACCAGGGATAGTTGTTTTTCGTGACCGCCGGGAAAGTAAGCGCACCGGGCGATCGCCTGAGTCACTACCGCGGTTCCGGAATCGGACGATTTATGGACCAGAAAATGGCATTCACCAATAGTTGCCGAAACATCGGCTGCTGAAAATCGGAAGGATGCCCTAAAGAGGTGTAGAAGATCCGCCCACCTTGGTATTGTCGAACCCAAGTCACTGGTTCGCTGATTGTCCCCTGTCGACCCAGCATGAGCACCTGCGCATCCTCGCGGAGAGGCGATACAAGATATAGTGTGCCTTCACTTACCCAGGTTTTTACCGGCAAGCCTGCGACAATCGGATGTGCCTGGGCTTCGGGCAAAACCTCGATTTCCGTCCCCGGTTTCGCGGTGTGGTTTCGGTAGTTTCCACCCAAAACTTCGTGATCGAATTCCGGCCACTGGGCGTGTCCCGCCGGTGGCTGAGTATTTCCCCGCAAAGCAAAGGCGTGGCTTGCAGTCCGCAAAGCGACTAACGGTTTTCCGGAAGACAGATATCGCTTCACCTTTTCCAATTGGAAATCCGGCAAAGCCAAGCGGCGGATATACAGCACAAGGCAATCGGCAGCCTCAAGTTCGTCGATTCCATGGATGTACTGTTTACCCAGACCATGCATGACCGAAGTATAGCAGTCGTACTTCTCGGTAAGCCACTGGGCGAACTGCGGCAACAGCTTGTCCGCCTGGTAATGATCGTCGCTCACCAAAAAGGCGACATGGGGCCGGCGATCTTCTGCAAACCGGAAAGCTGGCCCCCCGAGGATATCGCCGGAGGTAATGGTCGGACACCAAAACTTCTCGATATGTTCCACGACGAGCTCTGTGCCGCGAACATGGCTCACGTACGGCGGCCGAGCCGGGTTGTACATACTGTCGGTCATGTCCCGGACCAAAACCACGTTGAAACCCTGGCGAACGAGTTGGCGGATCCCGAACGGCCGACCGAGCACACACATGTTCACATGTACACCCATGATGATCACATTCTCGATCTGCCGCTGCTTCAGCAAGTAAATCACTTCGACATTGTCACCGATCGCATCGCCGGACTCGATCTCGATCAGGTCGTTTTGCCGGGTCCAAACCGCAGCGGGTTTACTGCCGGGATCTTCGCAGCCACCGTCGCTATCGTCGATAGGTAAAGGCCCCTCGCAGGTCGGGTCCAACTTGCACCAACCTTGAAGCGGGACAGCTGTTTCGACCTTCGGTGCTTGCAAAGCAAGCAGCCGGCCCGATGTGCCTTCGTAATATTTCATCGTCCCGCTCGGGCAATGAATGATCAAAACCCCTTGCTTTCGCAGGGCTTTTAGCAGGTTATTCATTCGGGGAGCCATCTCGTTGACGCGGCGGGCGGCTGAAGGGCAGTGATGATTATCCCACATATCACAGACAATAGCAGCCGTTTTTCGCGCCGGCCAATTCAAGACCTCATAGACCACCTGGTACTCCCCTTCCTCCGACGTCTTTATCCGTTTGCGGGCAAACAAGTTCAGTGAAGGGGGCTCCACTTCTTCGGCAGCAAGAACGCTTAGGTTGGATAGGATCTGGTCGCAGGGGGCAGACATTCCCAAAAGGGCGCACCCAACCAGGGCAAAACCAAATCCCCCCCATAGTCGGATTAGCTTACGGTGGAGTGACATGTGCGAGCTCCTTTTTCTTCATCCTCCAAAAGATACGATGCCTTTTTGATCCTACCTTGTACGCCGTTAAGAGGCCGGAACATGCGATTTGTTATGCGGTCATGCAGCCTTCGATTCAAAGGCACAAGGCGTAAAGGGCTCCACCTGCCTTGAGCATTTTGTGGTGCAAGATTTCTACGCCGCGCGATTACGAAACCAAACCGCTCCTACTGCTACTTGTAGAGTGCAACTTTTGATGGCGAAGGACAACCTTTCGCCTTTAATCATTAAACGCAATCCTGCCCAGGATCATTTGCCGAAACACCAGCCGGAATTGTGTCATTTTGCCTGTGTCTCACTCTCTTTCTCTTATCGTCTCTGTCTCAAGGTTCGTCTTCGTCTCGAGCTTCTTAAGGCGGTTTCCCGAAAGCTCATCAAAGTGGTTTGCCGAAAGCTCATCAAAGCGGTTTGCGGGAAGGTCCTCAAAGTAGTTTTCCGGGGGCAACAAGGAAGGCATGAATCCCGCCGCTTGCAACCGGATTCTTGCGCCAACAATTAGGGTTCGATCCGTCATCACCGTAAATGCCGCGATCTATTCTAATTTGAGGCCCTTAGCCATTCCACGCTTCGTTTTAAGGGCTCATGGTTCTTAAACCTCTATGTGAAAAGCACTCAAAAAATGGAGTGGCGGTAGATACGGAAATAGCCTCGTATTCCCACGACGGTAGGTGATGAATTTACATGAGCGATAAATTTGGTAAGAAGGTTGCGCCCTAAGCGGCGGAACCCCTTTTCATGAACGCAGAGAGATTTTGCTGTGACCAAACCGCCGTTCATTGAACCCTAGGCAAAGAGGCTCACGGATAAAATTGCTAGAATGGGGAGTATCACTCTTACAATCCGAGATTGGCGGCTACTTACAATTCGAGATTGTCTGCGGAAAGAGAAATTGGAGATTGTCAATCAACAGAGAAATGAAACCAAAAGAGAAAGGAAACTATCCGAATATGATGAATCAAGAGGAAAAGACTCCCGATATGCCGGCGGCAAACGAAGCGTCCTCCCTGGGCAATTCAGACCCTAGTGCCGCTGAATTGTTGCCTATCCGAATCGGCATTTCCAGTTGTCTGCTTGGAGAAGCCGTTCGTTTCAACGGCGGGCACAAACGTGACCGCTACCTGACGGAGACCTTGGGGCAGTACTTTGAGTATGTCCCGGTTTGTCCGGAGGTGGAAGTTGGACTGGGCGTACCGCGGCCGACCTTACGCCTCCAATTTCACAGTTCTGAAAATGTGCGGCTAATCATGCCGCAGACAGGGGAGGATTACACCGAAAAGATGGCCCGTTGGGCGAAAACTCGAATACACGCCCTCCGCGAATTGGACCTATGCGGTTACGTTTTAAAGAAGAATAGTCCGAGTTGTGGTCTGCGAGTTCGGACTTTTTATTCGGACGGGCGTATGGCCCCTTGGGCACTTGGACGTTTCGCGGCCGCTTTGATGGAGGCGATGCCTCATCTTCCGGTCATTGAAGAAGGGCGTCTTCACGATCCCCAGTTGCGCGAGAATTGGATCGAACAAGTTTTCGGTTATCACCGGCTTAAGCAGCTTTGGCGATCAAGGTGGACCATCGGGAAATTGGTCGAGTTTCATACCCGGCACAAGTTCTTGCTTCTAGCGCATTCGCCCAAACTCTACGAGGAGTTGGGAAGACTGGTGGCACATGCGAAGCAGATCAATCGACAAGAACTTCGCGAGCGATATGAAGCGGCTTTTATGAAAGCACTATCGACGATGGCTACGCGGAATAAACACTGTAATGTGCTCCACCATATGCTCGGGTATTTCAGCGATAAGCTCGATAAGGCTTCGCGGCAAGAATTACTGGGAGAAATTCAGGACTTCCGCCGCGGTTTGGTGCCGCTCGTGGTCCCGTTGGTGTTGGTTCGACATTATGTCAGGTTATTTTCCGTGGATTACCTCCGCGACCAGACCTATCTCAACCCCCACCCCAAGGAACTTGCTCTGAGGAGTTATGTGGTCTGAAACCCGTAGTTGAGGGCTGGATAGCAGCACCGCCGGCTCGCGGGGTTTCCGCAAGCCGAATGCCTAAGAGATTTAAAAAGCTTTTTTAGGTATCAATCCGCAGTAGGTGACGGAAGACGGTTCGTGGAGGACGCGATTTCCCGGGTGGGTCGACCCCTGCTCGGTTCTTTTCGCCTTCTGATTCTTCGGTACCCGGGGGGTGGTCCCCCGGGGGAGCCGTCGACCCCTGTTCGGTTGTCTTTGCTTTGTCATTCCCTTGTCAAGGCGTAATGAAGGCGTAGTGTTTTGGGGCGAGTCACTCCACGAAAATGGTACTCAGGGAGAGTAATCGGGCTTGGGAAAAGATCTCCGCGATTTCCGACAAGATCACATTGACAAACTTGCTAATGTATCAACGCCTTAGGGAGAAGGTTTACCCCAGAATGACAAGAACTTCGTCCTAATGACCCGCAAAATGCGGATGGTCCGTGTTGGTTGATTAAACTGGCTTTTATGACCCGGAAAATTTTTCCGTTGGTGCAAAGTTTAATGTGCGTCAAACCCGATAATCCGATGAAAAGCCCAAGGTCCGCGCCCTTAATGTCATATAAGCCATCAAAAGCATGATATTAATTGGGATTCGAAGTGCGGCAGTGGTGCAGAGTATTTAAGCCGTGCTGCAATCTGGCAATCTAATTTTCCGTTAGAAGGCTCTTCGCAACGTGTTCCGGGAACGATTCCCTGGGTTAGTAAATCGGGCACATCAACTAATAGTGAATCGGATACATGAACTAGTCGTCCCATGAGTGCCAGCGGTGTGTCCGGTCTGGATGAACTTTTGGAAAGTCTCGCCCTAACCTTGCCGGAGCTTAGCGAGGCGATCGGACGCGTTTTTCCCTTGAGGGCTTTGACCCCGGAAAGGGTATCTCCGCTTTCAGACAAAATCGACGACCCGCGCTTACTAACCCCCGGATTCATCGCGAAAATCGAGTTGCCCGATTCGATCGTTTTAGTGGCATTTCCGGAATGCCCGTGGATTGGATCATGGTACAAAAACACCGATCCCACCAGCCGCTCGAAGCTGTCTACTTTAGCGGTCGAATTAGGGATGATCTTGTTTCCGGATACATGTGACCCAGAAAAATGCACCTACCAAACCGCAGATAAACTTGCCGAGCTTTTGTCAGGAGCTCTCCGTAACGAGCAATCGAAGTTCCTGCGCTTCGCCGTTGATTGGGGAGGCAGTCCCCCCGGGGAATTCTTCCTCCTCGGACCTTTCGCGAACAAACCCCTCGAAGGAACGCCTCCAAGAGGCGAGAAGTCCGCGGTTGCCGGGTTAGATCAAAGTGCAACTTTTGCCAGGGAGTCGCTTGAGCCCGCAAGCCGCCAACAAGGTGCGGCGGGAATTGCCGACTCGGTTCGCGGCTTTGACTCGGGGGAAACTCGAACTTCTACCGACGCTCCTACTCCGGTACCCTCGGCCGATTTGCGCTCCGCAAAAGGCTCGACATCGAGGAGAATAACCCCCGCGGATCTGCCCGCTTACGCGAAGAATTTACTTCACATTGAACTTCCGGTAACCGTGATGTTGGCACGGCGGCGGCAGCCGCTGGGAACGGTGCTGAGGATTAGCTCCGGTGCTATCCTGCAATTTGAAAAATCTTGTGAGGAGGCTTTGGAACTGGAAGTTGCCGGCCGCGTCATCGCTTTGGGAGAAGCGGTAAAAGTCGGCGATAAGTTCGGTTTAAGAATCACCTCGATGGTTCCGCCTCCGGAGCGGCTCAAGTCGCTGCGGCCGAAAGCCGGCAGTCACCCGGCCAATACAGAAGCGTCTCAGTCCGTGAAGCCGGCCACCGCGAATGTCTCTCGGTAAGTGGTAGAGTGTGCGGGCGCCGCCTTTTCCTCTGGGGAGATGCTCCCAAAAACAGCACTGAGCTTTCGCTTGCCAGCACCGGGCGTCAAGGTGTCAATGAAAATTCCGACACCGAGAACAACGTGGCAATCGCCAACCCACGGGCCGTAGGGGCTCCTTCGTAACTATGCGAAGAATACCGGGGCAAACTTCTTCCGTCACGGTCAGGTCCTCTTTGGCAAGCAGAAGGCTATAATTCTTGAGTTTAGGAGGGTTAGTGTCGAAAACGACTTCGGCGGATTTTGAGCGGGCGAAACGCAGGAATTAAGACAGGAACCAATCGGTGAAGCGGCCGCGAGCCTAAATCATTATTCAGTATTCTTTCGCCTTTCGGTTGTTCTTTTGATCTTAGTAGTTGTTTTTTATGGCGGATTCTTTGTGGTGTTGGAAACGTTGAGAACAAGATAGGCTAGGTTCGAACAAATTGCGTTTGCTCACGTTGAGCGAATCGTGGGATGCATCAAACGGTGCGGGCCGTAAACCTTAATTCTTGGGTTGTGAACATTTGCCGAGTTGACCTGATGAGGGCCGGAAGCCGGGCGAGGATCCCCGAAGATACCAAGCGGAATCGCGCCGGCAATTTTTGGGTGACATGAAGGCCCGAATGTGCCGCGAAATACCTGTGATAAGACTAAAGACACATGATTCTGGTAATCGATAACTACGACTCCTTCACGTACAACTTGGTTCATCGCCTTGGTGAGATCGATCCGGCGCTCGAGATCGAGGTCCACCGAAACGACAAAATATCGCTCGACGAAATCGAGGCCATGGGCCCGAGCCACGTGATTATTTCGCCGGGCCCCTGTACCCCGAAAGAGGCGGGAATCTCCGTCGACTGTATCCGACGTTTCGCCGGCAAAATCCCCATCTTGGGAGTCTGCCTCGGACATCAGGCAATCGGCGAGGCATTTGGTGCCGCGATTGTCCGGGCCCGAGTGATTATGCATGGAAAGACCGATTGGATTTATCACGGAAATTGCGACTTTTATGCGGGGCTAGACAATCCGTTTTGTGCGACCCGCTATCATAGCCTCATCATTCAGCGGGAAACGCTTTCGGATGATTTTGAGATTTGCGCGTGGAGCGAGGCACCCGAGGATCCGGGGGTAATCATGGGGATCCGCCACAAGAAATACGCGGTCTTCGGAATGCAGTTTCACCCCGAGAGTTTCTTAACTGAAGTTGGACACGAATTGCTGCGTCGTTTTCTCGCCGTCTCCAGCCCCGGGATAACTTGATCGCGGCTTGCGTGCTAGAGTGGATCAAATCGAGTTGAATCGTAAATCCCCCGGAAATTCGCAGAGGGGGAATCGCTTATAATACCGGGGGAATCTAAGTTTAATACGGGGCAATATCACGCAGGCCTCACATGGCCGGTTGCCACGAAGCCACGGATTGATGCTAACCGCGAAGCTGAAAGCCGTATTCAATCGCAGAGACGTTAGCGACAACTCCGAACTGTTGTGTCGGCCGACCCGACAGGGATGAAAGTCGGCGGCGGGTTTTCGACGCATCGATCTATTGCGGCTTTCGTCGACTTGTCCCCCCGGGTAGCTCGGCGCTCCGCCATCTAATGTTTGAAGGTACAATAAGCGGCAATCAAGCCGCTTTTTTACCGGTGTATTGATGCATTCTTCTGGATAAATGCAAAGTTCCTCCCGCTTTTTTCCAAACGCCGAGACGTTTGTTTAGCTGAAATGTTTGCGCGATTGCGGCCCTTTTTTCGGTCGATTCTGTGCCAAGCGGGACTGGGCGCCCTTTTGCTCTGGATATCGCTACCACCGTTAGGAAATCTAGGGTTTTGGGTGTTAGCATGGTTTGCCCCCATTCCGTGGATTAAGCTCATCCTTCGAAAAAGCCTGCCTCCCACGGAGAGCTTCAGTCCTCGTCAAGACTTGGCTACGCGGCATAAAGGCCGCCACAAAAATCCAAACCCAGTTGCTGCACGCAAAAGAAATTGGCAGGTCTTTCCTTGGAAGTTCTTTTCATCTCGGAAACGATCTCGTAGCCCGGATGTCGCAGCTCAAGTACCGGAGACTCGAAGGGCGGAAGATGCAGCAGTTCGGGCAGCCGGCGGGAGAATCCGCTTTTTTACCCGGCCTTTTGTGCAACTATGGTTGGTCGGCTTTGGATTCTGGTTAGCGGTTTTACACTGGTTGCGATACCCTCATCCGCTTACTTCAATTGGCTGGGTCGCTTTGTCGTTTTATCTGGCCTTTTACTTACCGGTCTTCGTGGGGTTAACGCGGGTGGCGGTTCATGGGCTGAGGCTATCCGTCATCTTGGCAGCCCCGATGGTATGGACGGGTCTCGAGTTTGCCCGGGGGCATCTTCTGACAGGCTTCACCATGGCCAGTCTGGCACACACGCAGTACCGCTGGATTACGCTGATCCAGCTCAGCGATTTGGGAGGGTGCTACCTGGTCGGTTGCCTCATGATGTTTGTGTCTGCATGCCTGGCTCAGGCGTACTCCTTTCTACCTTCCGGCGACAAGGAAGATGAGGGCGCAAGCTCTTCGCGGATCCACACGCCTGTCCTGCGGCTTCGCAACTTGTTGGGGATCACGCGTACTAGGATCGTTGGCGTAGCAGGCTTCTGGAGGGTGCGGATCCGCATCGGCCCTGTGATCTTGGCCGGGCTCGTTTTGGGTGCGGCTTTGGGCTACGGTCAATGGCGGCTTGTGACCCACCAACCACCAGCGGTTGAACCTTTGAGAATCGCTCTGATTCAGGGTTCCATCGACATTGTGCTCAATCCGCCGCCGGGCACCACCGAAAAGATGCATCAACAGTACTGGGAATTGTCGCAGGAAGCGGTACGGCGTTTTGGCAAGGTTGATCTGATTATCTGGCCCGAGACGGTTTTCGCGGGATTTCTCATCGGTTTTTCCCCGGACGCAACTCCGCCGGCCGATTGGCAAGGAAGCCGCGATTCCTACCTTGAGAGGCTGGCGGCCCTGGAACGGCAGAGCCGCTATCGGCTTTGGCAATCAGCTCGGTTGCTCGGAAGTTCCATGCTGGTGGGTATAACCCGGGTGCATTTTACGGGGGATAAATCCCTGTACTACAATTCGGCGGCATTTGTTCCACTTGTCTCCGCCGGAGCGAATCCGCTTGCTCCGGATGCGGGCGGGAGGCCCGAGCCGGTCACCCGGAATGAAAGCAGATTGCTTACAAGATCAGAGGTGAACATAGAAAGTCATGTGATCTTTAGTACACCATCGGGTGCCGAAGCCTCGGAGGCCTTCGCGGGTGCCGAAACACCGCATGGCCCGGGGCTCGGCCCACTCAATTCGGCTTCCAAGCACGATTCGCCGGGTGTTGATTCGTCGGTTATTCGGCCGGTTGGCTCATTAGAGCCGGATTTGTACCCGATCGAAGTCTATGACAAAATGCACCTGGTCATGTTTGGGGAGTATGTGCCATTCGCCGATCAGTTGGAGTGGCTCATTCGGCTTACGCCGCTCAGTACCCTTCAAGTAGCCACTCAACCGGGTCGAGCGGCAAAAAGCTTTTCGCTACGGCACCTGAAGTTCTCGCCCAACATTTGCTTCGAGACAATCATTCCGCATCTTATTCATCGCCAAGTGCTGGAGCTAAAACGGGCGGGCAGCGAACCCGATGTGTTGGTAAACCTTACGAACGACGGATGGTTTTGGGGATCGAGCGAGCTAGATTTGCATCTGATCTGCGGGATCTTCCGGGCAGTGGAATGCAGGAAGGTGATGTTGATCGCCGCGAATACCGGCTTTTCCGCATGGATTGATGGTTCCGGCCGAGTCCTGGCCCAGGGTCTCCGCCGGGCTTGTGACGTCCTTTTGGCCGAAGTGGTCCCGGACGGCCGGATCAGCCCGTACCTTCTGTACGGCGATTGGCCAGCCGGCGTATGCTTGGTGGGTACGGTGTTTCTCGCAGCTTACGGAGCTTTAGCGAGGCAAATCAATGGTGTTAAGAAAAGCCAGGATCAAAAGTTAATCGGAGAAAACCAGGAGCTGCGAAGAAAATCGAAGTAAATCAAGTCGAAGAAAAGCAAATGGTCAGTGGCCGCGAAGCGAAGAGCCGGAATGGGCGATTTCAATCGTCGGAACCCGCTGCGGGCAGCTTCCCTTTCGGCTACGAGGTGCCTCGATTTTGAATCAACGACCCCGAGTGCCGAGCGCGCCGCACATCATGGCTATCCTCCCCTCCAAAGTAGCGTGACTTTGATTAAAGGGCGGCGAGTGGCGAAACATTATCCGTACCGTCGCTGCAAGAAGAGGATTCTCTTTCTGTCGTACCTTTTGAGTCACCGAGAAAAAGTACCCTCCCTGCAAGCAGAGGATTCTCTTCCCGCGTGGCTAACGGAGATACATCTGTTGTCAGCGATGGGCCTTGCACTTTGAGCCCGGCTTTAAGCGGGGCGCGGAACCGATTCGTGCCCCCTAAGTTTTCGCGCCGTTCCATTTCCGCAGACCGATGTGGCGAAGATTGCGTGGTTATTCAGTCGGCAGCTCGGATCAGAATGGCAGAGCTTTGCCCTTGCGGGGTCGAGCTTAATTTGATGAAGGATTTTGCCGGCGGGGCGACGAAATCGACGGTAGGCTTCACGGGGCAATCCGGATCCGGAAGTTTGTAATGAAGCGTGGGAAAAAGCGTGTTTTTTTCTAGCGCGAGCAATCCGGCAATCAGCTCGACGACACCGCTGCCAGCCCCCAAATTGCCGAAGTAACTCTTAGGGGCCACCACCGGAATAGGGCGGCTACAGGAATCGAAAACCGCGGCAATGGCCCAGGCCTCCTCGCGATCGGACTTTCGCGTTGCCAGACCGTGTGCATTGACGAAACCCACATCGCTAGGTTTGATATCCGCTCGAGCCAAGACCGCCTCCACGGCCCTTTTGAAGGCAAGGTCGAAAGAGGCCACCAAATTCTTTCCGATTCCGGCCGTACAGGCTGCCGCGACAACCTCGCCATAAATTTTCGCCCCTCGCGCAACGGCACGCTCGCGGTCTTCCAGAACGAGGGCCCCGGCTCCTTCGCCTAAAACCATGCCGCGACGGAGGCGGTCGAACGGTTGAGGAACCGATTCCGCATCGCCGTCGCACACCACCTCGCCCTGGGTAATCGAGTGGATCATCTTCATCGGATGCAGCCGCGTACCCGTCGCACCGGCTACCATGAAGTCCGCACGGCCGCAAGCGATCAATTGGTACGCCTCAGCCACGGCCACGGTGCCGCTGGCCTCCCGCAAAGTAACCGAATTGCTCGGTCCCCGTAAATCAAAATAAATGGCAATGTGGCTTGCGGGCATGTTCGGGAGGAATTTGAGCAGCCAAAGGGGCGACATCCGCGACAGTCCCTTCTCCCCCCAGTGCGGGAAGTGGAACCGATTATTCTCCAAGCACGCCTGAATGGCCTCGATAAATTCCTCTGGAGTCGAAAGAATATAATCGCTGCCGAACATTACGCCCGAACGATCCGGGTCAGTATCGCCCGGAACCCACTTGGCATCACCCAAGGCCCGAGCCGCGGCCGCCACCGCCATCTGCGATTCGCGACACATCAATTTCAAACCCTTGCGAATCGCTTTGGCCTGCTCGCTTGGTACGGGACCGAAATCACCGATCTGTCCGGTGAAATCGCACACAGGCGCCCCGATCTTAACCGGCAGTCCGCCTAAGCCGCACTCGTCCAGCCTCTTTACGGCGGAGCGGCCGGAACTAAGGGCTTCCCACATGCTTTCCAAGGTAAGCCCGAGCGGAGAGACCACCCCGGCTCCCGTGATGACCACACGTCTTCGTTGACCAAGTTTCATCCCATCACTCATCTTTCATTCGGGAGGATGCACTGCGAAGATGCATTCTACGTCCTAAGCCGCAAGGTGCCCAGGGTTATTAGCTGATTTTTCCTTGGGCGAAAGCTCTCTTTAGCTTGCCGTTGCATCCGCTTTTTTCAACCGAATTTATGCAGGCATTGGCCTTTCCAGACCTTCGAGCAAATTTGTGCCCCATTTATGCCGGGGCACAGCCAGCAATTAATGCAACCTGTCTTTCACACCCTTAAGCAAATTCGTGCCCCCCCAGCGGGCTGGATTCCGATGGCTAAGGGGTTTTTATAACCAGTAACCCTCATCTTCTTACCCGAGAGGAGTTTCTCACCATTTCCGGGAAAAGCTTTCTTGCCCATCTAACAAACTCAATCCGTAAGGAAGTAGGGAAAAGATGGTTTGATCGGCGGGATTCGTCGTAAACTTGTCCGTCTTCAAGCCCTGCTGCGGTCTTTCGAGCGTCGGTGCCTTCGTAAAAGCCGAATTGAAAATCGTAAGAGCCATATTGAAAAATCGTCGCTCGGGCAATCGGCAAGCTTTTGAAGATAACACTGGGGCGATCAAAAAGGTGTTTGGGCAAAAACCGCGGCGATAAACATACTGTGCCCGGTAACCCTGAATCGCGAAAAAGGAAACTTCCCTCAAGCCGGCGGCGGGACCGCTCGTTAAGGCAGGGTGGAAGCCTTTCTATGGCTGCGGCAGGGATCGGGCAATTTCAGCCGGTGGAGGGGGGCCGCGGTCCACGGGCAACCTCGCCGTCTCAAGGGCGAATCCCGGTCGTTTCCCTTTATGAGGGGTTGCCGACGGAAAACTGATGAACGCTGCGTCGTCTCAAGTGCGAATCTCAGTTGTTTGCCCCTTGGGAGAGCTAACGTCGGTTGAGCGGGTAGGAAGGATCGTAATTGGGGAGGTTGGCCGATTGCCTCGTCGTACCCGCCCGACCCTTATACTGGACAAAAAGCAACACATTACCCCGCGTGGGCCCGGTGGCGATCGGCAAACGCAAAGCGGCCAGCGGCGAACCATCCACCGGCAGCGGTAGCGGTAACATGCCGAAATCGACCACCAACACCTGCTCCACTGGCCAGCGGAATCGCTCGTGAAAGAAAAACTGGGCACGTTGCGGTACCTCGACTCGAGGCCGGGCCATAGTTCCCGCTGAGGTAGGAATCTCTAACCCCAAAGGAACCATCTTTTCCACTTGATGAATTTCCAACTTCACCACCCCGTCGACCCACTGACCGTCCGACGAAAGCAGCGGGCTAAACTCCAGGGAGAACCCCTCGTCGACGAAGCCGTTGTCGGGCTCAAACCCCAGCCAAGCTTCCGGCCGCCACAGGATCCCGCGGACATACTGTCGGCCCCTGGTTGCAGAGACCACAGCCGGTTGCCCATTGTTGACTGTCACTTGCGGAGCATTGTGTTCTCGATAGTCGCTTCGGCGCCGCAGATCGGCAGTCATCCGCACAGCTTCGTCCCGACTCACCAGCCAAGCACGCACCGCCGGTGTTTGCACCTGCACGGGCCTGAGCACGTGCTGCCACGAGGTCTGCCAATTCGGATGACTGAGCGTCACCAACCGCAGGCCGAAACTCGTCGGTTCCATCTGGCTGGCAAGAAACCGATCGACAATGTCGGCAACTGCCTGCTGCATTTCGGGCGTGTGGTAGACATAAAGTCGACGCCGTGTAGCGCAAAGCACGGCAACCACTTCCGAGTGCCACGCCTCGTAGCCGGTTTCGCGTAGAATCCAGTCAATAATGGCCTGCTCCGGACGCTTGGTGGTCTCCACCCTCACGGTGTAAGGACTAATATCATATTCCCGCCAAACCTGGCCATGATCATTCGGCAGGCTAAACGAACCTGAATAACCTAAACCGGCAATCGTCCGGGTTGATGGCGATGACGCACCGGCCGAAGCGGAAGCCGGGGCAGAATCGGACGAAGCAGAGACAGAAGCAGTACCTGCTACGAAGCTGCTGCGGGCTGCTGCACCCTCGCCTGCCCAGCCAGAGGCGCTGGCTAAGGGGTCGGCTCCCGAGCGGGCACCCGTCGATTGAGCCGGGTTGGAGGGGACCAAGCCTGTGGATTGCTCGCTTCGAGCGGTGTCGGCGGCCGGCCCGTGGGAAGCTGCAGATCCTCCACCGAAATTTCCGCGTCTACTGGCCCCACTCATGCCGCCGAAGCTCCCCCCAGCAGCACTCGAGCCTTCCACCTGGGGGGAGGTGAGCTCCGATTGCAAGCCCCCGGTCCCGGTAAAGGAACCACCTCCGGCAGAACCCGAACCGGCCGAGTCGGCGGAAGAAGCCAAAACCGAGCCTCCCGTAACTTCCCTTTCGCTCCCCCCTAAACTGCCGGTAGGATGGCGGCTAAACGGGTCGCTTATCCCGCGAGAAAAAGCCGAAGGGGTACTCCCGCTTTGGTCCCCGGAAACAGGCAGCGAATTCATCGATTGAGCTTGCCCTCGAAGAGCCGCGAGGTTCTGAGAGGTCGAATTTCGGGGCAAGGGAGGGGTAATGGAGTCGCCCGAGCCGGTGCCTCTCTGCGATGCCGGCGCAGCGCTTGAAGGCCGCCACTGAGGGTTAGCCGTACCGGGTGCGGTATTTCCCGATCGCGTGGCCACTCCTGGGGCGCCACCCTCAATGCTTGCTTCGGTTTCAGGACCCCGGCCCGCCGAGGTTTGCCCCCACGTTACTGCTCCAGAGGCAAGAAATCCGTAGACAAGAAAAATGACACACACCAATAGAATCAGAAGCGGGGCACGTGGGATCCGAAGATTTGCTAGCCACCGTGGATTGCGCCACCCAGCGAGGCCTTTGAACCCGCGCTGAAGCGACCATCCTCCTGACGGTCCCGACATGTACCTACCTCCATGCAAGCTGCGCCCGCGAAGCTTTAAGAGCTTCCGTTACGAAGATGCCCCACCAGCAAACAGGTGTTGTGGCCCCCAAAACCGAAACTGTTCGAAAGGGCAACCGACACCTTGCGCTCGCGAGCGACATTCGGTGTGTAATCGAGATCGCAATTCGGATCCGGGTACTCGTAGTTGATCGTGGGAGGAATCACGCCGTGGCACAACGCGAGAACGGTAACGACAAGCTCAACTCCCCCGCTGGCACCCAAAAGGTGTCCGATTTGACTTTTCGTGCTGGAGATGGAAGTTTTTCGGGCACAATCGCCAAAAACACGGCGGATGGCAGCCGTCTCCGCTTCATCGCCCAACGGGGTACTTGTTCCATGGGCATTGATGTAACCCACCTCGGGGGGGTCTACTTGGCCATCACGCAGGGCAAGTTGCATGGCACGAGCCGCCCCGGCGCCATCCTTATCTGGCTGGGTGATGTGCGAAGCATCGGAAGTCGTGCCGTAGCCGAGAAACTCGACGTAGATACGTGCCCCCCGAGCCCGGGCATGCTCCAATTCTTCTAAGACGACGACCCCGGCCCCTTCGCTCAGCACGAAGCCATCCCGCTGCGCATCAAACGGTCGGCTTGCCCGGGGGGGATCATCATTTCTTTCCGACAAAGCCCGCATGGCGCCGAAAGCCGCAAGGCCTAACGGGGTAACCGCGGCCTCGCTGCCACCAGCAATGATTACATCCGCCTCGTCATGGCGGATGGCGCGCACCGCATCCGCGACGGCATTGGCAGCACTGGCACAGGCGGTCGCCACGGCCGCGGTTGGGCCGGTCAACCCGAAGTGAATCGAGATCTGACCGCTGGCCGCATTGGCCATCATCTTGGGGACGGTGAATGCGGAGACTTTGTCCGGCCCTTTATCCAAAAGGCGAAGATGCTGCAATTCGATTTCTCGCAGCCCCCCCACCCCTGAGCCGATAATGGCCCCGCATCGCGACACATCCTCTTTGCTGAAGTCCAAACCCGCGTCGCGAACGGCATCGATTGCGGCGACCAGTGCAAATTGGCTGAACCGGTCGAGGCGTTTGACCTCTTTATCGGGGATGTATTCCTCCGGGTTCCAACCGACGACCTCTCCCCCGATTTGCGACCGAAATCCAGAAGGATCGAAAAGGGAAATCCTGCGGATGCCGCTTTCACCGCGAACGAGCCGCTCCCAGAATTCCGACACTTTGCAACCTAAAGGGGTGACCGCCCCTAACCCGGTGATCACCACGCGGCGTCTCATGGTTCCTCCAAGATATCCTGCGTTGCTGACCCTTCAACTTCGTGAGCCAACTCGGGTTTAATTGACTTTATGTACTCGATGGCCTCGCCGACAGTTTGAATCTTTTCCATCGCCTCCTCAGGGATGCTAATATCAAACTCGTCCTCCAAAGCCATCACTAGTTCGACTTGATCCAGAGAATCGGCGCCCAAATCATTGATGAAGTGGCTTTCGAGAGTAATCTGATTCTTATTGACGCCGAGCTCTTCTGCGATGATCTCAACCACCCGAGAATCAACATTCGACACGTGGAAACTCCTGTTACCTAAAACCAAACCTTTTGCGGATACTAAACTTTGAGCAATCTACCGCCAAAATGCGTCCAGCGAATGCATATTCCTGAAACACTTTGCCGGGAGCATAAACTTTTCCGGTACTCGTGGAAAACCTATAACGAGTTTTCGATCGGCTGTCTATACCTTCCGTACTCGGGCTTTAGATAATCTGGGACATTTAGGGCGTGTGCGTTGTGTTAAACACGCTCTGCGTTCTACTTGCGGCACTTTTACCGCACTTACTACTTGGACGATGCCGAGCGAAATCGCCGAAGCCAAAATGAGGCTAGCAAAGAACTTTGGCCCAGCTCAAAAATGTTAAAGCTAAACACCACAAAATTGATGATACTGATAAAACACAAAATTCACGAGGTAGGTAATATCTGAGTTTCGTGTTCGCCGGAACCACACTCCCTGCACTATCTCAATTGCAACCTTTGGAAAACCTCAATAGCAATGTCTGGAAAACCAACTCAAAATCCGCCAACTTCACCCCGCCTCCCGACTATAAAAACGCCCTAAAACCTACTTTTAGGATCGACTAACTATTAATTCCACTCGGGTGTAGGATTCATCAATCTTTAGCAGGCTCAAGAGCTCTCACAAATCCCGACGCGTTAATTCTCTTTCGGACGTCTTTTCTCCGAATCATCTACCCAAGCAAACCTCAATAATTTCGAAATTTACCACTAAAATAATGTTTTGCTGAATCTAAGGACTCGGCAACACTAAGCGACGGGCCTCGAAAGCCTTTTCAAGATAAAAGCTAAAAGATCGTCGCTAAAAAGATAGTCGCTAAAACCAAAGAAAATTCGAAACGATTATCTGGCTGCTGATTTCCCCGACACACTTCAAATCAAAAATGGTACCGCACATCCCGGGATAATTGCCGTGTTTTCCCGCAATGTATAAAGCTCTTAAACGGGATGAAGGAACATCCCGGTACGAGCGGCGTATTCGGAAACCCTGCCCGATTAAACGGTCAAGCCCCCATCAACCGTGAGCACATGCCCGGTGATGAAGCTTGCAGCATCACTGGCCAAGAAAAGCACGGCATCGGCGACATCCTGCGGTTCGCCGAGTCGGCCCAAGGGGGTCCGCTTTTTGATCTCTTCCAAAACGTCGGGGCCGAGCTTCGCGCTCATTTCCGTGGCAATAAATCCAGGAGCTATGGCATTTACCGTAATGTTGCGACTTGCTAATTCGCGAGCCAACGTCCGGGTTAACCCGATAACTCCGGCTTTGGAGGCAGAGTAGTTTACCTGCCCCGGGTTACCGATCATCCCCGACACACTTGCAATGTTGATAATTCGCCCCGAATTGGCTTTCAAAAACGGCCGACATGCCGCCCTACAAAACAAAAAGGTACCCCGGAGATTTACCCCGATGACCGCATCCCATTGATCGTCCTTCATGCGGATGAGCAGGTTATCGCGGGTAATTCCCGCATTGTTGACCAGAATCTGCAAACCGCCCCATTCGTCCACCACTTCGTTGACGACCTGGCTCACCCGCTCTGAATCCGCCACATTACAGACCCAAGCCTTAGCCGTACCACCTTCCTGAGAGATGGCAGCGGCGGTTTCATGAACCAACGATTCGTTCACGTCGACGCACGCCACCCGAGCCCCCGCCTGGGCCAGCGCAACGGCAATGGCCCGCCCCAACCCCTGGGCCGCACCGGTAACGATTGCGACTCGGTTGGACAGATCCACTTTTATTCGGGGCATTTCACCCTCCGTGTTAAAAAGCCTTTCAGCGAGCGCCAGTCATCTCGTTCTCGAACCTGCCCCCAGTACGGCACTTGTGAGTTGCAGCGGATGCGTTTGTTGCAGCGGATGCCTCTGGCCCTACTACTAACGGAATTGCCGACTTACTTACGGAGTTGCCGATTATTCACCGAATGGCCGTATTCACCGAATGGCCGAACTACACCTCAACACAATGACAGGTAACGTTCCGGTCAATCCGCCGCAGCAATCCGCGCAGCACGCGCCCTGGCCCCACTTCATAAAACTCGCCAAATCCTTGGGCCAAAAGATAACGCATGGAATCTTCCCACCGGACCGGTTCAATCACCTGACGAATCAGGAGGGCGCGGATCTCCTCCGGGTCGGTGTGCGGTTCAGCATCCACGTTGGAAATTACGGGAATTCGCGGCGAGCGCATCCGGACCTTGGCAATCGCTTCGGCAAGCCGCTGGTCGGCGGGCCGCATAATCGGTGTGTGAAAAGCCCCCGCGACCGCCAAGGGCACCACACGGCTTGCGCCCCGTTGAAGCGCAAGCTCAGCCGCCCGCTCGCATGCGGCATTGGTGCCTGAAATGACGATATTTCCTGGACAAAGGAGGTTGGCCACCCGCAGAATGTCGCCCTGGCTTGCCTCCTGGCAGATGCGCTCTACCTCCACTCGTTCGAGGCCCAAAACACTGATCATTCCCCCGGGAGTGGCATTGGCGGCTTCCTGCATGGCAGCGCCGCGGATTTGCACCAGCATCAGCCCTTCTTCGAAGTCCATCACTCCGCCGAAGACCATCGCCGTGTATTCACCCAGGCTAAGCCCCGCAGCAGCTTCGCAGCTCAGCACGACATGAGGCGACTCGCACCGGAGGGCTTCTAAAGCGGCCAAACTGGTGACGAATAAAGCAGGCTGACTACAGACGGTGGAGTCCAGCTCATCAGCTGGCCCCTCAAAGCAAAGCTTTGCCAAGTCGTAGCCAAGAATACGATTAGCCTCCTCGTACAGACGCCGAGCTACGGGCACGGACTCAGCGAGTCGTTTGCCCATTCCTACAAATTGGGCACCTTGGCCAGGAAACAAAAACGCAATCCGCGTCAATATCGACCCACCTTTCTCACGAATTGTCAGAGCTTCCTTGGGCCATAAACCGGCGAAAATCGATCAACCTACGCCCGTGGCAACTCGGGGCCTTGATTTCCTACGAGATCCGCACCGTCAAGACCGAGGTAAACCCACCACGGGCGCGAACGATCCGGTGGCTGCTTCCTCACTTCTTCTCGATGATTTGTCTGCCCATGTAGGATCCGCATCGTGGACAAATCCGGTGCGGTAGGATTGGAGTGCTGCATTTCGCACAACGGACAAGCTGCTTGGGCTTCAAAGAATCGTGAGATCGCCGCCAACCAGTTCGTGCATTACTTTGCCGCCTTTTCGGAACTGCCATTACATCACCTTCGGTTTTTTAAATTCAAACAAATTTGCGATTTAATCTGCAATCGACGTTGTGTTATACCTTCTTTTTCCTCTTTCCTCTTTACGAGCGACCTTCTCCGACCATTCCTTTTTTATTGGATTCTTCAGTAGTTCGATCGGATCGATGCTAACTAGTTCGATCAAAGTGCCTTGAAATCCTCAGGCACCGGGGCGCAAGGACCCAACACGGCAGCCTGAATTCGAGGTCATTCCAATTAATCACCCAAAAATTGGAATCGAAATAATCTTTCGGCAAATCTGCGGTGAAGCATTGTCAAAACTCGTTTAAGCGTAATCTGACGGCGCAAAATTCCAAGACCAGTTGTCTTAGAATTTTGGAAATCAAACATTAATTATCAAATATCTATCGATTGGCAAGCGCCGAATTAAATCTCTTTTCCGAAGATTCGGGATGCTCCCCAGATCAAGGCAACGTCAAAACTTCCTTAGCGCGCCGAATTTACGCCAAAAAGAAGTGCCACAAAGGCGACAATCAATTGAAAATAGTTACTGCGAAGTGAGAAAGTGCCTCTCGGCTAAAAAGCCACCATGATAGGAAGCCAAAATTGGCAAACAAGTCGAGCGCGTGAAGAGCAAGTGTCTGACAAAAGGCTCGCGTTTTTCTTTGAGCGGTACGCAGACCGAATAGAAATAGAAATTGCTCCGGTGTCCCACGCCAATTCTCGCCCAAAGAACCGGTTTGGAAGTTTGCGCCTCATGGGGGATCCCCTACCCTCAATAACTAACCCCTCGGTCCATCATCTTAGGCCATCTTTCGCCATCTAATAGTTTTGTAATTTTTTCCGGTGATGGCTTAATCAAGACCCTTAGCAAACTTGTTGACTATGCTTATTGCGGATCGTAGGTTTACCGCAGACAGCATTGGAGCCAGGACTGAAATGCCAATTGCAGTTTCCGCGTTTCGCTTTTTAATTGGCTCTGAATTCCCAAGGTTCCCCGATAGTTTCGAAAATCTTAGCTTTCACAACAACGCCAAAACATTGGGCATTTTTCCTTCCTTAACTTGCACGCTTATGTGCACGATTTAAGGCCGGTGACTAACCGCACAAATATCACTTTAATCCCTGTGCCATCCCCTCTCAGCCCAAAATTACTGCGTGGCATCTCGCGTGAGTGGCTCCGCGATGAGTGATGCCGAGAGCGAAAGCCGATGATTGATCGGCAAAAGTTCCGTGATTAAAAATTGTCCTATCGCCCCGATTTCCCGGCGGAGGTATCGGTGCCCTTAAGGCAGCGAATTTGCCCCTTTTTGTTTTCGGTTAGAATGGCGGGTGCGGCCGAGAGTGTGCCCTGTGCCGTTGGCGATTGCTGCGTTTTGCCGTCGGCGCTTCCCGCGTTAATTGCAGGGAGTCGCGGTTGATGGCTCGGAGAGTGCAATCGGTTGCTCGGAGAGTGTTGAACAGGCAGTTTTGCTTTGGTTGCGTCCCAGAAAGCGAGGGAAAATCTCATGGCGGTTAATCGAAACGTAGTGGCCCGTTCAAACGAGCAAACTGAGGATGACGGTGCTTACACCGGCCTGACGCGTCGTGCCGTGCTCCGGGGTTCGGCAGCCGCGGTAGCCGGAATTTCGCTCCTCGATCCCTTGGCCCGATTCGCCCACGCGCATGAGGACCATACGATCCGTGTGGCTCTCGTCGGCTGCGGAGGGAGAGGTACTGGGGCTGCTGCGAATGCACTGTCCACGCCAGGTCCCACCAAACTCGTGGCTATGGCGGATGTTTTCGACTCGCGGCTCAATAGCAGCTTCCAGCAACTCAGCAAGCAGTTTCCGGAAAAGGTCGATGTTCCTCCGGAGCGGCGTTTCGGGGGTTTCCGCGGTTATCTCCAGGCCATGGATGCGCTCGAGCCGGGAGATGTCGTGCTGCTGGCCACCCCCCCTGCGTTTCGGCCTATTCATTTGGAATATGCGGTTAATCGGGGGCTCCACGTATTCATGGAGAAATCGTTTGCCGTCGATGCTCCCGGGGTTCGCCGAGTGCTGAAAGCGGGGCAAACGGCAACAGAGAAAAACTTGAAGATTGCCGGGGGGCTCATGAGCCGGCACTACATTCCACTTGAGCTTGCCGTAGAACAAATCCATCAAGGGGCGATCGGCACGGTCATCACCTGCTGGGCTTACCGGGTGCACGGACCGGTGGGTTTCACGCCGAAATCCCCCGGCATGAGCGAACTGGCTCATCAGATCCGCAACTACTCATGTTTCACGTGGTTAAACGGAAGCTTTATCTTAGATTGGCTTATTCACAATTTGGATGTTTGCTGTTGGGTGAAAGGGGCTTGGCCCATCTCGGCTCAAGGGCAAGGAGGACGGCAGGTCCGTGATGTTCCCGATCAACTTTTTGACCATTATGCCGTGGAGTATACCTTCCCGGATGGGACGAAGCTCTTTGCTCAGGGGCGACACCAGGCGAATACCTGGGGCTTTTTTGGGGATGTGATTCACGGGGCGACCGGTTCGGCCGTCTTGGGCGAAGGTATTCCGGAGCCGCGGATTTATAAAGGGCACCAACAATCAGCCGGCAATCTGATCTGGCAATACCAGGGTCCACCATGCAACCAGTACCAGCGGGAAATGGATCTGCTTTTCGATGCGATTCGTCAAGACAAGCCATATAATGAGACGGAGCGTTGTGGTTACGCCTGCATGGTGGGAATCCTCGGTCGGATGGCGGCCGAATCGGGCAATCTCATCACCTGGCAGGAGGCCATGAATTCGAATTTGGAATTGGCACCGGGTTTGGAAAACTTAACCAGCCTGGAAGATCCGGCCCCCCTTCAGCCGGACAGCAACGGCCGGTATCCCATCGCGATGCCGGGGTTTACCAACGTTTTATAGCATCGGGGGTTTGCCACCGTTTCATCGCTGTTTTATGGGCTTATACCTGTAGCCAATTTATAAGCTTATATCTATTTATATCTATGTTTGCTTTGATTCACCTTGGAATAGGCTTACGCTTATTCTCATGGGCCTACGATTATTTTTTGCTGCGATTTGCGTGTCGTGCGTCGCCGCTTTGGATCATGTTCGGCTTTGTAATTTCGGCGGTGTTGCTGCTCGAGAACAATCGTTAAGCCTTCTACTGAAACGGGTGGCTGTGCGGTTCCGTGAATCAAAACACTGCTAAAACACACTGGTAATCTTTGAACGAAAAGAGTGCCAAAGCTTTGCGGGAATTGACGGACTTATGGCGTCCGCAGCGTTCAATTGGATAAGCACGATTGGTACATGACGGCCTTCTTTGAGATTTCATTCAAGGGGAGAAATTCGATGTCGCGATTACCACGCCGAAGATTTTTAGAAGAGTCCCTATTGGCAGCGAGTGCCGCGGCGGGACTCACCTCATGGAATCGGGCTTTTGCCCAGACGCGGTCAACTCCGAAAAAATCGGCCAATGAGCGGCTGACGGTCTGTGTCGTGGGAATCCGCGGTCGTGGATCGGATCATTTAAATGCGTTCATCCAGCGGCCCGACACCGAGGTGGCGTACTTGGTCGATCCTGATGAATCGATCGGGCAACAGCGCGTCAAACAAGTTGCGGATAAGCAGGGCAGCGCCCCGAAGTATGTGAGGGATATCCGGCGCGCTTTGGAGGACCCGGGGCTTGATATTGTGACCATAGCGACGCCGAATCATTGGCATGCGTTGGCCGCCATTTGGGCAATGCAGCACGGCAAGCACGTTTATGTGGAAAAGCCGGGGAGTCACAGCTTAGGTGAAGCGCTCACGTGCGTGGCTGCTTCGCGAAAGTACAACCGCGTTGGCCAAATCGGTACCCAGTGCCGCTCGACGCGGGGCACGATCGAGGCCATTCGCTTCGTGCACGACGGGAAAATCGGTGAGGTAAAGCTTGCGCGTGGACTGTGCTATAAGCGCCGCAAATCGATCGGCCCGGCGGGCAACTACCCGATTCCGCCGGAAGTGGACTACGACGTTTGGTCCGGACCCGCCCCCATTCTTCCGCTCACCCGGCCCCAATTTCATTATGATTGGCATTGGCAGCGGGTCTATGGAAATGGGGACATCGGCAACCAGGGGCCGCATCAGATGGATATTGCCCGCTGGGGCTTGGGGGCCGACAGGTTTTGCGATTGGGTGATTTCTTACGGGGGTAGGCTGGGCTATGAAGATGCCGGCGATACTGCCAACACCCAAACGGCGATCTACGGATTTGGAGACAAGACGCTGGTGTTCGAGGTTCGGGGGTTGGAAACCCAGCCTTTGCGGCCTCACCCTGATGCTTTAGGGGCCATGATCGGAGTGATCTTCTACGGTTCGGAAGGGTACGTGGTCATGGATTCTTATACCCATGGGGCTGCATTCGACCTGCAAGGGCGAATGATTGCGGAATTCCGCGGCGATGGGGACCATTACGGCAATTTTGTCGAGGCGGTTAAAGCGAGTAATCCGGAGCTATTGGCTGCCGACATCAATGAAGGATGCCTTTCCAGCGGTCTGAGCCACCTGGCTAATGTCTCCTATTATTTGGGAAAGCCGGCGAATTTAGACGAAATCCGCAGCGTGCTTAAAGAATTGAAAACCACAGAGGATCCGCTGGCGACGCTCGATCGGGTGGTCGAGCATCTGCGATCCAGCCCGCCCCCAGAAACCGTCGATCTTTCAAAGACTCCGTTGACCTTGGGCCCACTTTTGGCGTTTGATCCCGTAGCGTGCAAGTTCCCGAATAATCCCGAAGCTAACCGGCTACTTCGGCGGGAAGAATACCGGAAGCCGTACGTCATTCCGCTTCCTGAAGAGGTGTGATGCCCGCGGAGTAATCCTCGCGGGTAGGTTTCGTAATGATCCCGCGCTAGTATTCCGCGCTATGGTCGGGTGAACCGCCGCGCGATAGGGCCGTTCCAACCCACCACTTATTTTGGTTTTTGGGTCCTTTTTATCGCCTTGTTTTTTTGATCTTTTTTATCGCCGGCACAATGAGGCAAAGCGGGGTGCTTAAGACGGTGCCGATTGTGCAGTATTAGCCAGCCGATCGTGCAGTATGAAAATGCAGTGTTAGAATTTCGAAGCTTTCCCGCAGGGCCAAGTTCGCACAGCACGGTTTGGTCATGCGGATTGCCTGCTGGTTGAAGCTTAGACGACTCGTTTTTGCTCCCCTCGTTATCCCTCCGCCCCGGAGCCGGATGGGGACGCCATCTCTAGGGCGGATAAATTTTTTTGTGGGGAAATCTCGTGAGCTACCTATCTATTCGGCCGTAGCAGCTACCAAACCGCCGAGCGAATCAGGGTTGAACCGCCGTGGAAATATAAAGGGCGCAAGCCCCCATGGGTCGTGAAGCTTAAATCATCCTTATGTATAATTCTGAGCAATCGGCGTATAGGCCGGCAGCCTTGGGTAGGTGCGAAACCGCCCAAGGAGTGCGGACTGCGTTTGAGAGGTTTGATGTTAAATGAAACTCATGGGAAGCTAAATGTCCGAGGTTTACCGATCTGCTCCGTTGAACGCTTCGCCGCCTCAAGGCGTTCAGTTACCGTCATCTGCGGATTGTTCCGATACATCTTCCCCTGCGTGGCATCACTTAACGATCGATCAGTGTTTGGCGAAGCTTCAGGTCGAGCCAAATCGAGGGCTTCCACCGGAGGTGGTTCAAGAGCGGCGCAGCCGATACGGCCCCAACCAATTGCCGGCACCGCGCGAGCCCCATCCGATTGTCGTCTTTTTGATGCAGTTTCATCAGGGGCTGGTGTACATTCTCATTGCGTGCGGAGTGGTTTCGGCACTATTCCATGATTGGCTAGAAGCGGTGGTCATTTTCGGGGTGGTGCTGGTCAATGCGATCGTCGGGTTTGTTCAAGAAACTAAGGCTACTCAGGCAATCGCCGCTTTGGTCAAAAGAGTGACGATCCGGGCAACCGTCCTCCGCAACGGTGCGCTTCAGGAGGTGGATTCCCAGGAATTGGTGCCTGGCGACATTGTGGTGCTGAATGCGGGCGACAAAGTGCCGGCCGATTTGCGACTGCTGAAGCTGCGGGATCTGCAAATCGATGAGTCGACCTTGACCGGCGAATCGGTGCCCGTCAGCAAACAGCTCGATCCCCTTCCGGTCGATACACCGCTGGCCGATCGCAACAACCTGGCTTTTTGCTCCACGCTGGTAACCTATGGTCAGGCGACGGGCGTAGTGGTGGCCACGGGTGTGCAAACCGAGGTAGGGCGCATCGCTACGCTCCTTCAGCTTACGGAACCGTTAGCCACGCCGTTAACCCGGAATATCGAAACGTTCAGCCAGGTGCTTTTCTACGTGATTTTGGGATTGGCGGCGATCACCTTCGCCGTAGGGCTTCTTCAGGGCCAGGAATGGATTTCGATGTTCCAAGCAGCCGTGGCATTAGCCGTGGGTGCCGTGCCCGAGGCTTTACCGGCGGCAGTCACCGCGACTTTGGCCATCGGTATTGTCCGCATGGCACGCCGTCGGGCAATTATCCGGAAGTTGCCCGCGGTGGAGGCTCTAGGAAGTACCACGGTGATTTGCTCCGATAAAACCGGAACTTTAACCGCTAACCAACTGACGGTCCGAAACATTTGGGCCGGCGGATTACGCTATATGGTCACGGGTGAAGGGTTCGATCCGGCCGGCACCGTCGAATCGGTCGACGCGGAGGCCGGCGAGCCGCACGCGAATCGGGCCCTTCTCGAATGTGCAAAAGCCGGCATCCTGTGCAACGATTCACTGGTGGAAAGAAGTAACGGTACTTGGCAGGTCCGCGGGGATCCGACCGAGGGGGCATTGTATGTAGCGGGCTTGAAGGTCGGCTTTCATCCTCAGCAATTACTCGCCGAATATCCGCGTCTTGATGCGATCCCCTTTGATTCCCAGCGGCGCTATTCGGCTACGTTGCATCGTTCCCCCGCGGAAAATGAGAACTGGATTTATCTCAAAGGGGCGTCGGAAGTTGTGCTCGATCGGTGCCAGTGGTTTATGGACCCAGGTGGAAACCTTCAGCCATTTGATCGCACCCAGGCTGAGCGCGAGGTAGAAGCTTTAGCCGCCCGGGGTTTGCGCGTTCTTGCCCTGGCACGCAGCTTTGAAACCACGTCGCAGGAAGCCTTCCCCCACCTTGAAGTTGAGGGGGATTTTGTGCTCCTGGGCTTGCAGGCGATGATCGATCCGCCTCGGCCCGAGGCAATCCAAGCGGTGCGGACGTGCCAGCAAGCCGGCATCCGGGTTAAAATGATCACGGGAGATCACGCGCTGACTGCGGCGGTCATCGCCCGGCAACTCGGCATCGGCGTTTCTTCAGCCAATGACGGGGCCTTCTCAGGTCGCCTTGATCAGATCAGTCAAGCGGGGCAGATCGCGAGTATGGTTACCCGGGAGGATGCAACAAGCAATCCCCGGGGAGATACCAATCCCAACGGATTGAATCTGGCCGGAAATCCGCCACCGGCAACAGCCGAGGGAAAGCCGCACGTTTTGGTAGCCTTAGCCGGTAAGGGAGACGAGGATCCCTCGGCGCCGCTGCCGGAGGTAATCACCGGTAAGCAGTTGAGCCAAACGTCCGATGACGAGCTACGTGATGTCTGCGTGAGAGTGGATGTTTTTGCGCGGGTTACGGCCGAACAGAAGCTGCGCTTGGTCCAGGCCTTGCAATCGCGTGGGCACATCGTCGCCATGACCGGCGATGGAGTAAACGATGCACCGGCCCTTAGGCAGGCCGACATCGGGGTGGCCATGGGCTTAACGGGGACCGAGGTGGCCAAAGAAGCGGCAGATATGGTGCTGACGGATGATAATTTTGCCACCATCGAAGCTGCGGTCGAGGAAGGCCGCGGGGTTTTCGACGCGCTCACAAAATTTATCGTCTGGACACTCCCCACCAATTTAGGGGATGGGCTGGTCATTATGGCGGCGATTTTTGCGGCGGTAGCCCTGCCTATCCTGCCGTTGCAAATTCTTTGGATCAACATGGCCACCGTCGTGCTTTTAGGGTTGGTGCTGGCCTTCGAGCCGAAAGAGCCGGACGTAATGCTGCGTAAGCCCCGCGACCCACGCCAGCCCATTCTCACACGCCCGTTGGTGGAGCGGATTTTCCTCGTGGGAACGATCCTCCTGCTGGGTGCGTTCAGCCTATTTTCGTGGTTCAAGTCTACGGCACTCAGCCAAGGAAAAGATTTGGAGCTGGCCTTAGCGGAGGCGCGAACGGTAGCCGTCAACTACTTCGTGATGGTGCAACTGTTTTATGTGTTCAATTGCCGGTCCTTGGATCGATCGGTGCTTCATGTGGGGTTATTCTCGAACCCGTGGGTTTGGGTGGGAATCACTTCGATGATTGCCTTGCAGATCGTTTATACGTATGTTCCGGCGATGAATCGCGCTTTTCAGAGCGCGCCATTAGGCCTGGAACACTGGCTTTGGATCCTTGGAACCTCGATTTGGGTGTATCCAATTGTGGGCTTGGAAAAGTGGTTACGTCGCCGGTGGTCGCTGCGCCGCCAGGCCGTTGTGTGATCTTGGCTGATCTCGGCAACATTTGGGCGATGGCAACCGGCTTAGATTCAGGGGACAACCATCTGAAGGAAGGGCTCCCTGATAGGAACTGGTGCCTCCCAAAAAGCCCATAGTTACTTGGGGCTTTAAGGCAGCGATCTTTGACTTTTCAAAACAGGGATTAGTTCGATTCCTCGGGTAAAGCGGGGGTGATGGGGCTTCGGAAACCTCCATCATTCAACCTGCAGGAGTGAGGAATAGTGGGAATGCTGGCGGCATCGCAAACCCGTGCCGGTGCGAAAAAACCTGAGGTAAATTCGACACAACCTGAGGTAAATCCGTACCGGTGCGAAAAAATTGCCGCAGACGAGTACCCTTGCGAAACCAATTGTGGCAAACGTGAATTGGTGCGAAATGAATTTCGGCAAACGTGTAACCGTGCGAAACAAATTCGCCGACCTGATCCGCAAAAAATACGCAGAAACACGTGAATTACCTCTTGGAAGGAAGTGGGAAATCGGGGGGTAAAGTTTGGAGTGCCGAGAACAAAGGCCTCCATTTCATAAAACGGGTAAGAGAAGCCGACGGATCAATGCCCCCATCGGTCGGAAAAGCTCAAACTTGCTAACAGGTGGCAGGCTACGGGTGAAGGAAATCAGCCGGTATCGCAATCCAACTCATTTAATGAGCCCGCTAGCTAAATCTGGTAGTTGGATAAGACTAAATGCCGGTCGAGGTCGCAAACGCGAACAGCATCGCTGTGACGGTCGGGTCGCCTTCAAATGCGGGGCGTAAACTCAAATCCGTATCGCCATAATTCCACAACTAAGATTCCACACCCAATGACCAGCGCAAGCAGGCTGATCCCGAGCATGACCACGTAGGGGCTTGTTTGCATAAGCCGGGCAAAAAAGCCGGGTTTCTTCTCTTTTTCGGGTGCTTCTTCCGCCTTCTCTTCTTCCTCGAAAGAAGTCGGCAATCCGGCAGCGGGGCTTTCTTCCCCCAGTTCCGACCGCGCAGGCTCCTCGGGCCACTCCGCCACCGAACTTTCCCCAGCTTCCGGCCCTGGCTCTGACCTTTCTGACCACGAGCCTAATTCCCCGCCGGGTTCGCGGGAGGCTGTCTCTTCCAAGCCGGCCAAATCATATTCCTCAGGTGATCCGTCTTCGCGAGGGAGATCCTCGTCGAAAGAAAATTTTTCCTCCTCCCCTTTGCTCATGATAACCTCCGAAGGAAGTGTGATTCTGACGGGTCAGACGTTTCCACCCGCAACGCAGCCCGATTGCTCGCCGCCACGCCGTGATTAAAACACTAATTCCGCTTATGCCGCAAGCGCCGGAAACACGATTCGTGAGAACCGAGCGCCGGGTCGCAGTCACAAGTGCACGAAACTACCCAACGAAATAAGAGTCTCAGACGAATGAACAGTGGCGGCACCTCCGAAAGGGGTTAAGAACTGAACCTCCCCATGCGTACGTATTTACCGCAACCCTGTCAAAATCTACTTTACTTAGCTTAAAGCAGGATTTCCACTTTCTTCCGCGAGAGTTCGTCGTCGTTGAGTCCTGGTTAACTGAATCCCCCGGAAAATAGACTCTTCTTTGCAGTGAAGAGCTACAAACTTTTGCGCGGAAAATATGCGAAAACGAATGTTGGTCCGAAGACGGATGCCGCCAATTTCTCCACGGCGCCGGTACGGTCTTAATCCTCTGGCCGCTACGTATTTTCGTCGAAAAAATCCGCCTTTCCCAATTTTCAAGCCAACCTATTCCCAGGCGACCCGCCGGGTGTGACAAAAGGCCTCCCAAGCCTGGCAAATTTCTTTTTCATCCACCGGCTTTCCGTGGATCCAAAGACGGTAGGCCAAGCGGACCGCCTGGCCGGCCGGAAGGGTCCGCGGTTCTACCCCGGGCCAACCCACGCACATGGCCCCGTAATGCCGCGTGAGCCACGTGGGTGGAAAATCAGGGTGTTCTGGAGCGATAAAAATGGAGGCACCGGTTTGCGGGCCATCATCTAAAAACTGGGTGGTAAAATCAGCCCAGGGCAGACGTGTTTCCAACAGGTCCTCTGCCGCGGGTCCCCCCGGCACGGTGATGGTCACCGGTCGCCCCGGTTGGGCCCGGAATCGCACCGTGAATCCGCCGTAACTTTTGCCGGGGGCCCCCCAAAGGATTATTTCAAGGCTGGGCACAAAAAAAAGCTCAAAATCAATTACCCGAGTACCGGAGAATTCCGGATAAACAGTCACCCAAACTCGTTCTGTCATGACCTGACGATCGCCGATGAACCAGCCGTTCTCCAGTCCCAATTGAGCGAACGGCCCACAGTACTGGCCCAGCCACCGGATGAACTTCTGCTTGATGCCGCGGTCGGCCCATAAATCGTATTCCTGATCTTCGATCTTCACATGCGGCCAAGTCCAAAACACACCGTGATGATGGTAGTGATCCCGCGGAAAATCGTCCGTCAATAGTTCACCGTGCGTTCCATAAAGCGGGTGTATATAACAGGAACGGGTCCGCCGCGGGTCTTTTTCCGGAACATGTTCCGCGATAATGGTGCCGAAATTGTAGGCCAAAACCGCCTTATCTCGTTCCAAAAGCAATATCGATTTCTCCTCCAAATTCCACGCAAAGCCCAGGGGGCCCGATCCACTTGAAGCAACTTCTGCCTTCGAGTCGCTCTTCACCTCAGGCGGCTCGGAGGTCGGCATTGGTTGAATCAGGAGTCGCGCGGGTTCCCCCCCGGGAACAGATCCCCACAACTTCGAAAGAGGCAAAGCGGTGACTATCCGCTGAGCGGCGGTCTGTGGGAGGCCTTCCTCCGAAAGGCTCGGCACAACCAAAGCCGTAATCTTCAAGTCGCAATCGCCGGGAAGGGTCAGCAGCAAGGTATGGCCCGGTACTAATTCCGAGTTAGCCGTCGGCGGGGTGAGCAAATGTAGCAATTCGGGACCCGGGGGCACCACCAGTTGCCGCGGAGGTTCGGCATGGGCCCACGGCAGGAAGACGTAAGAGAGCATAGTAAAAGCGAAGACCAACCACCCACACCAAGAAAGGGAATAACAAAAGACTCCGAGAGCTTGAGTTTTTGGAATGTGAATCTCAACCTTATTCATAGCAAACATGAGAACTTTTGAGGCTAGTTTTGGTGAAATCATAGTCCTGCTCCGACTTTCTCCAAACTGCAAACTCACTACCTTTTAACGCCGGAAAATCGCTCTCGTTACCGTTTGAAAAAGGAAACTGTGCAAACTGCCGGTTTTTCGCCCTCTTTAAATCAGGGGCGTAATGCGGGTGAAATGCGAAAAGAGTTAAAGAGTTATAGGCGGCAAAACAAATATTCAATGGCTTGGCATTTCCGGTTCTCGAGTCCCGATTGTGCCGATTGTGTTAGTTGCGGGAAATGAACCGGGGTAGGTCCTGATTTCTAGGTGAAAGTATTTCTGGAGTAATCCGTAAATCTCTCATATGCGTTAATCTCTCATATGCGTTAATTTTTTGCGTTGCTCTTTCGCAGCCATCAAGAACGAGTCTTTTGCCCCTTCACGAAGTACCGAAAGTTTAGCAAAAACCATTTGATCCAGAATTTGACGGTTGCGCGGAGCCGGGTAGATTCAGTCAATTAAAGCCGAAGCTATCGAGCGATTACCCCGATTTCAAGCCTTTGACCAGAAGCCGGGGAATCTGCGCGCGGTTTGTCGGGCAATCCCGACATTGGACCTGACATTAGACGCCGCTTATTTGGCCGTTTCCCGACGACAAAAAGTTTTGTGCACGCATTAATCCCCTGTCAATAAAAAATGGCGATATCGATCGTAAAAATGGAGATGTCGATCGTATTCGGTAATCGATAATGTGATCTTAACGTTTCGCGCAAAACGATTACTGTTTAAGTAATCTATTCCGCACAACAATCGGATATCATATGCGTTTCACCGTGTTTGGCGCCTCAACACCCCCGAGACTTGCACGGAGCGTAACCGCAAGGAGTGATAGCATTTGTTGAATCCGAAAGCACAGCCATTACTCAGGTTGCTTCGCCCTTCAGCAAACTATAGGCTTCAACCGTGCGAAGACGGGTATACTTACCAGAGAAGTTTGGCCTAGAATGCTTTTAGATTCGTTGGCTTTTTAGATTCGTTTTAGATTCGTTGGCAGCTTTGTTTTCGGCTGCGATTGGTTGCAAAGGTCGCGGGAGAGGTTCCGAAAATTTGTGATCGCAAGCCGCAGCCGGAAAACGATCGTTGGACTAATGCATCTCGAGTACTATCAAAATTAATTTGATCGGTTTTATGCAAATAAATACTCGCAGTGGCGTTGGCGAACGTCATTCCGCGACACGCGAATATCAAATTCTTCGGAGAAGGCCATCGTGACCGAACCGAAATCTAGTGGTCCTGTAGAGTCGAAGCAAAGTAGCAGGCTGCCTGCGAAAAACGGGCGAATCAGAACGTTATTACAGCCTGTGCGAACCGCGATATTCCACGGGTTAGGGGTTGTACTTCCACCGCTTTTGACGCTCATTGTGTTGATTTGGGCCTTTCAGCTCATTCAGCATTACGTCTTCGAGCCGGTCAGGAGTGTGGTCCGCATTGCCATTGTGGCATATGTCCGGGACGTCAAAGAAGAAAGGGACTTTTGGCCCGACGGTAAAGTGCCTCCGGCGGGCGACCGGGCTTATGAGAACCCGATTTTGCATAACAACGTGTACCAGAGATTGCCCGATGGAGAGTATGTGCCGCGCGAAATTTACGATCGCGTCATGCGGTCGGGTATCTCTAGAAGAGATTTGGTTTCAGCAGATCAGGTATACCGGGCGTATGTGGATTTAAGGTACCTCCAAGCGTGGAAAGCAGCCATCGTTTTTGTCTGCGTTTTTATTCTGATCTTGTATTTCCTCGGGAAATTTGTAGGGGCGGGGATGGGGAGGCTGGTTTGGGCCCGTATGGAGGCAGCCATCGTCAAGTTGCCGGTGGTGCGAAGCGTCTACTCGGCTGTCAAGCAAGTGAGTGATTTTTTGTTAACGGAGCCGCAAATTACGGCATCTCGCGTGGTCGCCGTGGAATGGCCTCAAAAAGGTTCTTGGGCCCTAGGCTTTGTGACCAGCGAGGGGATGAAAGATGTCCGCGGAACTGCCAAAGAACCGATTCTGACGGTTTTCATTCCCACCTCTCCGATGCCGATGACCGGTTTCACGTTGCAAGTGAAAAAAAGTAGCACCGTGGATTTGGGGCTAACCTTGGAGGATGCTTTCCAGTTTATCGTAAGCTGTGGTGTGGTTATTCCCCCTCACCAGCTACAGCGTTTCGCTCCGGCCCCCAGCACCGAACCACCCGCGGTGGAGCTATCTTCTCCGATACCGCAGGGCTAGCGACTGCCACCGCTTGAAGGGGATTCAATCGGCTTCTTTAGGTCACTATATTCATACATGAATTTCACCTGTCCATGCGACTTTCTTAAAAGGGTTCCGATAAAGGTTTTCGATCGGCCCAACGGTAATCGACAACGGAGCCGAAATTGCAGGTGTATCTTTTGAGGCACAGTTTGCCCCTGCAAGACCTCCAAACGGTGCGACCAATGAATTGAGCCTCCCCGCGGACTCTCTCAAAACCAGTATCATGAGCAGAATTACATTTTTCTGGTGGTTTATCTCGGGCCAAATGGCGGAAAGGGATCTCCGCCTCCCCTACCGGCTCGCGGCTCAGAACGGGGTTTTTGAGGGTTGACCGGTGAGTGGCATCGCCGAACACAAACCATTAATTCCCGGTCTGCTGGGCTCCGGGCCCGCCATGCGGAGGGTTTATCAGTTAATTCGTAAGGTGGCTCCCACGGATGCTGCCGTTCTCCTTGTGGGAGAGACCGGCACGGGCAAAGGGATGGTGGCCCGGGCGGTTCACCAGCTCAGTAAGCGCTCAGGTGGGCCATTTATCCGCGTAAACTGTGGGGCTTTGGCGGAAAACCTGCTGGAGAGCGAATTATTCGGCCATGTGCGGGGGGCTTTTACGGGGGCGGTGTCCAATCGAACTGGTCGATTCGAGGCGGCACACACGGGAACGGTTTTCTTAGATGAGATCAACTCCACCTCCCCCCACCTTCAAGTCAAGCTGCTTCGGGTGTTGCAGGATCGCGAATTCGAGCGGGTAGGTGACACTCAAACGATCCGCGTAGATACCCGGGTAATCGCGGCCAGTAATGTGGATCTTGTCGAAGAGGTTCAAGCGGGACGATTCCGCGAGGATCTTTACTACCGGCTGAATGTGGTCACGATCTATTTGCCGCCGTTGCGGGAGCGACGGGAGGATATCCCCGAGCTCGTGGGGCATTTTTTGAGGCAGTTCAATCAGAAAAATAATCGACATGTACCGCACGTGCGGCGAGAGGCGATGGAAGCCTTGCAGTCGTACGACTGGCCCGGGAACGTCCGCGAGCTGCAAAACTACATCGAACGTGCCGTGATTTTGGCCCCGGGGGATGAAATAACCTGCGATCTTTTGCCCGACGCCGTCTTGGGGAGAAAACCGCCGAGCATCGGGTTTGGCCGACCGCAGGATATCGACCGTTTGACCCAGGATTTCGTGCGTCAGGCGTTGCGGCTAAAGCCATCAAATGGGCGGCTCTATGCGAGCATCGTGGAACGGGTGGAGAGGGAACTTATCTCACAGGTTTTGGCGAGCTGCGATCAAGTTCAATTAAAAGCGGCGAACATCCTGGGCATTAACCGTAATACCCTTCATAAGAAATTAAAGCAATTTGGTTTGGATTGACCGGTGGTTGCGAAAGGGGTCGCCTGAAATACCTGGGGACTTGGTGGAAAGCTTGCTATATGTGATAATACCGCCTAAACAGCGAAGTTTTTGGCTCGATCGGTGGGTAAGCGGGTCAAAGGTTCGGCCGCCATGGAATTAGAACTTGTCTCCGCGGGTGGGGATCTCGTGCGAATTCGACTGATAGGGCGAGTGGTGCGGACCGATTCCGTCTCGGATCCGGATCCGCTTGCGCGGGTCGCTGGTCAAGACGTTTACAAGAACTCAGTTCTGCTCGACCTATCGGAGAGCGACTATATCGACTCCAGCGGCCTTAGTTGGTTGTTGGTTTGTCACAAGCGCTTTTGTGAAGCCGGGGGGCAACTACTACTTCATTCTCTGGCTCCCAGTGTCAAAGAGACGATCCGCATGATGCGGCTGGACCTCGTTTTGAATGTGGCCGACGATGAGTCGGCGGCTTTGGAGTTGGTGCGGAAAGCAGCCTCATGATCTCGCCCGAGCAATTCAAACCGCTAGAAGCCGTCAATCTCAGTGGACTGGACGCCGAGCAGTCGGTGCTACGGCTCATTAGTTACGCCGCCCGACTGCGGGCCAGCGATTTGTTCCTCAACACCGAGGAACAAAGTGGTACGGTCTCCGTCCGACACCTAGGAATCATTAAGCCGGTGGCCGTGGTGAGCCGGGCGGACATCGCTCGGTACATCAACCACATCAAAGCGATGGCGGGCATGGCCCTCGATCAGCGATTGCGGCCGTTGGATGGCCGGTGGGTATGCAATGTGGAGAACGGTCGTAAGATCGATCTCCGCATCAATACGATCCCCACTTTGTGGGGCGAAGACATGGCCATCCGGCTGCTCGAATGCGAAGCGGGCCTATTGGAGCTCAATAACCTGGGCTTCCACAAACGGGTCGTGGACGACCTCATCAGCATGCTCAATTCCCCCGCGGGTTTGATGCTGGTGACCGGACCGGCCGGTGCGGGAAAGACAACGACCCTCTACGCGTGCCTCCATTTCCTCAATGATGGGGCAAAGAAGATCAACACGATCGAGGACCCGGTGGAATTCGTTATGCCCGGTGTCCGGCAGTCGGAGGTGCGGCCGAAAATCGACTTGGACTTCCCGGAGCTTTTGCGGAGCGTGTTGCGCCAGTCCCCGGATGTCATTATGATCGGGGAAATTCGCGACCCGGTAACGGCCGAAACAGCCGTACATGCTGCCAACAGTGGGCATCTGGTGTTTGCCACGCTTCACGCGCCGGTAGCGGCGGGGGCCATCAACACTATGCTTGCCCTCGGAGTGAATCCGCATTTCTTGGCGACTTGTATGCTCGGCGCCCTTTCCCAGCGTTTGGTTCGCAGATTGTGTGACCATTGCAAAGTGGCCTACGATTTGGCCGGCGCGACGCAAACTTTCGATGAGGTACGGCGATGGCTCGAACCGGATCAAGGAGACAAAATCTACTCCGCCAAAGGTTGTCCTGAGTGTCACTTTGAGGGATTTGTGGGGCGCACGGGTGTGGCCGAAATCCTCCGAGTTACGCGGGAATTGCGGGTTTTGATCCATGAGCGACGATCGCTGCGGGAGATCCGGCAGGCGGCCAATCGTCTGGGTATGCTCGACTTGCGGCGTGCCGCACTCTTGAAGGTTGCTCAGGGCATTACGAGCATGGAGGAGGTTTTGCGAACCATTCCGGCCGAACACTTGCTACCTGAGGATGCATAGCCCGCGATTGGAGGGCTTTTCACGGTATGGAGGCGGTCTTCCTTTGCCGACTTATTTCAAATTGGTCGGGCATCCGCCGGGTATGCGGTTTGAAGCTTGTCAATTCCTCCCGCCAAGAAAGGACTCTCGAGATTATGGCAGGGGTACGCCTTCTTTGCCCAACGGATTGGTTCCGGGCCTAGGGTGTTGGGTTCCCGATCGGGAATCCACGGTGAATATGTTCCCGATTGGAAATTCTCGGCCAATACGCACGAAGCTTTTCTCATATCTGGCTTCCGGTCCGCCATCTTCCGTTCTTTCTTAAAGCTGGCCTGCAAAACCCGAAGCTCCTCCCCCCGGCATAACGAACTTGTCCGCAAACTTCGTCTTCGCCGGTAGACCCAGGCCCAAAAACGGGTGGTTGATTTCAAGAATCGCGTGAGGGCATCTGGGGCCATTGTGGGCAGGGCATCTATCTGCATTGAGAGAAGTAAGCCTCGGACGGCGAATCAAGGCGTTAAGTCCGCTAAAAGCTATCTCTCAAGCTGAACTCTGAGGCTATCCCTTAAGCTAAACTCTTCTGAGAGGAGAAATCCTGTATCAAAGATCGGGCGGTATCAGGCTGGCCAAAAACGGGTAATGTGATCCTGCTACCGGTCCCAAAATGCCTCCGCTTAACTCCGATTCGTTTTAAACCCAAGTCGATTTCGTTTCGATTTTCGCCGGTTTGAGGGACATCGTTCTGTTTTAATCGGTTTTTGGGGATTTAATCGGTTTTACCGGAAAAATGTGCCCCTCATTCTCGCAAAACAAACCCGGAGCTAAATCACGATAGTTTTTACGCACAAACTGATGTTCGACAAAGGGTTAAAGCCAGAAGCATTCTTTGATCGCCCGTTGGCACCGAAAATCGGAATTCTCAAGCAACCAGAGCCTGGGTTACGGGTGGGCCACGAACTTTCAACGCTGGTAAAACGGATAGGTAACAAGTGGTCACGTAAACCGGAAGGCACTGGCAGGAGTAGGTAGCGCGCTCTATGGCGAAAGCAATAACCGAAAAAACGGAACAAATTGAGAAATCAGATCAGAACATCCCCCCCGTCGAAGCTCGCAAACCGGCAACAGGGGTCGGGTTTCGGCGGTTGGCAATCCTTTGTTTTCTGCTCTTGGTAGTGATTTTAGAGTGCGGGGCTGCCTATCTCCTGATTCCGGTCGCGCCGCCACTAGTGCCGAACGCGGATTTGGAGTCTGTCGCTTCAAACATTGTGCAAAAATCAGGCGAAGGAAACGACTCGGCCCCCGAGCCTGACGCCCAGACGGGTATCGAAGTGAACTTGGGAGAGTTTAGCGTCACCTCCTACCAGCCGACAACAAACACTACTTTGAGGATCGACTTTCACTTATATGGGGTAATCGAATCTGATAAGAAAGAAGAATTCGACATGATTTTTGCGGCTAATAACCACCGTTTTCGTGATATTGTGATCAGTAGTGTCCGTAGCGCTCAGTTGGCCGATCTAACAGACACGGGGTTGGCCTTGATTAAAAGGCAGGTTTTAGAGAAAACTAACCGGCTGCTGAAAAAGCCCTACTTGAATTCCATCATCGTGAGCGACTTTTCTTTCATCGAACAATAAGTCAACTAGCCAGTTTTCTTCCATCGAACAGTAAATCGAGCAATAAAATCGAACAACAAAGTGGCAAGGCCCTCGGTGGGCCAGAGAAGTTTCCGCCAACACACGGACGATTCGCGTGCAGCGTAAAGCCATTCGTTCGTTCAAACGAAGTCTCCGCCCTCACACGGACGATTCGCGTGAGTGAAAGTCGGAGGGTGGAAACTGCCGAGGAGGCTTTAACTTTTCTCGAAGCCCCTCGACCCACGCGATTGCCGCAATCAGAAAGTAAGACTCATCTTTTGGTAGCGCAATTTACATCGTGATCAGTAGATAAGGCAGGTCTTATTCCCTTTTCAGCTTATGGATTAAGCGGTTCGGTTGTTGAGTACTGCAGGTGATGCCCGCGGATGGTCCCTTCGCTGCGACGAAATTCTCATCGACTTTCGACTTAGCGTTTCGCCATTTCGCTGCTTTGCCCTACACGGATTCGCGCTTGTAATGCCGATTCGTGGGTTTATCCCGAACATGGATCGCCAGCTTAACGCCGAGAATGGATTCCCAGGCTTCTCGAATTAGTGGACTGACGGATTTCTCGAAGATTGTGGCATATCTCCGGCACGTCTTGATGGATTCCTGGGCTTCCTAAATCTATGGACTTGCGGATGTCTTAATTTATTTACTTGCGGATGTCTTGAATTCATGGGTTTAGGGACTTCTTAAATTGAGGAAAGGATGCCGATGAGCGGGGATGAATCTTTGCTCAATCAAGAGGAATTGGATCGCCTGCTCAATGCAAAATCGGCTGCCGGGCCGAGTTCATCGGGTACTTCCCCGGTTTTAGACCCAGGGACCTCGCCCACCACGGAGCCGGTTCCGAATCCGCCGGGCCAATCCACGGCTGCCAGGGCTGCACCTCCAGTGGCATCAGGGGTACCGAATCCTAAAAGCTCAGGTGCGGCCGATTTGCAGGATGCCGATCGGAAATTAAAGCAGGATGATATTGACCGGCTTTTGGAGCAGGCCGGGGTCGGGGCCGGTAAGCCCGCCCCCGCCAAGTCGGCTGGAAGCGCTTCACCCCCTCCGCAGGAAAGTATTGCCCCGGCAGACATTGAATACCTTTTCGAGCAAGCTCAGCGGGCTTTGGAATCGGTCGAAGAGGCACCTTCCACCAGTCCGCGCGTGTTGTCTGGCTTGCGACGCTACGAGCTGGAGGAGTTTGGCGGCGCGCCGCCATCGGGGGAGGCGGCCACGCTCGAGCTTATCAGCGATGTGGAGCTGGAAGTGCAGATCGAACTGGGCCGGACACGCATGTATTTGGAGGATGTGCTCAAGCTGCGCAAGGGTTCCGTTGTCGCGTTGGAAAAGCTGGCAGGTGATCCTGTCGACATCTACGTAAACGGACGGCTCGTCGCGCGGGGAGAGGTGCTGGTACTGAACGATAACTTTTGCGTGCGGGTGGGTGAATTGATCGCCCCGCATCAGAGAGGGTAGTGACCGGAAGGGTAGCAGTCGCAGAAACTTTTATGCCGCCGGCAAACGAGGTTAAAGCTTGTGCCGATTATGGCGGGTGAAAGCCGCCCGATGGCGTCAGTTTGACTCCGGCAATCGCAAGGTGATCGAAGGCGGATCACACCACGGCACGGTCTTTTCCGAACGAAAGAAACAAAGCCGCAAAGCATGTGGAATAAACGCGTTATCCTCTTCCCGCTGAACGAAAGGTGCGATCGCAGCTTGCTTGAGTCTAAGGCAAAAGATCATGTATCGATCATGATCAGCGATTACCGCTTCCTTTGCACCACAACGGCCAACACCGCTGTCCGGAATTTAGCGGAATTCTTCGCCAGCTCGATCAGGGGCTTTGTCGATGGCTAAGGGAGGTCTGATTCGACAAATTCTGCACTTCGCAGCTTTGGTGCTCGCCATCGGGGTCTTCTTCGGCTGGGAGCTCGAGATTCGCGGTCAAGGGTGGGCCGAATCAGGCGGGAAGCTACCTTCGCCCAGTTTTTCCACCGCACCCGGGGCTGAAGGTTGGGGTTATCAAGGCCGGGTTGATCCGCAGGTGAGTGCCGGGGCGGTCCTTCCGGAGGAATCCAGCGGCTTAAGCCGCGAGTTCCCGCAGGCTTGGACTCAGCCCTCGCACACCGGAGGAGGGAGGCCGATCGAGCCAACTGAGCTTGGGGTGCGGCGTGCGGACTGGGTTAATGAATCCGGGCGAAGTAGCTCGCTATCATTCGCTTCGCAAACGGTGTTTGAATCGCAGGATACAACACGACCGCTGGCCGCGGCCGGGGGGCAAGATTCAGCAGTAAACCAACCGAATCAATCGGCCGTTTTAGCGGCCTCCGAAGAAACGGGGACGGCACGTGGGACACCCCTCCCGGGTCCGTCGCACTCCGGACGTGAAGTAAAAAGGGAAGTGGCCGGCAACGGATCTAAATCGGGTGGTGCGGCAAGCTCGAGGTTAGTTTGGCAGCCCGTCACGCTGTTCCTCATTTTGGCGAGCATGGTGGTTTTGATTATTGGAGGGGCGTGGCTACTCAAGCAAACGTCACCACGATCAGCAGGTGTGCTTTCGTCAGAAGTTTTCGAGGTCCTGGGGCGCAGCTGGCTCACGCCGCGGACCGTCGTGCACTTGGTGCGGTGTGGTAACCGGGTGCTCTTGCTTTCAGTAAGTGGAGAAAACGCCGAAACTTTGGCGGAGATTACCGAGCCGGACGAAGTGACGGAAATCGTGGCTCTATGTCGTCAGGGAAAACCCGGCAGTATCAGCGACTCCTTTTCTCAAGTTTTCCGGCAAATGGTGAGCCGAAAAATTAGGGACACGGAGGCGGTTTTGCCCGAGCGTGCTGTCAATTAGCGGTCAATTAAGACAACTCATTCAGAAGCTTTTCGTACCCCAGAAGCTCTCACTCTGGCAGCACCGAACCATGGATGGGTATCGGCGGCGCAACAAAACAGTCCCAATGCTCGTAATGACGGGCACGACCGACCGAGCGAGCGAACTTCATGCCCGGAGCAAAAGCGGAAGTTTGTCCCAGCACCTTGTCCGACTTTTCACGGTCCTGGTGGTCTTTTTAGCTATTGATTGGTTTTTTGGGATGTCGGCCCAGGCTCAGGAGGCGGTCAATCAACCGCTTTCGTTGCCCTCAGCCCCGAACCTTGCACCCCAAAGTTGGCTTGCTCCGGAGCGATTGACCAGCTCGCTACAGATCCTGATCCTACTGACCTTTCTGAGTCTGGTGCCCGCGATCTTGCTGATGACCACCAGCTTCGTGCGAATCTTGGTGGTGTTGGCCCTATTGCGCCAAGCGCTGGGCACACAGCAATTACCCCCTTCTCAGGTGATCACGGCCCTAGCGCTTTTTATGACGGTGGCCCTCATGACGCCCGTCTGGAAAGAAACCTACGACGAAGCGATCGTGCCTTACACTCAACGAGAACTGAGCTTGGAAGAGGCGTGGCGGCGGGGCGTGCAGCCGATACATCGGTTTATGAGTCTGCAAATCGAACGAACGGGAAACAGCGAGGATGTGTGGCTGTTTCTGCGCTATCTTCCGGATAGTCCTTCGCCTGCGACCTATGAGGAAGTCCCCCTTCAAGCTTTGATTCCCGCTTTCATGTTGAGCGAGCTTAAGACCGCTTTTCTTATCGGTTTTCAGATCTATTTGCCTTTTCTTGTGATCGATATGGTGGTGGCGGCCGTGTTGCTGTCGATGGGTATGTTGATGGTGCCGCCGGTGCTCGTTTCGCTGCCGTTTAAGCTGGTGCTTTTCGTACTGCTTGACGGATGGCATTTAGTGGTGGAGATGCTTTTGGAAAGCTTCTCGCCTTTAGCATAAGTGGATCGACTCCTGAGTTTCCCGCGGCTTACTTCGTTTTTTATTGAATTTACAAATATTGATTTAATTGAATTTACAAATATTGAATTTACAGTCATCGGATTTACATTGAAGCGGTTTTTCGACACAGAGGGCTTGAATCATGGACGCCCAAGAAGTGGTCGATTTGGCCCGCGAAGCCTTGTGGATCGGTTTGTTGATAAGCGCGCCAGTGCTTTTGGCAGGGATTGTGGTGGGACTTGTGGTCAGCTTCCTTCAGGCCCTGACTCAAATCCAAGAACAAAGCATTTCGTTTGTTCCGAAAATCCTGGCCATGACCATCGCTTTCGCGGCGGCCTTGCCGTGGCTTGTCGCCATCATGGTGGAATACTCTCGAGAGCTTATCGCAAGGATCCCGGCTGCGCTTTGAAGAATAAATCCCGGCTGCGCTTCGAAGGAGACGTAATCCAAAGCACATTGCCCACTTCTATGAACTCGATGTACCGAGGCACTCCCCTGTGTATGTGGTGAATATTTGTATATCAATTTGCCGCGCACGCCTTGGACCGGCACCCCCTTCGTACGTGGTGAAGGGGCATTCTGGAGAAGAATTCAGGGCCACAGGCTCCAACACTTTCGTGCATAAGCGGTGAAAAAGCCGGGTTCAACCGGGGATGGAGCACGGGGTTTCGCAGGCACATCTATGGAATGGTTGCAGAGTCTTCAACCCGAGCGGCTGTTGATCTTCGGCCTTATTCTCTCGCGAGTAAGCGGGCTGATAGGGACGAGCACCTTCTTTTCGTGGCCGGAAATTCCGTGGCGATTCCGGATCCTCATCGCACTGGCTCTCAGCGGGATCATCCTACCCCTCCAGTGGAATGCCCCGTTACCCGTTGCGAATGAGGGGCTAGGAGGGTGGGGACTTATACTCAGCGAATGGCTCATCGGGGTGAGCTTTGGTCTTGCGACGGGACTGTTTTTCTCCGCGGTTCAATTGGCCGGCGAACTGGCTGCTCGGACCAGTGGACTACTGCTTGCCGATATGTTCGACCCAAATACCGGGGAGCAAGTGCCGGTTCTTTCGCAACTGTATTGGCTCATCGCCGTTTGTGCGCTTTTTTTGACCGGGGGACATCGGGCGGTTGTGGTGGCGCTACTGGAAAGCTTTCGTGCGGTTCCGTTGGGGGCTTTCTGGAGTTTTGATAACCTTTGGGAGTTGCTCACGCAATTGCTTGCGGAAGGTTTCCTGCTTGCGGTCCGGGCTGCTGCCCCGGTTGTCGTGGCCTTAACCGCAGCGACCATGGTTTTGGGCCTGCTCAGTCGCACAGTGCCGCAGCTAAACATCTTAGCCGTGGGTTTCACCATTAATTCACTGCTTGTTCTGGTGTGCGTAGCGGCCACCTTGACGGCGGTAGCCTTGGTTTTCCAAGAGCACTTTGATTCGTTCATCCAAAACGTCTCAGAAGCGCTGTCGCAGTGGGTGGTACCAGTCGCCTAAGCCGCACTTTTCAAAGCCTCCAAGCGCTTCCGTAACGTTTAAGGCGCTGTGTAACTTTTAGCGCGCTCTGAAGATGCAAGGCGCTCCGCAACGTTCAAGGAACTCCGTGACTCTCAAGGCGTTCGGTAAGGTTCAACGCACTCGGCTAGGTTCAACGCAATCCGTAAGGTTCATCGAAATCGGTAAGGCTTAAGGCGAACTTGTCTACGCCCGGAGCGGAAGAGCATCCGGCAAGGCCATGCCCGAACAATACGGTGAAAAAACCCAAGAACCTACCCCGCATCGCCGGCAGAAAGCCCGGGAAGAAGGGCACGTTGCGCGAAGTCATGATTTGACCTCATGCGTCATGCTTTTAGCGGGCCTTTTGGCGGTGGTGTTCGCGGCTGAACCGTTATGGGAGTGGTTGACCGGATTTGTACGAAATGGCCTGCGCGAACCTCCGCCTCTGTCATCCGATGCCGGCGCAATTGTGGCCTTAACCCGGCAAACCCTCCTGGATGGTCTGGCCCATCTTTTTCCGCTCCTTGCGATCATGATGGGGGCTGGGATTTTGATCGACCTGGCTCAAATGGGGTTGCTGATCGTCCCGAGGAGGCTGACCCCCCATTGGGAGCGAATCGACCCTTTGCAAGGATTTCGCCGCATCTTCTCTCTCGCCAATTTGGTCCGCCTGGTGTTTGGGCTCCTAAAATTCGCGGTGGTGGCCGCAGTGGCCGCAGCAGTCCTTTGGAGCGAGTATGAGGCAATCCTCGGGCTGGCCCTGTTATCGGTGGGAGAAATCGCCGAGTATAGCGGCGGGCTTCTTTTGGGCTTGGGCCTTAAGGTGGCCTTGGCCCTTATTTTTCTTGCAATTTTGGATTATGGCTTTCAGCGTTGGAAGCACGAGCGCGACCTGAGGATGACCCCGCAAGAGGTTCGCGAAGAGCTCAAACACTTGGAAGGTGATCCGCAGATTTTGGCCCGACGTCGCTCCGTGCAGCGGCAATTGGTCTTGAATCGGTTATCCACCGCGGTGCCAAAAGCCGACGTGGTGATCACCAACCCTACTGAGCTGGCTGTTGCGCTTCAATACGATCCTCAAACGATGGAGGCACCCATTGTGGTGGCAAAGGGAGCCGGCTTACTCGCACAGCGCATCCGGCAGCTTGCGATCGAGCATTCCATCCCGATCGTCGAGCGGAAGGAGCTGGCCCAGGCTCTGTATCGCGAAGTGGATATTAACCGGCCGATTCCTCGCGATAAGTACGCCGCTGTCGCAGAGGTGCTGGCATATGTGTATCAGCTCAAAGGAAAAAAGTTCCCGAAAGCCGCTGCTTAGAGAGCCCGCCAAAAGCCCCACGCCCCCCTTTGCATTAACGGGGCGTGGTGATCGGCTGTAAGAATCAAATTCTCGGCAGGAAGCAGTTTTCCTCCGTAAAGCGGTTTTGCCCCATGAGGCGCGAAATTGCTCCAATCCGCTTCTGCTTTCGGTGCATACTACCAGGCGGGGTTCCGAGGCGATGACCGGTGGGCTTCCGAGGCGATGAAAGCCACCGCCCCAAACAAAATTAAACGTTTGCAATGCTCCCCCGCAACAGCGACACACATTAAGCTGGACTTGATGAGCGACCTTCTTTCGCCGCCTCGGCGGTCAGGGGTTGCTCGCGGTTCAGACCCGGATCCTTCGAATATCCATACCGATCAAAGAACCAACCCCACTCCTCGACGATGCGCTGCCGCCAAAACTCGGGTAAATCGTAGCGATTCGGCTGATATTGGCGTCGTGAATTGACGAACTGTTCCAGCTGCGGGAGAAGCCGGTCGAAATCTCCCAGACTCAGTTCCTCGTAAACACGACGCATTTGACCGATCGGATCGACGACTAATTCTTCGAAACGCACTTCGCAAAGTTGGCCCGGTTTTAGTTTCGATTTGGCCCGGCCAAACGCACGGTACAGCCGATTGAATGTATGGAGCACGTACTCCTCTAGCCCCTCGTAACGGGGGCGCTGGAGCCCCTGATCTCGGTAAAATCGACGCCACAGATTGAGCGTCGAGGGAAACACGGCGAACGGATCGCGATAAATATGCACAAATTGAGCATCGGGAAATAGCTCGAGCAACGTCGCGATCCTGCCGAGGTGAGCGGGCGATTTCAGCACCAAGCGCTTGGGAGTTTGCAAGGCGACTGACCGAAGAAATCGAACAAGCTTGTCCTTCCAGCCCGCCAACTGCTGGGGCGATAGCCCTTCCATATCCAAATAGTTTTGTTCTTGAGGGGGATGGTTAGGAAAGGCCAAAGTCGAATACGGAGAGCCTGCTCCCATGAGGCATAAACCGAATTCGTCTTCCTGAGGTAGGTCGAAGCCGAACGGCATATCGTCTTGAGGCCGCTGCTTCGGAATCAGTCTTTCCACCAGCCGTCCCAACCATCGGCGGGAAACCAGGAAATGCTCCGGGGCAAAACATTGATAGGAAGTGGGGGAGGTGTGATCGGGATCGAGAACCAATAACTCGTGCAGGAAAGTGGTTCCCGTACGCCAATGGCCGATCACAAAAATCGGATCCTTCACAAGCGGCTGCCGCCGGATGCGTCGCCCGAAAATAAGCCGCTGGATCCATGCAAGAGGCGTGGTGATTAGGAAAGCGAAGAAGGTCGTTAAAAGTGCCATCGGCCAGCGGCTGGGAGCGATTCGGAAACGATTACGGATCAGTAGCTTCAGCCAAGGCCCCAGGGTGATTCCCGACCAAATCCGCGGCATCCAGGGTTTGTTCGCTGCCCCACCGGCGCGGAGCACCACCGCGGATTGAAGATTCCCACCTCCACCCGCCGGTGACTTCCCGGCGTCGGTGCAAGACAAATGGTTGTCGCTAGTCGAAAGAAACATATTCCGTTTGAACCTAGGAGGAAATAAAACCACGGGGTCCGCTCGAAACTCGTTTCCCCAGAATTTCCGCATGTCGAACGCGAATCGACGGGAAACTCGGCTGCGCAACTCCCGAAGTTCAAAACGGTGATTGCTTTGGGCGGCCGAGTCGGGCGGCGAAATCGAGCGGGCGTGGCTGCACGGGGTCAGCCATCACAGACTCATTAAAACGGATTATACTGCGTAGCATGCCGCTACTCACCCCGTATCCCCCTAAAATTGGGAATCACGGTGTTTTCGTAAATCGCAACGGCACCGGTTCAACCTACAGGAAGTGCAGCAAGGTGAGCCCATAGATCTCGGCAGAGGCCCGCAGGGATGCTTCCAGGGCCATTTGCCGGGCGACCAGGGCTGAAACCACCTCCGCCAAATCGACCTCGTATTCCTCGGCCAAGACCGCTCGTAAGTCGATCTCTTCAGCGTCCAAACGGGTTTTCAGCACATCCAGCGATTGCTGCCGAGCTCCCAGTTCGGCTCGAACATAGTTCAATTGAAGCGAATAAAGATCCAGCAGCTCGATGGCGCGACGTATCAGAGCCAAATCGTTGCCTGTTAGCCCCGTTTTGAGCCGCAACAAAGCCGTAAAAAGCCCTTGGGTTTCCGTCGGCGCGACATCTTCACCGGTCAGAATCTGAGGCTCACCCCCTGAAAAGGTGGTGGCATACTCCGAAACTGTACCGGTTCCCAGATTCGGCATCCCGTCTTCGCTGACTAACTCCGCCGAGAACATAGCGGATGCCAGCGGATCTGCCTGAAGAAGGGCTAAAATCTGATTGGCCGTCGTCGTGCCGGGAACGATGCCAAATCGCAGAATTCGACCTGCGGCGTTGTACTCAACAAATTCGCTGCCAGGACCACCGCCGGTATCTTCGAAGATCAACTGAATGCCGTTCGCAAAAGAGCCCGCCACCTGCGCTCGGAAAAGCAGGTTGTTGTGGTCCCCTGGGAACGGCACCAAAGCTTCTGCCCGGGCGCCGGGCTGGAGGGAAGTGCTCTCGCTCTGCCCCCGCGGAACCAAACCTAACTGAACGCCGGCCAACTGCCCGGGACTACACTGGACGGTAAGGCGTTGCGGGCCGCCGGCATCCACCAGTTCAATACCGTTTCCGTAGCGGGCCAATCGGGCCTGTACGGGGATGCCCGATGCAAGGTTCGCCGGATGATTGTTAATCCGATCGAGGACATCGCCGATGGTCTGGGCCCCGGAAATATCCACTTCAAACATCACCCCATCGGCGCGGATAATCCGAAATTCCGCCCCGGGGAAAAATCCCCCCTCGGTTATTGTCGAGCCCAAGCGGACGGTTCCCAAACCCTCGGAGGCAAAGTCACCGCCGGCTAATTCCAGCGTGAAGTAGTCCCGCGCGCCAGGCGTGATCTCAAAAAGCCGCACAAGGTCCTTGGCCGTGGTAACCCCCGGGACGATGTAAAAGGTGACGCGCCGGGCATCGGCGTCGAAGCTAACGGATTCTGACCCGGGGGGACCTCCGGAATCCACAAACTTCACAACATACCCGTTCCACTGTGCCCCCGGCTGGCGGGCCCGCAAAGCCAAATCATTATCGTTTCCATCAGAGCGAAAAATAGCGGTTGCGTATCCGCCCACACCCTGGTAATCCGTGACACCCTCGCCAAAATTAAGCTCGCTCAGCCGGGTCTCACGCGTGAAGGTCCGCAGTCCTAATTGGGTAGCGGTCAAGCCACCGTTTTCCCCGATGGCAAAGTCGGCACCACTGCGGCGAGTGCGCACTTCCAGGCCGGTACCCGCCTCGTTGATTCGGGCAAGCAGGCCCAACTCCTCGGCGTTAAGAATGTTGAGTAGATCCTCGACGGTTTCGGCCTCGGCCAAATCGACGGTGGAGACATCCGTACCGTTGCGGATTTGCAGCCCCGAGGCCTGGTCGAGTTCGATCCCTCCGCCCCAGGCGGTGATCCCCGCCACCTCCCCGGCAGGCGTGACGGGGATAAGTCCCAGCCCGCCTTGACGGTTGTCCAAAAAATCGAGCCGTGCCGTAAACGGTAATACCCCGGCCTCATGGGCCGCGTTAATGGCCGCGACAACATGTTGAGCTTGGGTGCGGTAGGCCTCGATCCGGACCTCGATCTGTCTACCGACTTCGTTGTAAAGGACGACCTCATTCCCGGCGGTTACCGTGGGATCGGCGACAAACCGGATGGTAACGCCGTTCAATGATTCGCCACGGCGGTCGGCTTCGATGATCAAGTCGTTATCGTCGCCGGGAATCCAAAGAGCAGCTCGGGCCCGGGAACCCAACACATCCGCAAGCCGCGTGGTGCGGCGCACAATCGGATCCAAGTCCTCTCCGATGATCGGGTTATTTCCCACCCCTTGTTCGGTCAGAATCCCCAGCTCACGTGCCGTGGTGCCTTCGCCTACTTCACGAATGGAGAGATTGACCGTGGGATCCGACTCCAACTCGATTTTCAATCCGCGCGGTGTGATTTCCACGTGAATATGGCGGGTCAAGGGTGGGTGGGCGTTAATGAGTGCCGCCACATCGCCGATCGTTTCGGCCGAACTGAGATCGATGATCCGATGGTGGCTGGGATCACCGTCGGAAATGAGGATGCTTCCCAGGCGAATGCCGCGTCCGCCCCGCAGATCTGCCAGTCGGGTTTCCGGAGTTAGTACCGGATCGAGATCCACCGTGCTGACCACTTGACTCGAGATTCCACCGAAGACATCGTGTCCGTGAATGTTGGTGATGGCCAGCAAATCGGTGTCCACATACGTTTGCAGGGAACCGAGGTCGCCCCGATACTCGATGAATCCCCCGGCTACTTCTTTAAACGGAAGAACCCGCGTGTTGGCTCCGGCGAATAGATACCGGCCCCGAAAGTTTTGGTTGCCGGCGTCCGTAAGCTGCCGAAGAATCTCTTGAATTTGAAGGGCGGCTGCCGCGCGTTGCTCGCCGGTGACCACGGTGCCCATGGCCCCCAGCGCTGTGGCCCGGGCCTCCGCCAGTAAGTCGGCGATTCGGCCCAAGGCTACATCTGTGGCTCCAAGGTACGACTGCGTGGTGGCCAGATTGATCTGCACTTGGGCTTTCCGCTCCAGGAGTCGCTGGAGGCGGATCACCCGACTGGCGGCGATCGGTGCTTCCCCGGGAGATTGAAACAAGTAGCCGGTGCTTAGCTGCGTTTGAACGCGAAAAAGCTCTCGCTGATTATACTGAATCTGATGCAAGAGCCGATCGCGGATAAACTGCTCGCTTACCCGGTTTGTGGAAACACCGACGATACTGCTCATAGACTGAAAACTTGCCCTACCGCTCCCTTAATGTGCGGATTGCCGAGTTGGAAGGAGGCGATACCTCCCGCAGCGATGCCGTGGGCTTGCGGGATCAACGGCTCAAAGCGAAGGATTCTTTTATACTCCCCGTTATTCGGGGCTATCGCGGGCATCGTAAAAATTCGTTTTTTTCTGCCTCAATGGCGGGCATAAGCCCTCCTGTTGAACGAGACGCTATCCGAGAGATTCGCCGCTTTGTGTAAACAGACCCTCTCCGGAAAGACACCTTCTCTGAAAACCACCCCCTCTGGGAACAGACCTTCTCTGCCAATATCCCTCCTGTGTGAACCTATCTCCTGTGTGAACGCATCTCCTTTCTGTACACACCCCTTTTTTTTGTAAAGATTCCTCCTTTTCCTCATCACCCCTGCTTTTCCTAATCCCTCCTCCTCTTTCAAAAAGTCTTCTGTGTCGTAAACACTCCTCTTTTTGTAAAGGCACTTCTTCTGTGAACGCACGTCTCTTTTGTAAACACATTTATTTATCAAACGCATATTTTTCAAACGCACGTGCTGTGCAAACGCACCTTCCAACAAAAAGGGAAGTCCCTATTCCTAAGAGTTTCCAGGTGGATGCTTCGCACCTGGTTAAGTTGGCCACTTCTCCAACGATTGAAGGCTTTACAGGCTTACCAGGATTTCAAATAGCTCAGCCAAAGCCGCGATATAGCGCGCGCTAGCTTGAAAGGCGCGTTGAAATGCGATGAGTCGGACGGTTTCCTCATCAATATTGACGCCGCTTGCCGCAAGTTTCTGGCCACGTAAAGTCCCTTCGAATACCCGGGCTCCATCCGCCAAGGCGCGACTAATCGAAGAGCCCTCGGCCACCCCGCTGATGAGACGGTCGTATAAGACCGCCAAACTTGCCCCATTTTTGCCCTCCAAAGGCCGATCGAGAAAACCCGCCAGTTCCACAGCGATTTGGGTATCGGCACCGATACCGCCGGCGCTGGCGGCGAAGGTTGCCGGGGCGTCCTGGACAACGGAATTCACGTGGATGGTGGCGGCAGAAGTTCCTGCGAAAAATGTGTTCAGGCCCAAGGCCGCCAGAACGTTGCTTGTGTCATTGGCAAAGGCGAATTGCTGTTCGGCGGATTCGCTGCGAATCCGCAGTTTTCCGTCGAGCCTTGCCTCGGCCGAAAGACCGTCCAAGCTGTTCAGGGCAGATGCAAGTCTTTGGAGTGTGGTATCTTCCCCGATTCCATTAAGATCAACAAAGATTTGATGGGTCTTAGTTTCCCCCGTACGTGCGTTATGGATCAGGACCTGGAATGAACCATTACGAACCTCGAAGGGCAAACCCGCAAGGTTCAGTGGCACATTGGCTGCCCGGACAGCTTGCGCGCTCAGCAATTGCGTGTAACCATTCAGACCCTGACCGCGGGAATACACGCGGTTGAATTCAAAAATTAAAGTCCGGGAAAACTCGTTGAGTTGGTCGAGGAATTCGCCCAGAACACCATCCCGGGCTTCGATCAACCCGGCAAGCCGCCCCGCTGTAACTTCGAGAGGCGAATCGGTTTCCTCGAGGTGAATAAAGGCCGCCGGCACTCCCCGATCCGTTTTATAACGAACCTCGACCGATCGTTGAATCCCCTCGCTCACGAGGAATAGCCCCCCCGCATAAACCGCAACCCCACCGCTGGGCTGTTCCTCGACACGAATGTTGATCAGTTGGGCCAGCTCCTCCAACGCGGCAAGCCGTTGATCCCGCAAGCCCACGGCATCGCTGCGGGAGGTATCGCCTCCTTCCAACTCGGCAATCCGCACATTAAGGGTGCGAATTTTCTCCGTGAGGCGATTGATGTCGTCGGCCATACTCTCGACTTGCTCGTTCAGATGGCTGCGAAGCTCGAGGACCCGCTGGCTGAGCCGACGTATTTGCAGGGCGAGGGTGTTTCCTTGGAGAACAGCCAAATTCCGAACGGAGATGCTCTCCGGCTGGTTGAGAATCTCCGCGATGCTCGCGAAGAAATTGTTAAGGGCCGTGCTGACATCCGTCTCCCCCAGCTCGTTCAAAAGCCCCTCAAGCTGGATATAGGTTTGCTCCTGAATCTCAGAGGAAGCCAGATCGCTCACCGCATCTCGAAGCCGATGTTCCAAAAAGTTATCAACTTTTTGAACAACAGCCTTTAGTTGGACTCCTAACCCCAGCAACAGTCCCCCGTAACGCTGGGTTGGTGCCGGAGAAAGAAGCACCTCCTCGCGGATGTATCCGGGGGTTTGTGCATTGGCAATATTCTGCCCCACCACCTGCAAGGCTATCTGATTTGCCCGCAGGGAATTCGCGGCCATCCGAATGGAGCCGTAGAGGGACATGAGTAAACCAAGAAACGTTTAAAGGAAAATTGTTTTCTCTGCGGAAATTACTCGTTTTCTGTAAACCTCTCACAAACCCTAATATTCCTAAATAACCTCATTAACCAAAGCCCCGCCGGCGGTATCAGGAACCCGGGAATGGTCCTTTTTATATGTCGGCTGAATTTGGCCACTTGTCGCGATAATCTCTAACAATTGGGAGAGATGTAGCACGAGCCGTTGGGTCAATAGCCACTGCGAGAGGGCACGATGGCGAAGAAATTGCCACTGGCGGGCTGCTGATTCCATTTGGAGGAGGCGGCTTTTTCGATCCGATTCCCGGAGCAGCCCGCCGGGCAATTCGCGCGTCACCTTGGTTAACGACTCCCCCGCAAGCCCGAGGGATCGCGCCTTGGCCAATAGTTCGTTGCGCCGTGTTTGACATGATTGCAAGCGATCGACAAGCTGCCGTTCGGTGGGCTCAAGAGCCGCCAGCCCCTCAAGATCGAGGGCGGCCAGAAGCTGTTGCTTTCGACCGAGTAAGGCCAAACAGTCGGCTTGAACCCGGGTAAGCTCCGAGAGAAACTCTCCCAGCTCTTCATCCCACGATTTATCCATCCGTAATCCTTTCCACTTCAGCGGGAGACTTTTCAACACGCAGTGCTGTTGACTCCTTGGGGGATAGGGACCGAAGGTCCCTTGCGAAGAGTTTGATTCCGAAAATCGCGGCATTACCGCCCAGAAACAAAGCTTCGCCACTACTTCCCCGAGAGTTGACCTCTATCATCTGCCACGAGCGAACCGGTGTCGCATGGGGCACCCTCCCCAGGGATTGACCGTTCGAAGTTAGCCCGAACTGAAACCGTTTACAGACCTTTCACGCAGTTTTGACCCTCGGGGTTCTTTCGAAGGACCCTGGGGTTCTTCAAAAAATCATGGGCTTCTCAGATCGCTAGAATCCTTCAAAAATGCTTTCAATCACGCGAGATTTTCGGAGATATACGGGCATCATGCGGCCGTCGGTCTTCGACGTCCCTTCCTGAGTTAAATCGTCACCTCATCGCCTCTTTAGGGAGAAAAGATCGAGCATGGGATCCGCATAGTGCTCGGCGGCTACTCGGCTGAGTTTTTCAGCAATGGCGACGTCTAGCTGGGCCTGAAAAACTTCCTCAGCCCTTCCCCCGTGAAAGTAGGCCGGTTTGCCGAGCGTTTTTCTCATACTGCGGAGCATTTGGCCGAAAAGCGTCTCGCCCACAAACTGTCGAAATACTTGCCGAATCTCTGTTTCATCGCCGCCTGCACCAACGCCAGCTTGAGCCTCCAATTGTTTGGAGCCCTCCACGCCAAAAGAGGAAAACCTTTCCAGCGAATGGCTTTGCGCGGAAAAAGACCGAACGATTGCATCATGGGACGATATGTTGGAGATCATGCTTGTCGCTTTCCCCATCAAGCGTCATCTTGCGGAGATTCTGAAAGAAGTAAGCCACTTTTTGCTGAAAGGTCCCCGGATTGCCCTCGCGGAAGATCTCGACTTCGTCTTCCGCAGCAAAAGGATGCATTCGTTGTACCCCTTGCTCGACACCGTATCGGGAGGACCTTTCTATTCCACCACCAATCGCCCGAACAGCTTTCCTTGACGATCAATAGCCTTGACAATCTCGACGATATCCGCCGCCGGTACCCGTACGGCGTTAAGTGCCTCGACCAAATTTTTGAGTTTGGGATTGCCGGGTTGGCGGGGATCGATCGGGGTGAACCCGGGATGGAAGGCTTGCGGTCCTGCCTCTACCACCAAATTCTTGTGAGTTACAATCACTGGACCGATTTCGACATCTCCGCCGATCACCACCGTCCCGGATCTTTCGCGTATAACGACCATGGGCCCGGCGTCCGGCTCGAGAATTTCCACACTAAGTACCTGGGCAACAAAATTCACCACATCATCGGCGTAAGCCGGCGGGATGAGCACCTCGATATTGACCTGGTCGAGGGCTTTTGCCAGGGGGCGTCCGCCGTTTTGCACAGCCAGCTGGGTATTGATGGCATCCGCGATGTCTTGGGCCACCTGGAAGCTTGCGTAATTCGAGTGGAGAACGAGCGTGATTCGTCCGTCGCTGGCAAACGGTGGCAGAAAATCCTCAATGAAACGACACCCCTCGAAAACACGACCAGTCGTGGGAAAGTCGGTGCTATCGAGCGTTACCGGCCCCTCTGCGAAAGCGAACACTGGGGGATTGGGTTGGGGGATTGGGCCTGTCAGCGGCGTGAGGAACAATCGGCCGCCCGATAGACTTTTGGCCGAGATCGCACTCACGAAGCAATCGATGCGGTCACCGCGCCGGGCTCCGCTTGAAGGGACCCGAGCGGTTACCATCACCAGAGCCACATTTTTCGCATCCCGAAGTTCTACCGCTAGATTGCTGGCCACAGGGTTACCCAGTAGCTCCATGGCGGTGGCAAGCGCCCGAATCGTCGGCAAGGCACTGGCCCCATCACCCGTTCCTTTGAGACCGGTGACCAATCCGAGGCCCTGAAGGACGATGTCTTCCTGCCCGCGAACACGGCACAAGGTGTGAATCTTGACGCCGGCCGCCAGGCACGATCTCGGAGCAAACCACCAGGCCGCGGTAACCATCAGAGCTGTAACGAGAAAGGTTCGGTGGAGATGCATCATAAGCTATTCCCACCATTCTCAATCGATTTCACAAAAATCGCGACCCAATCGCGCACTCGAAGTAGCGCAGCTGTCCTACAAGCGGATAACTGCCCCCAAAACCGCCGGCTTCGATCCTGAGCCGACGCCCTGCAAAACCATTCCCTTCTCACTCCGGGGCAATTTCGAGAATCCATCTTCTTCACGTCACTCTTCGTTCAGGAAGGCTGTAGCTTCTCAATGGAATGCAAATATGCGCAATCTCCTTCCGAACCTCGATTTTGGTGTAGCCAAAACTCACCTCGCAAAAAAATTCCTGTCGGAGACGTTCCTCACGGGTTCGCCGTCAGCAGCGATTCCCGGAGCCGGAAGACCCACCGCCCTTAGAAAGGTTGATAAGCATCGATCCACCGCGTGAACCATCCTCGGCGGAAACTATCCCGCACTTGGCCTACCTCGCGTTTGTACACACGAAGATTGGACACATTCTCGCTGAGTACCGTGTTGTTAGGCAGGATGTCCTCCGGGCGGATTACCCCAAGCAAGGAGATTTCCCAAAGTTCATCATTATTCCGAAGCCAGCGGCGGCCTTCGATCACCAGCGTTGCATTGGGACGGATGTCCACTACTTCACAAGCAATCCTAAATTTCATGGCCCCCCGGCTTTCGAAGTCCCCTTCCGCTCGAAATCGTTGTTCCATTTGACCGGAGATTTTCGGATCGCCCGAAGATTGAGGATCTGGAACCAGCGCAAGACCGCGGAAAAGAATCCAGTCTTTCAACGACCAGCTTGCGTTGGCGGTTTTTCGTCGGTCTACCTCACCTTCGCTAATGACCTGAGTTTTTTCGTCGACCAACACGACAACGATATCATGTAACTTGATCGTGCGGGGCTGTGCAGGCGGCCGGTAGGTCCACGATGCCTCGGCCAACATCAGGGGTCGAACCGCAGTGCGCACCGGCGATTCGATCGCCGGTGGTGTCGGAATCTCTTCCACCGCCGAATCCCCGGAATTCCGGCCGTTCACTGCACCATTCGGGTGGCTAGATCCAGCAGCCCTGATCTGCACGGTGTCCGGGCTGACCAGTTCCGCCATACCCGTGACGGGATTTTGCGCTGAAGCTTGCGTAAGGCCTCGTGTTGCGCTGGTTTGACCCCCGGTTTGAGGAACCACAATCTGCACCGCTTGGGGCTCGCTCCATGGAACCGGGGGTAAACGTAGGGTTTGGGCCTCCACCTGCTGCGAAGAAGCGGCGTAAGCCATGATCAAGACTGCCATGCCCACAATAATTCGGCAATCCAGGCGGCGATCACCCTCGGAAGCACGTGAGCCTGCTCCCTCAAGGGGACAGCATTTCAAGGGGAATCTTGCGGCACAAAACCGCTTCATTAGGTCGCTCGCACTTACGATATTGCGACCCGAATTGAAGCCGTGTGTTAGCCGGCAATTTACCTCGCGTTCTCGATTCGCCATGGATCCATTCCCAAAACACGGGGCTTAATTCCCAAATCAGTTAACTTGTCATTTCGGCTTCTGGTGTTCGCTGGTTGAGTCGGTCAATCGGAGGGGAGAATTCATCCCTAAACCGGGGCTTCCATTCCCTATCGTCATGGGACTTTCGAGGGAACCACGATAGGGAAGGCGGCTTGCATCGCTCCTAGTCTTTTCGGAGTCGCTTGGGCCAATTGTTCCCCAGTTCGTTTGTCTCAGCGAAGTTTCAGCTACCGGTTCCGCGGTTTTCTCGGCGGCATTTGCGAGACGAGCTTCGCCGGCAGAGCTGACTGATGCGGAATCCGCAATCAGTGCTTCTGCTTCTTGATACCCGCACACCCTGACGAGGTAGATCGACCGGCTATTCGGGACTTCCACCGGGATAATTTGCCCTTGGCTACCATCTTGTCTTGCCCGGGCGAGGGTGCGAACGCGTATCCCCGGTCTTCGTACCCACACGGTGACGAACTCCCCCCGTCGAACGAGATTCGGCCCGGCCAAGCTGGCGGCTGTAATGATTTCCCCTGCCGCGATGGGGCACACGGTAGCACTACCCAAGGCAGCCGCCAGTTCAGCGACATAATCTTGCGGAACGGCGGAGCTTGGTTTTTCATCCGTGGTAAGATCTTGCGAACTCAACACTGTGCCGCGGGGGAGATTTCGTGCGGCCACAACCACCGATAAGGCGGGTTCCACGTACGCTGTTACCTCGAGATTCAGTAAGCTTCCGGATCGCGCTAGTCGAATTTCGAATTTTTGGGGCCCCGGAAGCGAGAGGTTTCGGGCGGAAACGGCGACGATTTGTGATCCCTGCAAGGCGGCCCGCAATTCCGGCGTAATCTGCGGCTGCACATGCCAATGAGCATGGTTTGCTGCCACGGCGGCAAGATACCTCTTAATTTCATGAGTGAGTCCGTTAATTTCATGAGTGAGTCCGTTAATTTCATGAGTGAGGTCGGTCGCCGCGGCATCCTCGAACCGCTCCGCAGATAATCCAGCGCCTAAGGGAGCAGCTTTGCTCCCCAGGGCAAAACCCCGGGTGATTTTCACAAGCTTGGAGCCGGTTACGCGAAATTCGTCCGGGCCAAATCCCCGCTCAAGCAAGAAATCGTAAAGTTGTCGTGCGGACAGATACGTGGGCGTTTGTCCGAGAGGAGCGGGGCCAAGCTCTAGCGCACCCATTGCAGCCAGGACGGCGGCATCACTTCCGGACAATTCGGCGAGGTCCGCTAATTTGACGATCGGATTTACGGCCACCACTTCTCCGCGCAGCCGAATGACTACCGGGGGGTGATTGTGTGCCGAGTTCCAAGGAGGATTCGCACCGGTTTCGCTTCCGAAAGAAACGCTCGAAGCAAGCGAAACTAAAATCGCCGCAATAGCCAGCACGATGAGCTCCGGAAGGCTACCCCAGTGAACTGCGAAGTTTTCGTCGCATTGGCTCACTTCGTTTTGAGTCCCCCACCCTCTCGGCTGCACCCCAGAGAGCGAAAGCGTCCGTCTGGGCCAAGCTTGTGCCTCATTGGACACGGCGTAACCACCGGGCTGTATCGCAGCAAGCGGACGCATGCCGAGAAGCCGAGTCTGCCTTCCTTCGTAAGATAAGAAGCTTCCCCGGTGTGGCGCGAAAAACGGAGCCATCCTCGAACTTTTTTCGCAAATTTGCGGGCAACCGTTTGCCGGCGACAACGCGGCTTTCAGTAGCAACTCGCCCTTGAAATTGCGGTTACGAGCAGAGGTTTCCAATCCCATAAGACCTTTTTTTAGACGTTGTTACAAGTCGCTATTATCGGTCAAAGTCTTGCAAAGGCTCCGTTAACTCCGGCTAAAGCGGAGCAGCCCAAAACCGTTCCCTCCCGTCTTCGTGTGCCTTTGGGCGGATTCAAGACTCTCGGTTAATTTCAAAGCGAACCATAAGTTTTTAACGTGATCGCAAGTTTTAGAGCCGCCGCAAATTGGCGATTAACTGCATGATTTGGTCCCCTGCCTGAACGGCCTGGGAGTTGAGCTCGAAGGCTCGTTGAGTGGTGATTAGATCGATCAATTCGCGGACCGGCTCGACGTTCGAGGCCTCGAGCATTCCTTGGCGTAGCAAGCCAAGCCCTTGCTGGCCAGGTTGTCCGGCCGTCGGTGCCCCCGAGGAATCAGTCTGCGCGTAAAGGTTTTCTCCCAGCTTCAGTAAGCCCTCCGGGTTGATGAAGTTTACCAGCTCAATATCACCCACAGCGGTTAAGGCCGTAGATCCCGGCTGACGAACGAACACCCGACCTTCCGGGGCGATCGAGATGGCCAGGGCATCCTCGGGGATAGTGATCGGCGGCTCGAGAAGGCGTCCGGTGTTCGCCGAACCGATCACAAGCTGCCCGTTCGCATTAATGGAAAATGTCCCTGCCCGCGTATAATAGGTTTCGCCGTTGGGGTCCGTGACCTTGAAGAATCCGGGCCCTTCGATGGCCACATCGAGCTGGCGGCCCGTTTCCTCAAAGGCTCCTTGATGGAACTCGGTCTGAATCGCAGCTACCCGCGAGCCCAAGCCGATGGAGATACCTGTCGGGGTCAGTTGCCCAGCGGAATCCTCTGCCCCGGGAATTTTGTCGTGACGGTAAAAAAGATCTTCGAAATTGACACGGCCGCGCTTGAAAGCGGTCGTCTCGATATTCGCCAAATTGTTGGCGATGCAATCGAGCTTCGTTTCCATTGCCCGCATTCCGGTGGCAGCAGAGTAGAGGGCTTGGACGCTCATAGCACTCTCCGGCAGTTGGACCTAAACTTCTTTACAAATACGCACACGGTGACTCCGTTCGCTCTGATGGCGGCTTAGTTCGGCGAATCCGGCTCGCCAAATTCAGAGCTTAAGTTCCCGACTCACAGTTCTCCCACCTAAAGGAGTTTTTCCCCGATGCGATTCACCCAATGCCGATTTCCCAGATAAGCCTTCGGAATAGCCCCTGAAAAAACTTATGCAAGCGGTCGAAGAACTCGTGTGACCAGTGCGGCCAAGGTGCTATCTTGAGTTTGCATCATGTTCAGGTTGGCTTCGATAGCTCGGGCTGTTTCAATAAGTTCCATCATTTCGAGCGTTGGTTCCACCGCCGATACTTCGAGGAACCCCGCCACGACGCGCCTTTGAGCCGGGGGGATAGGTTGCAAATCACCGAGAGGTCGAAACAGATTGCCACCAGCGGGCTCCAATTCGTCGGGCGAAGTGGGCTCAACGAGGGCCAAAGGCAGAATCATTCCCGCCTGGCGAATGGCTCCCCACGGCAGAACTTCCCAAGGGCCCAACGTAGGATCCACAAAAATCGGCGTACCTGCTTGGGAAAGCACCGGGTATTTGCCCCCGGCGACCTGTGCCACGAGTTGACCAAGTTGACTTATCGCGAAATTACCGGCCCGGGTGAGGAACTGATTCCCATCCTTTTCGACCACAAAGAAGCCGGCGCCATCGATCGCCAAATCAGTGGGGACACCGGTTTGTTTTAGCTTCCCCGGTGCCAGTTCGAGCTTTGTTTGCTGGAGTCGGACCCCGCCGCCTAAATCCTGCACAGATCCGGTACCGGGCGTCTCTATTCCCCGGGAAATCGCCTCCGCTTGCCGGGCTTGAAAGACAGCCAGTTGTCGCCGAAAGCCGGCGGTATCCACGTTTGCCAAATTGTTGGCGATGACCTCCAGACGTTTGGCCTGAACGTATGCCCCTTCAGCCGATAAATACAGCCCGTAATGCATAACTAGGTATCACCCGCTTGTTGTCACAAAGTGCTGCGCAAGATGAGAGCTTTCGCGAAAAATACGGACCTCAAGTGAACTGCTTTCTTGTAAATGCTCGTGGCCAAGTGAGCCGCGGGCACCTTAATGGGTGTTTTATTCGATGATCTCCCTAACTACGGATGACCTCCCAAAGTACGAAAGAGCAACGCGAAGTTTGTTTACCTACGGAAGAGCAACGGGAAGTTTTTTCGCCAGTTTAGAACGCTATTGGGGCGGCATGAGCCGCACTTGCGACCCCTGCAAGTCATGTGCCGTGATGGTACCGTGCTCAAACCCCCGCACGTGAGCTCGCCGTAACTTGTTGATCTTGCTTTAGTTGCGGCTTTGTGTTTCAGCCGGATCGGTTGCAAGCGGTTCGATGCGGAACAATCGCTCCTGCATGGATTGCCGAGGGTGCATCGGCAGGAAATGCCGAAACCGTGGTCCGGTTTGCCGGAATCGTTCTCGATTTTGAATCTCCCTCCGCACCCCCTTTGCAAGTAGCGGGCAAATCGCCGCCAGAAACCGCCAGAAAAGATTAGACGCCATAACCGGTTATTCGTTTGTTGAAGGATCTGATCCGACTACAGAATCGACCTGAAAGGTTCGCGAAGCGGCAATCAGCTCCTCGGCCCCCTGCTCCTTGAGGGCCGCGGCCACGCGGCGCCCCAGCTCCTCTGCCGCGGAGATGGGCCCGGACAATGTGACGTCTATTCGCCGCCGACCATCCGCCGAAAGCACGCGACCGGCCAAGATGAGTCGATCTCCCCGCGGCACGGCCAACGCAGCGATCGGAGCAAGACACCCTCCCCCAAGGGCGACGAGCAAAAATCTCTCGGCCTCGACGGCGGCGCGGCTCTCATAATCATTCAACCGGCTTACAACCGCGGAGATCGCAGGATCATCCTGCCGGATCTCCACCGCCAAGGCGCCCTGTCCGGGGGCAGGAAGGAAGAAAGCGCCTCCGAGCCGCTCCGTAATCCGCCCGGAGAGGCCTAAACGTTCCATCCCGGCTTCCGCCAGAAGGATCGCATCGTATTGGCCCTGCTCCAACTTTCGCAGACGGGTATCCACATTCCCGCGGATTTCTTTGGGGACCAAATGCGGAAAAAGATAAAGCAACTGGGCTCGGCGACGAAAACTCCCCGTTCCTACCGTACTTCGCAGTGGCAAAGCCTGAAGAGGAAGGCCGGATCGGGAAACCACCACATCGGCGACCGGCCCCCGGGGTGGAACGGCTGCCAATCGCAGGCCGGCCACCGGCGTGGTGGGAAGATCTTTCAGACTATGGACCGCCAGGTCTACAGATCCCTCAAGGACCGCTTGTTGAATCTCCTTCGTAAAAACCCCGCTTCCGCCGAGCTTGGCCACGGAACCGCGTTGATCGGTATCGCCACGGGTCTTGACCGGCACTAACTGAACTTCCACCCCTAAAGCGTGGAGCTTTTCGGCGACCCACCGCGCCTGCCATTGAGCCAACTGACTGCCGCGCGTACCAAGGCGAAGAAGCATCCGGCTATCCCTTCCGGAGGGGCGAATCGGTCATCCGGAGTTTTCTCTAAAGATACATCTTTTTCATCTTTTAGATCGAGGCAGCGAAGTATTTTACACGGGCACATCGTGCAAGGCATGTGGGGCACGAAATTGGAGGGGGCGTTTGACCGTCGACCGATTGGGCAAATCGCTTAGCCGCGTCCCGTCAACCCCAAAATCCGCAAGCTACCACCCCCCGGGCTGAGAGCGAAAGAGGACCTCCTGAGTTTCCCCGCGATGAACCCCCTCGATGGCATCGAGAATCTGGCCCAGAATTTCGCGGTCAACATCACTAATGGGCCCCAATTGGTTATAGAGGTCGTATTGACGGAGAATTTCCCCCGAAGTGAGGAGCACCCGGTGCCGCTCCACACTTTCTTGGAAGGCCTTCACGGCCTGGCGTCGCAGTTCCGCGGAGCAAGTGGATCGGTTGATAAGCTGCAACATAGCCCGCTGCGAGGCAGGTGTTCCCAAAGCAGGCAAAAGATTGAGCACCTCGGGTGCTAAGTCCGCATCGTTAAGCCGCGAGATGAGAACCTGCTCCACCTTCGCCAAATCAACCACCTTTTGCATCCGCGTTATGTCGGCACCTAGTGCCGACAACAAACGTTGGACGACCTGCTTTCTCTCCGCTGCCGTCAAAAGTTCCGGACCGACGTGGCGTCGCAGTTGAGCCACCTGCCATCCAGCGGAGGATGGATCATGGGGTCGGGCGAAACACTCGGTTCGTGCGAACCGCCCCGCGATATGCTTGGCCCGATCGAGTTGACCAGCTCGGGCGATGATGCCGACGGGTACCATCGCCGATCTGCAATCAGCCCGGAGCTGATGGAGCAATAGCTCAACAGGGGGTTGGTCAATGCCGGCATCTACCAAGGCCAATTCGTAATCCGGCAAAGTGGTCAAAAGACGCAGGACCTCCCGACCGCTTCGTACCACATCGACTTGATAACCTGCGTCGATCAGATAGCCCGCGATTCGCATCGCCTCTTCGCTGCCGATCACCGCCACCACTGCCCGCGGAACCTGCTGGCCATTGAGGAAGTATTGGAGGGCTTCATCGACCCAACTAGCACCGGCAAAGGACTTGTCGCCGGCAAACTGCAAAACGGTCTCCAGCGTGACGACCCTCACGCGACGGTCTTCATGCCGCAGGGCCTGCACGAGCGCAGACGGTTCAGGTCCTTGCCCCAGCAGGATTGGGCCCTCGTCAAAAGTTTTTGCCAGGGCAACAGCGACGCTGGCGGCAAGCGGGTGCGAGTCAGCCAGGCAATATCGCAAAAGACGCTCGAAGGTAGCTTCATCGATTTGCTGCCACGAATTCCGCAAGTTATTGGCGGCCGCAAGGATTTCGTGGAGGCTTCCCTGACCCGCCTCGATTTCTGATTGGATCGCCATCACCAGTATTTCGGCCTGTTGGCTATTCGGCGCAAGGCGCCCTGCGTCCTGGGCCAAGCGAAGAGCCAGCCGTTTGGCTACCTGATGAGCGGGCAAGGAGTCGACGCGCAATCGACCGGCAACCCGGTCCCAACTCCAGAAATCCAACGTTTCTTCTTCGCTTGCGAGCAACGCCACCTGCCCGCGGAAGAAAGCCTCGGCCTCGGTTACCAAGACCGTGGTTGCGGTAACTTTCGAGGGGAGCACGCCGAAGATGCCTTCCACGGCCTTTTGCGCGGCTTGGCGGATGGTGGGGGCTTCGGCCTCATCCCAGGCACGAGCGATTAGGAAAAGTCCCGCTTCCCGGCTTCTCAAAAGTCCGAGTAGCTCGATCGCAATTTGCCTCCGGGCCGCATCCTCCGCCTCTAGTAACGCCAGAAGCGGTCCTTGAGCATCGCGACCTAATTGCCGAACGACCTCGCGAAGCCTCGAATGGGCCGCAACCTGCTGGCTATCGAGCAAGGCACTGACGATCGGCTCCACGGCAAAGGGGCCACTTTGCCGAAGGCCCTCGATGGCATCCAGGACCACGCGGGCATCCTCAGAGGTCATTTGCCGAATCAGGCCCGCCAAACGATCCGGATCGCGGCGGTGTTCATCTAATGCTTGAAGGAGAAGCGAGTGGAGCTCTCGGGACTCCGGCCTTAACTCCGGACGCATGGCCATGCTCCAGAACATCTGCAAGTCGAACCGGGCTTCGAAATCGACGAGCGTATCCCGCTTTTGGCGGGGATCCATGGTGTTCAATTCGTTGAGAATCTTTCCCAAGAATCCTTTGGCCAATTCGAATTCGCCGAGGTCCGCCAGGATTTTGGCTGCCCGGGCACATTCCCAGGGCAACGTGGGATTGGTGGCCAGGATGGCCTGGGCAGCAGGGCTCGGTTGCGGTGGCGGGGCAGGAATTTCGGACATGTCGGCGGCCGCCGCGGCTCCACCAGGCTCCGCTTTTTGAGCGCACGCGATTTCACCAAATGGAGCGCAGGCCAACGCCACCAAGCACGCCATTGTGACAACATATAACCCCTTTGAATCGGTCATCGCCGGTTGCCTCGTGAGGATCGAGGGAATTGCCCAAACCATGATGCCTCTCTACTTTCGGCAATTTATAAGCCTTTTTTTCTCTGTGCCCCTTTTAGCGGAAGCGACTGGCTTACCCCAGCCGACGTCGCACTCTTTTTAGGAAATACCGGTTATGTCGCTAGGAAACGCCTGATATATCGCTGGGAAACACTCGATATATCGCTAGGAAACGCCGATTATATCGGAGGTTATGAGTAAATTATCGGTTTAACCGCGATTGATGACGAAACATCGCAATCGGTGACGAAGCATCGCGACTGATGACGAAGTATCGCAATTATTGACACAACCTCACAATCGATGGCGAAGCATCGCAATCTACTACGTAGAAACACCCAGCCGGGCTTTCCAAAGTTGTATTTGTTTGCTGACTTCTTCCGGGGCAGTCGACCCGTAGCTTCGCATCTGAGCAATGGCATTTCGTACCCCGAGGACGCCGTAGACATCGGAGCCAATATCAGGGGACTCTGATTGAAATTCTTCCAAGGACAGCTCCGCCAGGCGACGGTTGGAGTCGATCGCGCGACGAACTAAGCGTCCCACCATCGCATGGGCATTTCGCTGCGGAATCCCTCGGCGAATGAGGTATTCCATCAAGCTAGTGGCATCCAAATAACCCTCTTCTAATTGCTTCTCGATGCCCTGGCGATCCAACTCCCCCTGGGGAACAACCGCCGCCGCTACTTCCAAGCAGGCTGACACCGTGTCAAAGGCGTCGAATACCAGTGGCTTATCTTCCTGAAGGTCCCGATGGTAACCCAACGGAAGGCCCTTAAGCAGTGTCATCAAGGCTTGCACGCAGCCCAATACCCGCCCACACTTTCCTCGAACCAACTCTAGCACGTCGGGATTGCGTTTTTGGGGCATAATCGAGGAGCCGGTACAAAAGGCGTCCGGCAACCGAAGAAATCGGAACTCGGAAGTGGACCAGAGGATCCATTCTTCGGCCCAACCGCTCAAATGCAGGGCTATGAGCCCCATGCAGAATGCAAATTCCACGAGGAAATCGCGGTCGCAGGTGGCATCAATGCTATTAACGATAACTTCATTAAAACCCAATTTTTCGGCAACAAAAAAACGGTCGATTGGCAGCGAAGTTCCTGCAATCGCCGCCGCTCCTAAAGGGCAACGGTTGACCCGGCGCCGACAATCAGCCAGTCGCTCACGATCTCGCTGAAATCGCTCGCAATAAGCCAGCCAATAATGGGGGGCAAGTACAGCTTGAGCCCGACGCAAATGTGTGTAAGCCGGGAGAATTACTTCAAAATCTCGGTCGCACCGATTGAGGAAAGCCTTTTGCAGCGACACCAAACTCCGATCAAGCTGATCGATGGCCTCACGCGTCCAAAGCCTCAAGTCTGTGGCGACTTGGTCATTGCGACTCCGCGCCGTGTGCAGTTTGCCCCCAAGATCGCCCAACTGCTCTACCAATGCCTGCTCAACATGAAGATGGATATCCTCTAACTCTTGCCGGAAGGGAATTTCCCCCTTCTCGAACTTTTCGCGAATTGCCTGTAGCGCCGCTATTAACGCATCCTTCTCTTCCTGAGTAATCAAATGACAATGGGCCAGCATTTCAGCATGGGCAATTGATCCTTCGATGTCCTGCCGAAAAAGCCGCCAATCGAAACTGATACTCTCCGTAAACTTTTCAACCAACGGATGGGTGGCTTCCGTAAAGACTCCGGCCCAACGCTTTTGCACGAGTAACCCCTTTTTGCTCCTGAAAACCAAAAGCTTGGCAGCGGAATTGCCAGGTTCAGAAACGTCGCGAAAACTTCACGAATCTAAAGCGGCTTTGCCCGGTACGCAGTTTGTTTATGCCGAACTTTGTACTTAACGGTGATTAGACCAAGAAAATGAGCGCCGGTTTTATGCCCTTTCCACGCACCGTGAGCGAACCAGAACCTCGCAAATCCCGAGCTCCCCTAGCGCTTGGGGGCCGGCAACTTGACGAGCTACCCGAGCACAGGAGCCCCGCTCCGTCCCGTGAAGACAACCATTCGGACGACAACCTACTTCTTCAGGGAAGAGAGGGGCTCGCCCGTTTTCGTCGTCAGCTCGCGCGGCTGCTTCCCAAGGTAAAACAGTCTGCGGTTTGACCCCCCAAACCTTTTACAACATGGTTCGGAGCTTTTGGGAAACAACCGTGCTTCGCCGCAAAATTTCCGCGTTATAACACAATCTGGAACGGTTCGCGTTGCTTACGGCGCATGAGTTGATTGGCTTCGTCATCGCCGATGAACTCGTTGCGCTCTGGGTCAAATCGCACCGTACGCGCTAGAAGCATCGAAATATTGGCCATATGGCAAGCATCCACGCTCCGGCAATGGCTCCAAACATCGGAAATCGGCTGCACATTTTCTCGGATGCATTCGAAGAAATTCTGCATGTGGCTGCCGGGGCGTTTGCCGTTATAAAGCTTGATCACCTCCTCCTCGAGCCATTGCTTGTCGGCTTCGGTCAATTCTTCGATGGGTTTGCCGGTTAGACTTCCACGATTCACCCGGATGCGGCCAAGCTCGCCGGAAATGATCAGCTCATTCGGGCCGCTGAAAAGGGTGATTACATTGTCATTCGGCAGCTTTAAATCGACTTTGAAGGATTTCGCCACATTGTAGGCCACCGGAAGTTCCTCGAAGGGTTTTCGCCCCAATAGGGTGTCACGCATCAGTTCTTGGCCCAAGGGGAACTCCCACTCGATGGGTGCCGCTTCGCTAATACCGGTTTTTTCGCCGCCCAACGCCCACAGGGCAATATCCGTGTGGTGAACGCCCCAATCGGTCACTTGTCCGCCGGAGTACTCGAACCACCAGCGAAAGTTCCAGCCGATTCGATTGGGGCAGAAGGGAACATAGGGAGCTTGGCCGAGCCACAAATTCCAATCAAGGTGCTCGGGCGGATCCTGCGTCGGAAATGGCCCACCTGAGGTCGCTCCGCCCACTGAGGAGAGTGCATGAAGTTTTTTCCCTAATCGGCCACTTCGTGCGATGACGATGGCCTTCAAGAACATCGCATCATATTCGCTTCGTTGCTGGGTGCCCACCTGGAAAATCTTGCCGGATTGCTCCACAGCCCGACAGATCAGCCTGCTTTCTTCCATCGTCAAAGTCAGGGGCTTTTCGCAATAAACGTGCTTGCCCGCCTTCAACGCCTCGATGCAAATTTTTGTATGCCAATGATCGGGCGTCCCACACGTGATCACGTCGATATCTTCTTGATCCAACACCTCTCGATAATCAGTGTAAATCTTGCACTTTTCGCCGATGGATTTGGCAAATCGCTCGACGTTATTCCGATCCGGATCCGCACAGGCAACCACCTCCGCGAAAGCCGCCGCTTGCCGGCCGATATCGGATCCTCGCCCCCCCACTCCGATGGCCGCAACCCGAAGCCTTTCGTTGGCAAGGTAACCGCCGTAAACCTTCGGGAGCCATATCTGCGGCAAAGCGAACCCGCCGGCAAGACATCCTACCGTTTCGAAGAAGCGACGCCGCGTCACAGTCTTCATGGTCATGCAAATACTCCTAAAAATTTGCTAAAGTTCTTGAAGCGTCACCAACTTTTGTGCGTTCGCAGAATGGAGAACCGATCGGTTTTTCCCGGGGCATTGGGCCAAAGCTATATTTTTCTTAAGGCCCATACGCAGATTTCGAAACCTCGCTTGTATGAACACTTTGCTTGTATCAAGGCTTTGGGGCGCAAAAATACCCTCCCGCTCGCCTGGAATCGCCCAATAAGTTACGATAATTACCAACTCCAAGCCCTGCAAGGGGCACGGCTCGAATCGGAACCCAGTCGATGAACGGTTTTCCGTCGTGGCCAAACTTGGCGGAAATGATCGCGGTGGACTCCCCCGTGCAACCCTCGGCCCCTACCGTCCGCTTTGGTACCTCTCAACCGCCGGCGGGCCTCCCATGCGCGAAGAGCGGGCTAGCTAAAGCCCCGCCCGTGCGGTTTTATCTGGAGAGGACCCCGAAACGCCTGGATTGGCCACCAACACGCGGCGTCGGCGATTTATGGAACGCAGAACCCTACGCGCGAAGATCGGCCTTCGAATAACAATTCGAATAACAACCGGAGTACAAGCTAGAGGGAGGAACGCAATATAGAATCGGTCTTTGGCGCATTTGCACCCCAAGCCTTGCGGGCCTCGGGCACCGATGGGCTACCCCTATCAAGACGCCCAACAACTATGGGATTACAACAAACTCTCCTGGCTGAAAACAAGTCGTTAGCAAGCGTTTATAACCCGCTGTCGAAAGACGCCGGATAAACTTTCAAGCGGTCAGCCGTTATTGAACTGGCGGTCAGCCTTATGAACTTCGGATAGGCCCTAAAACCCGGCACTTGCCCTAAAGGCCGGCTTGTTAACGCGGGTATCATCTTGGCTCATGGATCATGTCATTACAGATGGATCATTTCATTACAGATGGATCATGTCATTACAGATGGATCATTTCATTACAGACCGAGGGGGGCAAAAGGATGGCTCAATCATCAGGAATTGGAGCATTGAACGCTTGGCGGCGTCCGAGTCAAACGAAAATTATTGCCACGATCGGACCGGCCTGCGAGCGACCCATCCAGTTGGAGAGGTTGATCGACGCCGGCACGGATGTTTTTCGGATCAACACGGCTCACGCAGATCTCGGCAGTTGTGCGCGTCATTTGGCCGCTATTCGTCAGGCTAGTGCGAAGGTGGGTCGGCCCGTGGGCGTGCTGATTGATCTGGCAGGCCCGAAGATCCGCCTCGGAGAGCTTTATGAAGGACAGGTGGAGTGCCAGGCGGGGGCCGTGCTGCGTTTTGTGCGGGGAGAGAAAGCCAAAGCCCCGGACGAATTGACCAGCACCTATTCGGGGCTCATCGACGAGCTGGCCCCCGGCAATCGCGTACTTTTGGCAGACGGGACGGTCGGCCTCCGGGTCGAACGACGTGAACCAGATTTTGTGGAATGCCGGGTGATTCAACCGGGAGTGATTCGCAGCCGACAGGGGATCAATTTGCCGGGGGTCAAACTCCGGGTCAAATCGCTCACCGACTCGGATCTCGAGGCAGCCGCTTGGGCAGCCGCTAACCAGGTCGAATTTGTCGGCCTCAGCTTTGTGCGAAGCGCCGGCGACGTCCGCGAGCTGAAGTCCCTTCTCCAGGCCCGCAATTCTTCGGCTCAGGTGGTGGCAAAGATTGAGAAAGCCGAAGCCTTGGACAACTTGGAATCGATCGTCGAAGCTGCGGATGCCGTGATGGTGGCCCGCGGCGATCTGGGGGTGGAGACCGACATCGCGCAGGTGGCTGCTGTCCAGAAGCAAATCATCCGCACGTGCTGGCGCTGGCAGCGACCGGTGATCGTGGCCACTCAGATGCTCGATAGCATGCAGCGGCAAATCCTGCCCACCCGGGCCGAGGTTACCGATGTGGCAAACGCCATTTTGGACGGTGCGGATGCCTGTATGCTTTCCGGAGAAACAGCCATTGGGCGTTACCCGTTGGATGCCGTCATCATGATGCATCGCATCGCCTCGGCCATTGAATCATTGCCGAATTTGTCCCGCGGTCTCGCCGAAGTGGGGCATTCGTCGCTTCTGGGCAATCCAATTACGGAAGCGACGGTGGAAAAAGCGGCCGAGTTAGCCGCAAAGATTCATGCGAAGCTTATCGCCGTGGTTTCGCACAGCGGTCAGACCGCTCTATGTCTGTCAAAGCGGCGGGTCGCAATTCCCATGGTCGGGCTGAGCCCCAATCCCGCGACCTTAGGGCGGATGTGCCTTTACTGGGGCGTCATTCCGCTGCCCGCTCCCCAAGCAATCAATCTTGAGAACCTGGTTTCGTATGTAACCCATTGGGGATCGGAAGTCGGGTTTCTGAAGTCCGGAGACCGGATCGTGGTAATCGGCGGCACCGGTTTGAAGACGACCGCTCATAACCTTGTGCTTGTTCATCAACTCGATTAAGTGGTCTTGACGCCGAGAAATTCCTTCATGGTTTTGATCAACTCTTCATAATTTTTGCGAAGGATCGAAATGGTTTTGGGTTTTTGCGAAGGATGGAAGTATTTCTGAAACCGGCGACCTTGACGGCCGCTGACTTCGAACACGCACAGGCCGTAAGAGGCCAGGAACACAAACCGAACGCTGGTGAAGGAACCCAAAGCTTACAGAAGGACCCCAAAGCATCCACCAGCCTTAGACCCCCAAAACCAAGCAATTAACTCTTTTCGGCCCGATTTGTCGCTCCTCGAACCAAAAAATTAGCCCCTACGTTCCGTGGGGACGTAGGGGCTAGAATTGGTCACCCCCCGTGAAGGATCGATGGGGATGATGCTCCCGGCAACTGACCAGGAGAATGCGGCGGTTATCAACAACCTCCGTGTTGTTAGTTTGGAACCTGGGATTCCCTCCGAGTATTGAATCGGTTTCAGTATTTAAGGTCGTTTTTACTCCGGCGAGTTGCTCCCCGAACTTTAGTCCCTATTGGCGGGGCCTTAGGAGCCCGCTGATGAGGCCTTTGCTGCGGGAGCCATCGTCGAAGTCAAGGAACCACCAACCATCATGCCACTCCAGCGATACTTTCCTCCAACCCAGAGGCACTTGGGGGTAAGGATAGAATGGACCAATATAGGGCCATGCGGTTGGGGAGTATTGACGGGGATAAGTCAGGGCTGCGTAATTGGGATAGGCCGCATAGCTCGGCCAAGCATAGTTCGGTAAGTAGGGTTGGTTGTAGGTCATGGGGGCAGCACCCGCCGCCACGGGGCTAACGTACTGCGGCATGGGGGCTGCGCCACCGGGTGCTGGCTGCAAATAGGCTATGGGGATCGGTTGATTGCCCGCTGCCACCGCCACCGGAACAAGCACCACCTGACCGGCCGGCGCCGTAGGAGCAACCTCCTGATGCGGTGCGAGAGCTACCGGCTCAGCCGCATCGATCCGTTGCAGGGGCTTCGCCGCCGAATCCTGGCGGATCATACTGCTTGGAACCGCCGGTGCCACCGGTGATCCCTTCGGCTCGTCGGCCACCGTGTGAATTACTTGCGGCCCAAAGGCAGCAGCCGGGCTCGCCTGCATCGGGGCCTGAGTGCTCAGCAATCTAGGGTGAGCTTCTGGAGTGGAATTTGCCGCTTCCGCCGGTGCGCTGCCCAGGGAAAGACGGTTAATGACTCGCTTCACCCCTGGTGTACTCGCAGCAATTCGCAGGGCCGCATTCATTTGCCGCAAGTCTGTGACGGTTCCTTCCAAAGTCGCCGTGCTGTCTTCCACGCGGATTCCAATTCGGTAAGCCTGTAATTCGCCACTTCGCTGCAAATTCGCGGCAATACGTTGGGCAGTCTCTTGATTGCCCGCCCAAACCCAATCGCTTAAGACCAAGGTCGAAGCGATTACTAAGAGTCCTAATGCCAATCGCCGCATGCCTTCCCTCCTGCTTAGCGTGATCCTTACGGGGCGTTCCCTCTCGGGATTGGATGCTTTGAAAAATTTCGGAGCAAGCAGCCTCCTTGCTTGATCGCCGTTAATGAGTGCGAGAACTCCACCCCGGTTTCGCGGCTCAAAAAGGGTAGTTTGTTACTGTAAAGATCCGCACTTATCGCTTAAGTTTGAGACGGTTCTTTGGGCCGCTTCAGCCCCTCTAAGTATGGTCGGCAAGGTTTGAACGGCTTTTCAAATTTTCAAACTATTGCTTCCACCTAAACGACCATTCCACCATTCGGGGCATCACAAGGCAGACCCCTTAGTGTTAGTCCAGGGGCCTACCCCAAAGTGAAGTCGCCTTGCTATTGGTTTCGGATTCTGAGGCGTCCGAAGGCGACATTTTTCACGAATTTGTTGCCAAGGTTGAACGAGCCAGTTTTCCGAATTTAACAAGCCAAAATGTAAGTGCCGACATTGAGAAAGCTTCCGTTTAAGGACCTTATGAGCAAACTTGCGTCTCGGGAGCTACATGGACCATTGCTCCGCCCCGTTAAAGGCAACGCATCTTACCCATACTTTGCGATTGCGAAGGTTGTCAGAATCCCTAAAGTTTCAAAGTGAACCGCCTTCGCTACGACGTAGTGGGAAATGATTTTGGCGAGACGAATCGTGGAACGATGCTGACGCAAATCGTAGGGCTTGCAATCCATTGGCAATCGCAGATTCAACCGTTTATTCTCTGCGGGAAACGTAGCCAAAAAACTGCAGTGAGGGTGGTAAGAGACCAAGTTGATGAGAATTCAAATGATTGCAACAATAGAGCTGACTTAGGGTTTCATTCTTCAGGGAACTTGCGGGGAGCGGTCGTGGCTAGCAACCGCTGAGAGCAAGGCCAGCCTGGTGGCGGCCCCGGGTTTATTACTGGATGGAAATGGGTTTATCACTGGATGGAAAAAGGAGTGGTAGGCCGATTAAAGACCTGAGCATGAGCCGGGAATGGGGGGCAATGACCTCGCCTTAATAAGGGAAGTGCTAAAAAATCCCAAATCGACGCTTCGTCCATTTGTGAGCAGCCAATTAGCTCATTTAGAGCCAGGGCGCATAATAACCTGCGGCAAAACTTGCCATAAGAAGGAGCTGTCAGGAGAAAAAATAAAAAAATAGAAGGAGCCGGGCATCTTTCGACACCCGGCTCCTTTCATACGCCAAAACCTTAAATGCGGCTAACAGGGCAAGCCGCTCAGGGCGTGAATGTTTTACGCTCCGTGACCCCTGCTTCGATGCAGGTCCAAAGAGACACAAAAACCGATTTCAGATTTCGGCCGGTTCGGCTGGAGCAGCTGCCTCTTCTTGAGGAGCGGCCGGAGCTTCGCCTGCCTCCTCAGCTTCCTGCTTTACCTCTTCCGCAGCCGGGCAGCAGGGAGCGCAGCACCGACGCGCCCGAAGCCGAGCAAGCAGCCCGCAGCGAGTCTTCGGGCAGCAATCGGCCGGCGCACAAGTGGTGACCGGCTTGCAAGTAACCGGCTCGCAAGT